>Ga0247730_1000022_pt1 | contig 186012 bp, 142 predicted proteins | sample UWRJL073202C2_FD_180959 | JGI IMG/M metagenome (GOLD analysis project Ga0247730, IMG submission 180959) | Plant litter microbial communities from Arlington Agricultural Research Station in Wisconsin, United States - UWRJ-L073-202C-2 | ecosystem: Environmental > Terrestrial > Plant litter >... | reverse complement strand
TCCACAAAGATCTCTGCTACGGTACCGCCTTCAGATGAACTTACGATTACAGAGGTAAGCGGCACCACGCTGGCATTCAGCAGAACCACATCTTCAAAATCGCCATACATCACTTTACTGATGGTGAGTTTGTCGGCATCAGCTTTATATACTTTGCTTAGCGAGAGTTTATATCCGTAGGCCACCAGGGTAAATAACAATACCCCGCCTACGGCCATAAAAACCATTTTCTTACTGAATCTCTTTTTCTCTATAATCTTATCCATTGCTGTTCTTGTGTTCTGCAAACCCTTATGCCAAGGATATGCCAAAGAAAGAACTTACATTTAAACCACTGTACAACAGTATGTTAAATATTTTATTTTAAAAACAGCGTTCGTTATCGGACACTTAATGTACAACATCGGACATTTCAATTATTTTTGAATAAATCTTGTAAAATGACGGAAGCTAACGTTTTAGTAATTGATGACGATGATGACATCCTGCTGAGTGCAAAACTGTTTCTAAAACAGCATTTTAACCAGGTTGTCACCTGCAAGTCCCCTAAGGAGATCAATGTGCTCCTGAGCCACAATGAAATTGATATCATCCTTTTAGATATGAACTATCAAAAGGGAGCGTCCGACGGACGTGAGGGCTTGTACTGGCTGGAACACATCCTCTCCATTGACAGGGATTATGTGGTGATCTTGATGACGGCGTATGGCAATGTAGAGCTGGCAGTGCAGGCCATCAAAAAAGGCGCTACAGATTTTATTCTCAAGCCATGGGAAAATGATAAACTGTATGCCACCCTTTCAGCGGCCTCAAAGCTAAGGCAATCCACCAAAAAAGTAAAGAAACTGGAAAAGATCCATTCTTCGCTGCAGAATGACATTGCCAGGAAATTTGAAAATATCATCGGCACATCCGGCCCTATTCAGCAACTGCAGCATACCCTGGTCAAGGTGGCACCTACTGACGCCAATGTGCTCATCCTCGGAGAAAACGGGACGGGTAAACAGGTATTCGCCTATGAGCTGCATAAACATTCTTTAAGAAAGAACAACATCTTCATGCATGTAGACCTGGGCTCACTCAATGAAAACCTGTTTGAAAGTGAACTGTTCGGCTATGCCAAAGGGGCATTTACGGATGCAAGGGATGACCGCCCGGGCAGGTTTGAGCTTGCCGATAACGGTACCATCTTCCTGGACGAGATAGGGAACCTCTCGCTGCCGCTGCAATCCAAATTGCTGACCGTACTGCAAAACCGCACCGTAACCAGGCTTGGGGAAAGTAAAGAGCGCAAAGTAAACGTCCGTCTGATTACGGCCACCAATATGCCACTGAATGACATGGTGGGAAAAGGGACTTTCAGGCAGGATCTGCTGTTCAGGATCAATACGGTAGAACTGATCCTGCCACCCCTGCACCAGCGTGCGGAAGACATCCTGCAGCTGGCCAATCATTTTCTGCAGACCTTCAGCACCAAGTACCACAAGAACATCAGCCGTATTAACGATAAAGCAGGCAAAACTTTACTGGGCTATCACTGGCCGGGAAATGTACGGGAGCTGCAGCATGTCATGGAAAGGGCCATCATCATGGCAGATGGCCATGAGATCACAGAACTGGACCTGCAGCTGAGCCCGCAGCGGTTTGGCAGTGCCGCCCCCGTTACCGCCAATATGGACCTGGAAGAAATGGAAAGGATGATGGTACAGAAAGCGATAGATAACCACAAAGGCAACATATCCCGCGCAGCGGCTGAACTGGGGCTTACCCGTGCCGCCCTGTACCGCAGGATAGAAAAATTTGGATTGTAGGCCTATGTTTTACGAACGGTTTACCTTCAGGCTCATTTTCAAACTGCTGTTTATCAACGTACTCGGCTTGTTACTGATTTACCTCATCCTCAAAACAAAGCTCTGGTTCACTATTGCCGGCGTGTCATTTATCCTGATGACCTCGGTGTATTCCCTTTACAGTTATATTAACCAGATCAGGTCAGACATCAAACGTTTTATCCTTGCCATCAAAACACGGGACCATACGCTGAATTTCAAAAATAAAAGTACGAAGGGAAGTTTTCCGGATCTGTACAATTCCTTCGATGATATCATTAAGACACACAAGGATATACAACTGGAACAGGATGCCATGTTCCAGCTGATCAAAACCATCCTACAGCAGGTTCCCGTTGGCGTGATCGTGGTGAAAGATGTTAAAGATGATGCAGAACAAATGGAAATTGCTTTTTTTAACGAAGCAGCTGCCGCATTGCTGTATGTTCCCGCCTATAAATACTGGCACCGGCTGAAACAGCATCTGCCGGTTTTCACTGCTGAGATAGAACACATCCGCAAGGGAGGCAAAAGATTCCTTGAGCTGAAGATACAGGATAAGCTGATCCAGCTGTCTACCGAGGTGATCCCGCTGAACTTATACGGGGCAGACTATACCATCATCTCCTTTCAGAACATTAAGGACGAGATTGAGCAAAAGGAGATTGAAGCCTGGAACAGGCTGATCGGGGTGATCTCTCACGAGATCCTGAACTCCATTACACCGATCAGCTCCTTATCAGATACGGTCAACAGCATGGTGGCCAATAAAGAATACCTGAATAAAGAAGACCTGGAAGACCTTAAGCCTGCGCTGCAAACGATCAAAAGGAGGTCAGAAGGACTGCTTGGCTTTGTAAAAGATTACCGGCTGATAGCCGAACTGCCAACCCCGGAACTTGAATTCCACAGCATCGGCGGCATCCTGCAGCATATCCATGTATTGATGCAGCCTTTTGCTGCTGCAAAAAATATCAGGCTGCAGGTAGGCCAAACCTCATCAAAGATCACCGTAAACGTTGACCTCAAGCTCGTGGAACAGGCGCTGATCAACCTGGTAACCAACAGCATCTACTCCCTGGAAGATACGGAGAATCCATTGATAGAGATAGACTACCGGCTGGAGCAGAACAAACTGTTCATCGATGTGGCCGATAATGGCAAGGGAATTGAACCTGAGGTGCTGGAAAAGATCTTTGTGCCGTTTTTTACCACCAGGAAAAACGGATCAGGCATTGGCCTCACCATAACCAGGAATATCATGAAAATGCACTATGGAAGCCTTGAGGTAAGCTCCGTTCCCGGGGAAAAGACCATCTTCTCACTGGTTTTTAACTATGTTTAAAGGAAATCAATAGATTTGCAGGATGACCACACTACAGTTACGTATCACAGAAATTTCGAAACAGCCGGGAGAAAATGTTTTTATTCGTTTAGCCCCTGTTGACGGCCTGATGCCACATTACGAGGCCGGGCAATTTCTGACGGTATTGTTTGATGTGAACGGCAAAGAGATCAGGCGCTCCTATTCCATATGCAGCTCTCCGGATGTGGATGAATCCCTGAGCATTGCCGTTAAACTGGTTGAAAACGGGGAAATCTCCAAAAACCTGCACCATAAAACTTCCGTGGGTGATGTATTGACCACCCTATTGCCAAACGGGATCTTTACGTATAGCCCTGTGGCGGAGATCAGGCGCACGGTTTTTCTCTTTGCTGCCGGTGTGGGCATTACGCCGGTTTTCTCCATCTTAAAAACTGCTTTGACCATGGAAAAGGAGTCTAAAGTGGTATTGATGTATAGCAACAGGTCGCAGGTAAGCACCTTATTTTATGATGAACTGAACGAATGGCAGCAGCGGTATCCTGAACGTTTCAAACTGATCTTCCTGTTCAGTGATTCCAAAAGGCTTCAGTTTGCGCGCCTGAACAGTTTCCTGATCCATGACCTTGTTTCGGCAAATCTTGGATACGATCAGTCTGACGCCCTGTGTTATACCTGCGGGCCTATTGATTATATGGTGATGTGCAGGATCTCCCTGCTGGCTATGGGTTACCGTTTGGACCAGATCAAAAAAGAGACCTATTTCATTCCCGAAGACGAAGCCGATGATGACGACATGACGGAGAAAGAGGTACGGGACAAAAATACCTATAGTGTAATCCTTGAATTTAATCAAAATACTTACCAGCTGGAAGTTCCCTACTACAAGAGGATTTTGCAGGTGGCCCTTGAACACCACATCAATGTACCTTATAGCTGCAGGGCGGGCATCTGCAGTTCATGTGTGGCCACATGTACCGATGGAGGTGTGAGGATGGATTATAATGAGATCCTTACTGATCAGGAAATTGCGCTGGGAAGAGTACTCATCTGCACAGGACATCCTACCCAAAACAACACCAGGATCGTGATATGATCACAATTTGAATGTAGACGTTTCAAACAATTAATTAATATTTAAATTAAATGGCTTGTTTAGTATAATAATGGTTAACATAAATTAATTTATTATTAATATTATTTGCTTAAATAAATAACGGTAATTAAATTTGACAGATAACTTATTAAAACTATGTCAGAAAAAACGAACCGTTACATTGACCCGCTTACAGATTTTGGATTTAAACATCTTTTTGGCAATGTGCTGAATAAAGAAATCCTCATTAAATTTTTAGCTGCTGTTTTTGAAGGGAAAAAACAGATTGCTGATATCACTTACCAGCCGCAGAGAACAGTTAAGCGCAATGAAGAAGGGAAAAAAGCCTTCTCAGAGCTGCTATGTACAGAGAAAAATGGCAAGCAGTTCAAGGTGGTCATTCAGCGTATAGAAGAACAGCAGTTCCGCGAAAGCACACGAGGCTTTATGGCCAGTTTCTTCAAAGGCCTGAACGCAGATGACAGCGGCCAATCCACCTTTCCGCCAAAAGAATGGTACCTGCTGGGCCTGCTGAATTTCAGTTTCGGAGATTGCGAAGACCTTTATTACAGGGAGATCAGTTTTACGAAAATGGATATGAAAAGAAATCCTTCAGGCAAACTGGGCTTTAAGTTCCTGGAGCTACCCGAGTTCTCCAAATCCGAACAGGACCTGGAAACAGAAGCGGATAAATGGTTTTACCTGTTAAGGCATCTCCATGAACTGGATAAAGTGCCGCCGTGCTTCGGGGAAGAGATCTTTCAGCAACTGTTTAAAGCTGCTGAACTTGCAGGATTAACGGATGAAGAACGTGAAACACATGCGTCTCAGGTAAAAGAGTCAGGCAGGGAGGCTAAATGGAGCGTGTATAACCCCGAAAAAGCAGCGGAGAGAACTGCAGAAAGAGAAATGGCCGAGGGCCGCCTGGCCAGTGACTCAAAAGATTTCTTTATAGAAGTGTTTAAAATGGGCTACGACCTCGGTTTTGAGCAGGGTATGCTTGAAATAGCAAACGAGATCAACGCAAAAATGTAGTGCCGCATCACCGGCAAAAAAAAGAGGATGTTTTCTTGTAAAAACATCCTCTTTGTAATCAGTTGCTGAGATTACCCTATGACAGTACCATTTGAAATGATCGCACCCTTTTTAACAACCACAATCCCGTCTTTTACGGCGTAAGATTGGAAGTCTCCGTCCGGCATATGAGGGCCTCCGTTGATCTGCACATCATTCCCTATCCTTGCATTTTTATCAACGATAGCATTCATGATCCTGCAGCGGTCACCAATTCCGATCAGCGGGTTACCTTTTTCATTCTCTTCAGCGATCTCCCCCAATGTCTGGTACCGGTCGCTACCCATGATATAAGCATTTTCAATTGTTGTTCCGTTACCGATCCTGGAACGGATACCAATGACAGAATGTTTGATATAATCTGCATTCAGGATACATCCTTCAGCAATTACTGCTTTATCAAGGGATGAACTCAAAATCTTGGTTGGCGGAAGCATCCGCGGACGTGTAAAAATACTCTGGTGGCTATCGAAAAGATTAAACTTAGGGATATCATCTGTCAGCCCCAGGTTAGCTTCAAAGAAAGAGCAGATATTACCAATATCGGTCCAGTAACCTTCATACTGGAAACTCAACACTTTCTGTTCTTTTAGCATTCTCGGAATGATCTCTTTTCCAAAATCCTTTTCATCAGGATTATCGGCAAAGATGCTCAGTAAAAGATCGCGGTTAAAAATGTAGATTCCCATTGAAGCAAGATAGTTCCTGCCCTCGGCCTGCATTTCAGGGCCCGTATCCGAAGCCCAGTCTACCAGTAAATCACTGCTTGGCTTTTCTATAAATGAAGTGATGATATTATCTTCATTGGCCTTAAGGATACCAAAACTTGTCGCATCTTTTGCTGTGCTTGGAATGGTAGCCAATGTTACTGCTGCGCCGCTTTCTTCATGTGCAAGCAGCATTTCATTGAAATCCATCTGGTAAAGCTGATCACCCGACAGGATGAGCACATACTCAAACTCATGCTGCAGCAAGTGGTGCATGGTTTGTCTTACCGCATCCGCTGTTCCCTGGAACCATGTAGGGTTATCCGGAGTTTGTTCAGCAGCCAGAATATCAACAAATGCATCACTAAAATGACTGAAGTAATAAGTGTTCTTGATATGTTTATTTAAGGAGGCAGAATTAAATTGCGTAAGTACGAACATACGGTGTATGCCGGAGTTCAAACAATTGGAAATAGGAATATCTACCAAACGATACTTACCCGCAATCGGAACTGCCGGCTTAGAACGCGTCTGGGTAAGTGGTGATAATCTGGAGCCCTGACCACCGCCAAGAATAACTCCCAATACTTTTTCAGTCATATTATTTTTTAAATTACATTTGGTATGTGTCTATATATTGTTGGGCAGCCCTATCCCAGGAATGGTCCAATTGCATCGTATATTTGAGAATCTCTTTTACTCTTTTTTTATCCTTGTATAATTCATAGGCCCTTCCCATTGCCTGTCCGACATCCCAAACGCTTGTTTGATCATGACAAATTCCAAATCCTCCGTCTCCTATATCCACTACCGTATCTCTCAATCCGCCAACCCTCCTCACAATTGGAATAGTACCATACCGTAATGCATACATCTGGTTCAGGCCGCAAGGCTCAACTCTCGAAGGCATAAGCAGAAAATCAGCCCCTGCATAAATCTGGTGTGAAAGTTTTTCATTGTACCCGATGTAAGCATTGTAATTACCTGCAAACCAATTGTTAAGTTCTGACAATTTCCCTTCAACAACAGGGTCACCTGACCCTAAAACCAGGATGTTAATATTTCCTCTGCTATGGGCAAGTGCATTGTGAAAAATATCAGGCAACAGATCCGCACCTTTTTCGCCTACCAACCTGCCGATAAACGTAAAAAGAGGTTTCGTGGGATCCAGGTTAAAAACAGCACACAATGCCGCTTTGTTTGCCTTCTTACCACTGTCAACTGTCCTTGTATTGTAACATTTTTCAAGCATGTTATCCGTTTTGGGATCCCATACGTCATAATCGATACCATTCAGAATCCCGGAAGACTTGCCGCGTTCACTTGCCAGCAGGCTTTCCAGTCCGTTTGCATGGTGACTTAACTCATCAAGATAACTTGGCGAAACAGTGGTTACACGCCATGCATTTTTAATGGCTGATGCCAGTGGGTTGATTGCATTTCTCCATTCCAGCATCCCCGATTTCCAGAGGTCGAAAGCCGGTAAATAATGGAGTTTATCCCATCCAAACTGTCCCTGGTACTGAGCGTTGTGAATGGTTAATATGGTAGGGATATGGTTCAGGCTTTTATATCTTTCACAATTCGCTGTCATAAAGGGAACAAGCCCCGTATGGTGGTCATGGCAATGGATAACATCGGGACGGTGCTCCCACTGGTTGATCCAGTCCAGCACAGCAATCTGATAAGCGAGGAAACGCTCGGTATCATCTGCGTAACCATACACCTTATCGCGGTCGGTTAACCCTGCGATATGTACAAGGTAAAGGTCAAATCCCAGTTTATTGGTTTTTTCCCGGAGGATGCGAACGGGAAATCCCTGACGGCCCAGATTTACCCAGGCGTCATACACTACTTCAAACTCATTCTCCCACATAAACGGAATGTTATATGCAGGCATGGCCACTTTAGAAAAATGACCGAGTTTATTCTGATATTTTGGCAAAGCCCCTACTACATCACCCAGTCCGCCTACTTTGGCTACCGGATAACACTCTGCACTCAAATGAATTATTTCCATATAATTTTCGGGATGGCAATCGTTGAACTAAACAAAATTTAAGATCAAAATATGAGTTATAACCGGAATAACCGCACTTTGTTTGTTATTATTTTAAATTAAAGCCTGACGAATTAAAGAGCATGTATAGAGAATATTTTTAATTAATTAACCACCAGAACCTTAAACTGAATTAAGTTAGAACTTAAATTAATCAACCATTACGATTATGAAAGTTCATATTAACATCGTGGCATTTTGCCTGCTAACGGGATGCAGCGTGATCCCTTCCTGTAAAAAAGGAGAACCTCAAACCAAAACAACTCCCGACGTGGGATCTCCCGGTGGTGCCGGCCAGGAGAAAGCCCTCATTCCCCTTCAAATGGGAACGGGAAAATCAAAAGTAACATTCAGTTATACAGCGGACAACTCTCTTTCCAAAGTAGAATATGGAGATGGGACCAGTACTGTTCTTGAGTACAATACATCGGGCAAACCCTCAGCACTCATGAAATATCAGGGGTCGGAATTACTTTCTTTTACGCAGTACTCGCTGGATAAGGATGGATTAGTGACCAATTCAATGAAATATCTGGTAAGGGATAATTTTTATGAATTTGATGGACATGATGTTTTCAACTTCGATACCGCATTGCGGTTAAACAAGATCAGCCACTACAATAGACTAAACGTACTTACCAATACCATCCAAAGCTTTTACTCAGCAACAGGCAATATGATCATGGATCAGAACAGTATGGATATGCTCAGCACCGAATATCTCTATGATGATAAAAACGGCTTGTTTAAAAATGTAAGATATGCCTGGTTATTTGCTGCCGAAGACGGGAACAATTTTTTTCTCTGCGGCATCAACAATGTCAGGAGCTGTAGTTACGCGCTGAAACCTGTGCTTAATCAGAGTTTTAGCTATACTTACAATGCGGATAATTATCCGGCGACGGTCACTGCTGTCAGTAACGGTGTAACGATAAGTTCTAAGATTACCTACCGGCAAGCGAAGTGACCTTCTAACTGGCTAAAGCTCCTCCTGGCTTCGCTGAATAAAATGGGTTGTTGTTTCGATGCTGCCGGCTGCTGAAGCGCAGCCGAGAAGGCATCGAAACAACAACCCATTTTATTTTTAGGATATCCTGTAGCATGGTGGCATGGCATGGTGCACCGGTATGGCGGCCGGGCATGGTGGCCTGGTATTGTGTTCCGCCGGGATGTCCGGGAAGGTGGGTTAGTACGCTGGTTTAGGAGATCCCCTTGTATTATCTATAAAAAATATGGTATGCTGTATTCCGGCCTGGTCGTTCTTTCGCGTAGCGAATTAATGCAGCCGGAATACAGCATACCATATTTTCAACTGTGATGAACCAATGAATACGATAGAAAGAATAGCCAAAAAACAGACAATCACAAAGCGATAGCCTGATCAACAACCACCACAATTATAGCCGTTAAAAATTAAATCCGACAGAAATATACGGCAGCGTACTTTCCTTAGAAATACCAACCGCGGCCTGGATCAGGATCAGATCAGCAGGAACAATGTAGATCCCACCACCATAACTATAGTGCCACTGATCCGAAGACTGTCCCGGATACCAGACCCGGCCTACGTCATTAAATGCGAGCAGCCCCAGGGAGCCGGGAACAACATAGGATGTAAAATCAAACAGCTTCAGCCTGAAATCCAGGCTCTCGTAGGCCATGGTTTTCCCGGTAAAACGGTTGGTATGGTAACCACGGAGATTATGTACCCCACCGAGTTGCATGAGCTGAAAGAACTCCGGATTGCCCACTGTTGTGCCTCCGCCTATACGGTTTGCAATCACAAATCCGCCGTTTCCCGGGTTAAAGTATGAACGGAATTCCGTTTGCAGTTTTCCGTAACGGTCATGATCGCCATTGAGCTGCTGGTTTGCGGTGATCCTGGTATTCCAGTAGAGGCCTTTTTTGGGGATAGCAATGTTATCCCTTGAATCATAGCTGACTTCGGTAATCAATCCGGCGTAAGACTGATCAGCAAAAACAGCTTCGTCAGGATTACTTATATTAAAATCATGGAGGAACCTGTCCTCATTGGCACTGCGGCTGCTGGTGTAATATTCTGTTGCAATACCCGCACCGATGGTCCATTTATCAAGTTTTTTGTACAGTTGAAAGTCGGCCGTCAGATAATCATAGCGGTTCCTGTAATAGGAGATTCCCCGGTCTTTACCTTCGGCTTCATTACGGTCGTCATCGTCATCCTGGATAAAGGCCGTTTCATTTCCCAATCCGAAAAAGTTACTGAGGTTATGCGGGCCAAGGAATTGAGCATTCACTTTGAAGTCATAGTCGCCCAGCACCTTTTTAAAATCACCGGCATAACTGAGGATGAAAGCTTTTCTTCCTGTTGAATAATCGATCCAGAATTCCTGTTTGGAAGCATAGGGATATTTCCTGAATCCCTGTTTTTGCAGGATAAGTCCGATGCCGGGCTGGATTCCTCTGTCCACGCTGTAATTGAGGTGAAATAATGGCCCGAACTGATCATAGATATAATTGAACTTGTGCTGGTTTACAGCGGTATCCTTAGACAGGCGGAGCTTTGCAACAGAGGCTGCAGAAAGGTCATTATCTTCATCAATACGGTCATACACGTATGTTTTGGCATTGCCGCGTAAATCGGGGTTCAGCTTAAAGGTATCCTTATCATTTCCGCCAACCAGCCTGACGGTAACCGGAGATTTAGTAGTGCCGGTCACATCGAAGACATCCTCCCCTCCCATTCCATAAAGCCTGATCTCTTTGGTAATCGTATGGTCAAAGGTACGGTGATAGAGTTTTCTGCCCTGCTCACCACCCTTTTTAATATTGTGTATGGTCAGCTCGATATCGCCGTCCTTTTGATGTTTTACTTCAAAATACTCTGCTTTATCTGAGGTTGGGATCTCTACGGTTTTCGCCAGGAAATGATAATAGTCCATGGCGCTCTTTTCAAGGTTGTTCCTTCTGGCAATCATGATCTGAAGTGTGCGTTCACCCCCTTCAGCAAAGATATTAGCCGGGATCTTCATCATTGCCTGGCGTAAAACATCAGCAGTAAGTTTGTCCTGCACATATTTTATTCCTTCCTTCCAGTCCTTTTCAGACAAGGAGTTTAAAAAGTAGCGGTCAAAGTTCTGCTGGTTGAAATTGTACTGGTCTACAGCGCGGATGTTTTCTTGATAAGGCTGCAGGTTAGCTTTCAGCCACTGATGAGAGAGTATCCATGGCAATAAACCCGATGTACTGTAAAACACCTTGTCCCTGTCTTTCGGTACAGGGATATAGGTGACGTCACCTTTTTTGTCCTTATCCTTCAGCCATCGCCAGTTATCTTCATGCCTGTCCCAGTCGCCCACAATAAAATCAAGCAGCCTTGCTTTCAGCAGCAACCTCTGATCCACCTGATGATCATTATCTTCTTCCAGCTTACGTTCTACCTTTTGGGTATTATCACTTTCTTCAAATCCGATAGGTGAGCGTTCTTCCAGTAAATAAACGGCATTGGAAAAATCTTTCCGGTATTCTTCCAGCGCGGGGTCGTCCCCGATATAAATGATCTCAGGATGTGCGTGCGGAATTTGCAGGATCTCTGCCAATGGAGGAACTACTAAAGAAGCAAAAGGATGATTGGTAGCGATCTGATCCTGCACAATGTCTTTAGCGATAGTGGCCCTCAGGTTTTCGGGCAGTCCCCGCTCCGGGTATTTCTGGACGGTTCTCAATGCCCATTCCTGGCCGGAGGCATCCTTCAGCTGCAGTGAACGGGTTTGCATTCCACCTCCGAGCTTCAGGATCTTCATCCCGCCCTTTTCCTTTTGCAGGTCTACGATCCTTACCTTAACAGGGGTAGCCCAAAGCTTACGGTAACTTTCACCAAAAAAGAAGCGGTGTGCTTTACTCACGGAGTCATAAACAGGAGAAATAGCAATCGTGATGGAGTCCCTGGGGTGAGACTGCTGGGCTATAGCCATAAAGGGCAAGCCCGCAGAAAAGGCTATCACCATTAAACTTACTTTATTCTTCCTGGAAATCATGTATATTTTTTATTAAGCTGTATTCGTTCCTGCCACCTCAACCCGTAATGCTTTTAATCCTTCAACACCCTGCAGTTCTTCCACATCGATATATTCGATCAGGTCGGTGAGCATTTTTTCGCTCTGCAAACGGTGAATATAGCCCAAATATTCCTGTGCTTCAGAATTATTGAAATAAACAATCGCAATTTTACCAGGCTGGGTGAGGCGTTCGGTACTATCCCTGATATGTGCTTTATCTATTCTTTTTTTAACCATTTGATACCGGATATTGTAACTTCCTTCCACATCAAACCTCTGTTCGTCCAGGCGGAAACCGATATCTATCAGTTTATCATAGACGAAGATGAGCTGTGTTGTTTGTAAAGGTATCGGTAAATGGGGGGTGAGATTTCCTGTTACCCTGGCAATTTCGGCAATGGCCTTTAATTGCCTGTACCGGAAATCTGTCAGGTAGTGATAATCAAACTTTTGATCGGGAGAGATGGATTGTCCGAGATAGATATCGAATTCTACGCCATCGGTTCTGAACTTCTCAAAATAACATGGGTACAGTTCCTGTAGCTCTGCATTAAACTCATCCAGGTGCCTGTTCAATGCATGATTGATCATTTGCATACTCAGTTCATAGTTATCCCTGTTCTCGTATATTTTCCCGCCGGACTGCGTCAACTCAAAATATCCGTCAATCAGTTCCTTAGCTTCAGGGTGCTCTTCAGCCAGCATATTAAAATATATGGGAAGCTGACGCTGCAGGTAATCATCAGTTTTCATGATTTCCCGGTCAGACATTTCATCAAAACTCTTGTGGTTCCATGCTGACTTTTGCTTGGGGAAATCTTCAGAAAAGCCTTCCGGAATTTTTGCCCGCAGGTTCTCAAGTGTCAGCTCAAGCACTTCGAAATGTGCATACAGGTCCTTCCTGATCATCAGGTTACGCTCTATACTGGAATTTCTAATGTCTATAGCGCCATAAAAAGGGTGGACATCCTCGAAATAAACCGGCTCAATGGGAAGGTTCTTTTCGGCGGCGCCTGACTTCATATACTCATACGCTACCTGGTAAAAGCGCCATTGAACGGCGGGCTGCAGTGCCGTGAACTTGTCGGTCACGATCGAGGTGATCTCATTGTTGAAATCAACAATAATATTCTGATAAAGCTGTGCCAGCAAAGGAAATGCTGCTTCAATATTTGAAAGGGTGCTTCCGTTAAAGACAAGCGGATCATTGGTGTGCACTTCCAGGCAACCTACCAGTTTTGCATTATAATACAAAGGGAACAGTCCGTATGATTTGATCCCCCCATCGGCAAGCAACCTGAGCAAAGGAAATTCTTCGGCATTGATCTTACTGACATCAGGGAAGATCAGCCTGCGGGGATGTGCAATAAAATCATCTGCAAGCACTGTGTATTCATCTTCAGGCAGGCCGTTGATTTTTGCCTGTCTGATAATTACGCTTTCAAAGCCTTCATGACTATATAACAGGGCCTTTTTATTCAGCCTCATATAAGGTAAAAGACTAAATTCTATGGCCGCCGTCCCAACCAATGATTTCAGGGCATTTACAATCACAGAGTTGTTCCAGCCTTCCATACATTGATTGTGTTCAATAATGGTATTTTTAATGGCTTCAAGTGCGTACTCTGCAGTTACATCAGTGAGGTTGACAATAGAGATCCCTTCAATGCTGAACATCTCAGGCGGCAGCAGTTTGCTCAGCAGTTCAATACTGGTACTTTCATCTTTCATGTATTCCTTGATACGCTGTAGCGTCAGATCGGGCAATTCCCCATGGGCTTTGATCTGCAGGAAGCGGTTATCAATATTTAACCGGTAATATTTAAGCAGGTGCGTGTTATGGTCAACGATAGACTTGATTGTATCCTGCTGCTGCCCGCCTAAAGTGAAGTTGTAAAATCTTTTAAGGACAAGACTATAAAAATTAAGGATTTTGCTCTTTTCCATCAGCGCCTTTGATGGCAGGGCGAGGCTTTCCCTCAAGTTCCCTTCTTTACTCAGTAAAACGGCATAAAAAGCATCTGTTCCATAATAAAAGCAGGGTGAAATGGGCCTGCCTAATGCCCAAAGCTGCTCATTTTCCTCATTGATTATGGGTGAAAGGGCAGTATATATCAATTCATAGAGATGATTATACTTTGAGGTGTCCTGCTGCGGGATAGGAAACTGCAGTTCAGGGTAAACGGAAAACTGCTCCAGCATGTACTTGTAAAAGTTGATCTTGGCAGTTTTTTCCTTACTCATTTTTTCGGTAAGGAAATCAATAAAAGGCTTTAATGAAAACTGAATATCAGTTCCAGTTGCCCCGGTATCAATCCCGCAAATGGATTTATTCAAGTCTAAAGTTATGGCCTGCATTGTATTAAGGTTTATGTTTAAACTTCAGGATATTGCCGGCAGAAAGCTCATCGCCCTCATTTGAAATATATAAATTCATCTGGTTATCAAAAGCCAGACCTTCCGGCTGGTTAAATACAGAAGAGTTTAAGCGGTGAACACTCTTGACCTTCCAGTCCGGAGTAGCTACTACCAGCACCTTATTTACCGAAGAAAGAATGTACCATTCGCCGGAATGCGGATCTCTGGTCAGTGCCGATGCCTTCAGCCCGGTTTTCAGTATTTCTTCCCTTTCAATCATTCCGGAAAGGTCCATGGAAAAATTACCCGAAGGGATCAGTTCCTTCTTCGTTGCATTGTAGGTAAAAATAGAACCTGACATCGCTTTATCTTTTTTATCATCTTTACAGTTTTTGCAAAGCAGGTACACCTGGTTCGTTTGATTGTCAGCATAAATGCTTTCGTATTCACCTTTTGGCAGAATGTCCTTAAATATTTTAATATCCTGTATATCTTCCTGCGTAGCTTCAGAAAAAGGAAACACATAGAGCGTACCATTGCTCTCCAGCACCATGATGGTCTCGTTTAAAATAGCGATATCTTCATAATCTCCTTTTGATGCAAACTGGGCATGTTTTTGCTTTTTGTTCATCCATGCCTGCCTGAAAAGCCTTCCGTCTTCATCCTGTATAGAATAAACAGTATCACTTTTATCCTTATAGAATGCGATGCCCGAAATCTCCAGCAAACTTTCTGGCATATTAAATTTCTCGGGATGATTGAGATCATAACCAGCCGGACTGGTAAATGATGGCTTTGGAGGCTTACATGCATAAAAACCGATCAGTATAAAAACCGGGAGCACGAAAATTATAAGCTTTTTAAAAAATCCTTTCATCTGTTTATTTTATTGTATATCAGTTGTTAGTTGGAGCCTTTGGTGGTTAAAATAATTATTGCCCTGTGTGCTTAATAATATTTTAGCCATGCCGGGTTTATATCACATTAATTGGTTCTACTGTCTTAGCCTCTGTTAACAGTTCATATATGGCACGCTGGGAACTGATCCGGGGTTCTCCGGTAATATAGGTATTTTGCAATTCTTCATTCAATGCTACTGCCTGAACAGTATCGTTCAACTGCAAATTTAACATTTCAATTAACCTGCTTTTCAGTGAACCATCGTAGATCGGGAAACAAACCTCAATCCTGCCATAGATATTCCTGTTCATCCAATCGGCAGAACCCATAAAAACTTCCTCTTCACCATTATTATGGAACACAAATATCCGTCCATGTTCCAGATATCTGTCTACAATACGCCTTATAGTGATATTTTCGCTCTGTCCTGCCACTCCGGGGATCAGGCAACACACACTGCGAATGATCAGCTGAACCTTTACCCCCGCATTAGAGGCGTCATATAATTTGGAAATGAGCACCTTCTCTTCCAGGTTATTCATTTTGATCAGTATCTGCGCCGGCAAACCTTTTTGGGCGTTAAGGATCTCACGGTCTACCAGGCTGATAAATTTTTGCTGGAGGTTAAACTGTGCAACCAGCAGGTGCCCGAAATTGATGTCATCTTCCAGCAATGGTTTCTTCTTCTTTTTACGCAGAAAGCCAAAGAGCTGCTGCAATTCCTGCAGCATATCCTGGTTTGCCGTCATCAGGATATGGTCAGTATAAAACCTTGCTGTAGACTCATTCAGGTTACCTGTAGCCAGTAAGCCTATATAATGGCTCTGGTCCCTTACCGTTCTTTTCACCAGTGCAACTTTTGCATGTACCTTCATGTCGGCATTACTGTAGATCAGCTTCACCCCTGCCTCCTTCATCCTGGAAGCCCACTTGATATTGTTAGCTTCGTCAAAGCGGGCTTTCAGTTCTACCATTACGGATACCTTTTTTCCGTTTTTGGCTGCTGTGATTAAAGCATTTACTATCCTGGAGTTATCTGCAACACGGTAAAGGGTAACATAGATCTCCTCTACAAAATTGTCATTTGCTGCTTCATTGAAGAACCTGAGGATAGGATCATAGTTCTGATAGGGAACATGTACCATCAGATCTTTCTTCATGATCAGGTTAAATAGTGTCTCCTCCTTCTTTAAATACAGGGATTGATGTGAAGGCCATCTGGTATAACTTAAATGCGCATCCTGCAGAGGAAAGCCACCCAAATCCTTCATATTGTGGTAAAAGCCTCCCTGAACTACAGATGCTTTGGAGAGGTTCAGGGTATAGATGATCCTGTACAAATGCCTGAGGGGAATATCCGGCTGACATAAAAAACGTGTCGCAAAACCCAGATCACGTTTTTTCAGTTCCTTTTCCAGTGCTGCGGTAATATCTTCATCAATTTCATCACGCAGGTTCAGCTCTGCATTCCTGGTGATCTTGATATTATAAACTCCTGTGATCACTTCTCCGGGGAAAAGATAGGCAAGGTTATTCCTGATGATATCATCCAGGAAAACCACATATTTCCGCCCTGCATCATTCAGCGCAAAAAGCCTGGGCAGGGTATCTGAAGGAACGGTGATCAGTTCCAGCCGTTCAGTTCCTTCCCCGTCAGTAAGCATAATTGCCTGATATAACTTGTTGTTCTCGGCAAAGAATCCGTCATCATCCTTTTCCACAGAGAATAGCCTTATATAAGCAAGCACTTCATTAAAAAAAATACCGGCAACCTGGTCCTCAATAGCTAAGGGGATATCCTCATTGTATAACCAGTGAATATTTTCTTCTTTTAAAGCGGGTAAAATATAATTGGACAGCAGATGACCAAACCTCTCCTGCTGTTTATTGATCAGGTATTGTGCCTTGTAATAAGTATTGTTTAAGCCGGTCCTGTCATCGATATTATCAATTGCCATTAACACAGGCATCCTTACTCTATAGAATTCATCCAGATTTGAAGAGTAGATAGACAAAAACCTGATCCGTTCCAACAGGGGGACATTTCCGCTTTCGGCTTCCATTAAAACCCTTTCATTGAAGCTCAGCCAACTCAGGTCGCGATTATAAAATGTGTACTCTTCCATAGTGGCAATTAAAGTGCAACCCAGGCTGCTGCGATGACGAAAGCAAGAACTGAGCCGATGATACCGAACATGAAGACATTATACGCTATTCTTAACAAACGGTACTTGCGCCCCAGAACAACCCCCTGAGAGTATACATCCCTGATCAGGCTGCCGTACAGGAAATCACGGTCTTCCATCATCTGCTCCATTCCGGCAACGTAATCGGGCAGGTCCATCCGGTAGAAATTACCAAAAAACAGCAGGTTCACCTTTTTTTGCCTGATATCTTCGGCACTAAAAGTCCCTTCAGGAACCGAAGGCCTGGTAGCGAGAATGGAAAACACCATGGTTACCACACAAATGACCAATAATATCAGCGTAGGAATGATCAGATGCGGATTATCTTCCAGCTTGCGGAGAAGGATACTCAGGATCACTGATAAGATGATAGAATTGGTAGAAATCATGATATGGGCTTTATTATCTGCCATATCACTCAAACGCTGGTTATTTCCGGAAGTGATCCTGAACATCGTTTCAATCCCTTTATCCGGGCGGTCGCTTTTCTTCTTTTTCACTTCTGTTACTTCTGCATCTTTCTTCATAATGGCTTTGCTCTCCTCCTGTTTTTTCTCTTCCTTACGCTCCTTCTTTTCCTCTTTCTCCTGTTCCTTCTCTACTTTTTTTTCTTCTCTGAGCGCTTGTTTTTCTGATTTGTCTTTCAATTCCTGTAGGTTTAGTTCTTTTTTCGCATTCAGCAGATCCTGGCAATATTCGGTATGGTAGTGATGGCCTTCAAAGAGCGCAATCGTTTTCAGCCGCCATTCATCCTTATCAATATCCTTTTCATGGAAAGCCTTTACTTCCCTGCGCATCAGTTTATTATTTTCCTTAAAGTTGTCACCCCCGAGATGAAAGAGGTCTGCATCACAGACAATCTGTTCCAGCAGGCTCACGGGATGCTGCGGCATTTTGGTAGCGAGAATGCAGTTCACAATGAGTTCAATAACTTCCGGCTCCGCTCCCCTGGCGGTAAGGAATTGTTTTGCAGACTCCGCGCCCCTGGCCTCATGATGGTCAAAGCTGGTTAAATAGCCAATGTCGTGAAACCAGGCCGCAGCATTTACCACAAAGAAATCATGATCAGATAATTGATAGTGATTTGCAATTTTAACTACTGCTTTTACCACCCGCTCCGTATGACCGAGGTTATGGTAGATTAGTCTTTCGTCTTTATTAGCGTGAAACAAGCTGGCGACGTGTGCCCGAACCTGATCTAACACTTCAAGGTAATTCATCATATAAATATGGCGTTTAATTTTTAATTCCCAATTCCTTCAATGAGCATGTCTACCAGCGCATCAAAATACTCATGGGGTTGTATATCAGCAGGGTTAATTGAAAGCGGGAAATGCAGCCCTCTGAACGCTATGATCATCACTAACGATAATTTATGAATATGTGTATCCGAAATGTTTTTAAATTCAGCGGAATGTACGCCTCCCAAAATGATCTGCGTGATCATTTCGATTTGAATCTGTTCATATTTCAACCTTAACGGCATCAACATCTTCCGGGATTCAATAATATCTTCAAACAGCACCTTATAAAGGCTCCGCAACTCCAGGATCGCGGTACTTTGTGTAGTAAGGAATGCCTTCAGTTTATGCTTTGCAGATGGAGCCGCATCTACGGTATCCTGCAAATTTTTGATTACGGTTTGCATTTCATATTTAACCACCGCTTCAAATATCTCATTCTTCCCCGGGAAATAATTATACAGCGTACTTTTTCCTTTTCCTGAAGCTGCAGAAATATCATCGATGGTAGTTTTCTTTAATCCAAATTTTCCGAACAGGGATTTTGCTGCTACCAATATTTCACTAATTACAATCTCATCTTTATCCATAATGAAATTTCTTTCGGGTTAGAGCCTAATTCGTATCAAATCCAAAAGTATTGAATATAATTGTGGAAAATAATACCCTACTCATAAAAAAGTACCGCTTTTGTTTTTCTAAACTCATATTATGTTCTGGTCTCACTGCCCCGAAGCAAAAATTAACTTTCAACAGGTATCCTAAAGACAGGCCGATTGCTAAAACGATCTGCACTACAAAGCAGGAGAGCGGTATCTGCATTGAAATTATTATTTGGCACACAACCAACCCAATGGTTATAATTTGACAAGTGAAACAGCCCTATTTTTGAAGATCTGCCACTTTGGTACAATTGATGTAAAGAGTATATGATTACCCAGGTTCAGATTGCAAAATACTGGACTACACCTATGAGTGTTTTTTAAAGAAAATAGCTTGATAATGAGGATTTAAAACAAATATTTTTTGCTTAAATCTCATCGATTTTTCTTAAATTAAGAATAGGAAAATTTTAGTAATAAAAATGACTACATATAAAAAATTCAGACCAGTATCATATTAAATGGCAACGCAACTCATAAAAAAAATGCTGGGGATACACCCCCAGTCAAACGTTAAACCCTTAAATAACCTAAGCTATTTCGGTTCAGAAAGACACGGATACCTTGTGCCCGATGATCTTTTAAAACCGGAATCTATCATCTATTGCGTTGGTGCAGGTGAGGATATATCTTTTGATACTGAGCTGAAAATGAAATTTGATTCCAGGGTCTATATTTTCGACCCGTCTCCGTATGGCATTAACCATTATAATGAGGTAAAAGAGTATGTGAATAAGCGTACGCCATTAACTCTTGACAAAACACTGGCCCCTTACGTATACCACATCGGGCCGGCACAATTTGCCGAAATTGAATTTATTGCTATCGGACTTTGGGATAAAAAGGATATCCTGAAATTTTACGACCCGGAAAGGGAAAACTATTCTTCTCACTCGGCTTATCTTTTCAAAGATTCCAAAAGTTTTATTGAAGCCCCGGTAGACCGCTTGAGCAATCTGATGAAACAGCTGGGACATTCACACATAGACCTCCTTAAAATAGAAATTGAAGGCGCAGAATATAAAGTGATCGATACTATTGTTGAAGACCAGCTAGACATTAAAGCCATTCTTGTGGAGTTTGATGAAATTTATAATACCAATGACAAGGGATTCCATTTCAGAATCAAAAATAGTTGCGACAAATTGAGAAAAGCCGGTTATGTCCTGGTTCATTCTACCGTTGCATTAAAACGCCTATTCGTTAAGAAAGACATCTACGACCAGCTAAAAAAATCAGAACTCAATGAAAAACAGTACTAAGCAAACTTTTCATGATACAGAGCATCTTCCGCTGATTTACAGCTTATTTAAAAATACTGCTGAAGAATTCCCGGAACGGACTGCTATTTCCTTTGGAGATGAACGGGTTACCTACCAGGCCCTGTATGAAAAAGTACAGCGCTTGAGTGAGAAAATAGCCTCTGCCGCAGCTGATGAAGATCTTATAGGTGTAAGTACCAGCCGCTCTGTTGAGATGATCGTTGCGGTAATAGCCATACTTGGAGCCGGGAAAGCCTACCTCCCGCTGGATCCCGCTTATCCGGAACAAAGGCTTCAACAGATTATAACAGATTCAGGCATAAAAACATGTCTTGCTGAAAACCGCGAAGAGCATTTTTTCCATAAACTAGGGCTAACCGGCCTGTCTGCAGTAAACACAGCCGGAAAAACACCCCTGTTCAGGCAAAATCCCAATATCTATGTATTATATACTTCCGGTTCCACAGGCACCCCGAAGGGAGTATATATGACACAGCAGGCAATGTCTAACCTCATTCTGTGGCAACATGCAAATTCTGCTGCCGGCCCCGGCAGCAGAACACTACAGTTCGCCCCCCTGAGTTTTGATGTCTCTTTCCAGGAGATCTTTGCTACCCTGACAACGGGAGCTACACTGGTCCTGATTAACGATGACCTGAGGCTGGACCCCGTAAACCTGCTAAACCACATTGCCGGTAACAGGATAGACCGCATTTTTCTTCCTTTTGTGGCCCTCCAGTTCCTCGCGGAGGCGGCAAGCAGTACACGCCAGTTCCCACAAAGCCTCAAAGAAGTGATTACCGCAGGCGAGCAGCTTAAGATCACCCCACAGGTTAAAGAATTCTTTAAAAGCCTTGAGGCCTGCATATTGTATAACCAATACGGCCCCACTGAATGCCATGTTGTTACACAACTCATACTTGATGGCTCACCTGAAACATGGCCGCTGCTGCCCAACATAGGAACACCGGTAGCCAATACTGCGATCTATATCGTAGATGAACATCATAACCCCCTGCCTGCAGGAGAAACAGGTGAACTTGCGATTGCCGGAATCAGCCTTGCTGAGGGTTATCTGAACAGGCCGGAACTCACTGCCGAAAAATTTGTCCGGATCAGCGTAAACGGAACAAATACCAGGGTTTACCTGACCGGCGACCTGGCATCTTACCAGCAGGATGGTACAATTGAATTCCTGGGAAGAAGGGACGATCAGGTTAAGATCAGGGGCTACCGCATTGAACTCGGTGAGATTGAGGTGCAGCTGAATGCAATTGAAGGTATTAAACAAGCTATTGTCATCTCCAAAAATAATTCGGGAGGCCAAAGCAGGTTACTCGCCTATCTTGTTGCAGGCAACGGCGATGAAAATACCGCCAGGATAAGAAAATATCTGGAAGAAAAACTGCCCGATTACATGATCCCGTCTTCGTTTATCTGGATGGAAGACCTTCCAAAAACGACAAGCGGCAAAGTGGACAAAAAAGCACTTCCCCAGCCTGAACGTAAACGGCCTGAGCAATCTGTTCTCTATCGCCCTGCAAAAACAGATAATGAAAAGAAAATTGCAGCGATCTGGGCCTCAGTACTGGAACTGGATGTTGTGGGTATAGATGATAATTTTTTTGAGCTGGGGGGCAACTCCTTACTCGCCTTAAAGACAGTTTCCCTGATGCGGTCAGAACACCATATGGAACTGCCGATCACAAAACTCTACCAGTTTCCGGATATCAGCCAGATCCTAAACTACCTGCATCCGGCTTCAGCGGACAAAAAAACAAAAAGAAACACAGTACACGCTGCAGATCCGGCACAACCGATAGCGATCATCGGGATGTCCGGAAGATTTCCGGGCGCCCGGACAATTGACGAACTATGGGAGGTATTGCGCAGCGGAAAAGAAACGACCAGCTTTTTCAAAAAAGAGGAACTGGATGTTTCCATACCGGACGAGGTAAAGAATGACCCCGATTATGTAAGTGCCAGGGGAATCATTGAAGGCGCAGAACTGTTTGACCCGCTGTTTTTTGGCATCAACCCCAAACTGGCCGAAGCAATGGACCCCCAGCAGCGCATTTTTCTGGAGATCAGCAGGGATGTGCTTGAAAAAACAGGACACCTGCCATCGGTATACGACGGATTGATCGGCGTATTTGCAGGATCAGGAAATAACAGTTATTACCAGCAAAACGTGGCCGGTAATGCCGAACTCATCAGCCAGGTAGGCAGTTTCCAGGTCATGACGGTAAATGAAAAAGATTATATCTCTTCCCGGACGGCATACGAACTCAACCTGAAAGGGCCGGCAGTAAGTGTCTTCTCCGCCTGTTCAACATCGCTCCTTGCTGTGTCACAGGCTGTAGAGAGCCTGCGTAAAAACCAGTGCGATGTGGCTATTGCCGGCGGGGCAAGTGTGACTTCCCCGGTTAAAAGCGGCCATACCTATCAGGAAGGCGCAATGCTGAGTAAAGACGGACATTGCAGATCATTCGATGAAAACTCCACCGGAACCGTTTTTAGTGACGGTGCAGGAGTTGTACTTTTAAAAACATTAGCTGCTGCAAAAATGGATGGAGACACCATTTACGGAATCATTAAAGGCACCGGGGTGAATAATGATGGTTCCGGTAAGGGGAGTTTTACAGCACCGAGTACAGAAGGACAGGCTGCAGCAATTGCCATGGCCATCCATGACGCTGCAGTAGACCCGGCAACGATTTCATACGTAGAAGCACATGGTACAGGAACGCCTCTTGGTGATCCCATTGAAATTGAAGGCCTGAAACAGGCGTTTGGCATACAGCCGGTTCAGCAATATTGCGCCATCGGCTCGATAAAAAGCAATATGGGACATATGACGGCTGCCGCAGGTGTGGCGGGCCTGATTAAAACAACGCTTGCACTGTATCATAAACAGATTCCGCCGTCGATTAACTTTGATAAGCCAAATCCGAATATTGATTTCGCTTCCTCTCCGTTTTATGTCAACCAGCGGCTAAAGCCATGGGATGCTGAACAGGTAAGAAGAGCCGGAGTCAGTTCATTTGGCGTAGGTGGCACAAATGTCCATGTTGTTGTTGAAGAATATGCACATCCGGAACCAGTGAACGCGGATGCGGGCAAAGCAAAAAATATGATCAGCTGGTCTGCAAAATCAGAAGAAAGCCTGCAGGCCTACCAGGAACAGCTTAGAACATTTATAAAATCGAATTCCACTCTTAACCTTGCAGATACAGCTTATACGCTGCAAACTACAAGGGCAGGCTTCAATTACCGCCGCTTTGTTGTTGCAGGTACAAAAGATGAACTGGAAAGCGCATTGGCACAAACGTCAGCATCAGTTGTCCCGCTTAAACATCTTCCGGGAGAAACGGTCTTTCTGTTTCCCGGGCAGGGTGCACAGTACCTGAATATGGGTGCCGAACTGTATCAGCAGGAAGAGATCTTCAGGGCCGCAGTTGATGAATGCGCCGGTATTTTATCAGGCTATCTTGATAAAGATATCCGAAACGTTATTTATCCTGAGCCGGGTAATCTGCAGGCAGATATAGATATCAGCAATACAAAATATACACAACCCGCCCTCTTTGTCATTTCCTATGCCCTTGCCAAATTATGGATGAGCTGGGGAATACAGCCCTCTATACTTTGCGGACACAGTATAGGTGAATATGTAGCTGCACATTTAGCAGGGATATTCTCCCTGGAAGACGGCCTTAAATTAATTGCAACACGGGGAGATCTGGTGAGCAGACTGCCAAAAGGAAGCATGCTCAGCGTACGCGCACCATTTAAACAAGTGGAAGAGATCCTCCCACCGGCATTATCGGTTGCAGCGGTGAACAGCCCGAAGCTATGTGTAGTTGCGGGAACGGATGAAGATATTAACGCTTTTCAGCAGCAACTGGATGAAAAACAGATATTGCATAAAAAACTGCTGACAAGCCACGCTTTTCATTCATGGATGATGGACCCCGTAATCCCCGAATTTACAGAACTGGTCAGACAAGTTAAATTAAACAAACCCCGGAAGCCGATCGTATCTACGGTAACCGGCGGGTTCCTTACCGATACAGAGGCACAGGACCCGGCTTACTGGGCCAACCACCTCAGGAAAACGGTACTTTTTTCTCCTGCAATCAATACCCTGCTGGAAATGGATCATCCCCTGCTCATTGAAACCGGCCCGGGAAACACCTGCACTACTCTGGCCTGGCAGCATGGAACAAAAACAGGTTTCAATGCCATTGCCAGCCTGGATAAAAAAGAAGCTTCAGGGGCAATGGATTCAATCTTAAATGCACTGGGTAAAGCCTGGCAACTGGGCCTGAATCCTGACTGGGCATCTTTTTATAACAATCAGCAAAGACGGAGAATTGATCTTCCGACCTATAGCTACCACAAAAAACGGTTTTGGGCAAACCCGAAACCACAGCAATTCAACATTAACCAACCTGCTACAGAAACCTTAACTGTTATGAGGAAAAACACATTAATAGAACGAATAAAATATATCCTGGAAAATGCTTCCGGAATTGAAATGGATGGTGTTACTCCTGAAATGAGCTTTATAGAGATCGGCATGGATTCATTGCTGCTGACTCAGGTGGCGCTGATGCTCAAAAAAGAATTTGCACTGCCGATCACTTTCAGACAACTGAATGAGGAATATTCAACCATTGATACGCTCGCAGCATTCATAGATCAGACCCTGCCTGAAGAAACAGCCCCGGCCCCTGTAGCACCCCTGGCTGCCGCTGCACCTTTGCTGAACTCTGCACCTGCCGGAAACGGCAGCTTTGCCCCGGCTGATTCAGCACTCGGACTGATCGCACAACAGCTGCAGCTCCTGTCCAAACAGGTAGAATTAATGCAGTCCCCTCAGGTGCACACTTATGCAAATACTGCTTCTGCTCAGCCTGTAGCCGCAGTGAAAGATGCAAAACCGGAACTTACGTTATCAGGCCTTTCAGCGGAAGAACTGACTGAGCTTAAAAAACCATTCGGGGCTATCGCACGTGTTGAAAAACAAGCTTCGGCATTAACGGCCGTTCAACGGGATTTTCTGGAGAAACTAACTTTGAGATATAATCAAAAGACAGCCGGAAGTAAAGCTTCTGCACAGCAAAACCGGTCTTTTATGGCAGATCCAAGGGTAGTATCCGGGTTTAAACCGTATACTAAAGAGATCGTTTATTCGATTGTCACAAATAAATCCCTGGGAAGCCACCTATGGGATATCGACGGGAATGAATATATAGACGCCTTAAACGGATTTGGTTCCAATTTATTGGGCTATCAGCATCCGGTATTAAAGGCTGCCGTGCTGGACCAGGTTGAAAAAGGATATGAAATTGGCCCGCAGCATGAGCTGGCAGGCGAGATGAGCAAGCTCATTTGTGAATTTACCGGTTTTGACCGCGCCGCATTGTGCAATACGGGCTCAGAAGCTGTATTAGGTGCGATGAGAATTGCCAGAACTGTAACAGGGCGCTCCCTGATTGTTGCTTTCTCCGGATCTTATCACGGCATCAATGATGAGGTGATCATCAGAGGAACAAAAAAACTGAAAAGCTTTCCCGCTGCGCCGGGTATTATGCCGGAGGTGGTGCAGAACATGCTGATCCTTGATTATGGAACAGATGAAAGTCTGCAAATTATCAGAGAAAGAGCTGATGAGCTGGCCGCTGTACTGGTAGAACCTGTACAAAGCAGGCGTCCGGAATTCCAGCCCGTGGCTTTTTTAAAGGAAGTAAGGGAGATCACGTTAAAATCTGAGACCGTTCTGATCTTTGATGAGGTAATTACCGGTTTTCGCGCCCACCAGGGAGGTACTCAGGCCATATTTGGTGTGAAGGCCGACATCGGAACCTATGGAAAGGTTATTGGCGGAGGTATGCCTATCGGCGCTATTGCCGGAAAGAAACAATACATGGATGCGCTGGACGGCGGTTACTGGCAATACGGGGATGATTCTATTCCTGAGATCGGCGTGACTTATTTCGCAGGTACCTTCGTCAGGCATCCGCTGGCACTGGCGGCAGGTAAAGCAACTCTTGACTACCTCAAAGAAAAGGGAACCGAACTACAAACCATCTTAAATCATAATACCAGCTTTCTGGCCGACTTATTGAATAGTACTATTCATGAGTTTCAGCTTCCCATGTATGCCGCCCATTTTGGCTCTCTATGGAAAATCAAGTTCAAAGAAGAATATCCTTACAGTGAGCTCCTGTTTACGCTGATGCGTGAAAAGGGCATTCATATCTGGGATGGTTTTCCATGTTTCCTCACCGAAGCACATACACTGGACGAAATTGAACTGATCGCAGCAAAATTCAGGGAAAGTGTGGTGGAACTGATGAGTGTGGATTTAATTCCACTGAGTGAACCGGTGCTGTCAAAAAAAGATGATGGCATTCATCCTCCTGTTGAAGGAGCAAAATTAGGCAGGGATCAGGAGGGAAATCCGGCCTGGTTCATAGCGGATCCTGATAACCCAAGTAAATACCTCCAGGTGGAGTCAAAGATTTAAAAAATGGTAGAAATTAACGATAATTTAATATTTAAGCAGGTAGACTTCGACCCTTTCGCACAGGGAGAAATCATCAATACCGCAACAGCAACAGAACCACAAAGAGAAATCTGGACGTCATGTATGCTGGGTGGGACAGATGCAAGCAGAGGATATAATGAATCGGTATCATTAAGACTGAAAGGAAAAATAAATGTCAGCTTTCTGCAGCAGGCTGTAGAAAAGCTTGTGATCAGACATGAAGCACTAAGGTCTGCATTTAGTCTGGATGGGGCTACTATTATTATTCACGACACCGTGAAGGATTATCTTACCTGTACAGACCTTTCTGCACTACCCTCTGCTGAAAAGGAACTTGAAATAAAGAAATATATTCTGGATGATGCCCTTCATCTGTTTGACCTGCTGAACGGCCCCTTATTTAAAGTTGGGATCCACAAACTGTCAGATGAAGAGTGCCATTTCACATTTACAGGCCATCACATTATCTGTGACGGATGGTCTTTGGGGATAATTCTTCAGGATATCAGTAAATTTTACTCGGCATTGGTCAGACACAGGAGTGCCGGCCTTCCGGATGCCACCCTGCTTACTACATTCGCAAGGGAGCAGCTTGAATTTGCGGGCAGTAAAGAACATAAAATTATTGAGCAATATTGGTTAAACCAATACCAGAAAGACGTCCCTGTTTTAGACCTGCCTACAGATCATCCCCGTCCGGCAGCGAGAACATTCAAAAGTAAAAGACTGGATTTCCATTTTGACAGGGAACTGGTACAGGGATTAAAAGAAACAGGTAAAGCTGAAGGAACAAGCCTGGTGCTCACCTTGCTGTCCTCATTTGAACTCTTCCTGCATATCCTTACCGGACAAAAGGATATTGTAGTTGGTTTACCCGCTTCGGGCCAATCCATAACAGGACATTACAACCTGGTAGGGCACTGCGTAAATTTGCTGCCACTAAGGAGTTATCCCAACAGGAATTACACCTTTAAAGAATACCTTAAATTAAGAAAACCCGCCATGCTCGATGCTTTTGACCATCAGCAGCTTACCTGGGGTAATTTATTGAGAAAGCTTAAAATTGCAAGGGACCCATCCAGAATTCCACTGGTTCCGGTGGTATTCAATGTGGATATGGGAATGGATGATGGGGTAACATTTGAAGGACTTGAATATAAACTGATCAGCAACCCGAGGGAGTACGAAAGTTTCGAATTGTTCATCAATGCAAGTGGCTCTGAAAAATCCCTGACCCTGGAGTGGTCTTTCAATACCCAATTATTTGAGGACAATACCATCAGGCAAATGATGGGAGGCTTTGAGCAGATCCTCAGGTTCATCATTAAACACCCGGAGGAGAAAATCGGGGATCTTCTTCTGGCAGGCTCAGCCAACTATCTTGCACAGCCTGTTTTTAAAAGAACAACAACTGTTTCACGCAGAAAAGCAGTAAACAGTCCGCTGGAGGCCCCTGAATTAAATGGGATAACAGTTCAGCAATTGTTTGAACAGGCAGTTCAAATCTTTAAAGATAAACCAGCCATCAGTTTTAAAGACGAATCCATCAGCTACAGTAACCTGAACATCAGGGCAGACAACCTGAGCAGGGCAATATTATACCACGCAGCCGATGAAGAAATTATTGGTATCAGTACCACCAGGGGATTAAATATGGTGGTTGCGGTGCTGGCTATCTTAAAAGCAGGCAAAGCATATCTCCCACTCGATCCTACTTATCCGGAAGAGCGGTTAAACCAGATCATACAGGACGCAAAGCTGAATTTTTGCATCGCCGGTAATGTGGAGAACAAATTCTTTGATAAACTGGGCCTCGAAGCCATAGATTTTGACCGTACCTATAGTCTTCCTGCACAAACGCTCACTTCTGAGAACCCAAATGCTTACGTTTTGTATACCTCCGGATCAACAGGCAGACCAAAAGGTGTATACCTCACGCAACGTGCGCTGGTGAATTTAATCTTATGGCAAAATGCCAACTCCGTTGCTACTGAGGACAGCAAAACACTGCAGTTTGCACCACTTACATTTGACGTATCCTTCCAGGAGATATTTGCCACACTCACGAGTGGCGGTATGCTGATCCTGATTGATGATGTCATGCGCCTGAACCCGGACAACCTGCTGGATAAGATTGAGCGTAATAAAATTAACAGGATCTATCTGCCTTTTGTTGCCCTGCAGTTCCTCGCAGAAACCGCAGTGAGTATGGGAAAATACCCGTCTGCATTAAAAGAGGTAATGACGGCAGGCGAACAGCTCAAGATTACTCCCCAGATTGAAAATTTCTTCAAAGCTATGCCTGGCTGTATATTATACAACCAGTACGGCCCAACAGAATGCCACGTGGTCACACAACTGAAATTAGAGGGAGACGCTTTCCGCTGGCCGGCCCTACCCAATATAGGGAAGCCAATAGCGAACACAGAAATCTATATAACTGATGAACACCTGGGGTTGCTGGATGACGGTGAGACGGGTGAACTCTGTATTGCCGGTGCCAGCCTCGCTGCCGGTTATCTGAATAAACCAGAACTTACCCAAGAAAAATTTGTAGCTATAACGCTGCCGAACGGAGATCAGACCCGTATTTACCGGACAGGGGATCTCGCCAGGATTTTAACTGATGGCAATATCGAGTTTATTGGCCGTAATGACGACCAGGTGAAAATCAGGGGATACAGGATCGAGATCGGTGAAATTGAAGTCATGCTGAACCGTGTACCCGGAATCGCGCAGGCGGTTGTAACGGCAAAAGAAGACCATAATGGTCAGAAAAGGCTGATTGCTTACATATCTTCCTCTACAGGAGTACAGGACACAAGTTATGTGAGAACTGAGATACAACACCTGCTGCCTGTCTACATGGTTCCCTCGGTATTTATATGGCTGAAGGAATTCCCTCGTACCAGCAGCGGGAAAATAGATAAAAAAGCACTGCCTGCGCCAGACCAGCTGCATGCCGGAGACCAGACTAGCTATACTGCACCTCAGACCGAAACAGAGAGAAAAATCGTAAAAATCTGGGAGGAACTGCTGAACTTAAAGAATATAGGAATTGATGACAATTTCTTTGAATTAGGCGGTCATTCATTGATTGCCATACAGTTTATGATCCAGATCGAGAAAGCAAACAGTCATGGTTTGCCCCTGGCTACATTGTTTGAATACCCTACGATAAGGTCTCTGGCACGGCTTTTTGACGGACAAAACAGGCCGACCACTTATACTTCACTGGTACCGATAAAACCTTCGGGATCAAAAACTCCCATCTACATTGTTCATGGAGGAGGATACAATGTATTGAATTTTAGCGGCATAGGCCTTCATGTAGATACGGAGCAACCTGTATTTGGTATTCAGGCCCAGGGACTTGACGGAATAGAAGAGCCAATGGATAATATGGAGGATATTGCCAAATACTACATCGAGAGTATACTGGCCCAAAACCCAACAGGACCTTACGCTCTGGCGGGTTATTCCTTCGGTGGATATGTTGTGATTGAAATGGCCAGGCAGTTGAAGCTGATGGGCCATGAGATCAAGCTACTGGCAATCTTTGACACGAATGCAAAAAATCTCGACTTCCATGGCTCAGGCATGGATGTCTATATAGAGAAAATAAAAAAACAACTCCCGAAATTCTGGTGGATCATTAAATCATTCATCAGAAACCCGAAAAAGACATATGAATACCAAAAGTTTTTATTAACAAAAAAAATTAATACTGTTTTGGGGAACACTGAAGTTGAAGTACAACAACAGGGAGCTATATATGAGATCATGAGAAGAATTGATGCCAAGTACGAAATAGCCTATCAGGGCTATAAGCTGGCTCCTTTTGATGAGAAAATCCATTTGTTCAGGGCAACAGACAATATTTATTTTGTAGAAGATTACAAATATCTCGGATGGCAGAAATATGCAAAGAAGGGAGTAGAAGTTTATGACGTTCCCGGAGACCATAAAACCATGCTGCTTTCACCGTATGACAAAGCTTTTGCAAGAAAACTGCAGGAGGTATTGGATAAAGTATAATCATCAGGTTATAATATAAAAAGACGTGGCTAATTACTTACTTTGTCAAAATATTGATCAGCGTTCATTGATCGGATCCTCGGCTGTAACGCAGCATAGCGGTATGATCAATATCTGGAATATAGCTGTCGAAAGCCAGCTGCGGTATATTACAAGGCTGGAGGGTGTTCTCACCCCTGATGAAAAGGCACAGGCAGCACGCTTCCATCAGAAAAAAGATGCGCTGCAGTTTATTGTGACAAGAGCTGTGCTGAGATTTCTGCTGGCCGACCGGTTATCCTGCCGGCCGGAAGAAGTGGACATCATTACTGCTGCTGAGCACCATAAACCACAACTCTCAGGAAATACCGGCATATATTTTAATATATCTCATTCCAATCAGCAAGCTGTAATAGCTATAGGAAATCAGGAGATCGGGGTAGACCTGGAATATATTCATCCGGATTTCGAGTACCTTTCCGTGGCTGAATTTGCTTTTTCCAGGATGGAATCGGATAACCTGCTTACGCATAAAGACCCCCGTAAAGAGTTTTTCCGGCTATGGACAAGGAAAGAAGCATTTCTGAAAGGACTGGGTACAGGCCTGATCAATGATCTGAAACTGATCAATTGCCTGGATACGGAAAATATTATTCCTGCAAAGGTTGCAGGGGTAAAGGCCGACTGGGCAGTGACTACCGTACAACTAGATCCGGATTACCTGATGAGCATCGCCCATGAGCGCCTTTCCGCAGTTACACAGATAAATTTGAATGACGGTAAAGACCTCTTCACCCGGTCGTACAAATCAGATCTTTCTTTTTGATTTTTCCCAGGCGGCACTTTGATTCTTCTTATAGTACCTGATGATTCCCGCAAGCACGGCATAGTTCATCACACAAAAGTAGTACGGAATAAAGAGTGCTTTCACACGAATGTTTCTGCTTTCAAAGTACAATCCCGTCAGGCTTAACAGATAAAATAAAATCTGCAAAACGAACAATACCTGATAAAATAAAATACCGGTATTCATAGCAATTAAGGCATTCAGAATAAATACTAAAAATAGGAGAAAAGGTGTAATTGTCCAGCGTAATACCCTGTGGCTGATATATTGGAAGGTGAAAACAGGGTTGTGGAAAGGATTGGCTGCTTTTTTTAAGCGCAGAATCGATTGTATTCCCCCGGCAGCAATCCTGATCTTTCTTTTGAGCTCTTCTTTTACATCTGCCGAAGCAGTTTCCATTGCGTAAGCCCCCGGCTCATAAGCAATGATAAACCCGTTCTCGGCTATACGCATGGCAATCATATGATCGTCGATAATGGTATCGCTTTCTACCGGCTGATAAAGCGATGTGCGGATACTGAATAACTCTCCCGCAGCACCTACGTTAGAATATAATTCATAATCCCATTTCTTTAGTTTCGATTCATATTTCCAGTAAAAACCCTCCCCTGCCGAACTTGCATCTGCCGTCTCTTCAACCAGTATCCTTTTCTCTCCGGCAACGGCTCCTACTTTTGGATTTTGATAATGTTTAACCAATTCCAGGATGGCATCCGCATTTAAAAATGTATTTGCGTCTGTAAACACTGTAATTTCACCTTTTATAAAAGGAATGGCCCTTTTAATCGCCGCCATCTTCCCTGCCCTTACATCCTGGTGCAATAACGTGATGTCATCAAATCCGCTGATCCTCTCTGCGGTGCTATCTGAAGAGCCGTCAGTAATAAAAATTACCTGGATCTTATCTTTCGGATAGTTAAGCAATAATGTATTTTCTATTTTATCTTCGATGATGTCTTCTTCATTATAAGCAGCAATCAGCACTGTAACGGTGGGCAGTAACGCCTCAGTTTTAAATACAAAAGGCTTTTTAAACGCGCTTTTGATCTTTACCAGAATATAAAGTACAAAACCATAGCCAACAAATGTGTAAACGATCAGAAATATACTGACCCAGAAAATTATAACCATTAATACTTAAATTTTAAAACCGAGTTTAGCACTGTCTTTTGAATTATTGAGGTTCCAGCTGATCCCAAGAAAGACCCATTTAATCAGATCCCTTCTCCCCTTCTTCAGGTACAGAAATACTTGTTTTGGGCAGGCAAGGCCGATATAGTATATACTAAACAGTAAAGTATTCAGTAAACCTGTATTCCTTCGGATAAATAACATCCGGTTCCTAGTCATGAAATATGTTTTTATTCTGCTTTCCTTTCCTACACTCATAGATTCTTTATGAAAAACATAGGTTCTCCCGGTAAACCAGATTTTTTTGCCTGCTCTTTTAAATTTCTCACACCAGTCCAGCTCTTCATAATACAAGAAAAACTGATCTTCCATCAATCCTACAGTTTCAAGGTCTGCCCTCCGGCACATCATTGCCGCACCATGGCAAAATGCCGTTTCCCGGCTTTCACCGTCATATTGGCCTTCGTTCAGTTCCATACCCCCAATTACGCTGTTCCTGCAGGTGAGGTAGTTCATCTCAGAAAAACCGGCATACTGGATCACTTCAGGGGCATCATAGTAAAGCAACAGTGGTGATACTAACCCGATATCCGGGTTTCTTTCCAATTCATTGCTCAATACCGGGATCAGATTTGCTGTGATCTCCGTATCATTATTTAACAGAAGCAGGTAATCCCCACTTGCCTTATTTATTCCAAGGTTATTTCCGCCGGCAAAACCGAGATTCTGTTCAGAACGGATATAGATCAATCCGGGATATGCCGCTAAAAAATCGGCACGATGATCTTCTGCGCTACCGTTATCAACTAAAATGAGCTCAACTTCAGAAGGACTGGTATGAAGCTGAATAGATTTGAGGAAATCGACCGTTACTGCTGGCTGATTAAAATTAACACTAATGATTGAGGTGCGCTTCATGTGAAGTAAAAGTAATTAATTTCATCTGTTTATTTTATTGTTTTTGCAGTTGTTAGCCAGAGCCCTTGGTGATTAAAATAATTGTTGCCCTAAGTGCTTGATAATTATTTCGATCCTGCCGGGTCTAACAGAATATGATGGTTTATCGCTAAAGACGCGTACTTAAATTTATTCTCTCAAGTTGTAGACATATCTGACTAAAATTTAATATTAATACCTATAATTACATTTTAGCACCCAAATTATGTTTGTATAATCTACATTTGCCCATCAAACCTCAAATCTCTTTCTAACCAAACTCTCATCGTAACCCGGGATTCCTGATCTCATAGACAACACCGATTAACGCATCATGCCACATATAATTAATATACAAACTTTTAAAGAAAGCAGGGGAATACTTACTGTTCTTGACAGCATTGTCCCCTTTGAGATCAAACGCTTATTTTATATCTATTCTGTAGACAATAGCGATCGTGGTGGCCATCGCCATCATGAAACACACCAGGCAGCAATCTGCATACAGGGCTCATGTAAGATCACCAATAACAACAATAAAGTAACAGAGCTCTTCCATCTGGATAGCCCGGAAAAATGTCTGATATTACTGCCTGAGGACTGGCATGTAATGCATGATTTCTCGGCTGATGCAATACTTCTTGTATTGGCTTCTACCGCATTTGATCCCAAAGACTATATTTATGAGCCTTATGATACCGTATGAGAACCTGAAAATACTAAACCGCCCGTTTGAGGAAAAACTAAAAAACAAGTTTTCGGATTTCCTTGAGATGGGCTGGTATATTCTGGGCAACGAGGTCGCTGCATTTGAGAAAGAATTTGCGGTCTATCATCAGGAGCAATATGCCGTAGGTGTGGCAAATGGTTTGGATGCACTTATTCTTTCGCTGAAATGCTGCGGGTTTAAACGTGGTGACGAAGTTATTGTACCCTCGAATACTTATATAGCAAGCATTCTGGCCATTATACATTGTGATCTGATACCAGTTCTTGTTGAACCAAATCCCCACACCTATAATATTGATCCGTTAGCCATTCCGGCCGCCATTACCAGTAAAACAGTTGCTATTATGGTAGTTCATTTATATGGTCAATGCTGCGAGATGGACCCCATATTAAACCTTGCACAAATTCATCAGCTTAAAGTGATTGAAGATTGCGCCCAGGCACATGGAGCAAAATACAAAAATAAACTGGCGGGAACATTCGGGGATTTCGGGGCGTTTAGCTTTTATCCCACAAAAAATCTTGGTGCCCTGGGAGATGCCGGCGCTGTGATCTGCAAATCTGAAAGGGATCAGCAGAAACTCCGGCAGCTTAGAAATTACGGTTCCGAGAAAAAATACCACAATGGGGTTGTTGGCTACAATTCCAGGCTTGATGAACTTCAGGCGGCCTTTCTGAGAATCAAGCTTCCCCACCTTGATGAGATCAATACGCACAAGAGGAAACTTGCGGCAATTTATAACGGGAATTTAAACGATTCATTCATTAAGCCAAAATTGGAAGCCGGTTATGATAACGTGTATCATATTTACAATATATTACACCCTGAACGGGACAGCCTCAAACAATATCTTGCTGAACATGATATCACTACAGAAATACATTATCCCGTGGCGCCGCAGTACCAGCCGGCCTTAAAAGATCATCTTAAAAACTTCGATTATCCGATTTCTGCACATATACATCAGCACACTTTAAGCCTTCCATGCTCATTTGCACATACAGAAGAACAAATACATTATATTGCCGGAGTTTTAAATAAGTTTTGATCAGATGATATTTTCCGGGGTTTTCTGATTTTCACTTTAAACATCTTTAGAAATACCAATTGTACAGCCTTTTTTGCACTGTATATAAAGTTACGCTGTGAAACAGCGATTTCCAACTGCTCATAAATTAAATCACAATCAATCAGATACTGCATTTTCCTGGTTAAAGGCCGCATACATTTCCCATTTCTCAGGTCTTTCAGGGTATAATGCCTGAACCATTTCATTATTGTTCTATCCACAAGCACCTTCTGACGTGCGCCCCAGTAATGGACAATTACATTTTCTGCAGCTACAATATGAGTTTTCCGTTGCAGGATCAGCGAAAATGCCATTTGCTCGCTGACGAACCAATGTGAATGTGCATAAAAAGCGTCTGTCAGTGCAAATATATCAGGCATATACTCCCTGAATTGCTTATTCAACCCAATCACTCCGGAATTCCAGCTATAATCCTGTATGCTGAATGTTTCAGGTTTACCCAGGATAAAAAATTCCCTGTCCGACAGGTAATCAATGAAGGCTTCCGGATACTGTCCCTGGCCAAATAAACTAAAAAGTGCAAGTCCATCCTTCAGGTTATATTCACGCTTATGCAGCAGGCTCACCCCTGTTGAAAGCCTATCCAGCAGTGGCTTCGGATCATTCATGCAGAAAGTATCTGAGTCCATAAAAACCAGATCCTCGTTCGGGAAATTCCGAAAAGTCAGATCTATCACCGCAACTTTTCTCCTGTGGATAAAGTCAGTTCCAGCCAGCATATCTTCCAATATTACCGGGGTCAGCAGGGAATATTCAATGGGAAGATCACTCAAATAGATTTTAAAGATCTCCGGATTATCCGTATATACGATCAGCCGGACATCTTCCATCTGATTTTCCATCCAGGCACAAAAACTTAATATACAATAAATAGCTCTAAAGTACTCCTGGCTATTGCCATAGGAAAGAAAAACTATATTTTTAGTGATCACGTTATCAATGGTTTAACAATAATGCCACAATAGTCCATGCAGTAATTTATTACACTAATGCATGTATATCAATACTAAGTTATTAGGAAAATTTTGAAAGAAACAGTACCTTCGGTTACCGAATTATAAAAATAAAGCTTGTGTATTATCAGAAGATAAATTTATATTTTTACCTTACAAATAAATTAGAATCCACTATCATTCTCATCTTCTCTAATCTTAAATATGCGCATTGCACACATCATTCTTACGCATAAAAACCCTGCTCAGTTAGCCCGGTTAATTGAAACACTGCGGCATCCACAATTTGATTTTTATATACATGTTGATGCTAAGGTACCGGCAGATGAAATGAAAGATTTTAAAGAACTGTCTGATGTAACATTCATCAGGGACAGGATTGAATGCAACTGGGGAGGCTTTACAATTGTGAAAGCTATTTTTAATTCTATCTCCGAAGTCCTCGCTTCCGGGATTAAATATGATTTCATCAATTTGTTAAGCGGACAGGATTATCCTATCAGGTCCCCTCAGCATATTTATGATTTTCTGCAGCAGCAAAAGGGAAAGAATTTCATTTCATATGATGCCGTACATAATTCTGAATGGTGGAGAACTGCTGCTGACAGATATGAAAAATATCATTTTACCGACCTTAATATCAAAGGCAAATTTTTCGCGGAAAGAATCTTAAACCTGATTACCCCAACCAGGAAGTTCCCCGAATATGCCGAAGTATATGGCGGCAATAAAGGAACCTGGTGGACAATATCGGGTGATTGCGCTGTTTATATGAACGATAAATTTAATAATAGTCCAAAGTTAATCAGGTTCCTGAAATATTGCTGGGGGACAGATGAGTTTGTCATACCCACATTAATTATGAATTCTCCGTTTAAAGATCAGGTGATCAATGATAACTTACGTTATATCGACTGGTCAGAAGGCAACGCCAGCCCTAAGTCATTTGACCTTTCTGACTTTGATGAGATCAGCAATTCAAAAATGCTTTTCGCAAGAAAGTTTGATCTGTCCCATGACCAGCATATTTTAAATAAAATTGATCAGGAATTATTAACCAGCAATAACTAAAACTTTGGAATTCATCAGATCCATCTTTAAGCAACAGGTCTTCAAATTTATTTTAGTGGGCGGGTTTTGTGCATGTATTGAATTTATTACATTCAATATCTTCATTGATTTTTTCAAGATCGAATATCTTATAGCAAATGTCATCTCAATAGTCATTGCCGTCGTGATAAATTACGTACTCTCCAGAGCATTCGTTTTTGAAAAAAGCAAGCATTCCAAGAGAAATGAATTTCTATCATTCGTATTGTTCTCTGTACTTGCGATCGTTTTGAACCAACTCATTTTATGGGTCTTTTTTGAAGTGATCAAACTGGATATCAGATTGTGCAAGGCACTCGCAATTGTTATAGTTGCCTTTTTTAATTATCTGACGAAAAAGCATATCGTATTCAAATCTTAAAGCAAAAGATGAAAATTATTTGTTGTCATAACATCATACACAATTACTCCTCTTCTATGAAAACAGCTGTTTTCCAGAAGTATATCATCCTTCTACATCAACATAAATATGTGTAGTATGAAGGAATGGCACATTTTTTTACTCTTAAAAAAAGTAAATATATTTGGTTTAAGCATTTCAGTAACTCAAATTTTTTCGAAAATATAATTATATTTGTTTATAAATTAATCTCAATCTTGATGGAAAAACTGCGCTCTTATCTTCTTTTAATAAGAATCCCGCAATGGAGTAAAAATCTTTTTATATTCTTACCTGCCTTCTTCGCTTTAAAACTTCTTCAAGCTGACGTGATCTATAGTCTCGGACTCACCTTTATCGGTTTCTCTTTTTTAGCAAGTGCTGTATATGTATTTAACGATATGCTCGACATCGAGAGCGACAAAATACATCCTACCAAAAGAAACAGGCCACTGGCGAGCGGAAAGGTCACCGTCAAAGAGGGGATTTTCCTGATTGTTTTTCTGCTGCTGCTCGCTTCTGCTGTTTTCATTATTTTAGGCAATATCACAGTAATGGTCATCGCGGGGATTTACCTTATACAAAACATTCTGTATACCATTAAACTTAAACATATATCCCTGCTGGATATTATGCTGATTGCTACAGGATTCGTACTCAGGATTCTGATCGGGGGAGAAGCAACGAACACCCATCTCTCCCACTGGATCATCGTAATGACATTGGTACTTGCATTATTCTTAGCCCTGGCCAAACGAAGAGACGATGTTGCAGGTTATGTGGAAACAGGACAGAAAGCCCGTAAAAATATCCAGGGATATAATATGGAGTTTCTGAATGTGGCTATTACGATGATGGCTACAGCAGTCGTGGTATGTTATGTGATGTATTGCACCTCTCCTGAGATCGTTTCACATTTTGGCGAAAACACTTACCTTACTTCGTTCTTCGTAATTTTGGGAGTCTTAAGATATCTGCAGCTTACTTTCGTTTGGCGCATCAGCGGAAGCCCCACAACAGTTCTATTGGAAAACAGGTTCCTGCAGGTCATACTTTTAGGTTGGATCGTCTCCTTTTTTCTGATCATTTATCTGAAGATCTGATATGCAGGTGACAGAAAATAAAGTAAAACTTCTGCTGTCAACAGGCGGATTGCTGGTTGTTACTGTCGCGATGACGCTCCTCGTCGTGACAACCGGATTTTTCGCAGGTATAAATGTTTCACAATGGCAGTTTCCACTGTCATTTTTATTAACTGCAGCTGTCTATTTTTACACCGGTAAAGTGTACTATCAGACTCTTTCTATCTATCTTCAATCTTTATTGACCTGTATATTGGTGATTGTCATTTCAATGATCATTGCAGTAAATTTTTATGATGTATCCTATGACGGGCAGTCCTATCATATGGAAGAAATCTATCAATTGAAGAACGGATGGAACCCAACCAGAGAACTGCTGCCACCTTCTGTTAATATGGCCCTGTACATCAATCATTATTCAAAAGGTGTTGAGATCCCCCAAAGTGCATTATATAGTTTAACTAACCGTATTGAAACCGGTAAGGCAACCAACTTTATATTACTTGCCGCAGCCTTTTGCCTCACCTTGTCCCTGTTACTGAATTTAGGTAAACTTTCGGCTCCTAAATCCGTATTGCTAAGTCTTCTTGCAGTTCTCAATCCGGTAGCCGTAAATCAGCTTTTCAGTACCTATGTTGACGGGCAGATCGCAATATTGCTTTTATGCTTTTTCGTAACAGCTATATGGGTGATCAGGGATGCGGGTTATTTTAATTTGATCGTGCTGGCCTCGATTGTCATCATTACCGCCAACATTAAGTTTACGGGATTGGTTTATATTGTATTATTTGCAGCGGCGTTCCTTGCATGGCTTTTATTTGTAAACTATAACAAAGTCCTTTTCCAAAAAGCATTTTATACCATATTGATATCGGGTTGTGTTGCTGTTTTTGTAGTAGGGTACAATCCCTACGTTAAAAATACAATTTCATTCCATCATCCGTTTTACCCGCTTATGGGCGAAAATAAGGTGGATATTATGGGTCATAATTTGCCATCCGGTTTTGAAGGCCGCAATGGGGTAAGCAAATTTTTTATATCACTGTTCTCACACACAGATAATGTGATGGTTGGCAATAAAAAAGAGATTGAACTAAAGATCCCCTTTACTTTCAATAAAAATGATATCGTCAGTTCTTATGCAATTGATACCAGAATTGCTGGTTTCGGCGCATTATTCAGCGGAATCATCCTGCTGTCCGTTCTCCTGCTGGTACTCTTGTTCAGAAAGACCGGCAGTCAGTGGAAAACGATGAAGAGCGGGATATATGCCCTGGGCATCATTATCCTGTCCGTAATCTTACTGCCGGAGTCATGGTGGGCACGGTATGTACCTCAGTTATGGTACTTTCCGCTGATCATATTGTTAATGTCAGAACTATATATTAAAGAAAAAATCAAATTTTTGAGAATATTAATGTATCTATGTTTATTGGTTAATGTGAGTTTTACACTTCTGGTCTTCAGGTATAATTTTGCAATGACACGTTTGATCAATACACAAATGCAAAAAATGAAAGAATCCGGTCAGCCAATTTTTGTACAGTGGAACAGTGCTGAAGCGAACCGCATTCGTTTCCAGGAAAACAACATCCGATACACAAACCGCAATCTCGAAAAAACGCCGGATGCTGAAAAAATAATTTGTTCTGAAGCCCGCTTTGTGGTGCCTTCCGGCCCTTTAGATCCTCAGACATCAAACCAAAATGATTAATATATCTCACAATGAGTGAAAAAAAAGTGCTAGCCGTATTCGACTTTGATGGAACTATTACCAAACGTGACACCTTACCCGTTTTCATAAGATTTGCCGTAACGCTAACTCATCTGTTAACAGGCAGTTTGTTCATGGCCCCGTTTGTACTTTTATTCAAATTAAAGGTCATTCCAAACTACAAGGCAAAAGAAAGACTTTTCAAAACTTTCTTTGCAGGCCTGAGTATTGACAAATTTAATACCTTATCCAGAGACTTTGTTGCCAACATTGAACAGATCGTCAATCCCGTAGCTTTAGAAAAAGTTAAGTGGCACCAGCAAATGGGCCATGAGGTGATCATTATCAGTGCTTCTGTAGAAAACTGGATCAGCCCATGGGCTAATAAATATGGCATAAAAACAGTTCTGGCAACCGGCCTGCAATTAAAAAATGATACCATCACAGGCAATTTCCTCACTAAAAACTGCCATGGAGCGGAAAAAGTAAACCGTTTACTGGAAAAATACCCGGAACGGGAGGGGTATGTATTGTATGCATATGGAGACAGCAATGGCGACAAGGAGTTATTAGCTCTTGCCGACCACGCTTTCTATCGTTCATTCTAAAAACTTCTTTTATAAATTGCCATTCTTTAGTTGCTCAAAAGCAAACTGGCTTGCCCTGGCAGTTAATGCCATATAGGTCAGGGATGGATTCTGGCTGGCTGAAGAGGTCATACAGCTACCATCCGTTATAAACACATTCTTTACCTCATGCATCTGATTGAATTGGTTCAGAACAGATGTTTTAGGATCATGCCCCATTCTCGCAGTTCCCATTTCATGGATGGTAGAACCGCCGGGTTTCTTATAGTTAAAGGTATCCACATTCCTGAATCCGGCCTTTTCCAGCATTTCACCAGAGCTGTTCCTGATGTCTGTCATCATGTTATGTTCGTTCTCCTTAAAAGAGAAATCAATTCTGATCAAAGGCTGGCCCCATTTATCTTTCTGATCAGGGTCAAGCGCTATCCTGTTTTCATAATAAGGAAGGCATTCCCCCCAGCCTGCCATCCATACCGTCCATGGCCCGGGGGTAGTCAGCTGAGCTTTGAAATCGGATCCGAACCCGGCCAGGCCATTCACTTTATCACTCCACTCCTGCCGTTCACCATGGCCCTGAATATTATAACCTCTTTTAAAATCAAGTTTCTCGCTGTCATGCAGGTTCCGGAACCGGGGTATCAGGAAGCCACTTGGCCTTCTTCCTTTATAATACTGGTCTGCAAACTGATCATGTGTACCAGACGCCCCTGCGGAAGAATGATGATCCATCAGGTTATGCCCTATCTGACCACTGCCGTTTCCAAAACCATTCGGAAATCTGGATGAAGTAGAATTTAACAGGATACCGGCTGTCGCTACCGTAGAAGCGTTTATAAATACAATTTTTGAATAAAATTCGTGCACCTCATTGCTGAGTGCATCAATTATCCTAACCCCTTTCGCCTTTCCCTTTTGTTCGTCGTATAAAATTTCGGTAACAATAGAAAACGGCCTTAACGTTAAATTCCCTGTAGCCATTGCAGCGGGGATAGTAGAACTATTGCTACTGAAATACCCGCCAAAAGGACAGCCCCTGCTACACAGGTTCCGGTATTGACAGGGTCCGCGGTTGTCCCATCCCCTGGTCAGGTTTGCAACACGGGCTATGGTGAGCAGCCTGTTATGATCATTTTTTTTTATAGAATCTGCCAGATGTTTTTCTATACAGTTCAATTCCATGGGAGCTAAAAATTCTCCGTCCGGCAATTGAGATAAATTCTCTTTTTGCCCGCTCACGCCTATGAATGATTCAGCATAGCTATACCACGGGGCGATGTCCTTATACCTGATCGGCCAGTCAACTGCGATCCCTTCTTTGGCGTTCGCCTCAAAATCAAGATCACTGAAGCGATAACACTGCCTTCCCCAGGTCAATGAGCGTCCGCCCACCTGATATCCTCTAAGCCAGTTAAAAGGCTGTTCCTGAATATAGGGGTGTTCGGCGTCTTCAACGTAAAAATGTTTATTGGTAGGATTATAGGATGTGCTCTGAACAGGATTGCGCTTCTGATCTTCAATCGGGTTATTGTACCCGAACTTAAAATCCCATGGGTTCAGATTAGCCGTGGGGTAATCCTGCAAATGTTTAACATCCCTTCCTCTTTCCAGCAACAAAGTTTTCAATCCTTTCCTGCACAGTTCCATTGCGGCCCATCCGCCGCTTATTCCAGAACCTATAACGATTGCATCATAGGTAGAAAGTTCTTTAGTTTTATCGCTTATATATATCATTATTTGGTGGCCCAGGATTTTTGGTTCAGTTGCAGGGGAATACAGGCCTCAAACTTACCCGGAATGTAATCATACGCTAATCCCTCTGTAGCACCCAGCCTGGATAGGCAATACCCCTCCACGGTCAGGTTTTTTAGTTTCGAAAAGAAAGACTGCCCGAAAAACTTATTATTTATTTTGTTCAAAATTCTGTTTGAATATTCAGCATGATCGGCAAAATGCTGAAGAACCTGTCGTTTTTCATCAGCATTGCATTTTAAAAAGTCTTCTTCAAAGTTATCCAGTGTGTATTTCTCCAGGTCTTCCAGCCCGGAGAAAAATTTATGCTGTTGTCTCACCGGGTTACAACTGATCATTACATCAATTATATACTGATCTACTCCTGCGGCCTTCGCTCCCGGTGTATCGGTCTGAGGGATGATCAACTCCGCCAACTCGGCGATTATTGCCCGTTTCTCCCGTAATTTCCCCGGATCTACACTTTTGTTCAGATCAACCCATTTAAATATAGAAAAAGAGGTGATGCTAAGCGTACCAGCTGCCAATATACCTTTTAAATATGCCCTTCTATTCACCTGTGTTGCGTCTAATGTCCGATAAATATAAGTAATATGTGTAAATAAAAGGCAGATTTCAGCTTTTTTAACAATTATACACATATAACTGGGGATTATCTTTCACATTTATAGATTTTTCATATATCTCAATAAAATTTAAGAGGCCGGGTATGTAATTTTTATAATACAAAGGACACAAAACAGCATCAACACCTACCAAAATAATTGAGAAATGTCATACAAGTGTCACATATAAAAATATTTAGAAACATATATGTTACAATAAATACGAGAAAAACATTCCCCACAACGGGGAAATCGACTTTTTGGGGAAATTTTACTCTTTCCGGGGAATTCCCGGGATATCCCGGATGATTTTATCCAAAATATTTTGTCTATCCTTGTGCTGTTGGACAGTTATTTAACGCTACAATCATTTAAAGTTATGGTAAAGAATCAAGCAGTATACGCAATTTTAATCGGATCGATCATGCTCATGTCTTGTAAGAAAGACGGGTACAGAAGACGTGGACAAAACGATAACACTCCTACAACCACAACGCCGGTAACTACCGAGCCCGTGGCTACCGCACCAGCATCAAGTTATGCAGTACCAGCGGATGCTAAAGTACTGGACCTTGGTACAGGATCAGGATATCTGGTTATCGATGGCACAACGTTAAACATCACGACTAATACATTCATCAGAATTAAAGCAGGAAGTTATAAAGGAATCACTATAAAAAATATTCTTGCAACAACTGACAAACCAGTTTATATCAAAAATGTAGGGCAGGTAAATATTTCAGAATCGATGTCAACTGAGAATATCACAAATGTTATCATTGATGGTGATTATACTGCCGGTTTAACTTACGGATTTCAATTTGCCAATATCTCTTACAGGGCAATCACTATGAATGGCAAAATGAGTGGTGTAGTGTTAAAAAGCATGAGCTTTACGAATGTCGGTGATTATACTATCGCAGGAACATCCAGTAATGGTAACGGTTTGAATTACACGGGTACTGCAGCAACAAGAACTGACGGATTCAAAATATTAAACTGTTCATTCAATAATGCAGGATCTATCCAGTTCGGAGGGAACCTGAATAAGGGTACAGGAGAAGACAACGGATTCTTTAAGGATGTGGAAATTGCCTATAACACCTACCAAAACACTAATGCCGGAACGGTTTGTGCATTTACTAACGTGCAGGATTACAACATTCACCATAACACAGTAAATAACATTAACCAGACATCTACTACCCACAACGGCGTGTTCTTTATGCAGGGTAACGGTATCTTTCATGATAACAAGCTAACAAACTATCAGGGTAATGCAATCAGGATGTGGCTTTATTCAAGAGGAACTACTCCTGCAGTGAACCAGATCTACAATAACGTTTGCTACAACACAAGAAAATATAGCGGATTTGAATTGCAGGGTTTTGACAGATATATCATTGCAGGTAAAACTACTGTTGCGAATGCTAAAGTTTACAATAATACTGTAGGTCAAATGGATACAAGTAAAGACTGGGAAGGCCAGTTACTGGATCTTTACAATACAGGTGGTACACTTGAATATTACAACAACCTGGGATATAACTTATACACTGATGGAACTTCAATCACTAATATGATTAACAATATGAGTGACACAAAGATCACTGTAGAATCTAACAACAAGTACTTCCCTCTGTACCAAAATGCAGTGGCTAACTTAACTGCTTTTACATCACTGTTAGCAGGTATCGGTTCAACTTTACAATAAATAGCATAAAGGAATACATTTCCAACGGAATAAAAAAAGACCTGATCGATATCGATCAGGTCTTTTTTTTATCAGATTATTTACTATCCCTGATCTTTTCAAACCACGAATGCGCAAATTCATCCAGCCCTTTCTCCGTAAAATGAACCAGGTTCTGCCTGTAATAAGCCAGGTTTAGCGAATCAGTATTCGGTCCTGCCAATACATCTGCCCTTTCGTTTATGACCTCTTTCTGCGCACCGGTAATATTGGGGTTGATGCCCATAGGGTAATTATTATCATATGGAAAATAACTCGTAACTGAAGCATAAAAAGGGGCATTGAAGCCCTTATCACGGATAACTTTGATCAGCTGGTTTAATCTCGCTTTGTAGACGGCCTTACTTGTACCATCTACATTATCAGTTTCACCCTGGTCCCACAAAATATGTGTCAGCTGGATGCGGTCCTTAACCAGCTCATCTAAGGTCTTATCCAGCTTTTTCCTGCAGTCGCCTTCCGTCCATCGCTGAATGGATGTGCTCCCCACCCCAATGGGAACGATGATCACCTTTTTACACAGCCCGCTGTCAATCAGCATATCAGCTACACGCGTCCAAACACTGCTCCCACTGCCGTCTGGCCCTAATAAAGGTTCCTCAGCACGGTAAAGATCACCCTTATAGTAATTGTAAACTTCATTCCTGCACGTGTATGTACCTTCCCCGTAGTCAGCTGAATTAGATTGACCAAACGCAAGAAAGATCATGGTCTTATCAGATTTAACGATTGCTTCCTGGTTGCTGATTACTTTTCTGAAATGCCAGTGATCTCTTATAAACTGTGCATTAATGAGGTATTCTTTGTTTCTCTCTGCTGTTATCCCGGCTAATGCCCCAACACCAAATAATAATATATACTTTATAGATTTCTTCATGTAAATGTAAATGGTTAATAATATATCTGCCATCACCGGCAAACACAACATCAGTTACTGAAAGAAGTTGAGTATATATTTCTTAATCTTGTTTGAGAATTTACGCACTTTCCGGTAATTGTCACTTATAGGCCTGAAGCCCTTCCATTGGGTCTGGTTCAGATAAGTATAAAATATTGTCCTGAATGCCTCCTGTGACCTGTACGATTTGAATGTAGGTTTGATATCCAGGTAATGAATAATAAATGGATCATCATGCTGGAAAGTAGCAAACCAGTTCCAGCGCGGATCAAGCTCCTGCCATCTGTTTGCAAACACAACGTTTAACCCATACTGGTCCACCAACACAACGTGCTCAGCGTAGGTACGCAATGCATCGATGACCTTTTTAGAGATCTCCTCTTCACGCCATCTGATCACGTCAATCAGCATGATACCCGCATTGAAATATTTGGTGCTGGGCAGCAGGCCAAGGTCTTTATAATTGGGTATCCCGCCCCAGGCACAGTCCACTGTTTTACCCACATCCAGTACAGCACCAATGGTACAGCCATTCAGATCTGCATTCCAAAGAATAGATATATCTTTCATTACTATGGTATCCACGTCAAGATAAATCAGCCTCTCTACATCCGGTGGCAAAGCGTATGGTGCAAACAATCTCAGATAGGTTGTCAGCGGAAATGCCGACTTATCTACTGGTATGGAAACACCTTCCGGAATGATTGCATTCTTTTCAAACCACCTTACCGTGATTGTGTCCGACTGTATTGAATCTATTATCTTTTGCTTGTTTTTTGCTGAAATACCATCATCAATGATATAAAAATCGATATGTTCAGCAGTCTTATGATTAATCTCTATTGACTTTAATAAAGCAGCAATAAGTATTGCATAATGGTTATCACTTGCAACAACAATGGATATATTATTTTTTGAGCTCATATGAACGAATAAATATAGATGATGATATTAGATTAGGCTGTTTGAAATTTATCTTTTTAATAGGGTCCTGTTCATTTGTTTGATAAAAATGATCACTTCTTTATAGCCGATCACATATATACTCCAGAAACTAAACTTATGAAATTTATTTAACGGGGCATAAGTCATGAGAATGGCTACTATGGTAGGAAATATTCCGGCTATTGCAATAGAATATACGGAATGAAATATCCATACGCCTATACAAACCGCAAGGATATTTACAATCAGCATCACGAGTATCTTATAAAAATTGATCTTAGGCTGGTGGATAACGTCAAGGGCAAGCGCAAAAAACCGGTCTGCAGGATATAACAATCCAAAGGTCATAAAAATGCGGAACAGGTTAGGGGCCTCGTTGTGGCTATATCCTTTTCCTCCCAGTGCACTGATTATAGGTTCGGCAAAAATCAGTGAGAACAGCGCTACAGGTACTAGTGCAATGGTCATCATACCAATCAGCTTTTTCAGGGTATACATCATTTCCTGTTTCTCTCCCTTATTATAATAAGTGGACAGGATAGGCATCCCCGTTGCGGCAAAACTCAGCAGCGGAATTTCAATCACCTGCAGCAGTTTACCCCCCAGATTAAAGATTGCCAGTGCGGCAGGCCCTATAAAAAAGTTGATCACAAAAGTGTTGGTCACGCTAAACAGGTTTGAGCCTATATTTGTGCCCATGCTATACTTTCCAAAATGAAAAAGCTCTAAAACGGTCGGTTTATCAGCATATTTTATGGAGAAGATCATTGTCCATTTTAACAGTAATACGATCACACTGGACAACAAATTGGATATTCCATACGCTAAAAGCACCGTATTCAGCGTAATCCTGTCAAAAAAGGCAAGGAGAAATATCATCAGGGTAAAAGATCCCTGCGTCATAATTTTAAACCACAATAACCTGTCGAACCGTTTTTCTGCCTGCACCAGGCAATTTGCCATAAAACACGGCAGGGTGATGATAGATACTATTGAAAAATATTTCAGAAATAAAATGAGCCCCTGATCAGTCACATAACCAGCAATAAAATAAGTAGGAATATTTACGATAACTGATAAAGCAGTAATGGCAATGCCAATGAACCAGGCGGATCCGGCAACCTTCCTGGCCCTCTCCAATTCAGTACCTGAATAAAATTTGATAAAAGTAATCGTCAGAAAGCCCGCCCTTAAAACGTCTATCAACCCCAGTATGGCCATAAAGAAAATATACACGCCCATCTCTACAACTGATAACTTCCGGTAAAGAATAGCCAGCGTGACCATCCCAAATACGGCCATCATCCCATTCCCCAGGAGAGATAAAAAGTGTAAATTCTTAAAGACTAAAAGGGCTTTTTTCTGGAGATTAAGCATGAATAGTTAGTAGTTTCTTTATAATATAAGATATTATTCTGACGTCCGACATTAAAATATTCCCTATTTTAACCTTAATCTTCTCTTGTTATTTCCTGAACTTTGTATTGATATGAATATCATAGTTATATTTAATTTGTCTGTACAACAGTCTTACAAAAGACAAAATCGGGTTGCTGCTTTGTCTCCAGTTGCTCCTTGTAACGGTACTGGGCTCAGCCGATGAATTCTCCTGCTTAAATAAGCTATCATATTGATCATAGAACAGTCCTTTACCCTTATTCTGAATAAATGATAAACACATTTCATATTCCGTTTTGTCAGATTTTATTCCTTCAGTATAAGTTCCGAACCGCTCAAAAAAGTTACTTCTTCTCAAATGCGGGTGATCGCTGTAATTATATATTTTATTCTTATCCATAAACCAGGGTTTATAGATCATCAGTGAAAAACCATTTTTATAAGGCTGAAGATAGGGATAGGGTCCATATGCATAAAATCTGATGATGTCCATAGCAGGATCTTCATTCATGATATCCATTGCATCCCGGAAATGCCCGGTAAAAATATCCATGGGAATAAAATCTTCCTGAACATACAGCGTGTAAGGAGTTTTAACCGCATTCTGTCCTTTATTCAGGTTGTTTGCCAGTCCTTTGTTAACAGGCGCAGAGATCAATGTAAAATTGAGTTCCTTCCGGATCGCCCTGATATGGTCAAGATGAACAGCCTTACTGCAATCATCAGAAACAATAATTTCGCCAAAAACGATACCTAATTCTTTAAAAGACCTCAGTAAACGTTCCAAAGAGCTGCTCCTGTTGTAATGAGTAATCAGTAAAGTGACATCATTAAATATATTTTCGGCAATAATCATTCGTAGTATCGGTAAATATTAATTGCGGGTAATAAAATTGTACTTAAAACGCTTCAGATCTTCCTTAATTCTGGAAACAACAATATTGTAAAATGAACCGTTTTGAGTCAGTGTTCTCACTCCTGTCCACACCCGCCCCTTTCTGGACTTCATTTGCTTGATTTTGCCGTATTTCATCAGGTCCATAGCAAGCTGTCCGTCTTCTCCTCTGCGGTTAATTTTAATAAACCCAATTTTCAGGCCATATTCTTTCACGTATCCCATACTGATACCAAAAGTGTTAAAATAGGGCTGTTTGATATGCCTGACGCCGGCCATTGTGTCCTTCAGCTTTTCAAGGATCAAAAGTTTCCATCTTGGAAATGACGGCTCACCAATAAATGAATATCTTCCGTAAATGCAAACAACACCCTCCTGCTGCAGTACATTCATCATTTCATCAACCCAGCAATCGGGGTAAAAACAATCGGCATCTGCAGTCAGGATATACTTGCCCCGGGCCACTTCCTGCCCTTTCTGCCGGGCAGGCCCTGCGCCCTGAAGCAGTTCGTTGAAAGATCTTACATTCAGATGGTCCAGAGTATCCTGCGTTTTATCAGTAGAGTTGTTGTTTACCACAATGATCTCAAAAGGGAACTTCGTCTTCATTTTGGAAAGGGTGGCCACACAACGAAGGATGTTTATCTCCTCGTTCCAGGCAATTACAACGATACTGACAACCGGGTCTGCGCTTTGCACCTTGTCCAGATCGGCATTTATAGTTTCAAAAACAGAAGGCTCAATATCCTCATATTTTTCATATGGAAAGAGGAACTGGCTAATCCAGGCGGGATTCTTTAGATAACTCATATATTTAAACCCTCTCCCATTTATTATTTTCAAAATTATACAATTTCACAACTCTGGCAGGGTTACCAACAGATACAGAAAACTGGGGCACATCTTTAGTCACCACACTGCCCGCACCTATTACTGCATGTTTACCTATTGTCACCCCTGCTGTGACCACACAGTTTGCACCAATCCAAACGTCATCCATGATGGTAATCTTACTGGTGACTGTTTTCTGGTCACTTGGAGCAATATCAATCAGTTCATAGCCATGGTTTAAACCTGAAATGACAATATTTTGTGCCATGATCACATTATCGCCGATCTCTACCGGTCCAATTACCGTACAACCAATTCCTACAAGTGATTTTTTACCAATAAAAACATCTCCTACACCATTATTAATGGTAGAAAAGTCTTCTATCATACTACGGTCTCCAAGATGAAAGTCATTAAAAGGAAAGACGTCTATCCGGGTTTTGCATCTGATAATAGACCCTTTGCCCCGTTTATGTTTGAAAGGATTTACAAACAGCCTGATCCAAAGCCTCGGACGAAAGTCGTTTGCGGGAATAAGCATCTTAAGTGCCATCTTTTTCACAAAGGGATTTGCTTTTATGCTTGCGGATAATGACATGCCTAATTTGTTAAAACGTGACTAATAGCCTTATATAATTCCCCTACACTGTTCTCCCAGGAATGGGACTGCGCAAGGCTTACCCGTTTTGCAGACAGTGCCGGTGTATTCTCTCTGAGCCCTCTCTCAATCATCTCTGTAAAACTCTGCTTGTCCTGAGCGAGATAAACAGCCTCTGCAAATATAGTTACTGCCTGTGTATAAGTTGCAACAACAGGCTTGCCCATTGCCAGATATTCATCAATTTTTCTGGGATAATTTCCTATAGTCACCTGATTGACCAATTGTGGATTGATACACACATCAAAAGCGTTGATATACATTGGTAAATCCCCGGGTTTTTGGGGCCCGAGAAAATGAATATTAGAAATCTCATGTAATGCACTGTCTTTAAATACATCATCTTCCGGTCCAACCAGGATGATATTCCAATCAGGCCGTTGTAAAGCGATATAGGAAATAAGTTCGATATCAAGGCGGATGCTTTGCAGAGCACCAACATACCCTATTTTCGGGCCCGGGAGTTGCTCTATTTCAGCTACTGCAGGAAATGCATGTGTACTGGTAAAGAGATCCAGTTCACATCCTTGTCCGATATAGTATGACTGTGGGTTATATTGTTTGCAATAATCACTCAGATAGGTAGAATTTGCAACACACAGATCACTTTTCCTGATCAATTCCGGTTCTATCTTCTCGCCATGTTTTTTCCAGTAATCCACAGCCAGCATAAAATCCCTGGAATAATAGATGCTGATTGCAGGCCGGAGAAATTCCTGGAGATAAAAACTCTTAAACATATCGTTATCATTAAAAAGAATAATGTCCTTAAAATTTAATAACGAGATTGACCTTGAAATAGATTTGGCAAAAAGCCTGTTATTCCTTTTATTCAGGAGATCAAAAATGGTAAAATTATTAATCCAGTTGACAGACTCGATCAGTACATCGGGATAAAGCGTCCATAAGTTTTCTACCACAGGAACCAGTCCGCTCTCCTTTCCTTTGATTACGTTTCTGCGTTTGATTATCTTGTCATCATTCCTGTTACGGAGCAGGGTAATCCTGTCCAAAGCTGAATTTACATACAGTACCCTGTTATGCTTTGCCAGCTCCACCGCTATATTTTTACAGTTACTACCTATGGAAACATCCCAGGGCTGCTGACCAACTATAACAATATCTCTCCCTGTAATAATTTTTGACTCCACTTAGTTGATGATAAAGCTTATGAATTAACATTATGTTTGGTAGCTACCGACCTTTTGTTTGCTTCCTTTGCATGCAATAAAGATAATAACTGAAAATATATAAATTTAGGGATATTGATTAATGATCTGTATATTCTTGGATCAGTGGGATGAATTTTTAACGAAAGCACAAAACTAAATACGAAAATGCCAAAAGCCAGCACCCACATCAACGAATAAAATGGAAAAATAAAGATATTTACCATTGCACAGAGCACTGAAAGCAAAATAAATATAAATAATGGCGGTCTGAGCAGGATAATTCCGAATAAAAACTGGTTAAAATTAGCTTTTCTTACGCCTCTTAGTAAAATATCAAAACCATAACCAAAATATTTGAACCAGGTATTGATCCATCGGGAACGCTGGTTGACCAGCTGGTCAGAATTCGAAGTCTTCTCATCATAAACTATCGCATCTTTAGCAAATGCAATACGCTTGTCCATTCTCAGGATCTGTGCCTGGAGCACCTTATCAAAACCAGCCCCTGTTATGTCAAGATTTTCAAAACATGCTTTGTAAAGACCAGTTGTGAAAGCCATCCCCGATCCTGCAAGTGTTGCCGATGACCCCAGTCCGAATAAGACCTCGCCATCATAAAAATGATAATATATATCCCTTGCGGCATCCAGACAGGCATAGGTAGTATTCAGATTCTTGGCAGCCCTTACTCCCTGAACCGCTTCGAAACCGGCATTAAAGAAAACGTTCAGTTCATTGATATACTCCGGATCAGTAAGATTGTCACTATCGATGATAGTGAGGATTTCATGTTCCCTTCTGAAATTTGCAATGGCATATAAATGCGAACGGGTATTGCTTGCCAGTACATTTTCTGGTCTTAACAGAATAACCCGTGGGTCATTAAAGTTCAGGTTAGAGATATCACAATTGTCTGCCACCACATAAATCAAATAATTACTATAATTTAATTGCAGCAGTGAACCAATAACAGATGGCAGTAATGCGGTTTGCTCATACGCCGTTACAATAATTGCATAATCAAAATCTACCGTTACAGGCTCGGCGGCCACAGGCTTTTTAAATAGCCGGTAAAAAACAAACAATATGAAGGGAAGAACAAGATTATAACCGATAATAACCTGAAAAATCACCCAGAGCGTATTCATCATATAGCAGGTTTTTATTGATTATCTTTATTTTTATCATATTGCTCGTCATAAAACTTACGGGATTTGAAGAATCCGTATGCAAACAATATCAGTCCGGGAATTAAAAAAATCTCAAATGGCATATTGCACTAATATAGGGGTTTAATTTCAGTAGAAGGCCCGCTAAGAGATAAATTCTCATCATCGGCATCCTGAAGGCTGTCTTCAGCGGCCCGGCGGTTAGCTTCAGCAATCTGACGGTCAAATCTTGGGCCCTGATAAACCAGGACAAAAGAAATGAAGGCAACAACCAGAGAGGGCATATTGTTAATTACCTCATTTCCGTAGCTACAAAAGAATATGCCGGCACTTGCAGAGAATATAGCAATCAGTTTCACTTTAAGTTTTTTATCCTGAACTTTCCAGATGATCCCGCAGCATTTGCCCAGGATGTACATCATCATCGTAAACCAGATGGTCAGTCCTACAACGCCGGTCATGGCCCAAAGCTTCACCCAATAACTATCGGGCTGAATAGTGGAAAGGAATTTGCCCGGGTTATTGGTCGAATATGCACCCAGTACGCCCAACCCCCCGCCAAAAGGCCTGGAACTCAGGTATTCCCTTAGCACCTGTTGCGTTTTAAAACGAACGTTCAACGAAGGATCCTCCGGATCAAGCGCCGTCCTGAACCTGTTAATTGAATACACACTGGCACCAATGCTGGTAAATTTCAATACAAAAAGAAACATCACCATTACTATACTACCGGCAAAAAGAATCTTAAAATTCTTCGTTAGGATGATCGCAAAAAATGCCGCCACAACCAATGCAAAAAATGCTCCCCGGGTACCGGATATTAGCATTGCGTAGCCAAATATCCCGGCCATTCCCAATAAAAGTACCTTTTTCCATAATTTGGACGACCCCAATGCAAGCACAATCGCCATTAAAACAAATACGGCCTCAAATGCCCCGAACTGACCTGCGTCATAAAAAGAAAATGCCCTTAATTTACCGAAAATCATGTGTGTAGCGCCTTCGGGGCTTGCAAGAAACCGTGCTTCTCCGGGAAACAGACCTATATGAACCTGTTTGATACCGTTTATTGCTGCAATAAATGCCAGAAGGAGAATTAGCCTGATAAACATATCAAGGTCCCTGGTTTTACTCAGTACCACAAAACTAAGTGGAATGATCAGGATGGGGTACAATGCAACACCCCTGATTTCCTGCGCCCATCCTACCACGCTTGCGCCGGCCGGATTGATCACCTCAAAAATGTTGATAATAAACCAGATTAAAAAAATAAGAGAAAGATCATTTCTCATCAATACCCAATCTTCCTTTGGGTAATAGACCAGAGCGGAGACCCAGGTGAGTATCAAGAATATTTCTATCCCCATTCCATAGGGCAGTCCTCCAACCTCCCTTCCGAACAGGCCCAGCATAAAACACCAGACTACAACTGCAATAAAACCAACCCTTGGATTTCTGAATGTCAGTAAAACAAAGATCACGGCAGCAGCCATTACTATCAGTACAATGGGGCCAATCAATTCCGATGAAAAAGTAACTAAGCTGGATATTACGGCTATAAGTACCCCAAAGATTAAAAATAGTATTTTCGATCTCTTTAACGAGAGATACGTAGATTCCTGCTGCATGCTTAAATATCTTTACCCCCGAATCAATCTTTGATTTCGGTCAACCTAACTTTATTAATCACCCATCCCATAAAACCGGGCTGGTTCTTAAGAAAAGAAACTAAATCTTTATCTGCGTCACTTAATGGCTTGCCGGCAGCAAATACTGCAAAGCTTCTCTCCGTGAAAGATAACCATTCTTTGGCTATATTAATATCAGTGAGGCTTTCAATATCTATGATGATAATATCAAATTGTTTTTTCAGTACATCAAATCCAGACTTCAGATTTCTTTCATTCTGGATTTCCAATAAAGATTTGTGATGATCTACCTTGCTCAGTCTCGTGATCAGGTCATCTACTTTAATTTCCCTGCTTACTAAAAATGTCTCAAAATTCTGACTTGTAACCAGCTTTTTGGAATCAGATAATACCGGGGAGGTCTGCTCACCACCGATTAACAGCACCTTTTTACCTGTCATTGCATAAGCATATGCCAGGTTGGAAGCTACCAGTGTTTTTCCTTCACCGGGCTGTAAACTTGTGATGCCCAGAATGCGGCTGTCATCTGCAGCCATCTGAGCATTGATCTCAAACCTCAGTGACCTCAGCAATTCTTTATGGATACTATAGTTATTATTTACATCAGTATCGTTCCAGATCGTTTTAATTGTTTTATCGGCATCGGGAATAAGGTTTAAACTTCCTACTACCTTAGATTTTGTTGCCGCTGCCAATTGCTGGCTGGTATGGATTGAACTATCCATGAAGAACAACGTAAACAGGATGGCGAAACAAATAAAGAAAGCAGCTATCCCTGATAAAGCTACAAAAATAATAGTCTTGGATGGCTCAGGCAATCCCGGCATACCAATCTGTGCAATCTGGAGTTTCAGGCCAATGTTCTGCTCTGTCTGAGTTTGGTTCACCCTGTTCAATGCTTCCAGATAATCTTTGGTAGCCATATCGGCATCCCTGTTATAATTCTGGATGCCTGCGTCAAATGGCACCATCGCGTTGTATTTTGACCTTGCAGTTGCCAGTTCATTATCAATTGATTTAACGCTGGCATTTAACTGGGCTACTGTAGTTTCCAAGGTATACTTCTGTTGCAGTAAATTCTGCCTCGATACCTGCGGATCAACAATATATTTATCCGAATTCCTGGAAGTAATAGCCACTTGCAGGGCTGTCAGCGAGTCTACCCGTTTTTTATCTTCCAGTTTAAAATTCCCGTCTACATATCTTCTGTTTGCCGCTTCCAGCTGGCTTTTGATATTGAGAATTTCGGAATTATCGCCAATCACATTTCTGCCCATGTTAGGGTCAGTACCCCTAAGCTTGCTGTCAATGGCAGCAATGGCACCCTGACTGGCCTGTATATCTCTGATTACCTGGGCTTTTTTATCTTCCGTCTGGGTAATCTGCTGATAAACCAGAGCGGATTGCTTATCAAGATTAAGTACTCCGTTTTGCATTTTGAAATCCTTCAAAGCAGAGTTCTTGATATTCATATCGCGTTCCTTGGTTTTCAGAATAGAATCCAGTACCGAAATACTTTGGTTCTGATTGTAATTCACATCTATGCCATAGCTATTGATAAAATCTGAGGTCAGCGTGTTCACCACATAAGCAGATAACTGAGGATTAGGCGATGTAAATTTTACATTGATAAAATCACTGTTTTCCTGGTGGATGATATCCAGATTTTTATTGAGCGATACTTCGTCATAATCCATAGAAGCGATGAGGTCATATAACTTATATTCGCCTTTATTATCAGAAGGATTGCTGATGGCACGCGTCTGTATTTTTTTTATATACAGTTCAGCTACTTTACGGCGGTCTTCAGCCGAAAGTGAATCCAGTTTTTCGCTGTATTTTTTAAACGAAGTTTTAGGGTCTGTCAGATCATGGACCATCAGATTAAAAGAAAGAATACTGATGATCTTTCTCATCTTCATTTTCTCAATGATACTGTTGAACTGAGAATTAATCTTAAAATAATCGGCTTGCTGTGCTCCGCTCACTTGTTTTGACTGATCAATCAAACCTGTGGCAATCTGTGCTTCAGAACTATATTTCTTCGGAAGGTTCTTAACAAGAAAATAAGTGATGGTGGCGGCAATTATAGGAACAAGGATAAGTATCCATTTGTACCTGTTAACTATTTTAAAGAATGCTTTAATATCCATATTTGTTTTTATCTCTGCTTATTTAACGTCTGTAAGCTTTTGGCCTATCATTTCTTCCAGCGCATCTTTTGCAACCAGGTAATTTACTTCGGCCTGTATTTTATTCGTATTTGAACTTGAAACAAGCATTCTTGAAATGTTGTAATTATCTAAAGTGATCTCGCCTTTTTCAAATCTGTGTCTTGAAGTCTCAGATATATTTTTGTTATCCTGTGCAGTTTGTGTACTGATCTTTAACTGGCTGGCTGTCTGGATATACAGGTAATACCTTCTTTTTGTTTCAGTAGTAATGAACATATCCTGGTCAAGCGTCTGAAGTTTGGCAACTTTATAGTCAGCTTTGGCCTTTTTTACCTGGAAAGGTTTCATTAAAACCGAACCAAGGTTAACGTTAATTCCGAACTGGAAACCATTTACCGAATACGGATTATTCGGGTTGATCGCATCCTGGTTTTTCTCAGGACGGTAAAAATAGGATGCAGTGAATATGTCTAAATAGGATACATTGGCCATTGGGATAGCCAAGCGCACTGATTCCATTTGTGCACGGACAATTTTTGCCCTTGGATAGTTTTCCTTCGCAAGCTGAACATATTTCTCAAGCTGGCCGTAATTGATATCGGTCAGGATGGTCTCCTGGGCGGATACCTGCAAAGCGAAAAAGGTAATTATAAAAATTGAGAGTGCTGAAATTGTCTTCATTGATATTTTATTTAGTTTGTTTGATGTTAAGGTTTAATTTACTATACTTTTTCTTTTTGGAACAGCGCGGGAAATGTCTTTAACATGATACTGATATCAAACCAGACAGAATAGTTCTTCGCGTAGAAGTTATCCAGTTTTTTCCGTTCGGTATCAGACATTTCTCCCTTCCCGCGCTTGCTGATCTGCCATAGGCCTGTCAATCCTGAGGGGCCTAAAAATCGCATTGACCATTCGTTTGAGGTCAGCATTTCAGCTTCATATAACGGGAGCGGCCTGTTGCCAACAAGTGACATATCTCCTTTTAGGACATTGAATAACTGGGGGATCTCATCAAGGCTTGAATTCCTTAAGAAATTACCAAGTTTTGTTACGCGGGGATCATTCTTGATCTTTACAAAGGCATTGGCACCACTGCCATCATCTGCATACTGGTTCAGGGCTGAAAGGTTCTTCAATTCCTTATCAGCACCGGCTCGCATTGACCTGAATTTGTAAAAATCAAATATCTTATATCCCGTCCCTACCCTTTTACTTTTATAAATTACCGGTCCCTTTGAATCAAGTTTGATAAACAGGGCAATCAGTAATAAAATGGGCGAGGTGACCAACAGGATACCTCCTGAAGAAACGATATCAAATACCCGTTTAGGAGTTGGGGTTTTGTATTCCTTTTCTTTCTTAATAACAGCCAGCTGCTCAATGTTAGGTTTGATCAGTTTGAATTTTATCAGAAAATTGAGGCGGTCCTTTAAATGCTCCATTTCAAAAGGATAAAAATACAGGTCGTGTATTTTTGCCTTAATGGCTCTTGTTCTTAATCTGGCGTCCGGCATATGCGCCAGTAAGACAATAATCAGTCCACTTGTAAGCGGGTTACTTTTGATCTTGTTAATGATGGAGAAGACAAGCTCTTCATCATTGATCTCAATCATGATGACATCAGGTGTGGAAAAAAGCGAGAGCGTACTCAGATAGTTTTCCAGGTTGGAAGTATCCCCTACGTGCACAACATTATATTCCTGTCCCAATGTTTCGGCAGACTCCTGCGAAAGCTCAGTTCCAGAATAAACCAATCTTATTCCTTTGTAGTTGTAATCCATTATTTATATAGCATTGGTTTTGGTAGTGCGTCCAGAACTCTAACAATTTCTTCTTTTAAACTCTCCGGATTAAACGGTTTAGGAAAGTAGGCTTCTACCTTAAAGGGCAAATTGGCTACTATTTTATCCAGACCTTCTGCGGCAGAAAGGATGATAATGGGTATTTCCCTGTAGTAACCGCTTATTTTAATGCTTTTCAGAAACGATGTTCCGTCGAAATGCGGCATATGAAGATCTAAAATGATAATATCGGGGAAATTACCGTCTTCAAGCCATAAGTGGGCTTTATACCCACTTTCCATCATATGGATACTGTATTGTTTTGACAATATGAAATTCAGCAGTTTTAAAATGCTAGGTTCATCATCAACTATTAAAACTTGTTTTCTTTTAAATGATGCACTTTCCATTTTTGAGGCATTTATTTAGGTAAATGAGATTGATTAAACTAACATGTAAAGATGACATTTGTTATAATTATCCAAATATATAGCAATAAAAATACAATTTATAACCCATTTTATAATTACGTATTATTAATAAGGTGGGATGTATAAAACCCACGAAATTAATTCAAATTATCAACCAGAAATTTACGAAAACATAGATAAATCATTCATTTAAGCAACTAAAATTAACAAAATCTACTATACGTGTCTTTGTCAACTGCCATCCTCAGCCTCCAGTGCCCGGTTAAGCCGGAAAATCGATATCGGTCAGAAATAATATTCAGAATTTTAAAATAAAATTATCCACATAACCAACAATCGCTATAATGGTTTTACATTTGAAAACGATTAGGGGAAATTGTTCAACTAACTGTAAAGTTAACGCCCCCACAATACAATCTCAAAAATGGTATATCGGTAACAAACAATTAGAAAAATAAGGTGCACTGCATGCAGAATATGACAGCGCTCCCGGAAAAATTATTCTGTCATTTTATAAACCATACTGATCACCTCTTTATCCAGATCTGCATCAAATTTTCTCGCAAAAAGATCATCAGATTCTTTCAGGGCATCAAAATCTGCAGTTACCAGGGTTTTAGGATGGGAGGCATGTTCTTCCCAGGTCGTATAACGCAAATTATTATTGCTGATATTCAGTGAAGAATTCAGCAATATCGACTGCAGCCAAATTTCGTCAGCACAATAGGTATATTTAAAACTCCTCTGAAACGCGGGGTTCTCTTTTAAAAATCGCAGCGCATATTCCATCGCTGCACGGTTCAGGTTTACCCAATTCCATCCCCCGTAATACTTTATAGGATAGAGTTTTCTTTTGATCCCGTATTTTAGCTGCATACGCTGTGTAAAAGACAACGCCTTCCGCTTTAGTATTCCCGGCAGGTTATTCTTAAAATCTATTCCAAAATAGTAGTTCAGCCTGTCGAATCCTCCGCCTTGCCCGGCCCAGGCCTTTTTGGGCAATAACTCGCTATTGACAAAACTTGTATCCCTGTTTTTTGAGATAAAATCCTTCAGATAAAAATTACTCTTGATGGGCAGATCGTGCCCGCTTATTAAAAGATAATAATCATAATCATTTAGAGATGATGCTTTAAATAATTCTATAGTAGCTAATATCTGGATATAACTCCCCCAGTTGACACTATGCCTTTTTACGAAAAAAACATTTTTATACTTTTCAAAAAGGCCGGTGTTCAAGTCCCATTTCTCATCCGCATGGATATAAATATCGAAATCCAGGCTTAGTCTCTCCACCAATTTTTCCAGTTGCCAAACGTTTTTATGTGCTAATATTAGAACTGCTATCTTCATTAAAATAAGAAATTTGATCATCTTTCCACAATGACCTGATCAGAAAACAATGTAGTCAGAAAAATACTCGTTATGATAAAATATCAGAAAATTAGTTCAATTATTCCAATTATATGCCATAAGCCACAGCATATTTTGCCAAATAAGTCAACATTAATATTGACTTAAAAATTAATAATGAGTATGTTAGCAGGCTAAAAAGCTCCAAACACAGCATGAAACAGAATGCGTTCTCAATTTTTTTTTGCTGCCTGATCATTATTCTTGCCTGCTACTGTGTAAGGAAACAAAAGCCGGCCCGCCAGAAACAAGTTTTATTGAAACCAAGCTATATCTATACCCGCAATGGAAAAGCGTTTGGTATTGTACGTGTAGAATGCAGTGACTGCCAGTTAGTCTATACTGTAAACCATGAAAATTTCACAGTAGATATTAAAGATGGGAACGAAGACAGGTTTATTTACCCAAAGCCATCCTCTTATGTAAAAACTATACTTAAATCAAAAAGCAATCAAATGATAAGGATGCTGGCCATCAACCCAAATGGTGAGGTTGTTTCAAATGTGCTTGATAGTTTTAAAACAGATGAAGAGCGCAGGGGCCAATACCTGATGCGGTGCATCAAAGTTAAAAACACAGTAATTGTAAATACAATGGCTAAATAAATTACCCGATAAGATGCTTACCGCCCGGTTCTGAGATGAGCAATCCACACTGCATGGTAAGGATGCAGCCAGCCCTCTTTCTGAAGATAATAAAACAGGCCCTCATCCACTCTGAAGGTAAACATCCCTCTCAAAAAAGTATTGGCATGCACGGTAACAAAATTCTCCCTGTAACCAAAATCCGTGCTTAACCTCACCTCTTTATAGCCTTCTTTTTCAACCGTCCGGATGGTACAGGGATCCAGAGCAATTGCATATCTGAAATCTTTATTGTATACGAAATTCCATCTGTTCCATGCAATTCTTCCGTTCTGGCCTGCTTTAGCAGCCTTCATGATACTTGGCGCCCCCAGAACTGTATTGCTCCGAAAAGTTCTTTGACCATCTTTTGAGGGGAATAACAAATAAAAATTTTCTACGGCAGCTTCAGGAAACGGAATAATATCAAATACAGTGATCATCAATAAACATCCATATACACCTAATTTCTCTTTAGTGCTCAATTCACCATTCTGACTGATCCTGTTTTGCAGGTTCTCGGCCCGGCGGTTATATTGTTTTAAATTAAAAGGGCTGAGTATAAAAAAAAGGAACAAACCTAATAATAAAAATTTAACCGCCTGCCTTTTGCTGCGGTGCAACCAGTAAATGATTATACAGGCAGAAAAAGCCGCAACTAAAAGATACCAGACAAATAAAGTATAACAGAAGGTCCAGATGATCAGGAACAGGTAGACAATAACAAGTATCACTGAAAAGAAATAGAGGAAAAATAGCTTAAGATTATGGAGCAGCAGTTTAGATTTCATATAGGTTTTTTCCAGATCAGGGTATTTCCCGGCTTTACTGTAATCAAATATATAAAACTATCTCCAAATACTTCATTTTCATCATTATACTTAGATATAATTCGAATTCTCATAAAATAGCACATTCTTTGCATCAAAAGGCATCATCAACACAGCAATCAAACATGAAACATCTGTTACTCATTTTTAGTATTATCGCTTCTTTATCTTTCGGTTCCCGGGCTCAGGATACACTCTCTACATCAACAGGCTTACCACCACTCGTTATTCCGCCTGAACCTGTACATAAGATCTCAAAAACTCCCGCAGCACTTGGTATTTCACCAAAGGTACAGGCCAATACTGCAGCAATGAAAAATCCGCCGATTAACATTGCGCTGTTTGCTGTAGACAGGCGTAATACAACGCAGGAAGGAAATTCAGATGTCATCATGATCATCAGCATTGACCAGGTAACAAAAAAAATAAAGATGTCGTCCATACTCAGGGATACGTATGTGAATATTGAAGGCAAGGGAATGGACAAGATCAATGCTGCCTTTGCTATCGGAGGACCGCAACTGGCCATCAAAACCATCAACCAGAACTTCGCTATGGACATCAAAGATTACTTTAATGTCGATTTCTTTACTACTGCTAAAATGATCGATGCACTCGGCGGCGTGGATGTAAATGTAAAATCCGAAGAAATTCCTTATCTGAACAATTATCTGCAGGAAATTTCCGGGATTGATAATATTCCTCCGGTTCCGGTTAAGGAACCCGGAATCCAGCTGTTAAGCGGAAAGCAGGCAGTAGCCTATACCAGAATAAGAGCCGTTGGGCGTGGCGATTTTGAGAGAACTGAAAGACAACGGAACGTTCTTGCAGCACTCTTCAGCAAGATGCAGGGCGGCGGACCAGCAATGCTGCCGGTACTGATGACGCAAATCCTTCCCTACCTTGAAACCAGCATGTCCAGCATGGAATTATTCTCCATCGGGGGAAACATATTAAATTCAAAAAACAAGACCATTGAACAGGCCAGATTCCCCTTGGATTCATCAAGTAAAGGCATCAGGGTCAACAACATATACTACCTCTCGGCAGACATGCCAAAGACCACCCTGGCACTGCATAATTTCATCTACAAGGGAATCAAACCGGGGATTTAATTCCCCGGTTGGGGAATAAATAACCCCTATTCATAACCACCTCATTTACAGATAATAAGACAAATAGTGCTGTCACATGATTGATGTGACATTTTCTCCTGAGAATTTAAAGCGGCATAGAATTGGCCTATCCTATTACATAACCTTAAACCGCTCTCCTATGAACTCGCAACAACAACATTACAGCCCTTTCAGCCCTTCAGCAAGAAAATGGATGATTACTATCGGCACGATAGCAATTGCAGCTACGCTTATTTATGCGATGAGTACCGGTGTACTATCTTATCTGAAATACTAAAACTCTCTTATACAAGCTATACCTGGTATTGTTTTTTCGGCTTTACCAGGTAACAATAGCTAAATAGGACGAGACCGTTAAAGCAATCACCAGATTTATTATCTTTGTCAATGCCTGTCGCAAAAGATAAAGATCTACCCCGTTTACGGTATTCCTGTTATACAGAAAAAAGCAGGGAAATGGATGCTTTTGTGCAGGATCATGTCTTTACCCGTATTTTATCGGGCAATATGCTTATCAATACCACAAATGGCTCCTATACTTTTTCGGCGGGGAATACTATCCTGATCAAAAGAAATCAACTCGCAAAAGTGGTTCAGCTTCCTCCTCCAAATGGAGAATTTAAATCTGTGAGTGTATATTTTGACCGGCAGGCACTCAGCGATTTTTCCAAGGAGAACCGGATAGCGCCAGCCGAATCTTACCAGGGAGAATCCGTTTTATTGCTCAGATCCAACACACTGTATGAAAGTTACGCATCCTCCCTTGCTGCTTACCAGCAGGGAGAAACCAGCCAGGGATTAACAGGATTAAAAGTTAAAGAAGCACTCATGCTGATTTTGCATTTAGACCAGGATGCATCTGCGCTGTTGTTCGATTTCCATGAGCCGGAAAAAGAAGATCTTGAAAATTATATGAATACCCATTTCAGGTTCAATGCAGAAATAAAACACTTTGCTTATCTGACAGGGAGAAGCCCTGCTACATTTAAGCGCGACTTTGCGAAGATCTTTAACGCCTCACCCGGTAGCTGGCTGCAGAAGCGAAGACTGAAAGAAGCATATTACCTCATCAAAGAGAAAAGGATGAAAATTTCAGAGGTCTACCCCGAAACAGGTTTCGAAGACTTGTCCCATTTTTCCTTTGCCTTCAAAAAAGCTTTTGGTAAATCGCCTTCGCTCATCTAAAATTTCATTTTAGCTACATAAAAAAGTGCATTGAGCAGGAACCTGTCCTGGGCCTGGCTGGAGAATGTTGAGGACAGGTCCCTGATCTGATGGTTCTCATAGTCCATATCATTGTGCCCCATATTTATATACACCATTTTATATTTTGTATTTGTCCACGCTACAGGATAATACCCGCTGTGCCAGATCTCGTGCTGTTTAGGCCCCGTTCCCAACGGGAAACTGGATGAATCAACGGCCAGCAGTATTTTGATGTCCGGGTTTTTACGAAGGTCATCCGACCAGCGGTACCATTCATTAGGTGCAGATTTAAATGTCAGCGGCAGTTGTTTTGTTACCGGGTGTTGTTTATCCTCTACCCGTAAAATTGCTGAGGTTGGCCGCCATGTATTGCTGCTATAACTCCCCGAACCCAGGAACTGCTGATGATACCAGTCCCAGTTCTGTGGAAAATCAGACGGGGTAAGCGCAAATGCAGCGAAATGGAACCCTATCCACCCTCCACCCTTCTCCATGTACTGCCGGAATGCAGCCCGCTGCTCAGGTGCCTCGGGACGCGTGTCCAAAAAAAGAACTACCTGGTATTGCGAAAGAAACGCCGCATTCATATTACTCCAGTTGGAGGTAGAGTCATAGCTGAAGTTGTACCTCAAACCCATTTCCGGAAACCACTTGTTTGCTTCATGCACATAGCTGATATGAGCATGGTCATTTTTAGCCGTATAAAATGCAATCACTTTAAACTTCGGCTTTTTATTTTGCGCCCATGTATTGTAACACACGAAACAAAGCAAACACCATAAAATTAGCGGGAAAGAAGATCTCTTAAATGCCATAGCTGAACGGATATATATTTCAAACAAATCTAATAGCATTTCAGGTTCTATTGTATTAAATTTACCCGTATAACCGAAGAATTACCCCTTCAAATGCACTACATTTCTAACCAGATAACAATAATGATATGAATTCAAACCCAATTGTAATCGACGCAATTTATCACGCTCCCGCTTCAACAGTATGGACTGCGCTGACCAACCCCGCTGAAATGAAGGAATGGTATTTTGATATTCCCACTTTTAAACCCGAACCCGGATTTCAATTCCAGTTCAGCGGCGGATCAGAAGAGAAAACGTACCTGCATCTTTGTGAAGTTAAAGAAGTTATTGAACACAAAAAATTGAGCTATAGCTGGAAGTATGAAGACGTTCCCGGAGAAACACTGTTAAGTTTTGAACTCTCGGAAGAAGACGGGCATACCCATATGAGGCTTACCCACACAGGTTTAGAAACATTTCCACAGGACAATGCTGATTTTGCAAGAGAAAGCTTTTCTGCCGGATGGGATATGATCATTGGCAAAAATCTGAAGGACTATGTTGAAAGTAAGTCTGTATAACAGGATCTTCCGGATAAACCCGGAAGATCCTGTTTGCGTTTTCAGCTCAGCAAATTAATTCTTTTTTAAGAGATCAAAAAGCAGCTCCGGCTCATTTGTAGTAATAAAATCAGCCTCCTGGTCAATGAGCCATTGCATATCCTTCTCCTCATTGACGGTCCAGGCATTGATGGTGATGCCCAGTTCATGAGCTTTCTGAAACCAGTCTCCCTGCTGGAAGATCGTATAAAAATAATCTGCCTGTCCGATATGGTCTTCCTTTAGTTTTTCAATTGGGGCTTCCCCTTTTATATACGCCAGGAATGCCGTTTTTGCAGAGGGGTCTAATTGCAATACCCTCTGAACAGCCGGATAACTAAAACTTATGTATTCTACCCATGCGTCTGCCTTTAGTGCTTTTACCATTTTAACCACAGCATCTGTAAGTACAATTGTTGCCTCCGGTGTTTTGGCCATTTTAATTTCCAGGATGAGCTTTGTTCCTTTTTGCTTCATTCCTTCTTTCAGGTAACTTTCCAGCGTCGGGATCTGCTCTCCGTTACTGTGCAGCTGCTGCTGAAGTTCGGCGTAGGTGGAGTTGGCTATGGTCATTCCTTTAAATACCGGATCATGGTTCACTACGATCACGCTGTCGCTAGTCAGGTGAACATCAAACTCAGAACCGTAACATTTTAACCTTACAGCTTCTTTAAGTGATGCAATGGAATTCTCCGGAAGGCCATTTTTCTTCCAGGCGCCCCTGTGTGCAATTACACTATTCTTATTCCATTTCATTTTTTGTGCATTACCGCTGTAAGCTATAAAAAGAAGGCAAATTATAGAGAGTATAGTTTTCATATCCCGCAAAAATAAAAAATTCATGTTATTTCATTATGGACATTATGTTAAGGAATAATCAGCCTACATAAAATTTCTCCCTGTATTCACTTGGTGTCATTCCGACAGTCTTCCTGAACACTTTTCTGAAGGCTTTCGGATCATTGTATCCCGACTTATAGATCACCTCGGTCATCTGCTCAACTGTCTGCTCCAATAACTTTTTGGCGGCCTCAATTCTGGTCTGCTGAAGATATTCGATCGGAGTAATTCCTGTCACCTGTTTAAACCGCCGCACAATATTTCTTCTGCTCGCGGGGATATCCTTTATCATTTCTTCAATGGTACCGGTATTGTGGTAAGCAGTTTCTATTTTCTGCTGCGCCATAGCTACCAGGTCATCACTGTGGTTCCTTGAAATATGGAAGGTGCTAAAATAAGATTGCCGCTGCCTGTCCATGTCAATGGCGAACAACTTGGCTATTCTCACGGCTACTTCTTTCCCGCAATGCAGCTGGATAAGGTAAAGCATCAGGTGGAAACTGGAGGTGGCACCTCCGCTTGTGTATAATCTTCCATCCTGCGTAACTGTCTTTTCTGCCTCCAGTTTAACTTCAGGAAAGGCCTGGGTAAAAGCCTTACAAGCATCCACATGGGTAGTGGCAATTTTGCCGTTCAATAATCCGGTGGCACCCAGTAAGAATGCGCCGGTGCAGAAACTGGCCAGTCCGGCCCCGGCCTGATATTGCTGTCTTAACCATAAAATTGCGCGGTGATTCTCCTGAATGGCTGCTGACACATTTTCATTTATAAATGAAGGAACCAGGATCAGGTCCTGCATGGAGGCCTCAGTAAGTTTGATTGGCTGATAGCCAGGAAAAAATGCGGTAAGGCTGCTATCTTTGACATCGCCGTCATAAAAAAGATGAATGTCAAACGGGGCATCCTGACCTTCATCAAAATAGATCCCATTTACTGTTTCAAATACATCCAGTATGGCTGCGACACTCAATAATCGATACTGATTTGTTAAAAGGAGACCCAGGTTTATCATTTGGTTTGGTTTTAATATCTAAATTTGCAAAAAAAAATATAAAAACATATGCTATCTCACCACGTTTTATTTTGGTTAAAAGCCGATACTACCGAAGATCAAAAAGCTGCTTTCAGAAAAGGGCTCGAATCCTTAGAGAAAATTGAAACGGTTATTCAATTCCATGTAGGGACTCCTGCCCCTATTGAAAGAGCTGTAGTAGACATCACCTATTCATTTTCATTGGTGCTGTTCTTTGAAGACCTTGCCGGACATGATGTTTATCAGGTACATGAATTACACAAAGCCTTTTTGGAGGAATTCCGCGTGCTGTTTGAAAAAGTAGTGATCTACGACGCACAATAATAGAAAAAGCAGGGTATTCTCTTAGTATACCCTGCTTTTTTCGTCGCTGTCACTTACTATCTTACCATCCGGAAACGGAAATCACATTACCCTTCTTGTTCTATTACTGACAGGATATTATCAGAGGGATCTTTGAACCAGGCTATCTTTGGTCCCCCGCCAAGAAAAACACCATTCTCATCGGTTTCAAACCCTTCTTCCTTATAAATTATAAAATCAACCCCACGTTTCCTCAATTCTTCCATCGCATTTTCCAGGCTGGGCACAGGAAAGTTCAGTACAGTAAACGTTGCCGGTTCATGGTTAGATTTGGCATAGAGAAACACCTCTCCCCCACCTGCAAGGTGCAGTAACAACTGGTCCATGGGTTGCGATATTTCCAGTCCCAGTATCCCACTGTAAAAATCTTTGCTTGTGGCAATGTCTTTTACTGAAAAACCACTGAATGCTTTTATTTCTTTGAACATGATCCTGACGTTTCTTAAACTTATCTAAAATAGGCATTAATGACTGCATCTCTGCAGGCATGAACGCGCCAAGTTAAAGGGGCAGGTACGACAAAACATGCACTGTCAGTAATTCCAAGCTCATTTCGCCGGGTTTTCCTTTGTATGGTCCTTCAGCAGGCTGATCACCACATACGCGCCAATCAGCGCCGGAAAGAACAGGAGAAAGGACCGCTGCAGTAAAGTAAATACCGATAAAACAGATGCAGGAACAATCTGAGCGAACAAGACCGCAATGCCGGCTTCAGCGAAACCACTTCCTCCGGGACTTGGTGCAAAATAGATCATAAATTGTATCAGCACCTGGATGCTGATCACCTGCAACAATTCGGTTTGCACACCTAAGCCAAGCAGGATCACGTATTGCATGCAATATTTATTAAGATACAATAAGGTAGTAATTACCAAACTTAAAGGAAACAGGAAGGGGTGTTCTTTCAGCAGTTTCTTACAGATCTTCTGGTAATTTAAAATATTGTTAAATGACTTTTCTCCCCATTGTTCAGCCTTTAGTTTTCTTGACGGCCATATCCTGCCGAACAGCCCTGCAAGCCTGATGATCTGCCGGCCAACAACAAGAGGCTTCCAGAAAGCAAGCATAAAAACGATCAGAAAAACAGAAAACACTGAAAATCCATACTTAAGCAAAGTGAGTACCATGCCGCTTTCCAATTGATTATTCATCAGTAGTATGGCAAATATACCGGCAATCGGCATAAACAATAATGTTGCTCCCATATTGATGAGGCTTACAACAAACCCATCCAGTAACTTGACGCCATGTCGATTGTACACATACAGCTGGGCCGGGCTTGCACCGCTGTGAAACGGGGTAACGGCACCCATAAACATATTGGCCACATTCGCTTTAAAGCTTACCCAATGGGACAATTCCGGATTCAGTTTACGGATAAAAATATGATTCCGCCAGCTGCCAAGCATCAGGTCTGCAAAAACCATTACCAGGCAGATGAGAATATAACTCAGTTTGATGTGGGTAAGTGCCCTCATCGTATCACCTGTATGATGATAAAAGAAGATAACGGCTACAGAAGCGATAGTGATCAGTCCAAGCCACAAACAGCCCTTATAGATCACGCTTTTGTTAAAAACTGATCCGAATGAATTGGCATCTTCTATCGGTAAATGCTCCTTTACAGCTATTACCGGTTCTCTTTTTTGCTTTAAATCTCTTTCTTTGATGAACACCGCCTCTTCTTCAGCGCGTGTATCTTTCAGGGTATTTGTATCTTTATGGACTGACATGGAAAACGATCTGAGTTGAATTAAAACTAATTTAGTGCATTTCCTTCTGAGGGCGGTACAGGTTTACCCATCCATTTCAAAAGTGTCGGAAAAATATCTGCAGTACGGGCATCATGTTCTGCCCAGCCCTTCTGATTATAGATCAGCGGGACCTGGATATGCTCTTTTGTTAAAGACCCGTGTGATCCTTTATGTTCGGGGTATTCCCAAAAGTCGCGCAGATCATACCCGTTTTTTGCGCTTACTACGATATCGCCTGCCCTTTGGCTTCTGAAAAGCTGTACAATCTGTACCATAGCATCAGGATAGCCACTTTGGAAAGTTGCCTCCAGCGCATTTCTATGGTCTTTGGCATCAATACTTCCGAGGCCAAAGGGATCGGCCGTCAAAGGCTGATAACTGTACAGATCATCATGGCAGCTGATCATTGCCCTGCCACGCATATTTTGCACATAGTATTCATTTGCTTTATCTCCGCGGTAGGTAATAAAGTCTACGGCCTTTTCACGCAGTAAGGAATCTATTCTTTCCTGGCTGAAACTTTTGAGCAATTCCTTCTCATGAAGTACCTGGCTGCCGTCATGGTTCAGTAAATGGATACTTCCAAAGGAATTTCCTGATATCATTACGGCTGATTTTGGGTTACTGCGCCAGATCACCGGATAGGAGACAGACTTTAGCCCCTGGTCTGTCATCCAGTCTCCCAGATCCAGATGGGTATGGCTGGGCGTCAGGCCATGATCTGAGGTCAGCAAAAATAAGGTATCGTCCCACCAGCCCTTTTTTTCCAGCAATGCCCTCACTTCGCCTATGCTATTGTCTGCTATTTGGTAGGCTTCAATGGTGCGGTGGTCGCGGATATGATGGTAATGGGAATCCCAGTCCACACTTGGGAACACTGCAAACAGGAAATCAAAATCTTTACCGCTCTGCAAGAGGCTCATGATCCGTTGGTGCCCCTGAAGGTCAACAGGATGATGTCTTTTCAGGAAATGTGCCCTTGTATAAAGCCAGCCTTTACCTTTTTTACCCAGGTCATATTCATCAGGGATGTTCCTGGTGATCATGTTGTACAGGTTATAGGATTCTCCCAATAGCTCAAAGAGCGTGGCTTTATCCGGTGGCATATCCGTATTGAACCATCCGGCTTCCGGTCCGCAATACGAACGCATGGCCATTTTGTTCCACCTGGTCCTTTTGAACTCCTGTTTGTCAAACCAGCGGATGCCCGGAATATTCAATGTTCCCGGGAAATGTCCTGTAAGAAAAGGAAGGTACGCCGGCCCGGTAGTAGAGGGGAAACAGGTGGTTGCCAGACGAAAGGTTCCTTCATCCACCATTTGCTTTAAGTGCGGAAGTTTTCCTTCCTTCATCAATTCGGTTAATATATCTGGCCTCGCTCCATCAAGCAAATAGAAAAGAACCCGTTTTTTTTTATCTTTCAATTGATAATTATTTTATAGAGATATGACACCTAAGTTCAGGTTAACCCCTACGACAGCAAATACATTTAGTTGAACTTTAACCCGACTGTATTTAATGCAGAAAAAAAATTACACCAAATACGCAGATTACAAATGTAAATTATAAATTGAATTTGCTTTTATAAAGTAGAATTTTTATCAGCAAAATGATATAAGTTAAGCATTTCAGGCTACTTCCCGATTTTCAGCCGGTAAGCTAAGCGGAGAGCAATGGGCCTATATCTTGTACCAACAAAGTCCTGGAACACCCATCCCGGCTCCAGGCCGTTTTTCAGGCTGTACCCCATCGAAACCGAATACATAAAAGAGATTTTATCACCATTATAATGAAATTCAACAAGCTGCTGTCCGGTTTGTTCCCTCCGGTAAATCTGCTGATTCAGCCCGATCATAGTACCAATCTGACCGGCAAAGAACAATCTTCTACCTGAATAAGCTTTCATACCGGCTTTGATCGGAAGCACTTTAAATTCAGAATTGTAAAAACTTACCGTCTTCTGGGGCATTAAATCATCGCTGTATGTATAGGAATACCCATTATTCTTCAATCCGTTATTGATATATCCGACGGTTAAAATGGCAGCCAGTCCGCCATTAAACTCACGTTCAACAAACAATTCCCCGCCTGTGGTCAATCCGGCCTGATACTGAAATCCAGTCCCCGCAACAGCTGCTGCGCCAAGATACCAGGACTCTGTATGATGATCAATTTTTGCTGGTTTTTTGAATACCGAATTAAAGGCTATACCGGCTTCCCACCCCAGCCATCTATAAACAGGATTCCCCCCAACATTGCCATTGTATAAATCAGGACTTCTGAAACGCGTTTGATAGCCGGGCACGCTAGTAGGAGTAGAATACTTATTATAAGTAGGCCCTGCAAATACACTTATCTTATCTGTCAACTGCTTATTGAGCAGAAGTTTCACCTGTCCCCAGCGGTCATCCCAGCTTCCCGTATAAGCAAACTTGTAGTCTGCAGTTGCCGAAAGATACCAATTATTGTCCAGCATAAAATCATGCCCTACACCAAGGCCAAAGTCATATATTTTTTCCCGCCGGCTGACATTCGCACCAATGTGCAGCGTGCTATAAAACAAGTGTGTGCCCGTCGTCAGTGAAAAGTTTGTATTTGTCAGCGTACTCGCTGAGTACGAAACTTTATAAAATCCATTCCGGATGATATTGATCAGCCCGATGCTTGCTCCTTCAGAGCTGTCCACCACGTTTACCAATCCTATCTGTACGCCCTTCAGTTTGTGCGCCTCATTATTCAGTGCCGCAAGCTGCAGGCCAGAAACCCTTCCTTCCGCCTTATTGATAAAGCCTGCCAGCTGAACCCCTTTAACAGAATCCAGGGTCTTGTTGGTCACACCGGCAAATTGCAGCCCGGTAACCGTACCACCGACCAGGTTAAAGATACCAGCCAGTTGAACATATCTGGAATTACCCTTGTTGATATTGAAAAGTCCTCCTATCTCCAATCCGTCCACCCCTGCGGTGTAACCACCGGCTACATTGACAGAAAATTTGTTGATCACCTGCGAGCTAAACAAACCATGTGTACTTAATCCCGGGGTCAGCGAAAACTGAAAGGGCTGTTTAGCAAAAAAATCCGGGATGTTCAGGCTTTGTATCTGCTGGCGGGCGGAAATAAAAAACCTTCCGAAACCGTCCCTTTCCACACCTTTACTGTTTTCAGCTGCCTCTTTATATTCCTGTATCCTTGTCCTGCTGACGACAGATACAGATCGCAGGAAATTAAGTGAAACATCTTTATAAGATAATTTGCTCGCCGTGATAGTCAGCATACCGGGGTCACCGGTTCTGAATTTCAGTTTGAAATATCCGTGTTCATCTGTGAGCGTAGCCACGAGCTGCTCTTTTGAATACACACTTGCATTCATCAGCCGTTCACCGGTCAGTTCATCTATTACGATTCCGCTGATGGAATAGGTATTATTATTATTTGTAATATCTGTATTGATCAGTGAAAGATGAGGCAGGACGGCAGAGATGATCAGATAGTTCCTCTGTTCTTCATAGCCATACTTTCCATGGAACAATTGCTCCAATACTGCATAAAGAGGCTGATGGTTTGCCGTCACCGTAACAAGGCTGTCTTTAGGCAGCAGCCTGCCGCTATAGGAGAAATAAAACCCGCCGTCATCACCAATCGTTTTCAGTGCATCGGCCAGCCGGGTATGAGTAAGGCTTACCGTGATCCGCCTGTCCAGCAAATTTTGCGCAATGCATTTATAATATGAACAAAACACTTCCAGAACAACAAATAAAATCAGGACGAATTTCTTAGGAAAACAAACAGGGAATTTGGTCATTGCAAATGCTGATCAATAAAGAATTACCTGGTTATTTTTCTTTTCAATTTTAATACCGAATGTCCTGCCGATCACTTCTAAAATATGGTCAAGGGATTCATCTTTGAAAGTGGTGTTCAGGGTTAAATCATTCAGTTCTTTTCTTCCGATAATGATATGGCTACTGTACGCTTCGTTTAATACCTGCACCATCCGCCAGAGGGGTGTATCGTCTGCAACGAACTCCTTACTGCGGTAATATTTGTACAGATGATCCGGAATCAATTCCTTAATCAGCGTCTTAGCGCCAGGCGCTACCGATACTTTTTCGCCGGGTTTGAGTGACACTGTCTGACCGTTCTGTGAAACCAGCACAATACCTGTCTCTACGATGACCTCCACCAGGCCTCGTTTATTTTTAACATTAAATGTAGTTCCTACAACCTTTATAATCGTATTTCCGGTATTGATCAAAAATGGTTTGGCCTTGTCAGGTGATATATTGAAAAAGGCTTCCCCTTTACTGAGCCATACCTGCCGCAATTTTCCCCTGAACTTTTCCGGATAACGCAGCATGCTATTTTTATTCAGGGTGATGACAGAGCCGTCAGACAGCGTATCTGTTTTCACCAGGCCATGTGTTAAAAACTGCATTTCTTTTGTGGAATACCGGCTTGTATACAACCACGCAAATCCAGAAATTAAGATAACAGCCGCAGCTATTTTCATCCACGGAAAGTTTCGGCTTGCAGGAATGGTCTCCGGCCGGACTTCTTTTCCGGAGTCAATTTTTTGTTTGAGTCTTTTCAATGAAGCATCAGCGTCAACCGGCCCCCTGAACTGAAGATCAAGACTGCTTTCCCAGATGCGCTTAAACTGATTAAAGCGCCGTCTGTGTTCCTGATTTTCACCCACCCACATTTCTATATCATATGTTTCTTCATTTGTAGCTTCCCCAAGCAGATAGCTGATCAATAAATCGTCGTTAATTCCCATGTTTTCAGCGTTTAAGTAGTAATATATTGAGTAGAAACCAGATGATAAACGGCAGGTAATCTGCCAGCTGCACCCGTAACCTTTTGAGGGCTTTGCCGATCTGATTCTCTACGGTTTTGATGGAAATACCGAGTTTCAGGGCAATTTCCGCATACTTTAGTTCCTCGAACCTGCTCATCTGGAAAATGGTGCGGCATTGTTCCGGAAGTTCGTTGATCGCAGCCTGCAACTGCAGTTTAAGCTCTTTGTACTGCATCGTTCCCGATGGGGTTTCTGTATGATAATTGAGACTCGCGTCTGTGCCTGCGATATGTGCATCCTTAACTTTCTCATGTTTGATATAGTTTAAACATTCGTTATGGACCGATCTGTACAGGTAAGATCTTAAGGAAGTATTGATCGTTACTGATCCGTTCTTTTCCAGAATCTTTAAAAATACCTGGTGGACCATCTCTTCGGCCAATACTTCATCATTGACCATTGTGTAAGCGTACTTAAACAGAGAAACATAATGATCAGTATAAACCTGATCAAAACGCTGTCCTTCCAAATTAAAATCTGATGTGCGGTGCACTATAAGAGGTTGATCTGTCTGCAAAATTGGCTAATGATTAATTTAGTTTTTACCGGTACTACATAAAAGACAACTCAGAAAAGGTTTACCCCCATCATAAAATCACGCAAAGGGCAAATTCCTGAAATTCTTAAATTAAAATTAAAATTCTACTAAAAATAAAGTTAACAATAATTCAAAGATTATTTATTTTAATACAGAAATAATTTATAGTTTTGGTTAACTAAATAGACCATATGAACGCACTTGAAAAAAGAGTACTCAATTTAGAGGAAACCAGCTCCTCCATATTGAAAATTGTAAAAGGAATAAACACCACTTTAGAAAATGAATTTAAGATTATCAATGGGAAATTTGAAGCGATGGACAGCAAGTTTGAAGCGATAGACAGCAAGTTTGAAGCGATCGACAAAAAGTTTGATGTGATAGACAGCAAGTTCGATGCGATAGACAAAAAGTTCGATGCAATGGACAAAAAATTTGATGCGCTGAGTAAGCGTACAGCTGCAGGTTTTGAAATTGCAGACATGAAAATAGATGCGTTGAGCAGAACCATGCACCTAAATTTTGAAAACACCGATGTTAAAATACATAAGTTAGAAAGCGAAATTATGTCCGTTAAAAGATTTACCATAGCTGGCTTTGCAAGTACAGGAGCTAAACTGGATGATTTGAAAGTAGAAATATCTAAAATCAACGAAGTAACGGGATACCAGGAGATCTTTAATAATATTTCCAGCCTGAGGATCATTAAAAAGCCGGGAGATACCAAGACCACCAATTAAGTATTTCTTCACATCATCAAGGGGGTATTAATAGATTTTCCTAACTGACAAAGCATTTAAGACGGGCTTGCCTTTAATAGCTGTAAAATCTATTACTATCCCCTTTCCGTTTGCTACAGTTATCCTTGTCTTTTTCTGAACTGCCGTAGTATAACCATAATCAGCAGCAAGATTTAATTTTTCCAGGAAGAGGGCACCGTTGACAGCGACGTTAAAAATCCGCTGTGCTACTTTCTCATCTGTGTGATTGTTATCAAGGTTGTACGCCAGGGCTTCTTTTGTCACCCCGCCCACCAACTCTGCAAAATAAAGCGAAAGCTCATATTCACCGTCAGGAACATCAAATCTGAATTGACGGATGCCAACCTGCTGGGTCTGATAAACGGGATCATCGTCAGTTCCTAAAATATTCTTATCACTCCCGTAACTGATCCTGTTATTTGTGCCTTTGAAAGGTTCACCCCCTATATATCCCCAGGAACCTCTTTTATAAGGCTGATCCGGCAGCCATAACCGGTGTTCTCTGTCATCTGTATAAAACCGCCTGGCCCCCAGCAAAATATTGATGTCTTTGAATGTTATTTCCCGGCCGGAGAGCCTGAAAGGCTGCAACTGGAAATCGACATCCATTTCATCACTGCTGTTTGCAGCCACTGCCCTCAGTTTATTTATGCCATTGACAAAGGGGACCTGCCAGATGCTCACATAATCTGACGCTTCCTTTATCCCCAAACTTTTACCGTTTAAAAATAACTCTGTCGCTTTAAAATTAGTGGCTATCTGTACAGGCTGCGTGCTCACCGCCGTTGCAGAATCTGCTATACCTGATCTTTCTTTCCACTGTGAAGAGGCTATTTTGATAAAAGGCCTGCGCAGCAGATAAGCCTGGTAAAGGAAGTAGATGTCTTTTGGCTGGCGTGCCAGGGTCAGCAGTCCTTTGTTGTTCACATGAGGCATGGTCTCTTCACGTGTTTCAGAACTAAAGTCCGCTAAATTCCACACTATACCTCCGCTTACAAAGGGTTTCCTGATGATCTCGTTGAGATAGATCTGGTTAAATTTGATCGCATACTCTATACTTTTATCGAATCTCACCGGCTGAAAAGAGCGTATCCTTGGGTCGGCATCAGCGCCATACTCAGTAACGAGCATGGGTTTGTCTGGCAGTTCCTTATGGTGCCGGTCTAAAAATTTCCCGAAATCCGCAGGCACTCCTGAGTACCAGCCGGAATATAAATTCCAGCCAACAATCATCGGTATCCTGGTCAGGCCCACTTTATTGTATTGATCAAAGGCACCGTGATTGACTATCATTGTATATCTTGAAGGGTCTTCTTTCCTGGTTAGCGAGTCCAGCGTTTGTGCCAGTCCGCGGATATGGTTAAAATAGACATGCTGCCTGGCGGTATCAGTCTGGAATTTTGGCCGGAGCAGGATCTCATTCATATACGCCCAGATCACTATGCTGGGGTGATTGAAATTCTGCCTGATCATTTCTACCTGCATATTTTTGCAGTTTGCAGTAAAGGCATCAGACTCGGTAATGGTGTTTACAATGGGAATCTCTACCGAAGCCAGGATACCAAGACGGTCACAGGCTTCCAAAACCTGTGGGTCCTGCGGATAATGGGCAACCCTTAAGAAATTCCCACCCATCTGTTTCAGCAATTCTATGTCCCTGATCTGTAAGGCATCCGGAGTAGCATTCCCGAGTCCTTCATAATCCTGGTGCCGGCTTGCGCCGATCAATTTAAGAGGCCTGTCATTTAAATAGAACCCCTCATCCGCATCAAACCTGAACCATCTGAAGCCCAATGGATTTGAGTTCTCATCCAGCACTATACCGCTTTTAGCGTCAATGATGCTGGTGATCACCCGGTACAAGTAGGGATTGTCCGGCGACCATAATTTCGGTTCTTTCAGCGATTTGAAATCCTGCACGACAGTACGGTTGATGCCGGAAGCGAGTGTAACAGCATTTACCCGGCTGGCAACAGTTTCACCCCCGGCATTTACCAGACGTGTTTGCAGCCGCACTTTTTTCGCAGCTGAAGACGTATTTTCTACCAGCATTTTTACCTGTACCGTTGCCACATCTTCTGAAACCTGCGGGGTAGTAATATAAATTCCTGAACTGCCTTTGTCATTTTCGTCAAAATGAACAGGCCCCGTCAGCAGCAGGTCTACATTCCGGTATATACCACCAAAAAATGTAAAATCAGCGGTTAACGGTGCTATATCTTCGTTGAAACGATTGTTGACTTTTACCAGCACTTCATCATCTTTACCATTCAGAAAGCGGCCTACAGGAATAATAAATCTGGTATACCCTCCAGGATGACTACCGGCAAGTTTCCCATTGACATAAACCTCAGTTTCCTGGTTAGCTCCGCTAAAGCGAAGAAACACCTGCTTGTTTTTAGCCACCGCACCAAGATTAAGTTTTCTCTTATACCAGCCAACTCCACGGTAATATCCTGGCTCATCATCCATCACGTCCCTGGCGTTCCAGGTATGCGGAAGTTTTACATTTTCCCATGAAACCTTGTCCTTACTGAATGCCCATTGGTCATTCAGGCTGATCATTTTTCTCCCGTTGTCCTGGGAGAACCCGGATAATGCATAAAAACACGTGAAAATTAATAGAATGATTGATTTATAGCATTGTTTATTGTTCGTTGAAAGCGGCATTGTCTCTGGTTTATATTGGTTTTCCGTCAAAGAATTATTTAACTTTATGTAGTTTCTATAATTAACTTATACTAGAGCCCAATATAGGTACAAATTCATTATTTGTCAAAGCAGAACAGCGGGGAATGCAGAATTTCCATAGCTAAGTGATAGGATTCGGTTAAGGGCAAAATTCATCCTGCAGTAGTGTCTTCAGAAAAATTTTCACGGTGTGGCTATAAATAATCCATAACTTATTTGGAACTGTTCTAAATAATTAGATATTTGTAAATATATATTTGATGAGCACAGTCGTCAATACATCAGAAAATATTTTTTTCATTAAAGTTTAACTCATATGTGCAAACCAACAGTTATCGCCCGAAAAGGGAATATTGCCGTAACGCAGTGTGTAAATTGTAAAATGGTAAACATTTGGAACAAAGGGGTGCTGATCAGCTTCACTTTCAGCCAGTTCAGTTCGTTTGTAGATGTAACCAGGGAACTTGAGTTCGACGACTATCTTGAAAGTTCGCCAGACGGGGCAGAAATTGTTGTGTTAGCCACTCCATATCCTGATATCAGCCTGGTATTCACCAGGGAAGAATGGTACAACTTCTTTGCGGCCGTTGCCGAAGCGACCTACATGCAGGAGATTTACCGCATGGTACACTCTTAGTCAATAGGAGTTTTATCTATTCAGCGGGCCTTTACTGACTTCCTTCCCCGCTTTATAAACCGCTTCTATTGACCGGGTATTTTTAATATCTGTTGCAGGGTTATTCTTTAGAATGATCAGATCCGCTATTTTTCCTTTTTCCAGTGTACCGAACCTGTCAGAGATCTGAAGCACCTTTGCAGAATTTTTTGTAGCCACACCAATAGCCTGCAGCGGGGTAAGGCCGGCTTGCACCATTAGCTCCAGCTCCAGATGTTCAGAGAACCCCTGTGCGCGCACCGGCGTAGCACCTGAGTCCGTTCCCATTGCCACAAGCACACCCGCCACATACAATTTCTTCAGGTTCCTCAAGGCCGTCTCATACGCAGCCACGCTACGCGCGTAGCCAGGAGCCTTTTTTAATCCATCCTGATAATCTTTGGAAGTGATCATTTCATATACGCCCGGTTCAAGCGAGGCTTTAAAGAATTCATCATCAATCCATTCCGGCTTGCGGGCATAGATATAGGCAAATTCATCGAGTGATAAAGTGGGTATATAAGCTACGCCTTTGGTTTTCATTTCACTGATAAGCTGATCGTCAATCACACTGTCACGGATACTGTGACCAATAATGTTTACGCCATCTGCTACCAGCTTGCGTGCATCTGCCAGATAATAAAGATGCGAGGCCACACGGATATGATGTTTGTGTGCTTCGGTTATGATAGCGCGATAGACCGACGGGTCCATTTTTTTAAACTTGCCGCCAAAGTCATCCACCCACATTTTTACCACTGAAGGCTTCAGTTTAGCCAGACTATCCATTTTTGCAGGGATCTCAGCAGCACTTACAGGACGGTATACCTGATCCATCCCGAAATCAACAGGAGGAGCATTTTGCGGAACGCCAAAGCCATACCCTGCAGAATAGATCCTGGCTCCCGGCAGCAAGCCGTTCATGGATGAATCTCTCAAACCACTTGTAAACAGCATTGGCCTGTCGGTTCCCATCACCTGTATATTTTCAATGCCGTAGTCCTGGTATTTTTTCAATTGTGCAAGGATGTTGGCGCGGGTATAATTTACGGATTTGGTAGTTGTGCCCTTAAGCGTACCAACATGCACGTGACTGCTGATCAGTGCCGGCATAATGGTTTTGCCTGAAAGGTTCAAGACCTTAACACCAGCAGTGTCCAGCTCCTTCCCTATCGCAGCGATAGTATCGCCCTGTATTAAAATGTCAGTATGTTCCAGTGGTGCGCCACCGTTACCATCTATCAGGGTTACATCCTGAAGCAAAACAGTTCCTGCTAAGGCAGCAGGTTTATCACTATTCCTGCAGGCGGTAAAAAGAGCAGCTGCAAAAAATATTGTAAACAAGGGGTTTAATCTGCATCTCATAGTTAAATCATTTATTATTTAACGCCCCTTCAGGCCATATTGTTTATGAATGCTTTACTTTAAAAAACTTAGCCCCAAAAAGGAAGATCACTATGTAACATATTACCGGCAGGTAATAGGCATGTGCCACTCCCGCGCTGTCGGCCACCTTCCCCATAATAAAGGGGAAAAACGCACCTCCTACAACCCCCATAGAGATAAAGGATGAGGCCTGCTGTGTATGTACACCAAGGTTCTTAATGCCCAGACTGAAGATGGTGGGGAACATGATGCTAAAGAAAAAGTTGATCATCAGCAGGGCGATATACGATGGCCAGCCTAAACTTTGTGCTACGATGATACACATCACAATATTTGCAAGCGCAAAAGCGGCCAGCAATTTATTAGGGGCAATTACACGCATCAGGAATGTACCTGCAAAACGCCCTGTAAGCATCATACCCATAAATAAGATCATAAAATTTCCAGCTTTAAGATCGGTGAAGCCCATTTTCTCATGTCCGTAATTGATAAAGAATGCCCAGGTGCCGGCTTGCGCCGCAACATTAAAAAATTGAGCAACCACTGCCCAGACAAAGTGTTTGTGCTCAAAAAGCTTTTTCCCCGGGGCGATATCTACATTTACAGCATCCGGATCTGCAGCTACAGCGTGTGGATCTGTTGTCGCCGGTACTTTCACAAATGAAAAAGAAACTGCTATCAGTGCAATCACAATACCGATCACCAGATATAAGATCCGTACAGACGTCAGATCTGTACTTCCCGCAACATTGGTGCGCAGTAAAAAATAAGAACCAATGAAAGGGCCCAGCATTGCACCAACGGCATTAAAGGACTGCGCAAAGTTAATTCGCTGGTCACTGCTGCGCTGATCACCCAGAGAAGCAACAAAAGGATGGGCAATGGTTTCCAGGGTAGACAGACCGCAGCCTAAAATAAACAAAGCGAACCCAAAGAATCCAAATGAAGAGGTATAGGCAGCAGGAACAAACAGAAATGCACCTGCAGCGAAGAGCGATAACCCCAGGAGCACGCCTTTCTTATAACCAAAGCGCTTCATGAAAAGTCCGGCAGGAATACCCATTACAAAGTAGGCACCAAATACCGCAAACTGAACAAAAGCAGATTGCGATTTGGTCAGGCTTAATACATGCTGAAAATGTTTATTCAGCACATCGGCCATTGTGATTGCTATTCCCCACAACATAAACAGGGAGGTGACAAAAACCAGTGTAACCAGGTATTTTTTGTCTGTAAACGATGGTTTATCCAACATAATTAATCTGTAATTGTATATTTTTCCGGTGTAAGTTAACAGTTTAAGTTCGGAGTTTACAACCTGACTAAACTGTAAGTCTTGCCTTTCAGCGTTTGAAATGAAAGCTGATAGCCATCCGTTACCTTCTTCGTAACTATATTTGTACCGGTAACTTTTACAGGTACACTGGTATGTATTACACACTCTTCTCCAAGTACTGATTTTACAACCGCAGTCTGTAACTGCTGCCCCTTCCATTTCATATCTACTTCAAAGCCTCCCCTGGCTTTAAGCCCATGAATGCTGCCTTCGGTCCATGCCTTTGGCAATGCCGGCAACAGGTCAAGATATCCCAGGTGACTCTGCAGCAGCATTTCGGCCATTCCGGCGGTACCCGCAAAATTTCCGTCTATCTGGAAAGGAGGATGTGCGTCAAAGAAGTTCGGATAAGTTCCGCCACCCATTACACCGCCACCGGTGGTCTCTACATATTTCATCAGGTCCCTGATCAGCTTATAGGCATGATCACCATCCCTCAACCTGGCCCACCAGTTGATCTTCCAGGCCTTGCTCCAGCCGGTTCCGTCATCGCCCCTGATCTCCAGTGTGTTTTTTGCGGCCTTAAAAAGATCAGGCGTTAAAGGAGACATCTCTGTACCGGGATAGAGGCCAAAAAGATGTGAAATGTGCCGGTGATGGATATCTGTTTCCTCAAAATCCTTATACCATTCCAGTAATTGTCCTTTATTTCCGATGCGTAATGGATAAAGCCTGGCCCGTTTTGCTATTAGCGTATCCCTGAAACTTTTATCGGTCCCCAGTTTCTCTGACGCCGCAATCACATTGCTGAACAGGTCCCTGATGATAGACATGTCCATAGTTGTTGCCACAGACACTCCCTGTTCATTGCCGTTTTTATCTTTGAACTTATTTTCGGGCGAGGTAGATGGAGCGGTAACCAGGTATCCGTCCTTATCTGTCAGCAGCCAGTCCAGCGTAAACTCTGCTGCTCCCTTCATCAGGGGATATGCTTTTTCTGCCAGGAATCTCTTGTCGCCTGTATACAGATAATGTTCATAAAGATGCCTTGTCAGCCAGTTCCCGCCCATTGCCCAGTTGGCCCATACCGGGTCTCCGGCGCCTTTGTCACCCACGGCATTACTGATCGCCCAGAGATCCGAATTGTGGTGGGCTACCCATCCGTTTGCGTGATAAAACTCTTTAGCAGTAATTTTACCGGTTTCCGACAGTGCCTTCAGCCAGTTCAGCAGGGGCTCATGCATCTCAGAAAGATTGGTTACCTCTGATGGCCAGTAGTTCATCTGGGTGTTGATGTTGATCGTATAATTGGAGCTCCAGGGGGCGCGCAGTTCTTTGTTCCATATTCCCTGCAGGTTTGCGGGCGGGCCTCCGGGTCTTGAGGAAGAAATCAACAGGTATCTTCCAAACTGGAAATACAGGGTTTCCAGGCCCGCATCATGAGCACCCTTTGCATAGGCCTTTAAACGTTCATTTGAAGGTATTGCGGCAGGGGTAAGATTTTCGGCTTTCAGCCGGAAAACAACGCGGTTAAAATATTTTTGATAATCAGCAACATGGCTGTTATACAATTGAATATATGTTTTTTTAAGAGCGCTGCTGATCAATCCTGCGGCAATCTTATTTTCATCCTTTCCGTCCCGGTCAGGGCATTTATCATAGCCGTTAAAACTGGTGGCTGCCGCTATAAACAGCACTACCTCACTTGCATTTCTGATATGGATCTTCCCGCCATTTGCAACCCCGGCCGTACCATCCGTATGCTCCGCATGAACGCGGTATTGAAAACGCATACCATTGCAACCGGTAGTATCGCCGTAAGTAACCGCCTCTTTCCCTTCTGGGTTATAATAGGTAGGGTTCACGTTTGACGGCGCCTTTCCCGCCAGAACAATTTCATTGTTGCCTTTGCCGGATAAGGTATATTTCAGCAGGCTCTTTGCAGAAATATCAAGTGTCAATGCCCCTTTTTTGCTGGCAGTGATCCGTACAATCATGATATGATCAGGTGCAGAGGTAAAGACCTCACGGCTATATTTAATTCCATTTACAGTAAACTGCGTGTGTGCCACTGCATTTTCGAGGTTTAGATCGCGGTAATAGGCCGAAGGTTTAACGCCTTTAAAATCCTGTCTGATCAGGACATCTCCCATGGGCAGGTAAGACTGGGAATAAAGTCCCTGCATCTTTTTTGTCAGTTGGTTTGCCTCCGTATAATTTTCATCCCTTAGCAGAGCCTCCCTTACCAGGGGAAGGTTAGCGGCAGCGTCAGGATTTACGTTCCTTTTTACGGGGCCGCCGCTCCATAGGGTGCTTTCATTCAACTGGAGCAACTCTTCTTCCACCCCGCCAAATACCATTGCCCCGATTTTCCCATTGCCTACCGGTAATGCCTCTACCCATTCATGCGACGGTTTATCATACCATAATTTTAAAGGTGTGGCGCTTTGCGCAAAAATGCCATGGCCCAGCATGGCCAGTAGGCCTGTTAAAAAGAGTTTCATATCCTATGTGATAGCTATTCGTCCGGATTCGGAAACATAGTTAATGAATATTTTCTTTAAATAAAAAATTATATCAGGTTGTCAGCAAACTAATGCAGGCAGAGGTTGTTATTCCGAAATGGAAGCAGATTAATCCTTGTAGCTATACAATTCCTTCTTTTCTGACAGACTGTACTCAGGAAGAAAAAATCTGGGCGAGAGCTCAAAATAATCGGCCAGCCGGCTAATATGTTTAAGATTGTACTTGGCTGGATTGTGCACATTTTCAACATTTCCAATAAAGGAAGAACTTGTATTCAATATCCTGGCAAGATCCTGCTGCCTCAGCCTCTTGTTCCTTCTGAGTTTTCGAACTATGTCTATAACATGCTGTTCAATGGGTTCAATTTTCACCTTTTCTTTCATCTGAAAAATAAGTAATGACGGTTATCATCGTCTTTAATTCTTACAAAACAACAATATAACGTGAAATCGGGTAACAAAGATACATTTACCTATACCAATTTTAATGCCACAGCAACAAAGTTACCCAATCAGGATGAAATAAGAAATTTATTTTCGGCTGCTCAGGGACGGACAAGCCGTTAAGGGGCCGGAACAGTGTCTTTCCTGTTTGCCCTGAAAATGAAAAACATGACCAGCAGGGACAAAAGAATAATGATTAAATAGCTGTAGCTTAAATTTCTTTCGTCCTTTGCCGGAACGAAGTAGATGATTCCATAACTTAAAAAGGAAACGATCACATAATTTATCCCTCCGGTGAGCCCGCCTGCAATCCCCGCATTTTTCGGGAACTTACCCAAACAAAATGTAAAATAATTATTAAAGGTAAATCCGGCTCCTACATGGATAATAAATGCAAAGAAGATCAGGGAATACAGGTTATCAATAAAATTAAGGCTGATCATCATTACAATCACAAACAGTATCTGCACCGCCAGGTTAACGGCTACCCTTTTGAAAAAGGGACGGTTGATTGTTGCCTTACCGATAAAACCTCCTACCATCCAGGCAAATCCTAATACCAGTGAACTATATCCGGCTATTACCGGTGATAACTGAAGATGATGTTCTATAATGAAAGGCCCGGTCATGTTATAAACCATGACCATGCAGTATGCCAGTCCCAGCATCACTATTCCAAGTGTAAAACTGGCGGTTTTTACCATTTTCACATAGATACCTGTGATAGATTTAAGGTTAAATGCGGTGGAATGTTTTAAGGTTTCACCACTGAAAATGAATTCCAGTGCAGCCAGTACAATTGCCAGACCGGACAGGAAATAGAAACTGGACTCCCAGCCAAAGGCCTTCTGCAGGTAGCCGCCAATAAAGGGGGCAACAATAGGGCCGGTAGACCAGATAATGGAGAAGAGGCTCAGGTAATGTTTCAGCTGGTTCCCGGTAAACAGGTCTACAAAGTATGCACGTTTAGCTACTACAATGGCCCCCACTGTAAAACCATGGATGATCCTCATGAAATAAATGAGATAGATATGATGCGTCATTGCAATCACAAGACTGGCAACAGCAAAGATCAGTAGGCAGACCAGGCTGATCCTGTACCTGCCAAAGCTGTCCAGCACACTGCCAATGAACAACTGCGAAACACCGTAACTAATTAAAAAGAAGGTTAACGTGAGCTGCACCTGTATATCACTCACATGCATTGCTGCAGACATATTGGGCAGGGACGGTATGTAGATATCGGTAGCAAATCCGGACAGCGGGAGCAAAGCAAAAGCTAAGACGGTTGATATTCCCTGATATTGCTGTTTTATCGGTTTAGTATTTGAAGGATAGGTAATTGCAGTCATATTAATTTCCCAATAATCATGGGCGTGATCGCGCAAGTTACACATTAAAACCCGTGCCATGGCCGTATCAGTCCCTTATGGCTAAAAAATTACGCATGGTTAACATTGCATTTACGCCAGGGCATATAAGCTATCTGAATCAGATAAGTCAGTGTTGTTTTCTGAATTCTTCCGGTGTCAAACCGGTATGTTTTTTGTAAAACTTCGAAAAATAAGAATTATCACTGAAGTTCAGCTGATAGGAAATATCGGAAATGCTGAGTGCCTTATTCGTCAGCAAACGTTTAGCTTCCAGTGTGATGCGGTTACGGATCACTTCTCCGGCCGATAGTCCCAGCGCATTTTTACACAAAGCGTTCAGATGGTTTGGTGTAATGAATAAACGTTCAGCATAGTCCTTCGGCAGCCTCAGCGTTTTATAATGCTGCCCGATGAGTTTCTGGAATTTTTTCAGCAGCAGATAACTATAAGAATTCACAACAGATGAAGCCTTATCAATACTCAGGCGGCCCACCAGTATAAATATTTGCAGCATCAGCGTCTGTACCATATCTATAGCCAGCAGCTCCGGGACTTCATTTTCATGAACCAGGCTCTCGAATAGCTGGACTATCCTGGGCTGAAGCGGTCCGGGCAGCTCAATTACCGTATCGTCTACAGCGCCGTTAAAAAAAGGAAACTGCTCCAGATAATCCGGTTTGAGCAGTAGGGTATCTAAAAATGAAACAGAGAAATTGAGCACATATCCGTCTACATGTCCTTCAAATTGCCAGCTATGTACCTGCCCGGGTATCATAAAATACATTTGATAAGGTCTGACAGGGAACGTCTGAAAATCTATTGTATGTTTTCCCTGCCCTTCCGTAAACAACATCACATGATAAAAAGAATGTTTATGTGCCTCCCGGAGATTTTCATGAATACTCAGGTATGGCGCAAATCTGCTGATCAAAAAGTCTTCCCTTTTAAATCCGGATAAACTGCTTACATCATATATCGGAAAAGTATGCTTTATCATACAAGATCTCAGCTTAAGGTTTCATTTGCAATGGCCCGTCCCTGTAAGGCACAACCACTATAAGGAAATATTTAAGCCAAAGATAATAAAATATCACCTCAACAACTGCAGTACGCTTAATATCACCAGCACGGTACTTCCATAGATTACAGAATGCCCCTTGTGATTAGTCTGTCAGCGGCGATCCACTCTCCCGGCCTCAGCACGATGAACTTCAAAGACGAAAGCCACCTGAATAAACTTTTTAGAAACGTATTTGGAAAGACTGCTATGCAATACAAGAAGGAGCATTTTTCTAAGGGCGAACATTAACACATTCACATTGCACAGTGACTATCCTATTTTTTTAGTATTTGTATCGGTAAATACCAGCACACGTGTTACCAGTTTGCTGATCTGTTCCGTATGCAGTGTTTTCAAACCATGCCCTTCTCCTGCATAAACGATCATCTCGTGGGGAACATTATATTTCCGCAGTGCCTTATCCAATAGTTTTGCCTGTTTTAAGGGCACCGTCTTGTCATGATCTCCGTGGATGGTGAAAGTAGGAACAGACTGTGCATCAATATAATTTACCGGGGAATACAAACCTGTAAAATGAATCACTTCGTCTTTTTGGTTCTCAATATCCAGGCCCGAGAAAGTAGCCAGACGGGATTGTCTTAAGTCGTATTTCCGTTTGGAAAATATTTTTACGAGCCACAAGGTAAAGTTGCTTAGCTTTGGCTTAAACAGGTCTTTCAGGTCTACCGGCCCATAATTGTTCAATACATAATTTACCTTCGAGGCATATGGCCTGAGCTCAGTGGCCCCATAGAAATCTTTATCTTCCGAATAGGCAAGTAACATGGCCATATGTGCACCTGCAGAAGTTCCCCAGACCCCTATATTTTCTGTATCAAAATGATAAGATGCTGCATTTTGATACACCCACCTCACTGCATCTTTGCAATCGATCACGGGTGCCGGAAAATGGATATCATCATGATTGGTCAACCGGTAATTGATACTGACCACTGCATATCCTTTAGCCAGTAATGCATTAAGGAGGGTATTCCTGTAGTCGGAATGGATCTCAGATTTATCACCAGAGGCCCAGCCGCCTCCATGGATAAAGATCAATACCGGGTTTTTAACTTTTCCCGAAGGCTGCGGCTGATAAATATCCAGTTTTAATTCCCCATGCCCTACCTTTTTATAGGTGATATCAGCAATCACATGCTGTGCTGCAGCTTTATTCTGGGCAGAGGCGCTCCTGGTGACAAAGAGTAATACTAACGGTAAAACAGCTATATGTCTTTTTATCATCATTATACATTTAATACATCAAAACAAACTGCAATTGTGCAGCCAGAACATGCCTTTCGCTGTTATATTATAATTTTAGAATAGCGCTGTTAAATAATAATCATAAATCTATCGCAATTCCTAATTTAAATCGCCTTTGCAATATACTTTACTATCTAAAAAAATAAGAAAGTATTTTTCTTACATTTGAACATCGCTATAAGATAGTAAATTTATTGGTCTGAAGCGATTCCCGAAATCCTTTATGCTTAAAAATGAGATGACTATACAAGAATCTAATAAACTCTCCTCACTTTTCTTTTATACCGGTTTTCTTTTGATATGTATCCTTGCCGGAACATTTCTGATATCTTCCCTGTTCTTTTTTCTAAAAATCCCTATGTCCCCCTGGCAGTTTCCGCTTGGAATTTTAACTGCCTCCTTATTAAGTTATTATACGCTCACAAGAAGCAGGGAGAAACAGGACCTGAACCTCTACATGGTATTCGGCATACCATTGTTGCTTGTGGCCATGTCAGTAGCCATGTCCGGTTATTTTTATGATGTTTCTTTTGACGGACAGGCCTATCATCAGGAAGCGCTGATCCAGATGAAAAACGGGTGGAACCCGTATTTCGAATATTTACCTAAAACCGTAAATCAGGCAATCTGGGTTAACCATTATGCAAAGGGAATGGAGACTGTCCAGGCGGCTATCTACGCAGCAACCGGCAATATTGAGACAGGCAAGGCCACTAACGTTATCCTCTGGTTAGCGAGCCTTTTTCTTACGCTTTCGCTTATTATACGTAATCACTGGATGTCATTAACAAAAGCAGCTGTTCTTTCTATCATACTTGCCGGTAATCCGATCGTCTTAAACCAGATGCCTACCTATTATGTAGACGGGGCATTGGGCTCGCTGTTACTCTGTCTGATCGTTACAGGGATATCTATTTTACAAACGCCCAGAACACGTCACCTTTTAATATTGTCTATCACCATTTTTATACTGGTCAATGTGAAGTTCACCGCCACCCTGTATATCGCTGTATTTGTGGGTGGTTTCTGGATATGGGCGTTATTGAATAAAGATACGTCAACAGCCAAAAAAATATGGTGGACCTCGGTTGCTGCAGGCATTATTGGCATTGTCTGCGGATTTAATCCATATATTACCAATACCATTAATTTTGGTAATCCCCTGTACCCGCTGATGGGAAAGAACAAAGTGGATATCATTAATGCCCTGAACCTGCCCGCCGGTTTTGAACATAAAACAGGAGTAGAACGGTTCGTTCTCTCTCTCTTTTCACGGACGGACAATCTTTATCCAAAGAGCCCCTACCCGATAGAGCTCAAATTGCCATTCACCTTTAACAAAATAGACCTGGCACATGCCCCGATGGTTGATGCCCGCCTGGCCGGCTTTGGCCCCATGTTTAGCGGAATATTGCTGTTGTCATTGGTGATACTGGTGATCATTTACCGCAATTCACGAACAGAACGGTTTTTCAAAAACATGATCTGGATGATAGTGCTCATTGTCGTATCGGTGATCGTCATGCCGGAATCATGGTGGAGCCGGTATATTCCACAATTCTGGCTGCTGCCAGCTGGTATATTGCTATCGGCCGAAGTGCTGTTCAGCAGCCGTCATAAGATCTTAAAACGCCTGCTGTATGCTGTAATGATGATCAATCTGCTGTTTTGCCTGTTGGGCTTTATCTTTAATTTAATACTGACCACCAGAATAAATTACCAGTTGGCCTTATTGAAATCTTCATCAGAAACCATCCTGGTGGACCTTGGTGATTCGCAAAGCAACCGCCTGCGGTTTTCCCGGAACAAGATCCCGTATAAGATCACTAAATTCCATGGGACAGGAGTTAATGAGGAATATATGGCCGGCTCGCAAACCTGTTTTATCTGGCCTTCCCATGTTGACAAGAGCATTCAGGAGCCCTGGCTGTTAAGAAAAGCTGGCAAGCTGCTTCCATTTATGTGGCAGTATTACGGGCGCTAAATCATTCAAACACAATAGTTTTGTTCTTATAAACAAAAACCCGGTCCTCAAACACCAGCCGGAGTGCTTTTGCCAGTACCGAGGTTTCAATCTCCTTTCCTGCTTTCATCATATCGCTGGCGGTAAGTGTGTGGTTCACCGGGATGATCTGTTGTGCGATAATAGGGCCTTCGTCCAGATCGTTGGTCACAAAATGTGCCGTTGCGCCGATCAGCTTTACGCCACGTTCAAAAGCCTGCTTATAAGGGTTTGCACCCACAAAGGCAGGCAAAAACGAATGATGGATGTTGATCAGCCTGACAGGGAACCTCGCTACAAATTCCGGTGACAATATCCGCATGAATTTGGCAAGCACAATGTAATCGGCATCATGCAGGCTGATGGCTTCTGTCACTTTCTCCTCAAACTCCGCTTTTGTACGTTGCTCATGTGTAATATAGTAGAACGGGATGTCAAAACGTTTACAGATATCGCCCAAAAGATCATGGTTACCAATTACACACAACACTGAAGCACCGAGTGTACCGAAATAATTTCTGATTAAAATATCAGTAAGGCAATGGTACTCCTTAGTAACCAGTACCACTATCTTTTTGTGAGGCACCGGGTTGATGATAATATTTGCATCTGCCGGCAGTACACTTTGCAGTGATTGCTGTAATGTATCTTCATCAGCCCCCTGCTCTACCTGCAGGCGTACGTAAAAGCGGTTTTCCTGTATATCCACATGCTCACGCATGGATACAATGTTCAGCTGCTGCCGTGCTAAAACATTGGAAATGGCTGCTACCAGGCCTATACGGTCGTTACAATGAATAACTATAATCATGCCCTGAAGGTAGTTATACTCTAAATCATTCACAAGACCTAACTCAAGCAGCAATCCGCGCAGGTTAAGCCGGGTTATAACATGCCTTCAAAGATATTCAACCCTTCAATTTTGCGGTAGGGCTGACTAAGAAATTCAGCGATCCGGGCATTGAACTGGTCTTTCCTGAGGGCAGCCACATAATGACCTGTATTTGGCACTATCCATAAATAAGCTTTTGGAATATGCTGATAGATCTCTACCAGGTGTGGTACAGGAATTCCGTCATGGTCTCCCCCCATCACCAATACAGGGCATTTGATACGGTGCAACTGGCTGGGAGATATATGCGGCTCCAGTAAATCCAGCTCCAGTACTTTTAAGATATTTTTATTTTCAGCAGTTGCAGGCAATTTTCTGACGCTATCTGCAGCACTTTCCAGGTAATGGTAAACCGAAGGTACCAGGGCCGTTGTATCGGGACGCAGGTTGGGTCCTGAAACCACCAGTTTCTTTACCTTATCCGGATGGCGCATTGCCATTACCAGTCCGGTGATGCCCCCGTCACTCCATCCTATCACATTACAGTTTTTAAGATGCAGATGATCCAGCAGGGAATTAAGGTCATCAGCCATCATCTCAAAGGACAGCGAATCTTTGGTGTCAACGGAACGGCCGTGTGCTCTGCTGTCCACCGCAATCACACGGTAATTTTTTGAAAAATATGGGATCTGGTTTAAGAACATTTTCATTGATGCGCCATTGTTATGAAGTAGAATAAGCGGCTCGCCCTTGCCATAAGTCTCATAATATAACTTAATGCCCCGGGTATCCAGATAGTGCCCCGCGGCCTGATTGCTCCCGTAGGGAACCTGCGCCTGTACAGCAGTTTGTGTTGAAAGTATGATCAGACCGGCCGAAAGGTATGAGCGCAGAAAATTGAGTAGTTTTATTTTTTTCATAAAATGATATGTTGTTTGTACTATACAGCACCAACAGTATTTTGCTGCTGCACCAGTTGCAGTGTTATCTTTCAAAGATGTTCGAGATTTTTATTTTCTCAAATCCCCAAATACGGGGAATGGAACAGAACTATTTGCCGTATCATGCGTTCTAATGCACATGAATATAAAAATTGCTGTTCTTACGCTTGTTAAAGGGCGTAACTATGCGTTAATGAATTTGATAAAGGGCTTATCAGCAAATCCGGTTGCAGAATTTGAACTGATCATTGTGCATATGAACGAGAAGACCTGTATTACCCCGCCCTGTGCTTTTCCTGTGCTTTCCGTCAGCTATTATAGCAAAGAACAACTCCCTCTTGCAAAGGCACGCAACTTTGCAATTTCAAAAACCAACGCGCAGCATTGTATTTTCCTGGATGTGGATTGTATACCTTCTGCCAATTTTATCCGGTCATATGCAGCAGCATTTAACAAGGCGGACAGGTTATGGTCTGGCCAGGTACGTTATCTGAATGAAAAATTCTCATCCGAAACCAAAGCTGCTGACTTGGATGCTTGTAGTACGCCAGACCCCGTCAGAGGCGGCTTAGCCGATATTCCCTATGAATTATTCTGGTCATTAAACTTTGGCTGCAGCAGAACCGTATTTGATAAAATAGGCGGCTTTGACGAAGATTATATGGGATATGGAGCTGAAGACACTGACTTTTCATTTACTGCAAGAGCAAAAGGAATTGAGCTCACAACGGTAGGTGCCGTAGCGTACCACCAGCCCCATGCCAGTTACGATCCTCCGCTGAACCATCTTGAAGACATCATCAGCAATGCGGGAGTATTTTACCGTAAATGGAACCGCTGGCCGATGGAAGGCTGGTTAAAAAAGTTTGCAGACCTTGGGTATATTTCCTGGAGCAATAATGAACTGGTGCTACTCAGTTATCCTGAGCAGTCAGCTATCGATCTTTGTCTCAAATCATCTTCATGAAACAGGTTTACCGTAAATACGTTCCATCGTATGATGAATGGCACCGGCAATATTTCCCAATGCGGATTTATCAGTAACGCCCTTCCAGTCTGGCTGTTTCCCTGCCATTGTGTTTAACGCTTCAGGCCAGTTCAAAAGATTCAGATCTCCGGCTTTCACTACCATCGCATTTCCATTGGCCGCAAGCAATTCTGCCTTCTGCAGTTGCTCGTCAAAGGGCCTGTTTTCCGGAATACAGATAAACCTCTTGTTAAGGTCTGCCATTTCCATCACTGTATTATGCCCCGCATTGCCAATAACCACTTTACAATAACGCAGGATTGTTATAGGATCGTCCAGTTGCCCATGCCATATAACGTTATGTCTGGCATCTGTGTCAACAGCTGCCCTCAGCCCGATCACATGAAAATTATAGTTTTTACAGCAATCTGCCAGATGATGAATAAATTGGATGTTGATCGAACTGCCCCCCTGCCCTAATACAACGGCCACCTGATCAGCCGTTTCTTCATTTACATCACTACCCTTCCAGTTACTGTATTTGGAAAAACCACCTGCATATAGTGTTTTTGCGCTGATCCATGGTTTTTCTCCCAAAGGAGCCATCGCTGCGGAAAATGGGGCTATCAGCAATTCGGCACTTTCATAGGCATTCGTATGCGGGAGATCGTCACGTTTGCCGTGTTGCCTGATCACTATAGAAGGAATGCCACATAAACGGGCCAGCAGCGTAATCTCCACCGAGACATCTACAATCAGTAACATGGGATATGTTTCTTTAAATATAGCTGTCAATAATGCTATTCTTTCCCTTTGCCCTGCTACGTCCAGGGGTGCATAGTGCAGGAAAGTCAATGAATGAACGGAAAAGTGCAGGTCATTTTCAGCAGGAACGTCTGATGACAAGTGTATACATTCTATCTCATCAGCAATCAAACCGGCATAAGGCCTCAGGTTACTGCCGAGAAAAATGATCTTGAAACCCTGAAGTACGGCGGCAATGCTGACAGCCCTCATTAAATGTCCTGCACCATGATGGTGGATGTAAAAGCAAATGGTTTGCTGAGTGGGATTAAACTGCTTCATTGCATTGATAACTGCTTTCCGCATGTATTGTTTTAAACACCTCAGTGCCTGCTTAATAATACATCAAACATTGTAAGACTTACGATGTTGTCAGTAAAATCATGAAAATGCAGACACTCTTTCATACTCCACCGCTTCAAGCCCTTAGAGCTACCATCATCGTACCCGTTAAAAACGAGGAAGTAAATCTGTATGGAATGCTGGACGCCTTAAGGCTCCAGGTAGATACCGCAGGAAACGAAATCTGCAATGATTTATATGAGGTATTGCTGCTGGCCAATAACTGCACGGATAATTCCTTTCCGCTTGCCGCTGCGTACAAGTTAATGCATCCGGGATTTAACCTGCACGTTGCAGAGATCCGGCTGGAAAAAGAACAGGCACATATAGGTACTGTACGCAGGTTGCTGATGGACGAGGCTTATCAGCGCTTCCAGCTATTGGGCAATCCAGAAGGAATTATCATATCCACAGATGGCGATTCAAGGGTTGATTGCTGCTGGCTGCATTATATTTTTGCAGAGTTTGACATGGGCTGCGATGTGGTAGGCGGCAGGATCATTTCCGAATACAGCAACAGCCCTTCGCGAAAGTACCACCTCAAAGATGTAGGTTACCGTTATCTTGTCAGCCGCCTTGAATCACATCTGGACCCCTGTTCTTTTGACCCCTGGCCCAGACATTTCCAGTGCTTTGGCCCCAGTACGGCTGTCAAATGCAGCATTTACGAAAAGGCCGGACGTTTGCCTGTACTTCCCTTCCTGGAAGATGAAAATTTCCGTAAAGCGCTGCTCAGGGTTGATGCCCGTATCAGGCGTTCGCCACATGTAAAGGTTTATACATCAAGCCGCGAAAGTGGCCAGGTTGATTTCGGTTTCTCCATCCAGCTGAACGAATGGACAAAAATGAACCTGGAAGGGAAAAAGATGCTGGTAGAACCTGCGGGATCACTGATCATTAAATTTAATGCTAAAAAACTGCTGAGGCAGTTATTTACTGACTATATGTTAGGCAATCAATTGAATACACACCAGCTCACACAGCTGGCAGTCAGCCTCTTCCTTGAAGAGGAATGGCTCAGATATAAAATTACCACCGCCAGCTATTTTGGAGCTTTGTGGGAAGAAACAGAACTGGCTATAAGCCTGAAAAAATGGGAAGAACAGCATCCCGAAGTACACGTAGACACCGCCATATGGCATCTCAGAACTTTGTTGAACACCAAACAAATGGCATAATACTATCATTCATGACAGATTATTCACAACTATACCATCAACTTGACGCCTTAGCGGTACTGACAGAACAGTCAGGGCAAATGCCTGCCGAAGAAATCCATCTGCTAAAGAAAAGCGGACTGCTCACTATAGTATTGCCCGGGCATGAACTGGATTTTGCCAACGAAAATACATCGGAGCTGCTTGCACTGCTCAAAGATGTAGGAAGAAGCAACGGCGCCATCGGAAGGATCTATGAAGGTCACATCAATACGTTATACCTGATCCATTTATATGCAGACCCGGTTCAACGCCAGTTTTGGTATGATGAAGTGAAGCTGAACAGAAAATTATTTGGCGTATGGAATACCGATGGTGCCACTGGTATCAGTTTCCAGGTTACCGGCCATCAGGTAATGATAAACGGGGCAAAGGGCTTTTGTTCAGGCAGCAGCCTGGTAGACTATGCGTTGATTGGCGGAAAAACAGACCGCCCTTCTGCTTCTTCAGACTGGCAGATGGTGATTGTACCCATGCAGCAGGTAGAGGAATACCGGATAGACCGTAATTCGTGGCGGCCGCTGGGGATGAAGGCTTCAGTAAGTCATACCATAGATTTCTCAGGTATTACGCTTGACTATAATGCACGGCTTGGCCAACCGGGTGACTATCTGAAAGCACCTTACTTCTTAGGTGGAGCAATACGTTTCGCTTCAGTTCAACTGGGTATGGCAGAGGCTGTTTACAATAAAACTATGGACTTTTTGAGAGGCCTGAACCGCCTGGAAGACCCTTTCCAAAAAATGAGGATCGGGAAAATGGGCATGGCCATACACACCGGTCAGCTGTGGATTGACAATGCAGGCCGTGAGTTTGACCGCTGCAACCATCAGCCCGCGCTATATGAACATCTCATTGCCTATGCAAATATGACCAGGCTTACCATTGAAGCCGCCTGCCTTGACGTCCTGCAGTTATCGGCACAATGCGTAGGGGCAAAAGGATTAATGGCACCGGGAGATTTAGAACGCTGGCACCGCGACCTTAGTTATTACCTTCGCCAGCCTGCACCTGATGCTACACTGCAAAACGCAGCAGGATACCTGATCCGGACAGATGAAGGCATTGAATATTCCTTTCCTCTCCGTGTGCCAAACGAACGAACTGTCTACTCATGAAACCATCATGATCTTTCACCTCATTTTGAACACAAGATCATGACAGCTTCATCACCGCTGAAACAATCATTAACCCATGAAAATAGGAATTATAGCACACTTGAAACATCCGATAAAAAGCCCTTTCCGAGGGGGGCTTGAAGCATTTACCTATGATATTTGTAAAAGGATGATAGCCCGCGGGCATGAGGTAACGCTCTTTGCCTCATCAAAATCTGATGCAGCGCTGAATGTATATCCTATTTTAGATGATGAGGCTTATGATGACCTTACCGGCTACAGGGAAAAAAAGCCGAATCTCTCTTCTGAATATATGGCAGAACACTATGCGTATATGGAGCTGATGCAACATATCGATACGATGGATCTTCACGTCATTTTCAATAATAGCCTCCATTACGTACCCATTGCCATGGCAGGTATGCTAAGGTTACCTATGCTTACCGTACTCCATACCCCGCCGTTCTTTGAGCTCCAAAACGCAGTACGGCTGGAACGCAGGCAGGGAAGTATCAGTTATGTCTCCGTATCAGCACGCAATGCAGAAAACTGGAAGCCTTACACCAGTGATTGTACAGTAATTCAAAACGGGATTGACCTGGATAGCTGGGCTTACTATCCGGAACCTGCAGGCGGCTATGCAATCTGGTTTGGCAGGATACATCCTGACAAAGGCACCCATCTGGCTATACAGGCAGCAAAAATTGCTGGCATGCCATTAAAAATCGCAGGTGGTATAGCAGATGAAAAATATTTCAGGACCCAGGTAGAACCTTTACTCGGTGGCAGCATTGAATATGTAGGACGAAAGGATCATGCAGCACTCAATATACTGATCGGGAACGCGGCAGTGAGTCTCGTTACTCCAACCTGGGAAGAGCCATTTGGATTGGTCATCGCTGAATCCTTAGCCTGCGGAACCCCGATAGCCGGCTTCGAGATCGGCGCGCTGCCCCAGCTGGTTGCCAGCGAAACCGGTGTACTTGCCAAACCGGGTGACATACAGGGCCTGGCTCAGGCGATTACCGCAGCAAGTTTGAAAAACAGGTTAAGCTGCAGGAAATATGCAGAACAATCATTTGACGTGGAAAAAATGGTTAATCATTATGAAGATCAGCTGCAGCTGCTGACAGGGGTTTTTCAATAACATCAATCCTGTATTGCTCATTGATATGCTGATAGGTTTGTGTATATCCAGGCACCTCCAGAAAGTAACTGCTTACCTCGTCCCCATTAAAAACGCAGCCCGCTATTTGTGGCCTCCAGTGTACCAGGCATAAAGTTCCACCTTCTGTAAGAGAATCTAATATAAGTTCCCTGCTGAGCTGAAGATCTTCCTTGCTCAGATAGTAGGCCACCTCGCTCACCACAATCAGGTCAAATTGATGGTCAGGGTATTCGTGCGGAATATCAAGTACTTCAAATTGTATTCCGCCAGTCTCTTTTAGACGTTCCCTTGCAATAGCAATCGGTTTTTCACTGATATCTACTCCCATCATGGAAGTACAGTGTTTGGCAAGCAAACCAGTTAACACTCCGATAGAGCAACCAATTTCAAGCCCGTTAATAAACTGCTTACCGGCAAGTGCCGCAACGGTATGCCGGTATTTTTCACTTTCATAAGCGCTTTCAGAAAAATTCCAGGGATCGTCTGACGCGGCATACATCACATCGAAATATTGTTTATCTATCTTTTCCATACTCCTCTCCTATTTGTTATTGATTATGTAAAATTCCCGGTCGCCATAAAAGTTTTGCAACACATCATCCAGCAGGACAAAACCTTCAGGATCGTCAAATACATCCAGACTCAGCTGTGATTTATGCTGCGCAATCGCTTTCTTTTTTATTTTTCTATAGTTGCCTATAGGCAAGTATTGTACCCCATCCCTGATATTGGTCAGAGGCTCTACATCTGTCTCTTTGCCAAGCGTATATAACCAGATCAGGTATTGCCATACGGCTACATGCGGGCAATCCTGCAAAGCAGACATGGTGATCTGCCAGCTTGCACGGTGGTCCCTGTGCGGGTCAAATTCATAAGGCACTAAAACCAGGTCTGGCTGAACTGTATCAATAATCCATTTCATTTGCGCAACAAAACCGGCAAAGCCTTTTTCTCCCTCTGCAGGAAGTGCACTGTCCTTACCCCTGAAAAAGGTAATATAATTTTCTTCCACCCCTAAAACGCCCAGCGCACTGATAGCTTCCTGCTCACGCATTTTACAGCGGCTGATAGCACTGGTATTTTGCGAATTGGGGTGCGACATACTACCGTCCGTAGTAAAAATAACGTTTACAGCTATCCCTGCATTCCTCAAGCTGGCAATAAGGCCGCCACAACCAAGTGATTCATCATCCGGATGAGGGGCAATCACCAGGCAATCTGTGATATCAGAAAGTTTGGCGGTATCTATACTTGTGGAACTGTTTAATAGGTGCTGCAGTTGACTGTTCATCCGGTAACATGTTATTTTTACAATGAACAGTAAAAACCGGTAAATGTTCCCTGAAAAATACAGCGGGCATAGTTAATTCAGTGTTTACAGCCATTTCCAAACAATATGTGTTTATAAGAGTTGTAACACTCAAAACAAACTTTGATGGGCCTGGACTGGAATAAAATCTTCATAGATACATTAGACTGGCATTTTGCAGCCGAAATCCTGATCAGGACATTCGTCATGTTTATCATGGTACTGGTCATTTTGCGCTTATCCGGAAAGAAAGGGGTACGCCAGCTTTCTCTTTTTGAAGTGGCTATCATCATCAGCCTGGGCTCCGCCGCAGGTGACCCGATGTTTAATCCGGACATGCCCATTCTACCGGCTGCTATTGTATTTGTGGTAATTATCGGAATTTACAGGTTCCTGATGTGGATTGCTGTAAGATCATCACGAGTGGAGCAACTGCTTGAAGGCACTGCTGAGTATGTAATTGAAGACGGGATGTTTGTTTTAATGGACCAGAATAAACTCACTTTTGCCAAAGATGAATTCCTGTCTGAAATGCGCCAGCAAAGTATTGAACATCTTGGACAGGTACGAATAGCTGTTCTGGAAACCACGGGCAACGTAAGTTTCTACTATTACAGTGATGAAGATGTAAGGCCTGGCCTGCCTGTGCTTCCCAAGGTATATTTTCAAATGAGCAAAGAAATTGAATCCCCCGGAGCATATGCCTGTACCTACTGCGGTAAGGTCGAATACCTCGATGCTCCACTATCTTGCACGCGCTGCAAGCAGGATATCTGGGTATCAGCTATCAGCACGCTTAGAATCAGTTAACAGATTGAAAACACGCTCCGCAATATTCCGTTACAGCCCGGGTTACACAGCAGAAGAGATCCTGTTCTATACTCGGTTTAAAAAAAATCATACTAAAGCCTTAAAACAACATTCTCATTACATGGGTTACAACTAGTTGTAACCCATGTAATGAGAATATTTTCATGCTGTAATCAGTATGGAGTCATGCAAAGCAAACAAGCCGAAAAGCCGGCTGCCTGCATCAGCGATTGTTGCCGGGATACATTGATATGAGAAGAAAAGCTACGCCATATTTTGTAACACTCGTTTTAAAAAGCTACCTTTGAGGCCTCCAATCAGCTATCCAGACTTTTTGGAGGAACTATCCAGCGCCACAAAAGCCATGGTCCTGATAATATGACTGAGCAATAATCCAAGGCAAATTGCCCGGTACATCTGACCTGAACACAGGTCTGCGGAGCCTGACTGCGGCGTGTTGAACAAAATTAATCGGCCTTTTAAACAAAATTTTTTACAGAGGGGGTCCATACATTTGACAGAACATATCAAAAATGCAGCAAAATAATTATCAAGGTAAATTACAGCATCCTTTGGGTTCTATACAAAAACATGCGGGCAGCCTCTCGAATGCTCATTTAAAACAAATATCAATGAAATTTACAAACAGAAACTTAGGAGCCATAGAAAAAGTATTTTGGTTGCTGGACCAGGTGAGTCAGGTACATTTTGCTTTTGCAGCCGAAATCGATGCCGTGCGTAATGAGAATGAATGGCAATCTGCAATTGATGCTACCCAGATGAGACATCCATTGTTGTCTGCAAAAATTGCAGGAGATAATGAAACACAACCATTCTTTGATTTTTCAGATAAGAAGAAAATTCCGGTGCGTTTTGTTGAAGGCCTCGATGACACACGCTGGCTGTCAGAGATAGAGACTGAACTGTCAGTACCTTTTGACTGGAGCACCGCACCTTTATTGCGCGTTGTAATTGTACAGTATCAGAACCGCAGCGTGATCGTAATTGCTGCTCACCATTGCATTGCAGACGGTGTAGGACTATCGCTTGTTATCAGAGACATTGTAGCTGCGCTTGCCGGCCAGCCACTAGGAACATTGCCACCACCTATGTCGGCCGATGAGTATCTTAATCTGGCTAAGCCAATGCGTCACGATGGCGAAAAACATGCTTCAGGGACAACTTCCATTCAAAGAAAAGCTGAAATCAGACCACAGGTATTTCAACAGGTACTCTCAGAATCGCTGACAGAACAGATCGTCAACAAAGTAAAGGCAGAAAAATCTACAGTCAATGCCGTCCTTTCTGCTGCATTGGTTTTGGCTGGCAAGAAGTTATCAGAAACCTGGAAGCATAATGAAGTGCGGCTTGTTGTGCCTGTATCTATCCGTCAGGCTTTACAAATCGGTGAAGACTGCGGATTGTTTATCACAAAAAAAACAATTAATTTTCAGCCAAATGAGCTTGTTTTGTGGAGCTTAGCCAACAAAATAAATAAAGAAATTGCAGAAATAAATACTTTGGGATCAATTGCAGCAGAAACAGAAGGCATAAGGCAATTTATCTTTAGCCCGATGGATATAACTGATATTTCAGATATCCTGCAGAATGATGTGGGCCGGGAAATCATGGTATCCAATATTGGGCGCATCAACTACAACACGCAAACCGGCAAGATAAAAATAAACTCTTTATGGGGCCCAATTGCCTTATCTGGCTCGATAGGCGATCAAACGGTAGGGATCAGCACCATCAATGGCAAAATGCACCTTTTACACGTGAGCAGAATCCCTATTCCTGCATTGTTAGAAACAACAGTTGATATATTGCAGGAGCTGCTTAATTAACTGTAAAGGTATTCATCAAACGGCCGCAGCGTCTGGCCACATATTTTTGCTATTTTTACCAAAAACACATTATGCCTTTTACATCCCTCGGTTTATCAGAAGCGTTAATAAAAGTACTGATCAATCAGAAATTCAGTGCACCTACACCAATTCAAATAGCTGCTATACCCGCCATATTAAGTAAAAAAGATGTTTTAGGCATCGCTGAAACAGGTTCCGGAAAAACGGCCGGTTATGTTTTACCGCTTTTAATGAACCTGCAGCAAAAATTAAAAGTAAAAAACCGGCATGCAGATGTATTGGTACTTGTTCCCACCCGGGAATTGGCCGAACAGGTAAAAGACGTGTTCCAGGTTTATAGCCCGGCGCTGCCCGAACGTATTAAAACTCTGGCAGTATACGGAGGTGTTTCAATTAATCCGCAAATGATGGCTTTGCAGGGTGTAAATGTGCTTGTTGCTACACCGGGCAGGCTATTGGAATTAATAGATTCCAATGCGGTAAACTTATCAGGTATTGAAACACTCGTGCTTGATGAGGCCGATAAATTGCTTAATCCCGGATTTAAAGAAGAGCTCAACAGGATCATTTCCCTTTTACCCCCGGAGCGCCAGAACATCCTTTTATCTGCTACATTAAATGATGACCTCAGGAATATTGAACAAATTCTGCTGCATGATCCGGTAGTGATCAAGATAGAGCCGGAGGAGGCCAGCCTGGAGCTGATCAACCAGGTCGCTTATATCATTTCCAAAGAAGGAAAAGGTCCGTTTTTACGGTACCTGATTGAGCACCAGGATATGAAACAAGTGCTGGTATTTGCATCTTCAGTGAGTACAGCCGATGCAATTGTAAACAAACTCCGTAAAAATAACTTTAATGCAAAAGCCATCCACAGCAAAAAAAGCCAGGGGGCCAGAACTGACGCTTTAAACCAATTTAAGGCGGGCAGCCTCAGGGTACTGGTTGCAACGGATTTAATGGCCAGGGGGATTGATATCAGTGAGCTTCCTTTTGTAATTAATTACGAGTTGCCGCGGTCTCCAAAAGATTATGTCCACCGTATTGGCAGAACCGGCCGTGCGGGTACTGCGGGAGAAGCCATCTCATTGGTTAGCCAGGATGAATTGCATCACTTTGAGGTTATACAAAAGAAAATGGGCAAACAGGTGAATTTAATTGATGCTGAAAACATCAGGTAAAGCCTGTTTTCTAATATGATCAGGAACAGGCAAGAGTTACAGTACTCTTGCCTGTTCTTCTGAAGGCCGGGCCTAAAGGTCCGGGTGAAGGCCGCGGACGGGGCTTACGCTTTCCAGCAGCGAAGCAATATGCAGAATGGCAGACTCTGCAAGCCAGCTGCCAACTACCTGTACACCGATCGGTAACCCCTCCTTACTCGTGCCGAACCGCATGGAGATGCCGGGCAGACCAGTAATGTTGAGAGGTACTGTGGCGCCCTGAAGATAAGTTGCATCTACCTTCCGGCCGTTGATAATAAACTCTTCTACACCATGTTTGTGCGCCGGAATAGGCAATACGGGCGTAAGCAGTACATCATATTCCCGGAAATATTCAGCAAAGCCATCCCTCAGGCGCTCTGCGGCCTGCTCGGCATCGATGAAATCTTTCATCGGTGTATCGGGGAGTGAAAGCATGGTTTTCGCCATTTTGTAGATCTCATCCTGGCTATGACCGGCGGTAGCCTCCCGAAATGCTTCCTTCATTTCCATCACATGCAAACGATTGAACACGTCAAGGGCAAAATCACGCTCCAGCGCCGGAATGCGCACTGGCTCTACCAGCAACCCCATGCCTTTGAGGGCTGCTGCCGCTGCCTCAACTGTGGCTGCAACTTCGGGGTCCATGGGTCCGAAACCCGGCTCTACCAGCCAGCCTACCCGCAACTGGCCATCAGGTGAGCTGCCTGTTCCGGCATCAAACCGGGCCGTGCTACTGGCAAAGGCATCGAGCCCGTCAGGCCCGGAAAGTACCGAAAATGCGAGTGCAAGATCGCGAATGCTGCGTGCCATGGGGCCTACATGCCAGAAGCGGCGCGGCACACGCGGCCAGATTCCTGTCATTGGCACCCGTCCGTGCGTTGCCTTCAGCGAAACAATGCCGGTCTGGGCAGCCGGGCCGCGCACAGAAATGGCGAGATCAGTACCAAGGCCAAGTGGCGACATACCCGCCGCAATTGCCGCCGATTCGCCACCACTGGAACCGCCTGGCGTGCGCGTGAGATCCCAGGGGTTGTTTGACCTGCCACTGAGCAGATTGTCGCTCTCAATCCAATAGGAGAATTCGGGAAGGTTGGTCTTTCCAAGCAGAATGCCTCCCGCCTTTTTCATGCGTGCAACGCTGGTCGCATCGCTCTGAGGAAAGCGCCCCTTAAAGATAGGCGAACCACGTTGTGTAAGAAGGTTTGCAGTATCAATCGAATCTTTGGCTGTGAAGGGCACCCCATGCAGAGGACCAAGTTCATCTCCTCTCCTCACTGCCGCCTCAGCCGCCTTTGCGGCTTCAAGAGCATTGCCTGCAACTGTAACGATTGCGTTGACTTCCGGGTTGAGGGCCTCGATACGCGCCAGGTGTGCTTTCACCACTTCAACCGGTGAAACCTCACGATTGCGGATCAATTCAGCCAGGCTGCTTGCATCCTGGTAGTAAATAGGGTCTGAATTACTGTTTTGCGTTTTCATATATTCCTGATCATAATGTTTAAACCTTGGCGCTGACTCGATCATCGCCTGAACAAAGGTGGCTACAAAGGCTTATCCGAAACGAAGTCATATCACACAGTTTCACGTTGACATTTGTCACGCTTTCCTGCATCAGAACAAGTTGAACGGGCCGGCCATTATGACCGCATCAAGCCTGCAGAATTTCGCAGTATTGCGCACAGGAAGATTATTTAACATGGGCAAACGATGGTAAAAAAACCGGCAGTTCAGGAAAATCAAAAACTAATCGTCACTGCCGTTGTTGAAGGTTTCATGAATACTGACGCCCTTACCTTACCCGACATCTTTAAAAATGCGCTTGCTGAACAGCTTGCCGCTGAAAAAAAATACTTAAAGATGCTTGAAAGAATCTCCGGATCATTGATGACGGATGAATTCAAAAGTGCAATTTCCCCATCGGAAACGGACATTGAAAGCCACATTTCAAGATTGTCCGGAGCGATGGCCACCGTTAAACAAAAGTCAGCCGCCAAACCATCAGTTATTGATGAGGAACTGCTGGGTATGCTGAAAACGCATTCCGGAAAAAGCAAGTCGATCGTCAATGATATCCGGGTCCTGCATACGATTAAAGTGATCTTTAGCCTAAAAGTCTCCCGTTATGAATCTTTGTACCGGATGGCCGCAGCGTTAGGGCATGAGGAACATTCGATGTTACTTGAACAATGCAGTAAAGACGACCAGAATACTATTGCTTATCTGAATCAGATAGAGCAGAATGTGATGTATCCCGAAGTACAGAAGTAACCTGCAATACCCTAACGGTTGATGCTCTGATTGTTGCCGATAGCAGTATTCTGATTTTTAGCCTGAAGGTAGGGTTTATGGTACCGCTCGTAAAAACGTTTCTTGTCATCTTTAAAACTGATGACCGCACCTAATTTATACATGATTTTTATGTAATACCAGGCCAGGTCAATCTGATGCGGCTTAAACCCGCTTCTTGCACTTTTGGGATATAAATGGTGGTTATTGTGCCACTCACCGGCAACTATACCAGGCCACAATTGATTGATAGACTTATCATTCTCACTATAGTCTGTCCCGGCCCGCTGTTTATCTTCGCCTTTGGCATGCCCTTCATAATTGAATGTACGCACTCCTATTGCCCAAAATCCGGCTGCGCCGAAAAGACTGCAGGCAAGTGCATGCCCCCCAATCAGATAAAAAGCAAAATACCAGAACGACCAGTTCAGTACCCAGCTGAGCACGGCCGAAACCGGATTTACATAAGAACCCCATATTTTGTACTGCCCGTAAGTATTTGCGGATACTCCGGTATGCTTCATCAGCGCCTGAACACGATGGTAATCAGAAACGCTGAGATCCTTGGCGATGGGCTGGTGGTTTACATCCGCCAGAAAACAATAGAGAAAGCCGGCCTGCGCATTGTAAGGATCGCCAGGCTGATCTGATTTGGAATGATGCACATGGTGCGATATGACATAGATCTCCTCAGGGATAACATTTATTGTAAGGTTTTGAGTGATGAAACGCCAGAAACTGTTCCGGAACTTATAAGCGCCGTGTGTACAATACCGGTGGTGCCATATTGTACCATGGGTGCCCATAATGATCATACTATAAATAAATGCTGCCAGGATGGTCCACCAGTTCAGGTAGCTGAAAAGGAAAACAAAGAAAAAGGGGATCAGGCAAAGGACCTTTAACCAGCTGAAAAATGGCAGCCAGTTCCGGCGGTCCCTGATCACATTCAGCCTGCTGAAGAATTCAGTTAATATCTGGTTTACCGTAGGCTTAATCAGCCTGCCTGTTTTGTCGTTCCACCCATATGCAGGCGGTTGCAACACATGATCTAAAAATGGCATGTTATTGAAATTAGAAATGAAATAGCTATAGAAACGATTATTCGTTAGGTGTTACAACAAGGTTTTTATTAAATATCCAAAGGAGGAGAAATAATGAAGAAAAATTTACAAGGATATATTACACCTATATATATAAACGACATTAAACGGTAAAAAGATGTATGTGCTGCAACATTTATTTTAGATACAGAAATAAACACCCCTGACGCCAATATTTATCTAAATAATTATATAAACCTGCACCGGAAAATGAACTATACAGAAAAACTCAAATGTAAAACATAACCTATCCGGGCGTGTTAACGCATAACATTATACCCAAATCATGAAAGGCACAGCTTCTGCAAAGTATTCATATTTTTACCGCAATGGATTAACCATTGTATTCCTTGGTCTGTTTATCATCACGCTTGCTGCCCAGGCATTGACAGGCTGGAAACAGCACAACAGTGATCTTACTGAAGAGCATGTTGCTCCGATTGGGCTTCCTGCCTATCTTACAAGCGGGCATTTCATCTCTGCCACCTTTGAAAACTTTGAAAGCGAATTTCTGCAGATGGCACTTTATGTACTGCTGACAGTGGGCTTACGTCAGATCGGCTCAGCAGAATCGAAAAAACTGGATGAACCTGAAGAGGTTGACAGGGAGCCCGTTCCTTCAAAAGATGCACCATGGGCAGTCAGAAAGGGCGGGCTGATACTTAAACTCTACAGCAGTTCTTTATTCATCTGTTTTGCAATTCTGTTTTTTGTCAGCTGGGGCCTTCACTTCTACGGGAGCTGGCAGAACCATAATGTTGAACAGGCAGCTAAAAATTTGCCCTTAGCAACTGTGGGGGCTTACCTCACTGAACCGGAATTCTGGTTTGAAACTTTCCAGAACTGGCAAAGCGAGTTCTTATCTGTCGCTTCAATTGTATTCCTGACCATATACCTCCGGCAGAAAGGTTCCCCTGAATCCAAGCCTGTAGATGCGCCACATATGGAAACGGGCAAATAGGTGATCATAAATTATCCCTGGCGAGGCAAAATTTCCAATATAAAAGAGTAAGGAGCCGCATCAAACAGATAAAACGTTTCTACGCAAAATCAGGAACCGCCGAAAGTTAAGATCATTGGTGCAGCTAAGTAATGGCTAATAATCAAAATTATAGCCTTCCTCCTGACGGTCAACAGTCTGATCCATAAAAAGCTGCTCCTCCGCTGTCTTCGCCTCATTACTGATCTTTCCCTTTAAAATGCTCTGTCCCGTAACCGCAGGATTATTGCCCCGGCCCAAAGGCCATCTCCCCGATGTACCGGTGATATGGATGCCGGCAAGACTGGCTGCCTGCAAACCGAAATCGGTACAATTTTGCTGATTCAGGTTATAGGTCATACCTTCAAACTTTCTGGTCAGTTCCAGTATGTTTTCGAAATTACGCCTGGAAATAAACTTCCCCAGTACTTCGTCCCAAAGGTGCCCCGCATCATCTTTGAACGTTGCTGATGTGGTGGGCGCAATGGGAGTGGCAGAAAGGAGCTGATCTTTATCAGGATAAAACCCAAACGATGCCGAAGCATAAGTAGAATCAGTATTGTACTTGATCAGGGTGATAAAAGTATGCCCCGTATTTACCCAAACAAATATTTTACGTTTACCGGGCGCAGGCTGTTTGACATGGAACAGCAAAGCATAAGCCACCGCAGTTTTCCCGTCATTAAAATTACTGATGATCTGCTGAAAGCTGGTACGTTTACTTCTTTTGGAGGTCCGTCTGGCCCTTACTACCAACATCTTTTTGCTAATTACTGTATCATCTTTTGAGCTCACAGCCAATGCTCCATCCCGGGGGGGTAAGCCGGCAGCTGAAAGTTGCAGACCGTCCATACCACCGCCATTCACGCGGACTGCCTTAAAGAAACATTTCATAGCCAGTGGATACAATTTTAAACGGGCAAACACATTGGCAAGATGATAATAGAATTTTTTGCCTGACTGATACTTGTACTGCTGATCAGGCACCCCCAGGTCTGTTAAATAGTTCAGCAGCCTGCCATGTTCCCCGGAACTGCTAAAACCTGCTGCCAGATCTGTGGCTGTTTTTGGACTAAATGAAACACTGTCTGCCCCAGCCGCGCGGCCCTCAGAAGACACCACAGAAAGGTATTTGTTATGCTCGGGTACCTGGGCAAATAAAAGTTGATTAAATAAAAGGGTTACCGTAAAAACCGAAGTTTTTAATAGCGGTGATAAAGACGTAGTCATTGCGAAAGATTAATATAGATCCAAATCCGGAAGGCGCTTTGTACTCCGCCCGGCGGAATAGAAAGGCTTATGTTAGCTATGCTCTAAATAGAAGGGATTTTTACCGGCAACAACAACAGCATATCATGCCGTCTTTTAAAATGACGTTCATGATCTGGTTTTTAAAAACAAATCCTGAAAAAGACCGGGTTCCAATGATTACTGTTGTTTTCATGTGCTGTAACAAACATAGAAAATTAATATTAAATCTACCAGATCAATAGACTTAATATTTTCATGTGAGAATTTTATTACAAAAGACAGGAACCCTAAAAAAATTCATCAATACCATCATTATTATGATAGTTATATATCACTCATGTTATTTTATGAATAGATAAGACTGCGGTAACTTTGTCTTATAAATCAAAGACAATGAAAAAAATATTCGTAATCAACGGCGGACAGACATTTGGTCACTCAGGTGGCCGTTTTAACCGCTCAGTCACAGATGCCACTATCAATTTCTTCACTACACATCCCGGTTTCGAAGTCCGCTCTACAGATATCAACACCAACTATGACCCTAAACAGGAAGTAGAAAACTATAAATGGGCAGATGTGATCATTTACCATACCCCGGTATGGTGGTTTCAATTGCCTCATGGAATGAAAAAATATATTGATGTGGTATTTACCGAAGGGCATGACAATGGAATTTACCACAGCGACGGCCGTTCATCAGCTAATCCTGCAATTAACTATGGCACCGGCGGTTCGCTGCATGGCAAACAATATATGCTCACTACCTCATGGAACGCTCCCAAAGAAGCCTTCACCCTACCCGGCGAATTCTTTAATGAGAAAAGCGTGGACGAAGGACCCATGTTCGGCTTTCACCGTATGAATGCTTTTACCGGCATGAAACCCCTGGAAGGAATGCATTTCCACGATGTGGAGAAAAATGCAGACATTGTAAAAGATCTGAAACGATATGACGATCACCTGAACAAAATATTCATCCCTAAACAACACCAAAATGAGCCTATACTTAACAGCAGTATTAACAGCTAAACCCGGAAGTGCGGAGGCACTGAAAACATTGCTGCAAGACCTTGTAGTGCAATCCACAAAAGAAGCCGCATGCCTGCAATATGAGTTGTATCAGTCAGCAGAGGATGAAAACATATTCATTTTTCATGAAACCTGGGAAAATCAGGAAGGGCTGGATCAGCATGATCAACAACCCTATATTCAGAACCTTATAGAAAAAAGCCCTGAGCTCACAGCTGTACCGATGACGCTTCATAAAACCATCAGGTTAAGCTAAATGCAAGATGTATTTATCCTGCCTGGCGCAAATACGCCAGGCAGGAATATTTATTTGCCCGTTTTTGCCTCGGTTTTTGTTTCAGTAGTATCTTTCCAGTTATCGGTACGGAATGGCGAAGCGGGAAGACCTGCCCCATTGTACAAATTACATACCGGGTTATCTGCCCATGCGTACCTGACAGCAACAGGATTTGGAACCTGTGCACTGCTTAGTACCACTTTACTGCCCTTGATCACCGCATCAGCCCAGTAAAACTTTTGATCGGCACCTGCTACGGCAAACCCGGTTAAAGCTGTTCCATCCTTTGTTTTCAACCCCCCGTTAGTATACTTAAAAGTTATACTAACCGAATTGCCGTTCACCTGCTGTGAAATTGCCAGCGGGCCCGAGTAAGGATTTTTGTCGCCATAAGTTCTGGCCAGGGCTATTAATGCCAGCCGGCGCCCCACTTCCTGTTTATTTTTTGGATGGATATTACCTGCGTCTCCGATATCAATAGTGACCGCCATACCTGTATTTGGCAGGGAAAGCGTTTTCAGCTGTGCATCCCTTAGCTCCGCCCAGTTAGAAGCAACGGGTTGTTCCGCTGTTTTCATATAATTGGCCAGTTGAACAAAGTAAAATGGGAAATCGCCTATATTCCATTTCTTCCGCCAGTCAGTAATCATTGCAGGGAAAAGCGTGCGGTACTGATTTGCCCTGCCGGCATTACTTTCTCCCTGGTACCAGATTGCTCCGCGAATGGCAAAGGGAATAAATGGATGGATCATTGAATTGTATAAGACCGCCGGCCTGTTCGGGCTTTCGTTTGCTGAGGGTACCGCCGGAATATCTTTAAGATTCAATCCCACCTTATACTGCCAGTTGCCATCCAGAGAAATACTTTCTCCTGTAGCAGAGCTCAAAGCTATCACTTTGTTATCTCCATAGATTCCCCCTCCTCCGGTAAGGTCAAATACCCTAACCGCGAGAACAAACTCTCCGCCTTTCACCTGCGCTGCAGGAACTGTATAGGAACGGGTTTCTCCATATCCCTTCGTATCCCCCATTTTAACGCCGTCAAAATAGGTGATGTCATCATCGTCAATTGTGCCCAGGTTGATCTTCAGGTCCTTACCGGCCCATGATGCGGGGATGGATATCTTTTTACGGAACCACACTGCGCCATCGAAACCGGGAAGGGCAGCATCCTCCCAAAGTGCAGGTAAAGCCATTGTTTTCCATGAAGAGTCGTCATAAGCTGTTGCTACCCATAACGGCCTGCCCTGCTCAAACCCGGTATCTTTTGCCAGAACCGTATTTTGCCAGTTCTCCATGGCCCTTTTGGTATTGGCCAGCACTTTTTCCTTATCGGTACGCTCTATACGGTTCACAGCCTCCGCAAAATAAGGCATCGTTTTAAGCGTACTGCCGCTGGTCCATGCTTCGGCAACGGTACCACCCCATGAAGTATGGATGAGCCCTACAGGGATACCTTTTTTTCTGTAGATCTCCCTTGCAAAGAAGTAAGCAACAGAAGAAAACTCTGCCACGCTTTGCGGGCTGCATTCCTGCCAGCCCCCACCGGTCACCTTTACATCTTTCAGGGGCCTGTTGGCAGTCACATGTTCCGCCTGCAGCAACCTGATGTTCGGGTATTTCGCCTCACTGATCTCTTTCTGATAATCTTTGATCTTGCCCCAGCCGGCAAGTGGCATTTCCATGTTCGATTGTCCTGAACAGAGCCATACTTCACCAATCAGCACGTTTTTCAGCGTAAGCGTTTCACCGTCGGAAATGTCAATTGTATATGGCCCTCCATAGGAAGGAGTAGCTACCAGGATTTTCCAGTCGCCATTACCGTCCGCAAGAGCAGTATACTTTCTGGCACTCCATGATGTGCCGATCTCTATTGTTTTATTTGGTTCAGCCTGTCCCCAGAAAGCAGCATTTGTCTTTTGCTGCAATACCATATTGTCGCTAAAAACAGCAGGCAGTTTCACTTTAGCCTGAACAGTATATCCTATACACAATGCTATAAAAAGCAGTGTAGTTTTCAATTGTCCCATAGTATGAATCAGATCATTTTTTTCTACATCAAGTTTACTCAATGTTGATAGGAATAACAAACTTTCTCAGGGACATATTCACTAATTACGAAATGTTCTTTGCAACCAGTTCTTTCACCTTTTCACAGATCTGTGCTGCGGACTGCTGATGGAGATAGGGATGATTGGAACACAAAGAAAAATCAATTTCATCCTCAAAGGTACTCACAACTACTGCAGTAGGGCTCGCAAAGGGAAATGCCGCTGTAGGACCATAAATAGTCTCGATATCAAATGAACGGTAGTGCGCGGCAATATTCAGCCTGCCCAGGTTTGACAGCATAAAATCCTGAATTCCTGATGACCGCCTCATGCCATTGATCATGATATCTACCGGCAAATACTCATCTACCACCAGCATTTCAGCACCATTCAAAGCTTCAATTTTTTGCATCAGCTCCGTTTTAAATATTTTGGCCTTCATCCAGAAATCAGCGATCCCGGGGTCAGCAGATAGGGTTACAGACGGGGCCATAGCAAACATCATATCCTCTTTTATTTGGGGGATCAAATTGCGTATATCAACCGGGCTGCGCACTATACCGCTCGCGCTGCTCCCTTTAACGGCCCGGAATGCATCCAGGAATATTACGCAAAGTGCTGCATGTACGGTTGTCCCGTTCTTCCTGCATTGCTCAATCAACCGTTTTGTAATGGTGGCATCAAACTTCCAGTGGACCAAATAATTGTGTTCCGCGGAAGGCTGCGGTGCCTCCGGCCTGGCATGAAACAACTTCCGGAACGCTGCAGCGGCCCTCTCACCTTTCATCACCTGGCTAACAGTATACGGTTCGGAAAGCAACTCTTCTACAGATCCAAAAAGAGGATATGCGCTAAGTTTGGTTTCCGGCCGGTCCATTAACAGCAGTATTTCGCTCATCAGCGTGACGATGCTCTTGCCGTCGCAGATGCAATGAGCACAAACCAGTATCAGTTCCGAGACTTCAGCGCCTTTCAGCCATACTACCCTTGCCATGGGCGCATCGTCAACGTTAAACAGTTCCTTCCACTCCAGCACATTTTGTGCTTTCCAATCCTCATCATTATTCCTGTCCATTATCTGTACAGGAATTTCCCGGATCGTATCGCTAGTCACAAAATAAGGAAAGCCATCTTCGCCCTCGCTGATCTTTACCCGCAGAAAAGGATGTTTACGCTGTACTTTTGCCAGCGCGGCCTGCAATGTACCAGGGGCAATACTTCCCCGGATTTTAACCGTAAGAACTACGTTCAGGGGAGTGGAAGCGTCAATATACATGAGCCTTTCACCGGTAATCAGTTTCCTTTCCATTAGCTAATGAACGTGCTGCTCTCACCTGTTATTTCTGCAGCAGGCACCAAATACCCACATTAGGTGATGCCGGTAGTCACTATTTTATTCCGGTAATGACCATAATAATCTTCTTACTTTTTTGATGGCATATAATGTAAAGAACATTGCCAGTATCCCGGCCAGCGAGCCCATCAGAATGGAAAGCAGGCGGCCGTCAAAGCAGTAGCTTTCAGGCAGGCTGACATCCACGCACAGCATAAACAGCAGGATGGCAACTAAAGTAGTAGTTCCGTTTATAGCTGCAACCCTGAAAATAAACCGGTACTTTGATGATCTGGCAGGGAACATCAGGTCATTTCCGCCCCGTTCGGCAATAGCCATTGATTTCTTCAGCATATCAAACGTGATGATAAAGGGCAGCAAAAAAGCCATCGGTAATACAAAACGGGCAAAACAGTACTGCCCATGAAAGAGCCGTACCGCATTGCTATTCTGGTAATTAGAGTAAGGACGCCAGGTATTGAGCACCAGATTGATCAGGGTACACAAGAAGAGGTTTTTGCGGGTAAACTTCTTCCATACTGCATCCTGTTCATCATACTGCTGCATAACCTGCCTCCGCCTCCTGCAACAATAAACTGACAGCTTTTTCACGGATCGCCTCTACCTCCTCCTGTTTAAGAAAAGCGTCATTTGAACAAAATGTGAAGTCCATCTCTCCCTTGAACGTACTGACCACCAACGTATTCGGATTTCTCCACGGAAATGCAACAGAAGGGCTGTATATTGTTTCCACCTCAAATGAGCGGTACTGTTCGGCGATGGCCAGCCTTCCCATATTGGAAAGCGTCACATCATGCGTCCCATCAGACTCCTTCAAATACCTGATGATCTGGTCTGAAGAAAAGTACTCGGCCATCATTAGCCAGTCCCGGCCTTTCAGTGCAGATATTTTGCCGGCCAGTTCTTCCTTTACCTTTTTTACCTTCGTCCAGAAATCGTCCCCGGCGTGCTGCTCAGGAACAATTTCCATTGTAGGCGCCATGGCGAACATCATATCATCCTTTATCTCCGGAACAAACCTCCTGATATCAACCGGAGTAATGATCTTGCCCCTGGCACCTTCTCCTTTAACCAGGCGGAAAGCCTCCAGAAATGCCACACACAACACGGAGTGTATTGTTGTTCCGGTCCTTTTACATGCCGCCGCTATTGCGGCTGTATTTTCGGCATCTAATTTCCAGTGCAGCATATAACTATCTCCTGCAACATTGGTCTTGCTCTTTGGTTTGGTCAGGAAGAACCAGAAGGCCAAACCAGAAAGCAGTGTCATCCTGAACTGCCTGGCCAGTGAATATTTTTCTGAAAGCAGCTGCTGTATGGACTTAAAGGGAGGATAGGCCAGGAGTTCCTTTTCAGGATCATCAAGTACGGCCAGAAGCTCTCCCATCAATGTGGCTATACTTCTCCCATCGCAGATGCAGTGCGGGCAAACCAGCATCAGCTCCGAAACCTCAGCACTCCAAAGCCAGATCACCCTGGCCAGCGGCGCATTTTTCTGCTCAAATAATTCCGTCCATTGCAGCTTCGACTCCGCCTTCCAGTGTTCATCGCTTAGTCTTTCCACCATCCGCACCGGTATCGGCGTTATTCCCGGGCTCAAAACAAGATACGGTACTCCCCGCCTTTTGTTTTTGATAACTGAATGCAACGAAGGGTGCTTCCTTTGTAACTTATCCAGCGCGCGCTGCAGCTTTTCCCGCTGAACACTGCCTCGTATCCTGACAGTGAAAACACAATTCAGGGCTGTTGAAGAATCTACATACATGATCCTTTCTCCAATGATCATTTTTCTTTCCATCGTATTTTATCAGGCTATTTCAATTGCATTAATGATATCTTCGATCATATCTTTGATCGCCAGCGCTTCCTCATACGGAAGGAAACCCTCACTGCCGATGAAAGTAAAGTCCATCTGCCCGCGGAAAGTGGATGTGACAAATCCGGTAGTTTTACCCAAAGGCCCTACGGCAGAAGGACTATAAATGGTTTCCAGTTCGAATGAACCGTAGTCATGTTTCATATCTATCCTTCCAAGGTTTGAAAAAAGACAATCCTTGCTTGATTTGCCATATTTAAGGAAATTTATCAGGGCCGTTAAGGAAGAGTGCGATTCTTCCATCTCCATGATCATTTCATAGGGCTTCAGCAGCGCTGTTTTTTTGACTATATCTTCCTGCATCCTTTTCGCATCACTGATAAAGTCCAGCCGGTCATCCGCAGACAGGTTCACCATCGTCACAAAGGCAAAGATATTTTCCTCCCTGATCTGCGGTATATACCTTCTGATATCTACAGGACACACAATCTTGTTGTGAAAATCTGCGGTTCTGATCTCTTTAAAAGCCGCCAGAACCGTTTTGCACAACAGCGTGTTGATGGTAGTACCGGTGGTTTTAGATACTTTTGACAAATGGTCACTCAGTTTTTTATCCAGTTTCCAGTTGATCATATAATCCCTTTTACGCTCTACCTGCTGCTTTTTCAATGGGATTAACCAGAGGACCAGCGATGTTATTTTTCCACCTATTTTTGCTTTGATCCTTTTCTTTGTATTCCTGAGCACCTCCGGAGGTACAACATCCCCTATACTCAGGATAGGGATCTCTTTGCCGATATCAGCGTCCCGGTCCTCTAAAAGCAGGAGCATATCTTCCAGGATGGACATGGCCGAACGCCCGTCACAGATACAGTGATGCATGACCAGGATCAGCTCTGAGTATTCTTCTCCCCTGATCCATACTACCCTCATTAACGGGCCTTTTTTTACATCGAAAGCAACCGACCATTCGCTGGTCACCTCTGCCTCCCAATCCCGCTCAGTAACTCTTGGAATCATACGCACCGGAATTTCATTGGCCTTACTTTCATCCACCACAAACCAGGGCATACCAATTTTATCCACCTCCACAAATGCCTTTAAAAAAGGATGTTTCTCCTGTAAACTTTTAAGTGCAAAGGATAAGTTTTCAGCGGGAAAAGTGCCTCTGATCTTTACGGGAACAATTGCATTAAATGCAGTGGTTCCATTCCCATAAATTACCCGCTCCAAAAAAAATAGCTTTCTTTTCATTAGTTTAGTTTATAGTTATCAGTTTTTATCTTCCATCACCAGGAGGCATGCTCCATGCTGAAGAATTCTTCCAGCAGCTCCACGGCTTTTTCGTTCCCTCCGGCAGTAATAAAGGTTTCCCTTATCCTGGCCGAGGCCTCTCTGTAAGTATTGTTCTCCAGTAATTCGAATACTGCCTTCCTCATATCTGAAATACGCAGGCGCTTGTAGCGGATCTTAATACCGCAGCCCGCATTTTCAATCAATTTTGCGGTATGAAAATGGTCATATGTAATAGGAATAATCAGCATTGGTAAACCATTCATAAAAGTGTCATTGACGGTATTGAACCCCCCATGGCAGATCACCGCATCCATTTTTGGCATCAATGCCGCCTGCGGAACAAAACTGCTGACAATAAAATTTTCCGGCCATGAATCATAAATTGCCGGATCCGTTGCTGCTACGATTGTTAATGGGGCATCAGCAAAAGCTTCGATCAGTTTGCCAAAGAAATCCTTCCTGATATCCATCAGCAATGTTCCCAGTGAAACAAACACGATGGGGCCTTTTGCCTTTTCCAGCCTTTCCCAGTCAAATGCAGCATCGTTTGGCCTGCCTTTAACCGGGCCAACGAATTTCATATGTGGTGAAGCATCGGTCATACCTGCAAACTCCCTGGAAGTAAAAACAATGTTCATCTGACTTGAATGGACCAGGAGGCGGTCGCCCTTCAGCCCGAACCCTTCCTGCAACTCCCTGACAAGGTTATCCTGCCATGCCAGTATTTTCGGCAGGTTGCCCGAGTCATTCCACATGACTTCCGGCGGAACCGGCGTAGTGGTCACGCAGCGGATACCTTTGAGATGTGCGCAAAGTGCACCTGCAAATGTAATACAGTCGTTAATGATCAGATCGGGTTTCCAGGTATCCACCACTCCTGACAGCCCCTTCATCATCATTCTGGCCATAGGAACATAAGTTTCCTCAAAGGCGAGCTTTAAGACCTCCGGAGCTGAACAGTTTGGCCCGTCATCCTGACGGCGCAACATCTGCTGCAATTCTTCCTGATAAGGTACCAGGTCCTGCTCGGGAAAGATATACTCTCCTCCTTCAGGTATATGATGGGCAGCAAGGGGAACTATCCCCAGCCATTTTACTTCATGTCCCCTTGCAATTAAACTGGCGCCTACGCTGAGCGTCGGACTGATATGCCCGAAAAAAGGGGGCACAACGAATAAAAATTTAGGCATAATTATTAAATGAAGAAGTGGATTTATATGGAGTTAAATTAACCAGCAGGTCAGCAGCGGCAGTGGTACCGCCAGCTGCCGCAAAAGATGACCGGAGTGACATTGCAGCGGTTTTGAAACCAGGATCATGCAAGACCTCATGTACAGCTTCCTTCAGGTGGACGGCCTTGAAACGATTGAAGTTCAGCCTCAGGCCGGCCCCGGTTTTCACTACCCTGCCAGCCACGTGCGACTGATCATAAGCTATCGGGATCACCACCAGGGGAATGCCGTTCGACAGGCTTTCGCATACGGTATTGTGCCCTCCATGGCACACAACCGCATCTACGTGAGGCAGCACCTCGAGTTGCGGGATGTTCAACTGTACAATGAAATTATCAGGCCATTGCTCAAATAATGAAGGGTCACATACTACTACCATCGTATAAGGGCCATCGCCAAAAGCTTCTCTCACTTTGGTAAAAAAGCTTTTTTTATGCTCATGGTTAAAGGTAGTCCCGATGCTGACCAGTATTTTGATGCCTGCCCTCTGATAAAGCCTGTCCCAGTCGAACGCCGCTTTCCCCGCTCTCTTCTGAATTACCGGCCCCACAAACCGGTAATGATCGGGCAGGCGCACTTCACCGAAGAACTCTTCGGAGGTAAAAACCAGGTTAAGCAGGTCCGAAGAAGCAACCGATTTTTCAAGGTTCAGCCCCAGTTCCTTTTGCAGCCCGATGATCTGGTTCTGCTCCCATTCGTATACCTTGGGCAGTTCATCCATGATCTGTACTGCGGCGGGCGCAGTGACGGCGGTTGCGTATGGAATATCGTACTTCAACGCCGCAATGCCGCCCGCAAAGAGCTCATGGTCTGTGATGATCAGATCCGGCTTAAATTCTTCCAGCCAGCGCGCAATTCCTTTGTAGCTGTGCCGGTTTAGCGGGATCAATACATCCTCGTACAGGAACTTGATACTGTCCACACCGTATACTATTTTTTTTGTGATCATATCCAGGTACTGACCGCTTTCCTGTTCTTCCCTGTCACTTTCCGTATACCGGATCAGGAGCAGCTTTCCACCCCTGGGCAGCCTGCTTTCCAATGCATTGTCCAGACTGATCCAGCCTACTTCATGTCCGGCTTCGAGTAGCGCCGCGCCTATCCCCAGTGTCGGGTTAACATGCCCGGTAAGCGGCGGTACTATAAATACAAACTTTGCCATACGATTGAGATTAGGCTTGCGCCGGTTGAGTTCTAAAAAACATATCCATCATATTCCCTATTGTTTCAGGTTCCTGCAGGGGAAGGTCATGGTCACCGTTAAGCGCAAATAAAGCTGAACTCCTGATCTTTTCTTTGAGATTTTCTCCGGCTCCGATACAGGGAGAATGAGCCCCGTATAAAAGCAGCGTATCATGCTCTATCCGGCGGATCTCGCCGGCACTAAAGAATTCCCTTTCCTGCAGTACATCTTTTTTGATCGTGGTTTCCTGGAATATATATTCGTAGAGCCTGTGTTTACGGTCTAACAGTCGTTTGCCACGCTTCTTCTGACCCGGGCCGTTGAAATAACTTTCCAGTGATTCCCTGCTATAGGCATCCATCATTAACCTGGTTTTATCATCATTTGGATTGGGCGCATCTATCAGTACCAGTTTCTTCACCATATGCGGAAAACGGGCCGCCATTTTTAAGCAGATCAGCCCTCCAAAACTGTAGCCGCCCAGGTAAACTGATGAAATGTTCAGCCGCTCAAGCAGGTGTATCATATCGTCAGTCATGCTGTCAAGATCATACCCGCTGGTAATTTTTTCGCTCATGCCATGACTTTTTAGATCATACATCACCACATGGAAATTCCTGGCCAGGATTGGGGCAATCCTGAAATAATAGATAGACAGGTTGCAAAACATTCCATGTACCAGCAATATGGTTTCCGGTGCTTCCGTATTCAGCTCCTGAATGTGCACGTCACGGTTGTTGACCTTAATTATTGGCATGCCTCAATAAATTTAACGATCATCCCTAATTTAAGCTCGATCAGCTGATCGATATCCATGTTGGACAACCACCCTGTGAAATTGATCTTTTCGCCAAAGTGTGCTTTGATTTTCTCTGAAAAAGCGACGATCTCGATGCTGTCCATCTCAAGGTCTTTGTTAAAAGAACTCTCCATTGAGATGTCCATTTCTTCTACAAATTCTTCTCCTATTACTTCTGTAATAAATTGTTTCAGGAGAGTAAAGATCTCATTGCTGTTTAGTTTTCCTGCTGTTACGATTGTGTCCATCCTATGATATAGTTTTTATGTTTGATTGTTTGAATGAAAATGTCATTGATTCTTAGTTCCTCGCCCCTGATCTCGGCGATGATGTAAGCTTTGGGATTGCCCTGCAGCCCTTTCCCTAAATATTTGCCATAGGCTTCTTTGGCCACCCAGAAACGGGTGGCCCATTCGTTCTTTTCATGACCGGCCAGAAGCAGCTGTTCGCTTTCTGAAAACACCAGTTCATAAAAGCCCTCACTCCGCTCTTCAATATGCTCCATATCAATACCTACCGGTTTTCCATACTGTGCAATACCTACTGCGTCTGTACCTTTATGAGCAATGGAGATCTCAATCCCTTCTGTCATCCGGCCATGCAGGTAGGGCTTATGCAACTCATCTGACAGGACTTCAAATTCTATCGGGTAATACGCTTCCTTTTTTGTTCTGATCAGCAGATTTTTCACTGCATCCTTTACCGCAATACGGCTGATCATCCATTCCTTTTTCCTGTTTGGAGGCAGGGATTCGTAATATTTCTTCTCCTCCTGGCCGAAATAACGCTTCAGCACGAAATTCCAGGAAACCACACGGCTGTAGGCCTGGTGAAACATGAAAATGCCAGGTGCAATCTCTTCTGACAGATAGTTGTTTAAGGGCGACATGGATACGCGCCATAAAGGCTCGTCAATACCCATCCGCCTGTTCTGCCAGCCTGTTACCGTAGCCCAGACCTGGCCGTTGCGTTTGATAAGGAAATCTGCCGTAGCAAATTCATCGTTCAGTTCGGTCAGCTGGCAGGTACATTCGAAACTTCCCTGCTGATCGGTAAGGTCTGCAAAGAATGCGATCTCCTGGATCTTTACAGGAAACGCAATCCGGTCTTTCGGAAGGGTCAGCTGCAGCCACAGCCCAAACAGCTGGCCGGCATTGTCCAGTAATGAGCCTTTGCCAGTGCCTCCTTCAATGATCCCTTTGATCCCCCTGTCACCTACAACGATGAGCTTTTTTATCCCCTGGTAGGCAGGGCCGTGGAACATGTGCTCCTCATAGATCTGCGCCGCAGTCCGCTGTATATTCAATGATCTGCCCGTATCAGGATCAGACACTACCGGCCGGGCAGGTTGCCATGCCAACAACACTTCCGCCTCTGCAAAACGCTCCAGGTTCAGCCGCAGCAGGTGCTGGTTCTTCCATTCACCTGTTACCGTTTCCTGAAACGGCCGGGTAACGTTCATCCACTGGAATACCTTGATGTTCATGATCTTTTGTACCAGCTCTCCCGGTGCCTGCCCGGCAGCAATCTCTCCAAAAAGTTCGAAGATCATGGTCATCGGAATTACTGGATCCATGTCATCCACACAGGTCCAGCCCTCAGGCTGCCGCATCAGGCAATGATCCATCAGGTACGGGCTGTTAGCCAATGAAATATCCAGCTTTTTTGAAAAGGGAGCCCTTACCGGAGCAACCGCAACCCGGGGCTCCGTCCTTGTGGCAGGAACAGCCGGTTGCCTTTCCCTGTTTTGGAATGCCTGGATCAGTTCAGACTGGATCTCTGCCATTTCCTCCACGTTTTTATTAAACACCTGCATCAGGGAGTGCTCTGCCGCCGGCAATACCGTTTTGCGTAACGGGTTTACCGCCGGAACTGCCAGTTTTTTAAGACCGGGAAGATCATGGATCAGGGGGAGCCCCAACTGTAACATGATTCCCTTGCGGGCAGGCTGCACGGGTTTTTCATAGCCCATCAGTTTCATATCCACGGCTCTGCCTTCTGCAAATAATGCGGCGAGCACACGCTGCAGCTGTGCAATACCGGAACGTAAAGGGCTGCTGGAAGAGATGGTACTGATAGGTTTACCCCGTAAGGTATCATCAATAAAACCCGTTAAACCGCCAGGGCCAACTTGTATGAACACCCTGGCTCCTTCGGCGTAGAGGCGTTCGGTCAGCTCCCGGAAGCGTACCGGCTTGATCAGGTGCTCCACATTTAATTTCATGATGGACCCGATATCCTCCGGATAAAGTTCCAGCGTGGTGGCAGACCACAGCGGGAACTTTGCCCGGTTAAACTTCAGCTGGCTCATTCCATCGAGGATCATATCCAGACGTTCTGCAATGAACGGAGAGTGGAAGCCCGACTGAAAAGGCAGCACCTGGTGAAAGATCTGCTGACGTTTTAAAACAGGCACCAGTTCTTCTATGGCGGCATTGCTGCCGCAAAGGATCACCTGCTGCGGACAATTATCATTACTCAGGTATAATCGCTCAATATTGTTGATGAAAGGCTTCAGCTGGTCAATCCCCAGGCCGACAGCAATGAACCTGGAATCCTTTAGTTCATAGTTTTCCGGATTTAATTTGCCGAGCAGCTGAAGTACCGACGACTCCTCTACCAGTCCCGAAGATCTTGAAGCCAGCCATTCTCCAAGGCTGTGCCCGGCCGCCATGTCTGGCCATATCCCCAGTTTTTTTAGCGCAGTATCTATAATACTGCTCCTGTTAAACACTTCCAGAGCATCATTGAGCAAACCTGCAGGCCCGGTGATCTTCTCCTGCCGAATATTGAAATACTCAGCCACACTATCTGCTTCAGCTCCTGCAAGGCCATCCAGGCCGGGAAATACAAAGGCCATTTTACCACCCTGCTGCAACAGCGGCTCATTGGTAAACCAGATATCCTGCTTATTGCGCCAGGGGATATTCCTGGATACGATTTTTATTGCTTTTTTTATCCTTTCAGGTGTAGGATCGAATACCGCGATCCGGTATTGACCATCTCCGGGTGTATCTTCAGTATTTTCAAGTGCTGCCATCAGCGCCTCTTGGCTCTGACGGGCAAGCAGCAACACCTTATCCGTTTTAGCTTGTACAGGAGTTTGATGTGCTGATCTTCCGGCTGCGTAACTTTCCAACACGGCATGCGCATTGATACCCCCAAAACCAAATGCATTGACACCTGCAAGCCTTGGCAGGCCGGAGGCATCCCAGTCGCGCGCTTCCTGAACGGCCGCAAATCTCGTATCGTTCAGCCCGGCCAGTGGTATCCGGCAATGTAAAGTTGGCGGAAGAATGCCATGGTACAGGGCCATTGCAGTTTTAATCAAACCAGCGATGCCACTTGCAGGCATTGCATGCCCGATATTTGATTTTACAGTACCTATCCCGGCCTTTGGCAGCGCAGGGTCATGACCAAAGAATTGCGCTAAAGTTTCCAGTTCCGTTTTATCACCCAGTGGTGTTCCGGTTCCATGGGCTTCGATATATCCGATGTTCCCGGGAACCGTCCCTGCCTGCTCCCAGGCCTGGCGCATAGCGGCCAGCTGCCCTTTTACAGAAGGGCTCATCACACTGGTGCCACTGCCATCACTGCTTACGCCGATGCCTTTCAATACTGCATAGATCCTGTCCCCGGCTTCAACTGCGTCTTCCAGCCTTTTCAGCACCACAAAACCACAGCCTTCGCCAATCAGCAATCCATCAGCATTCTCATCAAAAGGAGTGATCTTCCCTTTTTTAGACAAGGCCCCCAGCTGGTTAAAGATACTCCAGAAAGCTGCATTTTGCCCCACATGTACCCCGCCTGCAATTACCATATTACACCGGCCGCTGTTCAGTTCCTGCACCGCATGATCTACGGCGATCAGGGAGCTGGCACATGCGGCATCCAGTGTATAGGCTACCCCCCCGAGATTGAGCCTGTTGGCTACCAGAGAAGCCACCAGATTTGGGATCAGGCCCATTGCCGTATCAGGGCCGAAACGGCCTTTACGCAACTGAAACTCTTTTTTGACTTTCTCCAGTTCCGCAGCCTCCAGATGAGGAAGCAGGTCTTTCAGCACATTTACAATCTGCTCACCCGTCCTTACAATTTCAATGGCACGGGTAGCACCAGGCCCCGCATAGTTTCCTTTGCCAATGATGATCCCTGTTTTTTCCAGGGACAGTTTCTTTTCAAAAACACCGGCATCTTCCAGCGCCTTGTGCACCAGGCTGAGTGCGATCAGGTGATCAGGCTCTGTACCCTCTACCGCCAGCGGGAGAATGCCAAACTGTGCGGCATTAAATTCAACATCCGGGATAAAGCCCCCGCGGTTACAGTAAAAGCGGTCTACACCGGATGAGCCCGTATCAAAATGTACCTGGTCTATCCTTCCTTCCGGAACGGTCTCTATACAGTCTACCCTGTTGATGATATTTTCCCAGAACTTGCCTACATCTCCTGCGCCCGGAAAAACGCAGGACATGCCAACAATAGCTACGTCAGTTCTTTTCATACTACCAGTTGTTACCTGCCATGATCAGCACCTGACTCTCATTTCCATATTTCAGTTCGTTGAGGAAGATCTCCATACCATCCTGTAAGGGAATAAGGGCTATCCCTCTCCGCTCATATTCTTTTTCAAGCGTAGCAGACACCATTCCTGCTCCTTTCCATGGCCCCCAGTTGATAGACATCACTTTTCCGCTGATCTTTTCGTTTAATGCCCAGGCATACCTGTCCATTACGCTATTTGCCGCTGCGTAGTCTGTCTGCCCGCGGTTACCATACACCGAAGCGATGCTGGAGAAAAAGACCATAAACCGGGTTTCAGGACGCAGTTGCTCTGCCAATACCCGTAAAGGGGTAACTTTTGTCTCAAAGACCCTTTTGAAGGATTCCACGCTTTTGGCATTGAACAGTTTATCTTCCAGTAACCCGGCGCCATGTATCACTCCGTCAATTCTTCCGTATTCTTCATAAACACCATTGATAAACCGGCTGAGGGCTGCTTCATCGCGCAGGTCCAGTGAGGCATAAGAGACTGCAGACCCGCTGTTTTCCAGTAACCTGATGGTTTCCAGGATCTGGTTGTTCTTATCAATCCGCGTGGTCTCGCGTTCTATCTCCGCAGGTTTTTTCAACTCTCCCTTACGGATCAGGTATTCCCTGATCTCTTCTTTTGATTTCAGGAAAGCAAACTGCTCCAGGCCGTTTGACAGCGGATCGGACGAACGCCCTACGAGGATATACCTGCACGGATAATCCTTGGCCAGGTGGGTGATCAGATTAGAGGTAATCCCCTGTCCGCCACCGAAAACGAGTACCACGGCATCTTTATCCAGCTGGATATCACCTGAGCCCGGCTCAGCCGGCAATGGTGAAGGAACAGGTTCCAGCGTTTGCCTTACATTGTCCTGGTAAATCACCTCTGAAGGCTGATCAAAGCTGAGTACTTCATTTAAGACGATGGCAGCAATTTCCTCAGAAGGCAGTTTTGTGGTTAAACTCACGAGCCTGCATTTGGTATGCTCATATTCCTTATCCAGGCTTTTGAACAAACCTGAATATCCCTGAAAGCGTCGCAGCTGGGCGGCATCTGCCTGCCCGTCAACTGAACTTTTGGTATCGGATATAAAGTATACCCATTTGAGCTCCTCAAAATTAAGCTCCCTGATCACTCCGACATAGTCTATGATGTTTTGCTGCTGAACCGAAGCAAACATGTTCAGGATGATCAGTCCGTGGTAACCATTGAGGGGCTCACCGATGGAAACGATGTCTGCAACTGCACCATGTTTTTCAAATAATCCCTTGATTGCGCCTGCCTGCGGCCCGCCGTCATCGGTGATAGCGAAGCGCAGCCCGTTGAGGACAACCCCTTCAGTGAATACCGGCCTGGCATCGGTGAGCTCAAAGCGAAGCCTGAATACCGCATCTGCCGGAGCGGCATTTACAACGCTTTTTTCAATGATCTTCTTAGCCGCGGTTACCGGCTCAAAATTTTCAGCCTCTATTTTCGAGAACAGGCTGACCAGGCCACTGAGTGTTTTAATCGCCGCAAGGTTCTCCATAATATCTTCTGCGCCATCATCTGCCACACGGAACCCTATCTTATCTTTCATCTCGGCAATGATCTCCATCCGTTTGATCGAATCAATGCTCAGGTCGGCTTCCAGATCGAGGTCAAGTCCAAGCATTTCCTGCGGATAGCCGGTTTTTTCACTTACAGCATGCAGCAATGCCGCTTGTATATCTGCGGATGTGAACCTGTGCCGGTCTACCGTCAGTGTCATTTCAGCATTTTCGGGGATGGCAGTGCCTGTGGTTGAAACCGCATTATCATTGATCCAGCTGACCAGCCCGCTTAAGGTTTTGATGCCCGCCAGCTCTTCCATAGCAGCATCTTCGGTTTTGTCCAAATGGTTAAACCCGCCCAATGCCGTACGCAAAGTGCCGATGATTTCCATCCGTTTGATCGAATCAATACTCAGGTCAGCTTCCAGATCCATTTCCATTCCAAGCATCTCCTGAGGATAGCCGGTTTTATCGCTTACGATCTGCAGCAATACTACATTGACATCCAGGTGGATCACCGGTGGTGTAAAATCCATTTCCGCCTGCAGCACAACAGGATTTTTAACCATCACTTCTGCCGGGGCCAGTTGCTGCTGCTGTGGAAACTGGGGTAATTGCTGCTGAAAGGCCATTGCGCTATCCGCCGGAATGTGCTGGCCAAGGAACTTCAGCATGACATCCCGCTGTGCCTGAATCATCATTTTCATTCCGTTCAGGTATTCCTGCATCATCAGTTCTGTGCTGTGGGATGGCATACTGATGTGCTCCGTTTTCTTTTCGTTAATTTTCATTTTTAGCGGTTGTATGATAGGTGAGGCACCATAAGCGGGTAGTTCTCCTACAGAAGGAAAAGCATGCTGCCCGTTGACCAGCCAGGTTGCGGGGCTCTTTTTATATTTACCGGTATCACTGAGGTCCAGCAGTTCGCAATCACGTCCTTCAAAGAGCTTTTCCAGCTTCACATTCCGCCCTGCCGCCATATAGGAGGCCAGGGTGCAAAGCAGGTGCGTCATTTTGTTATGTCCGCTGTCTTCTGTATGCAGCAGCAGCTCATCCTTGCCAAGACATGCTTTTGTGAGTGTGCTAAGCACTTTTCCAGGGCCTACCTCAATAAAGATCCTTGCTCCCTCAGCATACATCTGCTGAACCTGAGCGGCAAACTGCACCGGCTTCACCAGATGCTCCGTCAGCCTTTCTTTGATAGCTTCAGCCTCCAGGGGATAATGTTCCGCTGTAGTATTAGACCACACAGGTAAGGACAGGTCATTAAATTTCACGTCATTTAAAACTGACTGGTACAATGCTTTGGATCCTGATACCAGGGGGCTGTGGAACGCACAGGCCACTTCAAGGGGCCTGAAGGAGATTTTGGCCGATTTCAGCAACTCTCCGAATTTTTTGATGGCCGGTGTAGTACCGGCAAATACGATCTGCGATGGTGAATTGTAATTTACCGCATACACATCCTCCCAGCCATCGATCAGCCTGAATATATCTTCTCCTGTACCATTTACGGCAATCATGGCTCCTGAATCTTCTCCTTCAACTGCATTCAGAATTGCGGCAGCCCTCTTTTCACTCAGTGATACCAGCTGATCTTCATCAAATGCCCCGGCAAAACACAGGGCTGGTAATTCGCCGTAACTGTGACCGGCAACCATATCAGGCTCTATACCAAGCATTCTTAAAAAGCTGGCTATAGCCAGATCCACGATCCCTAGCAGGGGCTGTGCCATGCGCGTATCTTTAATCCGCTCTTTCTGGGCTTTTGATCCTGCCTCATCAAACACAGCACCCGGGAAAAGCACTTTTTCATATTCCCGGTTCCCGCTTAAAAGCTTGCGCATCACCGGGAATACCACAAAAAGATCCCTGGCCATGTTGATCCGCTGGCTGCCCTGCCCCGGGAACATAAAGGCTACTTTGCCTTCTTTTCTATGGGTAACGAAGGTTTCCCTGCTTTCAATTCCTGATAAAGCGAGGTCTATCTTCATGCTCAGGTCTTCGGCACTGTTGGCTACAATACTGAGTTGTATAGTTTTTGCAGTCCCCGTAGCCAGGCTATAGGCAATATTTTTTAGTGCAATACTATCATTTTCTTCCAGCAGGGTCTTTACTGACAGCAGCCCTGCCCTCGCCTGGTCATAATTTTCGCCCCTGAAAACAAATAGCTCTGAGGGCCATGATTTTAGGATGGGATACTGATCAGCAACCACATGGCTGCTTTCGATAACAGTGTGGAAATTCGTTCCTCCAAAACCAAAAGCACTGATCCCGGCGTACCGCTTATCCTCCATCCACAGGCCGGCGGCTGTGTGAAAAGCAAAAGGGCTTGTTTCAGCATTATAGTAGTCATTTGGTACCTTTAGGTTAAGGGTAGGCGGTTTAACCCCATAATAAGCAGAAAGGGTTGCTTTGATCAGGCCTGCCAGCCCCGCAGCACACTTGGTATGCCCGATCTGTGTTTTTACAGATCCCAGGTGGGTCTGACCGGCAAGGGCTCCGGACTGGTTCATCATTTCGGTCAATGCACTCAGCTCGGTCCTGTCGCCAACAACGGTCCCTGTTCCATGCGCCTCAACCAGTCCGAGTGACAGCGGCGAGATTCCCGCCTGTTCATACGCACGCTCCAAAGCTTTTACCTGCCCTGATTTCCGGGGCGCGGTGAGGCCCAGGCTCTTGCCATCGCTTGAACCTCCTACCCCCTGGATCACGGCATAAACAGTATCACCATCTCTTACTGCATCCTCATGTCGTTTCAATACCAGGATGGCAATCCCTTCGCCAAGGGCTATACCATCTGCTTCAGCATCGAACGTTGCGCATTTCCCTTTCCGGGATAAGGCATGCGTGCTGGAGAACATCAGATAATCGTTTATACCATTGTGAAGGTCTGCACCACCGGCAAGCACCATATCAGATTTTCCCAGTGCCAGTTCCTGGCAGGCCAGATCTATCGCTGCCAGCGAAGAGGCACATGCGGCATCCACTGTAAAGTTACGGCCCCCAAGATTGAGCCTGTTGGTGATCCTTCCGGAGATCACATTCGCAAGGATGCCCGGAAAAGAATCTTCTGTCATCTTTGGCAGCGCCTCATCCATTTCTGCCGGCATTTCGCCAAATACCTGCTTTGCAAAACACCTGAAGCTATAGCTGTTGGCCAGGTCATTCCCTCCTTCAGCACCAATGATCACCGATACATTTTCGGCATCAAAATTCCCATCGGCATACCCTGCCTTTTCCAGGGCCTTTTTTGCTACCAGTAAGGTCAGCAATTGCGTGGGCTCTATTGCCGCCAGTGATTTTGGTGGTATTCCAAATTCCAGCGGGTCAAAATCAATAGTAGGAATAAACCCGCCCCATTTGGAATGCGACATATCCGCTGCTTCAGATTCAGGATCATAATACAATGCTTTATTCCAGCGCTCATCGGGAACTTCCGTAATGGAGTCTGTCCCCAAAATTATGTTACGCCAGTACTCATCTATATTTTTTGCTCCCGGAAAGATACATTCCATACCAACGATGGCTACCTTGAGGGACTGGTCTTCTTTTTCGGGCGGTGCCACCAGGACAGCCTCTTCTACATAACTATAATTTCTTTCAGCTACTTCCTGGTGCAGTTCAAGCACCGACACTATTTTATTACACATTGAAGCCACCTGGCCAATCATATACATACCCAGTTGCAGCTGTCCGGCTTCAGCTATGGTTTTAAGTTCATCACCACTGCGTTCTATTCCTTTTGCTGCGATGCGCAGCCTGCCTACATTCAGCGTTTCCAACTGTGCCCAGATCTCTTTCTTGTCTACCCCCTGCTGCTGAAGCTTTTCCTTTTCCTGGTTAAAGAATGTGGCAAAAGGTGAGTTGAGGCACCTGGTTTCATGTCCGGGTGCAGTTTCCAGCAATACGGTATCACTGGCCGAAACCGCCTGTTGCTGAAATCCCGGCAGGATAGCACCTGTAGTTACCGCTTCATGGGTATACAGATAAGATGTCCCCATCAGTACTCCCACCTTCATTCCCCTGGCCGCCAGTGGTGCAACCATCACTGCAATAAATGAGGCCGACAAAGCATCATGGATTCCACCCGCAAAAAATACGCTGATCTCTTCCGGATGATCTTCCCTTAACAACCGTTCAATTTGTTTTTCCCAGAGTACCATACTGGACAGCGGCCCCACATGTCCGCCACATTCACGGCCCTCAAAGACAAACCTCCGGGCGCCTTCTTTTAAGAACATATCCAGCAGTGATACCGAAGGCACATGGAGAAAAGTTTTAATGCCCAGCTTCTCGAGCGACTTGGCTTGAGAGGGCCTTCCTCCTGCAATCAGTACCACGGGAGGCATAGCTTCCCTGATATATTCCATCTGTTCGTCCCGCAATTCCTGCGCGGCAAATCCAAGTATGCCTATTCCCCAGGTTTTGCTGCCTGCTAATTCTTTGGTTTCACGGATCAGATCCTTTGCACGTTCTCCCTTCAGTAACGAGAGTGCAATAAAGGGTAAGGCTCCGGCAGCTGCAACGGCATCTGCAAATGGGGCTACATCACTTACCCGTGTCATCGGCCCCTGTGCGATCGGATAAGTAATGTTCAGGTCCTGCGCAAGCGCATTTCCCGGGCTGATCACATTGATGGCTTTAGCCTGTTTCAAATGCCCGTGTACAGCTTCATGAATGGCCGGGATCAGCCGGTCGAGTTTTTTATACCGGTTCAGCAAATCGGTTGATACGGCAATATCCTGCCCTAAAGGCAAATAACTGTTCTCCAGGTCAAGATCTTTAAGATATTCTTCAAGGTTTTCCTCCGTATCCCGGGCACTGAGCAGAGGTGAGTTGGGCCTTACCAGAACACGGAAATTTCCGAAGAGCCGGGTCTCATTACCACTTAGCTTTTCACATACCTGCTTTACAGCTGCGGGAGCGGAACATTCAGGGAAAAGTACCAGCTGGCTATCCAGAACCACTCCTTTTGCACCCAAGGCAACTAATGCGGCAGCAGTATGTACACCAACGCCTCCCTGTACATAAATGTCTATATCTTTAATTTCGTTGACCACACGCTGAAACAGCACAAAAGAAGATTCGTATCCAACCTTTCCCGCGCCTTCATTTCCTTTTACAATGATAGCATGGGCTCCGTCTGCCTTTGCGTTCCTGGCTTCTTCGAGTGTATGCACCTGGTAAAACAGCCGTACATGTTCTGCAGCAGATACTTCTAAACCATAAGGCAAAACAATCAGGTTTACCTGTTCCGGAAGGCTGAGCGCCGCAGCCTGGCCTGAAACCATGCAGACGCCAAAATTACCTGGATGCGTAAGGGATAGCTGCGCGAGTGCCTCTGCAGCAATGGCCATATCTCTGCCCAAATGAAGTACAGGAAAAGCGTTGGCACGTGATAATTGGAGAGTAAGATGTACGTCCGGTTTCTCAAACGGAGTAATCCCGAGAGTCATAAGAGCTTTCATATCTATAAATAATAGTTGTTACTTTTTATAATAGTTAAACTAATAGTAGAAACAACATGAAATAATAGTTGCTATTTTAAATATATAAATGTCTAAACACAATATATTTTTAACTATTTTAACGTTAACTGACATAAAGCTATAGATTTATAATTAAATCATTAAACGTTTTTATTTAGTCTCAGAAATTTTACAATTCTAGATGAGATAAATATTTACTGATTTAACGGCTTGAAGATCAGATTAAATAATGAACAAAATGAACAACTTAAAAAATGAGGCATTAAAACGTTTTTCAGGATTTAAATTTAATACTGAATTAACGTTAACATAAAAGAAATTTTAAACCAAAATTTTGTATTCAGTTTTATTCATTCCTGTTCATTTTAAAAATTATTTTTTGGTGATCAAAAATTTGAAGGATCTGAAACCTAACAGATTTAAATCTTCAAAGTAATCAGCACGTTGATTGAAACAAAGGAGGAAGAGAAACGGTAGGCGCTAAAGGATTTAGCACAACTAAAAACCTTTATCTGCAGATGAGATTACAGGCAGGCCGCAAAAAAGAAGCTCCCCTGCCTGCAGGGGAAGCAGACAGGGGAGCCAAAATTAATTTACAGGAAACATCCGGGCGGATATTCAAATAAAAGCTGTTACACGCCTTCAATTTGAAGGACCACACTTGACCTTCGGGCATTCACATCAGGATTAAAGCCTATCTTCATTAAAAAGTCGCCCGTGTAGACCTTATCAGCATCAATAGTTGATTTTGTACCGGGATACAAACTTACTTCCCTGAGCTTGTATTTTTTCGCGGCATCCAGTCCCTTTAGCAAAATAGGACGCTTACTTCCTTCGTCGTACCTGTTATTCACAAGGTAGTTGAAGATCACTCCGGAAGACCTGGCCTGATCCAGGTAGAGCACAGCAGCTACGCTGCTTTCCTTTGGATTCGACAGCCTGTACTGGTCGCCCTGCCAGATTACCTGTTTCATGGTATTATACTCTTTGATCGCATTTTGGCAGAAAGCAAGGTCATTCTCGTTCAGCTTGCTCACCACAATGTCAAAACCCAGCTTACCCATCATTGCTACATCGGTACGGTATTTAACAGGCTGTTTACCCCAGTCAGTGACATGGTTGGAACTGCTGATTGCCGGATAGAAATACGAATACTCCCATTGCATGAAGATCCTCTCCAGCGGATCGGTATTGTCACTTGGCCAGAACTCTGTAAAATATTGAAGCGCTGCATAGTCTACCCTGCCCCCGCCTCCGGAACATAACATCATTGGCACCTTTGGATATTTTGCCCTCAGTTTCGCAAGCACCTTGTACAGGCCTTTTACATATTCAATATAGAATTGTGACTGGTTCTTCAGATGGGCAGAATAGGCATTATAGATGACAGCATTGCAATCCCATTTGATATAAGCGAGATCAGGATTTTGCGTAAAGAGGTGATCAACGATCCCGTATACAAAATCCTGTACCTTCGGGTTGCTGAGGTCCAGTACCAGCTGATTTCTGAAATACGTCTCCTCTCTCCTGGGCTGCTTAATGACCCAGTCGGGATGTTTTCCATAAAGCTCACTTTTGGGGTTTACCATTTCCGGCTCTATCCATATCCCAAATTTGACGCCGTTACTTCCTGCCTCCTTAACCAGTGAAGAAATACCGTTTGGCAGTTTGCTTTTATTTTCCTGCCAGTCGCCCAGCCCGGCGTGGTCATCATTACGCGGATATTTGTTTCCAAACCATCCGTCATCCAGCAGAAACATGTCTACACCAAGTTTTTTGGTGTCTTTCAACAGTTCAGCCAGTTTATTTTCGTTGAAATCGAAATAAGTGGACTCCCAGTTGTTGAGCAGCGTCAGACGGGTGCCTTTACCATCCAGCAGCTTATAATTACGTGCCCAGCTTTGCAGCTTACGGCTGGCCTCTCCCTTTCCTTTATCTGAAAACGTGTAAAGGAAAGCGGGAGTGCTGAAAGTTTCACCGGATGGAAGCGGGTAAGGGGATGCATAGTTGTTCATACCCGCAATAATGCGCAGGTTATCCAGATAGTCCAGCTCAAGGTCTATCCTGAAATTGCCGCTCCATTCCATTGCGCCATATAGCACACTGCCCTCATCTTCGGTTGCAGGTTTGTCCAGCGAGATCATAAACATAGAGGGCTGGAACAAATTAGCCCTTGTTCCTAATTTGCTGTCGAGGGTTTTGATCCCATGTGTCAGCTTCGATTCCTCGGGCTGCATCTCTTTGGCCCAGTTACCATGGTATTGGTTTAACCAAAAGCTGCCTGCCTTTAAATAAAGATTTGCAGAAGCAAATTTATGGAGTGTAACCACGCCCTTTTCAGTATGCCTGATTTCGCTCCATTGCTCTATCACATCTTCTTTATAATAAGATTTGTAGAACAGCGTAACTTCAAAATTGTAAACCGGATCTTTCAGGCGGATACTTAAAAGACTGACATCATCTGCCGGTTTGGTGATTTGGTGACTGACATATCGCAGATCCAGCGAGTTGTTGCCATCCGCATGGGTTACCGTAATCGCCGGCTCGAGAAGACTGCGTGACCCGGAAGGAGTATAGGCAGCGTTCAACTCATCATTTACATCATTATTTTCCTTATACGCGCGCGGAATCAGTTCGTATTCTGCAGGGCTCGCCAGTTTTCTGCCAAAAAAGATAATGCTGAGATCCTTTTTCGCCCCAACGGAAAGCACCATAGCGTTGTTAGCGGTCTCTACGGGTATGATCTCTGCCTGTGCATACACCTGCGTAGTTAAGCCCACGAAACATACAAGCTGAAATACACAGCCAGCTATTCCCTTTAATTTCTTCATATATAAAATTATAATTATTCTACATTATCAATTTGACTGAAATATAATCATTTTGCCTAAAAATTCTACTCTCTTTCAGCTCCGTAAGCTGTAATCCATGCCAGATGGGTTTGGGCCCCCAGATGTGCAGCATCGAGCGACAAGACCATTGAGAATGCCCTTTGTGCTTCGCCCGGCTGCTCCAGGCCCAGGTAACCGAGTCCAAGAATAAAACAGCAGTGCGCCCGGTTCCGAAGATCAAGATCATCCTCAAAGATCAGCAGGTTAGGCAGTGACACAGCAAAATAATCTATTTTGACAGTATCATCCTGGTGCTGTTTTCCGTAGTCAACCAGTTTCTGAAAGATATGCCTTGCTTTTTCATGTTCCCCCAGTTTATTCCAGGCAAGCCCCTGGTAAAAGATCTGGTCGGGCTGCTGGTCATTGTAGAACATTGCGGCGGAGGGTTCCTCCAGACCTACTGTAGCCTTTTGAAAGAAAGAAACTGCAGATTGCCTGTCATCTAATCCTTCATAACTGCATCCCAGCCAGTAAAAGATATCATTTTCCTGTGCACCGAAAAGTTTCCCTTCGCCCAGGTGATGAGGGTATTGCTGCGCCTGTTCCAGTAAACTGATCGCCTGGGCAAACTGACCTGCATTGATATGCCTTTTAGCGAGCTCTGTCAGCGTATATACATATTGCCCCGAGGCCTTTCCCTCGCCTCCTTCCCAGGGGTGGAAATGCCTGCCCATCAGCAATTCCTGCGCCGTCCTGTGTTTACCCAAAAAATTAAGCAGGGTGATGCGTTCCAGGTATACATCATCCCTTTGCAGGGCTGTTCCTATATTTTCTTCCAGGAACTGTAAGCGCTCCTGTGGTTTTCTGTTCAGTCTTTTATAAAGCTGGTCCAGCTCCATCAGCACGCGGGCATCAGTTCTGTCCAACGCAAATGCAGCCTCGAAATAGTTTAGTGCTTTTTCCTGATCGTGCAGTTTGTTAAAGGCTGCGATTCCCAGGTTCCTCAATACCGTAGGAAAACGGCCATCAAGGCTGGCAGACAATTCCCAGCAGGCAATTGCATCTTCGTACTGGCGTTTGTCATAGAACAGGTTCCCGAGGTAATAGGGAGCTTTTGCATCACCCGGGTTCAGATCCGATGCCAGTCTCAATACACCGATCTCTTCCAGCCTGTTTGGAAAACACAGGTAAGAATCTGCGTCAGCAGCTTTTTTTAACATTGCCAAAGCCTGTGTGTTGTCATTCAGCTTGTGGTAAAAGAAAGCCAGGTGATAATATACCATAGGGCTTGTTCCCGAAGGCCGGATAGCTTTACTGAGCAGGTCTGCGGCTTCGGCATATAAGCCGGCAGCAGCATAATCCAGTGCATAGGCAATAAAATTCTGGCTGTAACCCCTCGCAAGTTCTAAAAGTTTATTCATTGCAGCTTCGCCGTCTGCCGGTGTTTCGGCCGTTTTATGCAGCTCGTACAAGGCACCAAGGTTAAAGGGATCCTTTTTTAACGCATGCCGGCAGGTTGCTGCCGATGTTACGTAACGGTCAAGCTTGCGGAAAGCTGCCGACTGAAGGACATAAGCCTTACCATTATTTGCATTAGAGTCTACAGACATACTGAGGTGATGCAGTGCAAGTTCAAAATCACCCCTGTCCAGGTCGATCTGTGCCACAGCAAAATATCCAGTATCTCTCCATCCATTGCCCCAGGAAGACTTATAAAAAGCATCGTAAGCCTCGTCCTGTCTTCCAAGAAATTTCATACACACCCCCAGATTATAATAAGGTTCCATATCATATGGATTGGGATTACGCTGGGTAATGGTCTGAATTGCCCTTCTGAAATAGGGTTCACTTTTCCCGAACTGCCCCCTTCTGAGGTACCAAAGGCCTATTGCATTGTTATTACGCACATCTCCGGGATCCAGCTCCAGCGCCTTCTGATAATAAGGTACAGGGCTGTAAGTTGCATGCCGGTACTGTTCCAGGTGCTGTCCTGTAAGAAATAACTGTTCAGCGTTTTCAATTTTTTCGGGTGCCACAGCCGCCTTTGCAGGTTCGGGAAGATCATTTTTTTTATTCAGCGCCGGCGCATACCTGATCAGCTCCTTTCCCGTATCCGAATTCAGGATCAGCAGGAACTGGTCCTCTTCTATATCTTCCCCGATGGAAAATTCCCCGCTGTACACACTTGCAGGATCAATATCAACCTGCCCGGTAAATATGGATTGTCCTTTATAGCTGAAATCAATGCTGATATCCTTTTGAACAGCGGTAACATAAATCTTTAGCAGCACATTACTTCCCTGTCTGTCAATAGCAACGAGAATATCTTTTGTGGCATTCTTAACCATTCCAATTTCACTGTACGGCAGGAAATACTGGGTAAACGACTTCTCTTCATTCGGCATCAGCCAGGTAAAATCCGGCTGGTTATCGGTAAACATTCCCGTCATCAGCTCTATATAAGGGCCATCCTCATCCGTCAGGTTCCTGTCCCAGGCCTGCCCAAAATCGCTATGCCCCCAGGTCCACTGTTTCTTTCCCGGAGAAACATGGTGATTGGCCACATGAAGCAGCCCGGCCTGTGTGTCATGCTCATAACCACCCATAAAATCATACTCAGAATTGATTGCCATATAGGAAGTAGGCACAGGTATGTTCTTATACATTGAAATATCAGTACCCGGAGAATAATCTACCTTGTAATAGGTACCTGTAGCAATCGGAAAGCTGGAAACATCACGTTTTCCATGATCAAAAACTGCATTTACATCCGGCGGGAAAACCGACTGATAATCATCATTAACCTTTACGGCCGGATTGGCCCACCAGAGAAAAGTCTGCGGCAGGGCCGACCGGTTGAACAGCTTGGCTTTGATCTCAATGTAAGCCTTATCCGGGTACAACGTAAACATGGCCATTCCCTTTGTGTGGAACATTTGTTCAACCTCGTTTACCACAATCGATTTGCTGCCGTCTTCATTTTCCCGGATCAGGTAGTCAACAGGCTCAAAAGTACTTGGGCGGTGATGCTGGGGCCAGTTAAATTCTATCCCGCCCGATATCCACGGACCGGTAAGGCCCACCAGGGCGGGTTTGATCACCTGGTTATAATAGATAAAATGCCTTTCTTTTATTTTATCGTAAGCCATGTGGATCCGTCCTCCCAGTTCCGGCAGGATCATGATCTTAATATATTGATTCTCCAGGAACAGCCCTTTGTATTGCTGGTCCTTTTTTTCATCATAGATCTTCTCGATGACGGGATTCGGATAGACCACCCCACTGCTTCCCTGGTAAATACGTTTTTCAAAGAACATGGGGTTCTGGTCTGGTTTACCAACTCCATAAGTAGGTATGGTGACTGTCTCTTCCCAAACGTTTACATCAAATTTTTTCATTTTATTCTGTATTTCGTTTTTTCTTATTAATGTCTGATTAGTTGCTCTTCCAGTTCTTCCAGTGTCTGCCCTTTGGTTTCCTTCACTTTTCTCAGCACGAACAGAAAACCGAGGAAACATATGCCAGCATACAGGTAGAACGGGCCGTATGTCCCCAGTTTTTTAGCCAGCACGGGAAAGGTAAACACCAGGACAAAATAGGCCGCCCATAGGGATACGATGGCTACCGAAGAAGCTACCCCGCGGATATTATTGGGAAATATCTCGGAGATCAGCACCCAGGTAACCGGCGCCAGCGATATTGCATACATACTGATTGCCAGGAGGACAAACACTGATATCATTCCCGCCGGATAGTGGTTCTGAAGCAAAAAAGCCAAAACCAGGTATACCACAGACAAGCCCAGAGAGCCCGCGAGCATCAGGGGCCTGCGCCCCAGTTTATCTACCTGCCACATGGCAAACAGCGTAAAAACAAGGTTAACCAGGCCGATAGCCACGGTTTCAAAGAGCTGCCGGTCTAAATTGGCACCCACTGATTCAAATATGGTAGAAGTATAATTGAAGACTACATTGATCCCGCAGAATTGCTGAAATACAGCGAGCACGATCCCTACGAATACAGCTGGCCGCACGCTTTTTTCGAATACAGCCTTATAGGATTGTTTCTGAGCACCCAGCAGCGATTTATGAATAGCAGTTGCTGTAGCGGCGGCAAACTCTGCCGATCCGATCTTATTCAATATAGCAGCAGCTTTTTCCTCCTGCCCGTCTTTCAACAGCCAGCGCGGGCTTTCAGGCAGCCATATTACGCCCAGGAGGAAAATTGCTGAAGGGACCACTCCAAGCCCGAACATCCATCTCCAGGCATCAGGCCCGTGGTCTGCAAGGAAATAATTGACCAGATTGGTCACCAGTATCCCTATCACCACCGTGAGCTGGTTGATAGCCACATTGCGGCCGCGTACCTTTGCAGGGGAAATCTCAGCGATGTACATCGGGCATAACATAGATGCCATTCCTACGCCAATTCCCGCAGCAAAACGCATGACCACAAAAAACGTAAGCCCTGAGGAAAGTGCTATACCAATTGAGGACAGGGCAAAAATAGCCGCGGCTAACATCAGGCCGGGCTTTCTCCCATAACGGTCAGCCAGTTTTCCCGCCAGCAAACACCCGGCAATACAGCCCAGCGCCAGAGAACCCGTTAAAAAGCCCTCCCACCAGGGGTCAAGCATAAACTGAACCCTCAGAAAAGGCAGGGCTCCTGAGATCACTGCAAAGTCAAACCCAAACAGGTAGCCGCCCAGGGCCGATATAAAAGAAATGCCAATAATATAGCTGGTATTGAAAGTTTCGGGTTGCCTGATCATTTTAGGTTGATTTGATTTCAAGATATATTTCTTTCATGATGGACAATTTGCCCATTTTCCGGCAATTCAATTTGCCGTTCGCGGACCTGATCAGATTACCTTGCACATACAGAGGCGCCGGTCCTGCCATCAAAAGAAGCGTGGTGATCAGGGTAAATTTCACTTTCATTGGTTTATAATTGGTAGCGTAAACTTATTGCAAGCCCATGTATTTTAAAATGGATAAATTTTAAAAAAGGATGGACAATACAACTTCCGTATAATATAATTAATTACTATACTTTTTTAAAAAATTATTAGATTAGCAACAAATCAAATATTTACTTAACCGAGGCTATATTGGAGAATCGTTCGGCTGATCAGAAAAAGAGTGTGAAAGAGGGATTTGTGGGTCAGCGGATGATCGTTCTTCCACCAAACATCAAACGTAAGATTTCGGGCAATCCGCTCACAAAGAGCTTTTACCTTACCGCTATAGGATACTATCCGCGCGCAAGTTACCATGAGCGTGAACGAAAAACCGGAAGTGCCCAGTACATCCTTATCTACTGTATTGAAGGAGGCGGCTACGTTTACCTGAACGGTGTACCTTACGAGTTATATCCGAATACTTATTTCATCATCCCTAAAAATACGCCTCACCGTTACCACAGTAATCAAAATAATCCATGGAGCATTTACTGGGTTCATTTTATGGGTGATCTTTCAGAAAAGATCTACAGGCGTTCACTTGATAATGATCAGCCTTTTATCCATCCGATCCCTTATGATGAAAACAGGATCAAACTGTTCGAACAGATCTACTCTATTGTGGAACACGGGCAGAACGAAAAGGAAATGGAGATTATGAATTTCAATCTGCTGCACTTCATTTCGTCGCTGATCTACTATAAAGAAGCCAATCCTGCGGTATACAATACCGACTCGGTCAGCAATTCCATCCTTTACATGAAACAGCACCTTCATGAAAAATTCGGCATTGAAGAACTATCGGCGCAACAGCATATTTCAGTTTCCCATTATTCCAGGTCGTTCAAGCAAAAGACAGGTTCCTCCCCCATTAACTACTTCAACCAGCTGAAGATCCAAAAAGCCTGTCAGTATTTGTATTTTACTGACAGGAGCATTAAGGAGATCTGTAAGGAGCTTGGTTTTGACGACCAGTATTACTTCTCCAGGTTATTTAAAAACGTAACCGGTTCCTCACCTTCCCAATATAAAAAACGGCATAAGAAATAAACTACTGGTTAGAATACCCCGGGTTCTGGTCAGACTCGGTAATATCTTCATTTTGCTTGATCTCCTGCAGCGGTATAGGATAACGGTTATGGAATTCCTGAATTGTTCCTGAGGCTTTTGTCCATCGGTTCCGCTGTTTAGCCAGTTCTACCAGTTTACCTGTACGGATCAGGTCCATCCTGCGCCAGCCTTCAAAACAAAGTTCGCGCATTCTTTCATCCAGTATCCTGGTCCTGAATTCGTCCTGTGACATGCCCGGATTCCATCGCTGTGCCACAGGCAGCGCTCCGTTCCAGGCTCTGGCCCTTACCGTATTGTTTACCAGATCTACCGCCTGCGCGGTATTACCGGTTTCATTCAGCGTTTCTGCATAACACAACAGCACGTCGGCATAACGCAGGTAAAAGATGTTCTTTCCGGATAACCAGAAGCTCAGCGTTCCGTCAGTGCGGATGTCTTCATATTTCTTCACATGCGGATCAAGTTCGTCTCCGCCAAAAGCGGGGTTCAGTTTTGGAACGGTTCCCTTATAGGTAAAATCATATCTGATGCTTTCCCCCTTGCGTACATCCCCATCTTCCCATAAACCGCCGCTGGCCGCATTGCTGTAGCAATATTGGGTGGGTACGAGCAGGTCGTAACCCCCGAAATAGGCGTACTGGTCTATTTCGGCCAGCGAACGTGATCCCATTTGCCACTGTGTCTGGTTGTTGTCTGGATAGACATTATTGAACTGAAATTCATAGATCGACTCAGGGGTATTCGGATTGGAAGGGTTCCAAAGCGTACTGTAGTTTGGAACCAGGCTATAGGCTCCGCTTTCTACCAGTTGTTTAAAGGTATCCCTTGATTTTGCGTAATCCCTCAAACCCGATTCCTGTGGCGCATACAGGTATACTTTACCGAGCAGTGCCAGCGCCGCCCCCCGGGTAGCCCTCCGTTTGTCAGACTGCGTTGCCGGCAGAAACTTCACTGCATTTTCCAGGTCGGCTATGATGGTGCTGTACACCAGCGGCAGCGGCTGGCGCTTCAGTCCGTATTCCGCGGATTTCGCCTGGTCAAGGATAGGCACCGGCCCCCAGTACTGCGCCATTTCAAAGGTCAGGGCTGCCCGGATGAAACTGGCTTCACCAAGGAACATATCCCTTCTGCCCTGATCACTTTCCGTATTCTGGCTCATTCCGTAGATGACCTTGGCAGCACCGGAGATCACAGGCCAGCGGCTGTTCCACTGTTCCGCCAGTGATGTATTACTGGCAGTAAGAAAACCGCTGTACTTATCTAAACTGGCCTGGCGGTCATCTGTCTGCACCTGGAATGCCCCCTGTTGCGCCTCATCCGTCCCCAGGATAAACATAAATCCTCCGCGGTCTTTCTTTGTGTTGCGCCAGCTGGTATACAGGCCCAATACAAAAGGCTCCGTATTATCCAGGCTTTGGAAGATCTGTTCTTCTGTAAAAGCCGTTTGCGGATCTTCTACAATAAATTTCTTACATGAACCAAACAGCACGATCAAAAATGCCAGTATGATTAAACTATATTTCCTTTTCATTTCAATAGCTATTTAAAATCCAACATTTATACCGGCAACGAACATTTTCGAGGTGGGATAGGCATCCCCGCCTTCAGGGTCATATCCTTTGTATTTCGTAACCGTCAGCAGGTTATTTGCAGTCACATAAACACGCAGGTTGCTCATTTTTGACTTTTTCAGGAAATTTTCCCCGAAGTTATAAGCAACGGTCAGTGCTGACATCCTGAGGAAGGAGGAGTTCTGCACAGCATAATCTGTTTCGCCCACGCCAAACCTGCCTGTTCCGCGATAGGCCCTGAGTATATCTGTATTCGTATTCTGCGGGGTCCAGCGGTTCAGTTCATCGGCAATGCCCGCATACTCACCTGTACCGCTCAGCAGGCCTTCATAAAGTCCGCTGATCGCTTTACCGCCATAACTGTAGTTGAATACCGCGTTAAGCGACAAGTTCTTCCAGGAGAAGTTTGAAGAAAACCCGCCGTAAAATTTAGGGTCCATTTTACCCACTACTACCCGGTCTGCATCATCGATCTTATTGTCTCCATTGATATCAGCAGGAATGATATCGCCGGGACGGATTGTACGCCCGCCGTAATCAATATTTTTGATACGGTCCAGATCTGATTGTTGTGCGATCTTTTCGAACTTGTAAGTATAAATTGAATTCAGTGACTGGTTCAGGAACAGGTTCCCCGTTCTTTGTATATCCACACCGGTGAAACCTCCGTAAGAATATATCGCATCCACATCACCAAATAACTTGGTGATCTTATTCTTATAAGACGAGATATTGGCACCCATATTCCACTGAAAGTCCTTTTTGTCAATGATCTTTCCATTCACGTTAAACTCTACTCCTTTATTCAGCAATGAGCCCACGTTATCAATGGTATTCCTGAATCCTGAGGTAGTGGATAATGTTCTGGTCATCAGCAGGTCATCATTGTGGATAATAAAGTAATCAGCACTGAATGACAGTCTGTTCTTTAATACGCCAACGTCCAGCCCAAGGTTCAGCTGTTTCTGTTTCTCCCATTTCAGGTTGGGGTTTCCCATACGCCCGTCAGACACATAGGTAACAGAGCCGTTTGAAAATACAGGATTGTATAAAGAATTGTAGGCAAAATTAGGGATGTTCTGATTACCCGCTATTCCATATCCTGCGCGCAGTTTAAAGGCATCGAAGTTCAGGCCTTTGAAGAAATCCTCTTTAGCGATATCCCATGCCAGGGCAAGTGAAGGAAAGAGCCCCCATTTATTGCCATTGCCAAATCTTGATGAACCGTCATACCTCCCGGTTAGCGTAGCAAAGTACTTGTTATCATAATTATAGTTAAACCTGGCGATATAACTGATCAGAGAGTTGGTAGTAAAATCTGAGGCCAGCTGAAACTGGTCTTTCAGATAGGCTCCGCCGAGATATTTATAAGAAAATTCATCAGTAGCAAACCCACGTGCATCTACCTGGTTGTAGTTGTAATTATTCTGGGTAAGCCCAAAGCTCAGCAAACCTGAAAAGTTGTTCTTGCCATAAGTTTTGTCATAGGATACAGAACTGTCCCATTGCCAGTTCATCCAGCTTTCTTTTTTTTGCGTAGCACTGCCGCTGGTAGAATTACGCAGGGACTGCCCAAGGCTTTTCGGGATATAGTTGAAATAATCCTGGCTCCTTACATCCAGTGAAATGCCTGTCCTGATATTTAAACCGGGTATAACGGTAGCTGTAAGATAATTGCTGGTCAGCAACCGGCTCAGGTTACCTTTCCCATCGATTTGCAGGCTCCTTATAGGATTATACAAATCTGTGCTCGTAATCCCTCTCCAGCTTAAATAGACCAGGTTTGGATCTATTGGCAACAATGGGTTAGCATTTGCTGCTATGCCGAAGACGCCCCCATCAATGTAGGATTCATTTGTCCTGGAAAAGCCGGTATTGGTTCCCAGTTTCAGCCATGGCTTTATTTTCTGTTCCAGATTGATCTGCCCGCCATATCTTCTGTAATTGGATGTTTCCAGCAGACCGGATTGATTCGTATAGTTAAAACTCACGTAAATGGATCCGTCATCAGTTCCCTTGGAAAAAGTTGCTGTATGGTTTTGCTGTACGCCATTTCTGGTGATCTCATCCAGCCAGTTATACGACTGTCCAGATCTGTATACCGCCAGCTCATCTGCACTGAAGGCCGGAGAATTGGCGCCGGTCAGCGTATTGATATAATCCTGTCTGTTAGCAGTGGGATTATTGTCCATATAGGTGTTGGCGTAGGCATCTATCCTCAGGTCCGCAATCTGCTGGGCATTGAGGTAATCGATATTTCTGGCGAAGGATTTCACTCCCGTCCAGGCGCTATAACCAACCATTCCGTTCCCTTTCTTTCCCTTTTTTGTGGTGATCAGTATGACCCCGTTTGCACCGCGGGCACCATAGATAGCCGTCGAGGATGCATCTTTCAGCACATCTACACTGGCAACATCATCCGGGTTGATCGTGTTAAACGCGTCTTCAATCACCAGACCGTCAACTACATAGATTGGGTTTGCACCATATTGAATGGAATTATTACCCCTTACCTTGATAGTAGTATTGCCTCCCGGCCGCGGGTCATTGTTCTGGACCAGTACTCCCGGGATGCGGCCCTGAATGGCCTGATTGATATTGGTAACGGGAAGCTCCTTAATGGTATTTTCCGTGATTCCCGCCACTGAACCGGTAAGGTCTTTTTTCCGTATGGTCACCCCAACTACCGTGACCTCCTGAAGGTCACCCGCTACTGGTCTTAATGAAACGTTAATGACCGCCTTTGTAGCCGGGATTTCCTGGCTCTCATAACCAACAGCGCTCCAGAGAAGAACAGCACCTGATGGAACGCTGAGTACGAATTTACCATCGCCATTGGTACTGACACCTGTTTTGGTCCCTTTGATGGTAACCGAAACTCCCGGCATAGGAGAGCCGTTGTCTGAGGACCGTACCAGTCCTGTAACCTGCAGTGATTCCTGGGAATATGCATCCAGGCTATAGAAAAATGCCGCTGATAGCAGAAAAAAACTGAATAGCTTGATCCGCCGGTAAGTAAAAAAGTGCATAGTATTTATATTTGGTTAAAGTTTGTTAAACCTAATCAGCCAAATCATATATTAAAATGGATAAACCCTTAAAATAAATGGACAATATTACCATGACAATAATACTTTAACGGACGAATTACATCCCGGTCGTTTTTAAAAAAAAGTTGCAGCCCGCACCGCAGAAATAGATTACGGTGCAGGCTACAACTCAGGGCATTGAGCATTGGAAATACTATCTATAAAAATAATACCTGCCGGAATAGCTAATGTGGTGTATTCTGATCAAAATTCAGCAACCATCTTACACCGAATTTGTCTGTGAACATACCAAAAAGTGCTCCCCAGAATTCTACTTTCAGGGGATGAATGTCGCTTCCTCCAACAGAGAGGCTGTCAAAATAACCTCTGATCTCCTCCTCGCTGCTGCAATTTAATGAAAGGGCTGTTGCGTTCCCTCTGACGAGTTCCCCACCCATTATCATGTCCGAAGCCATCAGCATTAAACTTCCTTTACTGAGCTGGGCATGCATCACCAGCCCCTTTTGTGCTTCGGAGCATTCCTCTTCCACCGGAGAGTCTCCAACTTTGCTGATCATCAATTCCCCGCCAATACATTCTTTGTAGAATTCCATGGCCTCGGCAGTATTGCCGTCAAAAGTGAGGTATGCATTAATCTGTGTCATGTTTTAGGAGTTTGGTTTGATATATAGCTAAGGTAAGTTACCTGCCCTCTCGCAATGATTCCTGCATCAGTCAAGTTTAGGGGGCATTTGCGACAATATCCAAACCTACAGTTTCATTCCAAATCCGATCTCAAAACTTCCGCTGCTATTTTCATTTAAGCCTGCTGTATTCACATTATACAGCCCGCTGATCAGATATTTGCCCAAATAATTCACACCAATACCAAAGGTCGCCATGTCATTGCTATGGTACAGGGCACTCAAAAACACCTGCCTGTCAGCCACAGAAAGCTGTCCGCCGGCATCCCATATATTGTCCGAGTTGTCCACTCCTCTATAGGCAACCAGAGGTGTAAAGTCTGCACTGCCCGCAGCCGTCAGGTAGATCCTGTACGAAACCGCGGTATAAAAAGTCTCGCGGTCATCGATTTCAATCACATCTTTCTTAAAGAAATGCTTAAGGTTAAGGATGGAGGCCTGCATGCTCAGGCTGCCCGAAGTGTAGGAGGTCCCAAAATCACCATCAAAATAGTTCTGCCGGTCGTTATATTGCCCAACAAGTACATCATCGCCGTTTCCGTTGAGGTCACTTACGTCGATCCGCTGACTGCGCAGGCCGGCTGAAATCCCGAAATGCAGGAACTGGTCTACCCCATCGAGCGGCAAATGATATGCATAGGTGCCCATTACACGGGTTTCACGAAGTAAGCCCGCCCTGTTATTGTCCAGATTTAAACCAACACCCGCCTTTCCAAAGCCATAGTCTGCTGTGATATTCTGGGCTACAGGGCCTCCGGGGGTAGCGTCCTTTTGCCTTCGGAAGGCTCCGTTCAGCCGCAGTCCCTGTTCTGAACCTGCCATTGCCGGGTTAATGATATAAGGGTTAATAAAAAACTGGCTGCCCAGTGGATTTCTTTGTGCCTTTACCTGCACAGCGATGCACAGGTAAAAGGATACAAAGATAAAAGTCAAGATAAAACGTCTCATTATTCAGATTTATGGGCAATTATTTTTGTCGGATAACAGTGATAAACCCTCTTTTCTGCCCCTTGCCATCGCCATAAAAGAAGACGTAATAATAGGTTCCCTGTGGAAGGGCGGCTCCGTTGTAATTGCCGTCCCAGTCATTGGCATACCCCTTTTTGGAATACAGTAATTTGCCCGACTGATCAAAGATCTTCACCATATTATTCGGGTACTGATCAATGTTATTCACCACCCACAGGTCATTTACACCGTCCCCATTAGGGGTAAGAATATTTACTGCATCCAGTTTTAGGCTGTCCGGATTCAGTTTACGTCCTGTATTCTGCATACCATTGACCGTCCTGAAACCTTTCTCAAACGGTGCGGTGCCGGCAGCCGCAACTGTGTCCGCTGCACTGCCACAAACTTCAAATTCATAAATAGAATAACCATACGGTGTATTTCTTTCTTTACCATCCATTTTAAGGTATCGGTATGTTTTCCCGATGCTGTCGATAAAATCTACACGGCCCTGACCTGGCAAAGCCGCCGGCAAATTGACTTTCACAGCAACAGTATCCCATGTCAGGGAGTCAGCTGATCCCAGGATATTATATGTTTTTGCACAGGCATCTTCCCAGGAGATCGTGATCTTATTGATCTTCGTCTGCACGCCGAGGTCAAGCGTAAGATACTGAGGATCTTCAAATTTACTTTCCCAGCGTGAACCGGGGTTTCCATCAGCTGCTGCTTCGGCGTTTCCGGACGAAGCTGTTGCCTTCACAGCAGATACGCTGTAACAGCCTTCCGGCTGCTGCCCTGTTAACGGCAAAGCGGGGTAAGTGATCAGGGTATGGGCTGGTACATTAAAGGAGTCAAACACCTTACCTCCGGCGTCGTAGATCGTACAGCGTTTATCGCTTGCCGTGGGGTTATATGCTACTGCATGTGTAAACTTTCCATTTTTTTCAAAGGTACTGCTCGAAGGAAAATCAGTATGGTAATTGAAGGAGAAATTACCCAGGTTCTGATCTGCATGTGTATAATAATAGGTAATTCCTGCTGTTACATCCTTCATAAAATAAGTTGAATCTGTAACGGGCAGTTTCAGGTTCTCATCGATATAAGCGGCAACATACTGCGGGTCAGAAAGCTGTTTGAAACCGAGGGCTACATTTGCCCAGTCCACACCATAAAACCTTTCGCTTTTCTGGCCCTGCTCCGCAGCTGCTTCTGTTAATAAATCACTGTATTCATGTTTGGCCCAGGTCGTATCTCTCGCCATGTAGTTAAATCCCGGTGCAATAGGCAGATATTCAATACCATGCACAAATTCAGCCTGGCCGCCAAAGTATGTTCCATGTACGGAGCCCCCATTCCAGACCATAGCTACCATGTTGTACTTAAAAGCAGCCGGAAAGTTCCTCTTTTTCCAGTCGAACCAGTATTCAAGCGTAGCATAAGACTCACTGGTGTACCCAAAAGCACCGGCTTTACGCATATCATTATCGCCGATCATATCTCCCAGGAGGAATAATCCCAGCCAGGACTGCATAGACTCTGAAGATGATTCCTGGTTATTACCATTTCCGGAACTCACACCACCCGCATAACTATATCCCATCCATGGGTCAAACGTCCTGAAGAATGGCAGTGTAGTATCCTTTCTGTCCCAGTTTGCGTACTCTTTGGCGATCAGCCTGATCATGTCCTTATATTGTGTAAGGAATTCAGGATCTGCCATTCCATAGAGTGCGCAGGCATGGATAAGGTATCCGCAGTGAAAATGACCATCATTAAATTCTCCTGAATCATACGATTCATCAAAGCCTATAAAAGCTCCCCAGTGATCGTAATGTGCATAAAAATGGTTGCTCTCGCCGGCGGTATAAGTTAACCAGTCCACCAGCCTCTCCCTGGTTTTTGCTTTAATTGCATCATATGCCTGGTGATTGGTTTCCTTAGCCATCAGGGTATATTTTGCCAGGTTAACCAGGTTTTTACCATCCCAGTAAGTATCACCGCCAACATCATTCTTTTTTGAGAATTTGCTGATCAGGTCAAACATAACGTTTGCGTTATACGGGTTTTTATCTTTCTTATTGCTGAAAGGTGCATTGTAATTTGGCAGGATTCCGCTAAAATCATACGTAAAGGCAAAGGTGTTGCCAACGGCTGTTTTGATATCACCTTTATTACTGATATAACTATGGGAAGTAAAAGCAATGTTATTGGCTGCATCCGCATATAAATGCGGCAGAAAGCCCTGCAGTGTATTTCCCGCAGCCTGTCCCTTCAGGTTTTTTGTGGTCACGTTCCAGTTTACACTGACCTTTCCGCCGGCTACATGATAATCATAATCAAACTTTGTATCCGTAACCTTATTGAAAGCATAGGTTTCATATTCCGTGAGGTCTTTTGCTTCAGGCAGTGCTGAAACAACAAAATAGGCATCCCCTTCACCAGTGTTCAGCACAAGCCTTTCCTTTGCGTTCGCATCAGATGCCCAGCGGGAGCCGCCGTCAAGGATCCCGTCATTGATCAGTTGAATTGCCCAGGGAGCCTGAGTGGAGGTCGCAAATACCGGTTTACCCTGAGAAATCAGGGCATTACCATTGTACACCTGAATTTCATACAGGGAATAGCCAAAAATACTGCCCTTGGCACCAAAGATCAATTTTACATATCTGCCTGATGCGGCTAGCGTAAAATCGTCCAGGTCACCGTTACCATTTGTTTCTGTATAGGCATTTTTCCAGGTCAGGCTATCCGTTGAAACCTGTACCGTATACCCTTTGGCGTAGGCAGCTTCCCAGGTGAGTTTCATTTGGGTAATGTTTTGCGCTACACCCAGATCCAGCACCACAAATTGCTGCCCCTGCACTTCAGCAGTACTTTTTCCATCCATATGAATACCGAAACTACGGCCATCGGTCTGGGCAACAAAAGATGCTTTGACAGGGAACTGTACAGCTGATCCATCTGCGTTAACAAAAGAAGCACCGCGTTCAAATGAGAGCTCCGGACTAACCGCGTGCGTGTCTATCCAGACAAAAGGTACGCCATGCGCCATCGTCACGTCTATGTTCTTCCTATGTACACTATCAGGCATAGACATCACCAGCCCCCAGTCTGACCAGTTTTTAGCTATTGCTTTGTCAGGAGTATATCCGTCTGCCAGAAGCATCATACTGCCCCCGTAATCCAGATCAAACCTTCCGCCGTTTACCACCATTTTATTTGGAAACTCAATTTTAAGGCCGTTCGGCTCAGGATCTGCCACCAGCGGAGTGGCCCATAGGGCGCCTGCATTTTTACCGTTCACGAGCAGGTCAGTCCACCAGTCATTGGTTGGCATGGCCTCTTTTTTCTTTTCATCGGCTACATACAGTGTTTTATTAAAAATAAAAGCCTTCCGCTCGTCACTTAACCTGGAGAGCGGAGGAAAGGAGGCATAACTTCCGGCCCCAACAGCTACGGGCGTTTGTGCATGCAGGCCAATGGAAGCAATTGCCAGGGTAACGGCTAACAGGTAGTTTTTCTTCATGATCTTTCTTATGAATAATAGTTATATAATTAAGGAGTAAAATAATCAGCAACAAAAACCGCTTTATCAGAATATTTTATCAAATAATAAGAGTTAAATATTTATTTGGCAACAATATTTTCTTTATAAATTTAATATTTATTTAAATAAATAACAATGTTTCATATTAAAATACTGTTATTAAAATAAAATCTAATCCATAAATTTACGAGCATTAAAAAATGGCCATTAAACCGCCATAAACCGGAAAGGAGACCGGAAGCAGTGCTGCAACCCTATTAAAAAAATAATTTCAAGTATGGAAAATTAAGAGTTGAGCCCTCTGAGTCAGCCGGATTATTTTTAATTCATCGGCATCTCCTGGCCTGGACTATATTAAAATAACATCTGCAGGGAGAATATCGTAAACCGCCATTCTTCCTGACCTGTTCACACCCCTTTGCTGAGCAGCTCAATTTATTATGTTTATATAAGTAGCCTGACTCCTCCTCCTGCTTGTCCTCATCATAACCATTCCGCTGGTGCCCGCGCTGTTCATCAAAAAAGAATACGATGTGGTGAGCGACTGGACGAATGACGGAAACAGCTCTACTGCAGGGATCAGGTACAACCTGGAAAAAGAAAGCACCATAACCGAAGAAACTTTAAGGCTGAATGGTTTTAGAACAGTTTATGCTCAAATAATCCCATCTTTGGTTTAAATCAATTTACCTGCCCGGGGCAAGAAATATTTTTGAAATGGAAGACTACAATGATGATAACCCGTCCTTAAAGGCGATCAGGTTATTCAATATCAACAAAACAGCATGTGCGTTTGAAACAGGCACTATTCCCACACAGATTAAAATCGATGTCGGCTATTTCTTTGGACAGACAAAGGTTGATGCTTATGAAAAAATTCCTCATCCTGCTCCGCGCAGGCAGTACGTGATCACGCTGAAAGGAAAACTTCGTTTCAAGGTAAGTGATGGCTCCACGTTCATTGTGGAACCAGGCATTATTCTGATAGCTGAAGACACCCTAGGACAGGGGCATAGCTGGGAAATCATTGACGGTGATGAATGGGTACGCATTTACATTCCACTGGAAATGGAAAAAGACAATCACTTTGTCAGTGACACTACAGTGTAGAGAGGATGTGTGATATTATATGATATCACACATCCTGATCATTTATGTTATTGCCACGACATCTTCTTCAATCACTTCATCTGTGATCGGTTTACGGTGCCAGTAAGAGGCCAGGATTGACCCTGTTACATTCATTAAAGGCCCGAATACTGCCGGCGCCAGTCCTACAGTAGCCATTTTACCCATTGCCTTGGCCAGCCCCGATGCAAGCCCGCCATTTTGCATGCCTACCTCAATTGCCATGGTACGGCAATCTCTTTCCTTCATTTTGAATAATCGGCCAGACCAGTACCCTAATGTATAACCCAGCAGGTTATGGACAAGCACGATCAGTATCAGTTTAAACCCGATATCCATCAGGCTGTCATGCCCGGCAGCAGTAATGATCACAATGATAAATGCAATTCCGGACATCGATATCAATGGCATAATGGTTTCCAGCCATTTGTCCCTTCCTTTTAATATTTTATTCACGATCAGTCCGGCGGCAATAGGTATGATCACCATCTTTGTGATATCAAGCATCATACTGCTCACATTGATCTGGATAAAAGCCCCGGCGAGCAGTTTCATCAATACCGGTGTCAATAAAGGCGCCAGCAGTGTAGATACAGCTGTAATGGTAATTGACAATGCCAGATTAGCTTTTGCCAGGTATGAAATCACATTAGATGCCATTCCATTTGGCGAACAACCGATCAGGATAATGCCAGCTGCAATCTCAGGCTGGAACCCGCTTAAACTTGCAAGTGTAAAACCAAGAAGCGGCATGATCAGGAAGTGACTGAAAACGCCGATAAATACGCCTTTTGGCATTTTTACCACGCCTACAAAGTCGCGCACACTCATAGAGGTACCCATTCCAAACATGATCACCTGGATCAGTGGCGTAATCAGCACCGCAAATTTGAAACCGTTGAATTCCACGAAATGGGTAGGATAATACAGCGCTGTTGTCACAGCCGCGAAGATCACTACTGTATAGGCAAAGCCCTTTAAATGCGGAAAACCTCTGAAACCAATTGCCAGCAGGATAAAGAAGGCAATAATTACCGGTCCTGCCTGCGCAAGACCGGTAGTAAATTGAAGTATTATAGTTATTATCACACATAAAGCGGCTAAACCCAAGGCCAGCTTGTAGATATTAAATTTGTTCACAGTAAAATTTGGCTAGATAATTTTAAACAGTCTTGAGTAATACTTCTTTCACACGGTTAACTACAATGTCAACTTCTTCAGGCTTCAGCAATACGATACCTACATGCAGTGCACTTTTATTACCATTGATTACAATACTAGGTGTACCTTCCTTTAACGCAGTTTTAACCTCATCAACGGAGATCTTAATTTTTGCCTGGTCCCAGGTAACTTCCAGTCCGGGGAATGCATTTGCAGGTCCGGGGCTAACCACAGTTTTTGACTTTACCGTAGGAACTGTTTCAAATGCTTTATTCATGCGCGCTGCACGGTCAAGCCAGTCCTGCCATTCTTTTTTATGGTCTTTTTCAATATAAGCTTTCAATGCGGCGTACATACCGAACATTTCTTCTTTATTTACCTTCATTGGCCTTCCGATAGGGGCTTCATTAGGGCTATGGTTCAGCCTTGCTGCCTCGATCAGGTCTTTACGGCCGAACAATACACCGGCACTCTGAGGGCCTCTCATCATTTTTCCACCAGAGAATGTAACCAGGTCAAAACCTATCTTCTGGAACCTGAATAAATTCTCTACCGGCGGAACATCTGCTGCTGCATCAATGAATGACGGAATATTATGTTTTTTGGCAAGCTCTACAAATTTTTCATGGCTGATCGGATTTTTTCCCGGTTCACCTGCATTGAAAAACAAAGCCATCACAGTATTGGAATTAAATGCTTTATCCATTTCGTCTGCACCTTCCACCTCAATCAGTTTTGCACCGGTGGTGGTGATTGCCTGATCAAATAAGTAACGGTGAGACTTTTGGATGATCACTTCCTTACGTTCGCCCGGAAGGTTCGGGAGCATTTTGATCTTTTGGGCATCTGTACCTGTAATACAGGCTGCAGTTCCAAGCAACATTGCACAGGCAGCACCTGAAGTGACCATTGCAGCCTCTACATGAAGCATTTCAGCGATCTTAGCCCCTACTTTATCCTGTAACTCGTACATGTTGGCAAAGTGGTGACTGGTTGAATTAATAGCATCCATTACCTCAGGGAGCATTAATGAACCTGATAAAAATGTCATCGTTGCAGCTGCATTAATAACAGGAGTTACACCCAGTTCCTTAAAAAAATCACGCATCGGTGCTGATGGCTTCTCTGCTGCAAATACAGACAATCCACTGCCGATAATACCTCCTGCCAGCGGCAGTGCTGCTAAACTTTTAACAAGTTCTCTTCTTTTCATATTATAATTAATAATAAATGGACAAATCCAGCTCCAGCACCCACATAAACAGTAATATCCTGTTTATTTTATTCAATTTTCAGGCTGATTCAGAGTAAAGACACTCAAATCACTCAAACAGACTAATTAAATGTACGAAAAATCAAAATAAAAGAGCAAACCGAATTATGCTATTCATATACTTTAATGCGAACCCCGGGAACATACAGCAGAACAATCATATGTATAATGCCTCAGATCAAAATCAGGCAGCATTTGCGGCACTTAATAACATTTTTACACAAAAAAACAATCCCCTTATCTGCGTATTTTTTCAGCAAATCAAAAGTCTGTACCTTTGTAAAGAAATTATTACACGATGACTATTAGCAAAGCAATTATTGCAGACATCCCTGAACTACATGAGCTCGTGAACCTCACCTACCGCGGCAAACCAGACCAAATGGGCTGGACAACAGAAGCCCATCTGCTGGAGGGGTTAAGGGTTGATGAAGAAATGCTTGCAGCACAGATGAATAAAGAAAATGCCGTCATCTTCAAGTATACAGATGAAAAAACAAACAGGATAGTTGGTGCAATTTACCTGGAAACTGCCGGTTCCAGAATGTATTTTGGAATGCTGACCGTATCGCCATCAGCACAGGGGACCGGAATAGGAAAGACATTACTTACCCATTCGGAAGATTATGCAAGAATCAATAATTGCAAAACCTTAGCTGCCACCGTAATAGACGTACGTTTCGAACTGATGGAGTGGTATATACGCCTGGGTTTCATCCGCACTGGCCGGATTGAACCTTTTCCAACTGATGGAAAAGTAGGAATACCAAGAGTACCGATTGAATTGGTGGAAATAGAAAAAGATATCCTGATCAGCTAAGCAATACCTATTTTTACAGCATGCAAGCACAAACCTTAAAGAGCGTATATGTAATGGGGCTCGGTGCCCTGGGATGCATGTACGCAGCAAAGCTACAGGACACGGGCGCCGCGTCAGTCAGCGTTATTGCAGATCCCGAACGAATCAGCAAATACAGGAATTCCGTTTTTACCGTAAATGGGCAGGAACATCGTTTCCGGTATATCAGTCCCGGTGATGAAGCACCTTTCGCAGATCTGATCATAGTAGCCGTGAAATTCAACGCACTTCCACAGGCCATTGCAGACCTCAAGGCTTTTACAGGTCCGGAAACCATCATCATTTCGCTTTTAAATGGTATCAGCAGCGAAGAACTGATTGCAGAAGCGGTTGGCGTGGAACATTTATTACATGCCTATGCGGTGGGGATGGATGCTATGCGTGATGGGACGGCAGTTCACTATTCAGTAATGGGAAGAATTGTGTTTGGTGACCGCAGCAGACAGCTCACGGCAAAGGTGCTCGCTGTGAAAGACCTTTTCGAACGTTCGGAAATCCCTTTCTTTATCCCCGAAAATATAGAACGTGCCCTATGGGCAAAATTCATGATGAATGTTGGCATCAATCAGGCTTCAACAATCCTTAGTGCACCCTACCAGGCATTCAAAGACAACTCTCCGGCCAGAGAACTCATGGTCATGGCTTCACGTGAAGTACTACAGCTGTCAGGCGTACTTGGAATTCATCTCAATGAAGATGACATCAGCGATTTCATAAAAATAATTGAGACACTTTCTCCGGGTGGCAAATCATCTATGTTGCAGGATATGGAAGCCAAAAGAAAAACGGAAGTTGAAATATTTGCGGGAGCCGTAATAGAAATGGGGAAAAAGCACAATATACCAACACCTGTGAATGAGACATTTTACAGGATCATCAAACACATGGAATCTGCATAAATGCTAGCCTGATCGCGTAAAAACAGGCATTAACCTACTACGACAATCCGGACAAAATCTTTAAAATCAGGGCTTTTGCCTTTCTTGTGCAGAAAATTTCAAAATTAATTATTTTTATGTAAAATAATTAATTTTTCTGAATGTAAAGTATTTATTACTCAAACAATAGCGATAAAATAGTTCCCACTATAATAAAAAAGATTACCTTTAATTGCCACAAATGAAATAAAATATATGTAATTAAATTAATTTATAAAAACAGTAATAATAAGTAAACCAAAGCGGTAACTATTGCGTAATACCTTTATACCAGAACCTATAGCTATGAAAATTTTGAGAAACCGACACCTAGTTAAAGTGCGAATGATACCCATGCACGCTATATCTTCCGATTATTTTAACAAGGTACGAGAGGTAAATTCAGATGAACAGAGCAGATTGTTAAAGCAGGGATTCGAAGATGGTTATGACAGATGCCTGAGGGATCTGGGCATAGACGAGAAGGACCATCCCCGGGGTAAACGGGAGGCCTAACCGTTCCGCTTTCCGCCTAGATATATGAATAACCCTGTGAAGAGGTATCGAAATCGGGAATTTCAAAGCCGGCATCGAGGGAAACTGTATTCACGTTCATGCTGACGAATTGCAAATTCCCAAAAATACTGGCGAATGCGGTATCCACGGCATCAACGCCGGTAGCTATTTTTACCAGGCCATTCAGGGGTGCAAGTTTGGTGGCATCAATGATCACCCAGTGCCCTCCAAGATAAGCTTCAAAACAGGCATGGAAATCCGGTGGATTGAGCTGGTAGGCATAACCGGTAAAATAGCGTGCAGGAATAGTGAGCGCCCTGCATAAGGCCACACCTAAGTGTGCAAAGTCGCGGCAAACCCCGATCTGCTCAGTAATGGTATCATAGGCCGAAGTCTGGGCAGTGGTATAACCTCCGTATTGCACATTGGTATATATCCAGTCGCGTATAGCCATCACTTTTTGATAAGCATGCTCTATATTGCCAAATTTATTATAAGCAAATCTATAAAGGCGGTCTGACTGGCAATAACGGCTCGGGTTCAGGTAGGTTAATGCCGAAGCCGTCATCAGGCTGATGGGCACATCATCCAGCTGTTCAGCAGGAATAATCCTGAACTCATTCTCTACTTTGGCTTTATAACTGATATTCACATCCCCCCCGCCCGGGATCTCGATGATCTTAAATCTTTTTTCGCCTGATACGGAGTTCAGTTCTCTCATCTTCAGCTGAGGGTCTGAATCAAATGTTTCCTCCATCACTATCTGTTTCAATGATCTGAACGGCTGTATATTTAAAATCAGTGTAGAGGCTGACATTGCTTTATAGGCTACGGTTGCTGACACTTCAAACTTCATAGCTCATCTTCATTAGATACATTCATTTTATTAAAAGCGGTATTCATCCAGTCATCCGGGATTTTAGTCAGCGCCGTTTTCAATTCTTCCGCCCATTGCTCTGAAATATTTTCCAGGTCTTTTTTAGTGTACCGCTGTTCGATCATTTCAAAACTATTGTTCAGGTAAAGTACCACATCGATAGGAAAATCTACATCATTTGCACTTACGCGTGTAGAATCAAAGGATAAAAACCCGCTCTTTAAGGCCAGGTGCATACTCGAATCATTCGTCAGTGTCCTGTTAAGGATTGCCTTGCCATGCCCCGAGTTCCCAACGATCACATAAGGAGCCCCCTGCCCCAGCTCCACCCAGTTTCCCTCGGGGTACAACAGGAAAAGTTTATGCTCCTCATCATCCTTCAGCTGCCCGCCAATAATTGTATTCAGGTTGAACTTAAATCCTGATGCTTCCAGAGAATCCTTATCTTCCCTGGCAACACGTTTCACCTGCTCCCCAAAATCATTCACGGCCTTATATAACTTATTATGTTCTATCCCGTCATCAATCCGCTCTTTAAAGTATAACACTGCTTTATCCCTGACAGACCGGAGCCCGCTGGTCATGATAAACAGGGAGTACTTGTCTTTCTGGTATAAATATATTTTCTTTTTTTCTGTAGTATCTGTGCCTGATGTTACTCTTGTATCTGCAATTGCGACCAATCCATCCTTAACTTTTATTCCTAAACAATATGTCATAATATGCGTTTCGATTAAATATAGGGCTAAATATATCGGATCAGCCCGAAAAATATTTTATTTTATTTATATAATTTATGTTTTGCCAGTTTTATAAATATTAAACTTGTTATTAACACACAAATATTCATATTTTAACAGAAAAAACATATTACACTATCATAGATTTCAGTATATTTCAATAAACATTTACATTATCCGGGCCAAATGATTAAGAATAAACACACAGAATTATACAATCTGCCCAGCAATACCTGGGATGAGATGTTTGATCAGCTGAAACAGGTCAGAAGTGAATACAAGGTTGTAATGGACTACCTTGATCTGGAATCTGCCGAAGAGCTGAATAAAAAAGAAGAACTTTCCAAAGTTCTATTTATGAGCCAGGGAATAACATTTACCGTATACAACAGCGGAGAGGGTATTGAAAAGATATTTCCTTTTGATATTATCCCCAGGATCATCAATGCTGAAGAATGGGAATATATAGAAAAGGGGATCAAACAACGGGTGACCGCTTTAAACCTGTTCCTGAAAGATGTATACAGCGATCAGTTTATTATCAAAGACGGAATTGTCCCGATTGACATTATTTACTCCTGCCCCCATTTCCTGAGAGAAATGTGCAACGTTAAAGTGCCGCATGATATTTATATACACATTGCCGGAATAGACCTGATCCGGGATAATGACGGCACGTATTATATCCTTGAAGACAATGTGCGCACCCCTTCGGGCGTAAGTTATATGCTCGAGAACCGGGAGATCACCAAACGGCTGTTCCCTGACCTCCTTCCGCAGTGTAAGGTAAGAAGCGTAACAGAATATCCGAATGTACTGTACAATAACCTGAGGGAATTGTCTCCCCGGCAGATTGATAACCCTACGATCGTACTGCTTAGCCCGGGCAGTTTTAATTCTGCCTATTTTGAGCACACTACCCTTGCCCGTTTGATGGGAATTGAACTGGTTGAAGGGCCTGACCTCATTGTTGAGGACCATAAAGTATACATGAAAACCACTGCCGGCCTGCAGCAGGTAGATGTGATCTACCGCCGTGTAGATGATGATTACCTGGATCCGCTGGTATTTAATGCAAACAGTATGCTTGGCGTGGCAGGGCTGATGAATGCATACCGCAGGGGAAACGTAACAATCGTGAACGCAGTAGGCAATGGTGTAGCAGACGACAAGGCAGTTTATGTGTATGTGCCGGAGATGATCAGGTATTATCTCAACGAGGAGCCCCTGCTTAAAAACGTACCTACCTATCAGCTGGGCAATAAGGAAGAAAGGGCACATGTGTTTGAAAACATCAATACCATGGTGGTTAAACAAACCAATGGCAGCGGAGGATATGGCATGCTGATGGGGCATGCAGCAACGCCTGAGGAGATTGAAGCTTACAAAATAGAGATCATGAAAGACCCGAGGCAGTTCATTGCACAGCCAACGATCAGCCTCTCTTCGGCTCCGTGTTACATGCATGGGGTGCTTCAGCCCAGAAGGGTAGATTTCAGGCCTTTTGCCGTATGCGGCCCCAGTGGCATCACCATCATTCCGGGCGGATTAACAAGAGTGGCTTTGAAAGAGGGTTCGCTGGTAGTGAACAGCTCGCAGGGCGGTGGCAGTAAAGATACATGGGTACTTTCTTAAATTAAATGATACGATCAATATGTTAAGCAGAGTTGCAGAGAGTTTATATTGGATGAGCCGTTATGTGGAAAGAACGGATGGTATGCTGCGCATGCTTAAAATAAATTATGCGGCATCGCAGGATGCGGTCTCAGAATTTTCATGGAGCCCGGTCATCCGCATTTTTTGCGGACCCGAACCGGAAGGCGCTGAAGGAATTGAGTTCAACAGCCGGGCTGTGCTGCAGTTTATGGTAACGGATAAGAATAATCCCAACTCCATCATTAATATTATCACCCAGGTACGTGAAAATGCCCGGAGTGTGCAGGATCACATCACTAAAGATGTGTGGCAGTGCCTGAATGAGTATTACCATACGGTAAAAGACCCGAAGATGAAGGCCATGCTGAAAAAGGATGACCCTATTTCGGTTTTAGACATCCTGATCAAACAGGGAACACTTTTTTACGGAACTACCGAGGTGACCATGCCGCGAAATGAGTGCAGCAGTTTTATGCGCATCGGCAAGTACCTGGAACGCAGTATACAGTCCGTAGACGTGCTCGACATTAAATTCGGATCGGTTGACCATAACCCTGACCTGCTGACGAATACCAGTTACTGGAAACATCTTTTGTTATCCATAGGAGGCTACGAACTGTACCTGAAAACGTACCGCCAGGGTATTGAAGCCGAAAATGTGCTGGAACAGGTGGTGCTGAACAATGAATTCCCGAGGTCGGTAATTTATTCCATGAACCAGCTGACAAAGTATTTTGACCGCCTGAAAGTTGACGGGGATATCAATCCCGGTGATTTGGGTTTCCTGATAGGGCGCCTGCAGAGTAAGGTAAAGTACAGCTCTATCAAAGGACTGAAGCAGGACGACCTGCACTTATTCCTTGCGGAGATCAAATCCGAGCTTTACGGCATTGGCAATGCCTTCAATCAAACTTGTTTTTCTTTGTCTTAAAATTTGCAAAATGCCAGAATTTAACATCAAGCATATCACCAAATACACTTATGAATCCCTGGTAAAGGACAGTGTCAATCATATCATCTTATATCCAAAAGAAGATGAGCATCAGAAAGTACTGAAACATGACCTTAAGATCTCGGGTAAGCCCCGCGTAGATACTTTTGTGGATTATTACGGTAATAAGGTTGGCTTTTTCACCTATAGCGAACGGCACAGGGAACTGGAGATCTACTCTGAACTGACCGTTTCCACTACTGCCAAAGAACCGCCTGCAGAAACGATGTTCGGGGAAATGGAATGGACTGAGATCCGCGCACTGCGCCACCAGGTACCCTATATTGATTATCTGAAATGGGAAGCCTTTGACGGATTACAGGAACTGAAAGAAGTAACAGGCCAGAATATAGAACCGGAATCTACCCCCTATCAGACCGCATTGAACTACTGTACCTTTGTTTATGAGCAGTTCAATTACATCCAGGGGGTAACAACCGTCCAGACCAAACTGGATGAAATCTGGAAGTTAAAAGCAGGCGTTTGCCAGGATTTTGCGCATATCCTCTCCCAAATGCTGCGAATGGCTAATATCCCTGCCAAGTACGTCAGCGGATATATCTGCCCGAATAAAGATGGTATGCGGGGTGAAGGCGCTACACATGCCTGGGTTGAAGCCTATATACCCTCCTACGGATGGCTTGGCCTTGATCCTACCAATAACTGCATTGCAAATGAAACCTATGTAATTCTGGCCTACGGCAGGAGTTTTACGGATTGTTCTCCGGTAAAAGGAGTTTACAAAGGGCCATCAAGTCATAAGTTAACCGTTCAGGTGATTGTCAGTTATGATGACGGAATTACAGAGACCCTTGATCCGGTCGCGGAAATCATCGACCCTGAGCCTGAAATCCCTGCCGGGCAAGGCAATAGCTACCGGAGGAACCTGGAACTGATGCAGCAGATCCAGCAGCAGCAATAGAAAAATTATTTATTCCCTGAGGTTGTAATCGAATTCAATATTCGACGGCTCTGGTATTGTCCGTTATTTGCAAACGAATAACAGGTATTTACCTCATATACAAATCGTATTTACAACGGGTTTGGAACGCCTTTACAATGGGTTTGAAACGAGTTTGGAACGATAATCTCCCGTTCCAAACCCGTTGTAAACGCGTTATAAGATGGTCTTAAATTCCTGGTAAATCTCTTTTAAACCTATTTTATCTTTCTGTAAATACAAATACTATGGCAGGATCAGGTAGCGCTGATCACACCAGAAAGGCCTAAATAAAATAGCCTGGTTCGAGGACATCAAACCAGGCTATCAATCAATAAAATCTGCATTACATTTTTCTCAGCGTATCTGTTTTCGTCGTATCGGTTTTGGAACCGTGCTTTTTCATCTTGGACTTGGGTTTCGATTTTTGTTTCTGTACTTTTTTAGTAGTGTCTTGCTGAGGAGGCATCCCTGCAAATGTGCTCAAAGAAAAGGCTGCAAGTAGCAGCGTAGCAAATAACTTTTTCATAGAGATTACTTTAAGTGTTTATTTTTCTCCTTAACAACTATTTTACAAGGTTGTTTTGGAAAAGATTAGAAAGAATAGCATAAACTATGGCGTTATTTGCGGCACATACAATGATAACAATGGGTTAACCCTTCCCGCTCTTTCTGTACTTAAATTCGTATCTAATATTATTCATCAATGGCCCGATTCCATTATCATCAAAGCGTATTGTTGTATGGATGCAACCAAAAGCACCCATACAACAACACGCTTTAATTCTGCAAATCAGGGTAGCTTATCCAGTGCAGGCACATTCGTTTCAAAACCACTGTACCCCTTATTCTGGTTGATATGCCCATCCGTATTGAAACGCTGTGCCGAAGCAGGAACCGGCCACAACACGTGATACGGAGAAATCCTGAATACAACACCGGAAATTGTGGGCACGTTATTCCTGTAAAAATCATTTTTTTCTATGATACGGTCATAAAAGAAATTATTCTCAGAGAAACTGGTCAGGTTATACGTTTTACCATTATAAGCCTGTTTGCCGGTCATCGCAAAGATATAAGCCATCCGCGTAAGCTCCGTTTTACGGGGTTCTTCAAAATATAATTCCCGGGCCCTTTCATCGAGTATCGTACCGATCGTAATGGCGGAGGCATTGGTTAGCAGCTGCGCATTGGCACGTGCCCTCACCTGGTTGATATCATCCATGGCGGCCGCTAAATTACCTTTCCAATAATAGGCTTCTGCCCGCAGCAGGTAGGTTTCTGCAAGCCTGAAAACGTACCAGTCGGTATTGGTACCTCTTGGGGGCGACCAATACTTGTCCGTTGCCAGCGCATTGGTTGAATTGATAAATGTTTTATAATGCGGCCATCCAAAGAAATGCCGGATCGTATCCAGCCCTTTGTTGAGGAACATATTATTGACATTACTGCTGTTAACATCTACCAGGGGTTTTCCATACAACGCCTTTTCCGCAGCATTTGCCGAGTTTTTCAGCGCGGGATTATTGTAAACCAAATCGGTCATATTCATCCACATTCCCTTGGCATGGCGGTAATCGGTATTATCCGTCCAGATATTCTTGGTACTATATGCAGTACCCCGGTACCTTCCTATTCCGCGTCCATACATCAGGGTTAGAGGGATTTCAGCGGTTACGGCATCTACAATTGCAGGGTTCAGGCCGGATGGGGTTCTGAGATTGGCAAAATGCCATGCAGGAACACAGTTACGCATCACCTGGGAGCCAAAATTTGTGAAACCAGCCAGTGTTTCCCGGTCTATGACAAGGAAAAGGGCCTCTTTATTGGCAGGGATGGCTTTATTGTCCATACGGTGTAAATCCCAGATGACGTTTTTAGTGGCATCTGCCGCTGTGCTGCCAAATCTGGTTTTCATCAGCGAGTATACCCCGCCGTTGATCACATTGGTGGCCGAGGTAATGGCATCATCAAAATTGGTCAGCGACAGATTTACTTTAGTGAGCAGGTGGCTTACGGCACCCTTTGTCACTTCACCTTTATTTACATTGTCCTGCACCCAGGTCTGCGCAAATTCAAGATCCTCTTTCATTTTTTTCAGGATCACCTCCCGTTTGGTAGAATAATAGTCGAGTTTTGGCCCGGTGATATCCTGCAGGTTGAGTGGAACATCACCAAACTGATGCACCAGACGATAGTAATAATAAGCACGATAAAAGTAGGCCGATCCCAGTATCGCATTACGCTCAGCATCCGACTGATACTTGGCATTGTCGATATTGGTTATAACGGTATTCGCAAACCTCACCCCTTTGAAACCTTCCGTCCAGTAAAAGCCTATTCTGTTGAAGTCGGGATTATTGAGTTCAGCATCAGGGGTAACCCTTGTATTCATATCCTGGGCCTGCGTACTTTTATCGGTTGTTCCATCCACAGCAACATCAGAAAAGATCGCTTCAGTAACGATCGGGGCCATATCGTCAAAAAACTCCCGGCGAACGTTAGAACCAATACCATTGAGTGCAGCCCTCATCGCAGCCACATTAGTCAGCGATGTTTCCGGCTCATATTTAGAAAGATAATCTGAATCCAGGTAGGATTTCTTACAGCCACCTGCAATAGATAAGGCAGCAATGATAATTATAATGGGTAATTTTTTATTTATGATTTTCATATCAATTCCTATAAAGTAACATTTAGTCCGATGGTATAATATCTGGGGGTTGGCCCTGCGTTCTGCGGGTCCCACCAGTTCCAGTTAGGCGCATATAAACCGGCGTTGGCTACGTTGGCATAGATTTTTGCATTTTGAAGCTTAACTTTATTCACCAGGTTTTTTGGGAAATTATAAGAAACTGCCACAGTATTGAGCCTGATAAACGAGCTTTTCTGCCAGACATTAAAGCTGGTACCACTGAATCCGGAATTCAGCCTTGCATAGTCATTGATGGGGTTTTGCGGCGTCCAGTAAGGGAGCACATACGAGCTTGACCTTCCAAAACCTACGCTGCCGGGCTGATTCTTCCTTTGGTTATCGGTTGATTTCTGTCCCCAGCTTGATATCAGCTGAAAAGAGAAGTCGAAGTTTTTACAGATATTGAAATCATTACGCAAAGACCAGTTGAACCTGGGTGATTTATACCCTATAAACTGCTTGTCCTGATCATTGTATAAATAATTCCCGTCTACATCCTGCAATTTAAAATCGCCGGGTTTAATCCCTTTATTATACTTATTGGCTTCTGCAACTTCACTCTCCTGCCAGACACCCAGAATTTTGTAATCCCAGATCACATCAATATCCTTACCGATAAACCAGCCGTTTCCAAGATCATCATTAGGCGTTGCCAGACGTACGATCTTGTTCCTGTTCAGTGAAAAGTTAACCGTTGAGTTCCAGCTGAAGTTTTCTCCTGAAAGGTTTTTGCTGGTTAAACCGAGTTCAATACCTTTATTGTTTACTTGTCCGAGGTTTGAGATCACACTGGAATAACCGGTTACATTGGGCAGCGTCTGGCTGATCAGCAGATCAGATGTTTTCTTGTCATAAACGTCAATGGAACCGCTGAGCCTGTTATCCAAAACGCCAAAGTCCAGCCCAAGGTTCAGGGATTTTGTTTTTTCCCATTTCAGATTAGGGTTACTGAGCCGTGCGTTATTTGCCAGTGTATTCACATCGATAGCAGCACCGCTCCCGTTCACCGATTGATATTTGGCCGCGTCCAATGAGGCCAATGCCACGTAGGGATCAATTACGCCACTATCTTTGTCCCGGATTTCCCTGTTGCCGTTGATTCCATAAGACAGGCGGAGCTTGCCATAACTCAGCCATTTTAAGGATTTCATAAATGGCTCCTCAGTAAAAGTCCATGCCACTGCCGCGGCCGGGAATGTTGCACGCTTGTTGTTCATTCCAAAAGCTGAATATCCGTCGCGGCGTACAGAGAGCGTTACAATATACCGTTGCAGCAATGCATAATTCAACCTGGCCATCAGCGCATCACCTGTGTACACCTTGTCGTCACTTTCCGTTACAGGTTTGATTCCGCTGGCAAGATTGTGGTATCCCAGGATATCACTCGGGACAAACCCTTCATTTGAAGCCTTCGTCCACCAGCTCTGGTACTTTTCCGCGTTAGCCAAAAGTGTAATGTCAATATTATGGATCTCACTGAAGGTTTTATTCCACTTCAACAAATTGTCAATCTGCCAGTTATAACGCGTTTCCTGCGCGCGGCTGGCAGAGCCGCCCGGGATAGTTACATTAGGGTTCTTGGAGGAAAGGGCCTCAAATGTGCGGTACATATCCAGCCCCGGACTAAAGTTGAGCTGGTACCTGATCCCAAAAGGCAGGTCTACTTTAGTGTATAAGCTTCCAAAAAGAGTATTCTGTTTCGCCAGTTTCGAGTTGTATGCAGGATTAAGGAAAGGGTTCCTTGCATTCAGGCCATTGTCATCCGTAGGGATTCTACGCAGCGTACCATCGGCATTATACATGTCGCCGTAAGGGGAAAGATCTGCCAACTGGTTCCAGTCAGCTTCAATTGCACCTTCGTCCCTGTCTGCATATTGCAGGTTTAAACCCAGGGTAAGGAATTTAGCTGCTTTGGCCTCCAGGTTGACACGGATACGGGCCGTGCTGAACTCTCCGCCTTCAATAAGGTTTTGATTTTTCAGGTATCCTAACGACATGTAATAAGTAACTTCGTCTTTTTTACCAGATAAGGCAAGCGTGTGATCCTGACGCAAACCGGTACGGAAAAGTTCATCATACCAGTTAACCGTTTTACCTGCAAAATAATTATTCTTTTCATTTGTCAGCAGTCCAAGGCGGGTTAACCACAGATCTGTCGGATTAGTAGTCGTTTGTCCGTTCAGCCATTGCGTCAGACTGACTCCCTCAGGAAGGTTATTCGGGTCGTTATAAATATAGGCCGGGTTTACACCTCCGCTCCTGCCTACATCTGCACGCCAGTTCAGAAAACCGGGCCCGTCATAAACTTTCTGATTGATGGCCATCGTGGCCAGGCCGAAGTTGGTGTTAAAGGTGATCCTCGGCGGCCCGTTCTTTCCTTTTTTTGTAGTAATTGCCACAACGCCTGTGGCAGCTTTAGCCCCGTAAACCGCCAGTGAACTTGCATCCTTCAATACATCTACACTCTCAATGTCATTGGGATTGATATCTGACAGCTGCCCCAGGTAAATCACGCCGTCCAGTACAATGAGGGGAAATGTAGTTCCTGTCAATGACGTTTTACCGCGCACAAGCAGATCCCTGGAATCACCACCTTTAGGGCTGGTATTGATGCCCACATTCAGCCCCGGTATATTCCCGCGGAGAATATCGGTGACGCTGTTCGGGTTCTCATTTTCAAGCTGCGTAGCCTTGATACTTGAAATAGCGCCGGTCACGTCTTTTTTCTGTGCCGTTCCGTAACCGATCACGACAACTTCGGTCAGATCATTGGCCTCATCAGCAAGCGTAAGATCAATTTGCGTTCTGTTATTTACAGCGATTTCCTGCGTTGTAAAACCTACACTGGAATAAATCAGCACACTGTTACCGGGAGCCGATATGGTGTAACTCCCGGTTGCTCCCGCTAAAACTGCAATTGAAGTGCCTTTAATTTTGATAGATACTCCGGGTACTCCGGTACCTTGTTTGTCTTTCACTACCCCTTTGATGATACGGTCTTGTGCAAAAGACAACGCATAGGTAGTGAGAAAGAAGACCATGAGAAGGGTAATTCTTTTTATCATATTTAATTTGGTTAGAGTTATAAGGCGGTAAAGCTATCTGAATTATAGCACACCAACAAGAATAATTCAACACAAATATCTGATATACAATAAGTTACACTAACCAACAATACGCTTCATCAACACTTTGGAATTTCAGTAATCGTTGATTTTGACGCATTTAAGGATGGTCGTAGTTTCTGTGTGATACGGTTAAAACACAATAAAAAAATATGGTGTTCCCGGTAAAAAGATGATGGGTTCAGGAGCGGGTGCAGTATTAATCAGGCCTTTTTGCTCCTGCCAGACAATACAGTGCAGCTATCCCCGGAAGGAAAAAGTAAGCTCCGCCTTTTACGTGTACGAAACGGGGCATTCCTTTAAACTTCTCCCTCACAGGTATGGAAGGGATGGTCATATCGTATTCCCTTGTATCATCCGCCAGGTCTTTATTGTTCCCTGTAATCGGATCACGGTCATTGTACAGATCGGCAAACTTTGGGTTATTTATCCAGCTCTGCTGCATGAATTCAAACTGCCTCCTGATGTCTGCATTTAAACAAAGGAACAGTATCCCCCGGTCAGCCCCGTCATCCCGGGTTCCGGAAAGCCTTTCGCCGTACTGAATTCCGCGGCGGAGAATACGGTGATGATTCACTGTCTTTAAAGATTGTATGGGATCTGAACCCAGGGAATCCCTCGGGTTAACCCTGCGGATATGGGCACCATATGGACATTTGAGTCCCTGGGCATCATTGTTCATGTAAAAGAATGCGTTTTTGTCTTTTACATCCGGGTTATCTGCTTCCGGCGACATTACCAGGGGAGTACCGCTGGGCCACCTGCCAACAAATTTGGCCGCCACCAGGTCGCGGTGCGCCTGATCTCTTGTATTTGCATCAAGGTAAGCATGGAACTTTGCCACATCCTGATACAATTTCCGGAACACCAGGTAAGTGCCGTTTTGCCCGAAATCTTTGAGTTTATGATCGAAATACAGCGCAGGCAGGTTTCCATGGAGGTCATCTTCAGCCTTTAAGGTGGGTGTGGGAGGAATGAGGTTGTATTCGTTGTGATAGCCGAGGATAAATTCACCCGCCCGGACACAGGATTGCTGCCCCCTGGGGTTTGCCGGGCTATTCTCTATAAAAGGCTGGGAGATACTGTCGGTAAAACCGAAATGTTCTTTATTGTCTGCCGGCTGAAAGCCATGCTGTGCTGGCGCCCCTTCAGTAATACCATATTGCTGATATTGCTTTGTAAGCTCATCGGAGAGTTCCTTCAGCAGATCTGCCGTTGGCGCCTGTACCATCAAAAGCAGATGTATATCTTTCTCCTTTATTTCCCATAGCTCAGGTGCACTGTTGCCGTCATCTCCCAGCCGGCGCGCACGGTGCTCCTCTGCTATCCCTTCGCTGAACTCCTCGGAGAAACCGGAAACAAATGGCAGGTTGAATTTTTCAATACCGGCATTGGTAAATGCGATATTGATGGCATATTCCGGTCTTTTTTTATCGCCTGCCCCTTCCGGCCGTTGTGCAACGGTTATCCGCGGAATAATCAACAACAACCAATCCCTGGCCTTTGCGGTGTCAGACAGGGTTAAAAACAAATACCCGGCATATGGGAGGTGACCATAACCGCTGATGATGATCCCCTGGATATCCCTGAGTGCTGCTTTATTCAATAGTTTTAAAGACGACATATTTTTCTAATTTAAAAAATCGAGGCTTCCGTAATAACCCTTTATAAAATTCCGCCTGCCATACGGACGGGCCAGCTTGGTCACTTTTGTGTTCAGACTGATGTCTGTTAAGATATTACGGACCGTGCTGTCAGGATAGGCACTGTAGTAAACCTGGGCAGGCGTCTGGTTGTCACGTATATAACGCTTAAAAGATTCCACATCACTACTGCCGGACATTGGAAAACCTATACAATTTCCCCAGACCATGTTCATCCCTGCTACAGCGTGATCTGCAAAATCATCGATATAATTTTCCCAGCTCCCGTCAAAGTTACTTTCAAACAGAATGTTCCTGCCCCTGTCAATAATCACCCATCTTGCAAAATGAACGGTATCCAGGTCTGAAAGCTTACCTTTTGACAATTTAAATACCTGGTTCATCACAAAAAGGACAAGACGCAGCATTACGTAAGCCGTGACCGTTTGTTTTACCGGTACCACCACGGTCATTTGATTCTGAGTAACGATATCTTCTGCTGCGTACAGCTGCGCAGCCGTTTTTACATTCACCTGCGGATCATTTTGTTTTTTTCTCAGGCCAATGATCCACTGCCCGGTGCTGATCAATAAATTGGCGATAGCAGTCCCCAAACTGAATCCCGGTTTTTTGGGTTCAACGGACGGGGCTTTGGAATGATCAGGTACCGGCTGCGATTTTGGCTGCAGGTCATGAGTCTCACTGAGCCTCATTTGCCTGGCATCAAGCGATGTTTCCAGTTCCCTGCGTATAGTGGCGCTTTCCCAGATCAGGTTTACCGTGACCGCTCTCAATGCAACAAAAAAAGCCTGAATGGAAATATTCCCGCCTTTTAAAAACCGGAAGAACAACAGCGGATTATTTGCAGTGCCCTTCGTGTAGCCCTCACAGCGGGAAAAGAATTCGTCCATCGCTAAGGCAAGCCCGGTTTGGATAAGGTGATAGGCGTAGCCCTTCAGATCACCGTCGAAGTTACTCGAAAACAACAGCCTGTCGCCGCCGGGCTGCCCGGAAGCCCCCGGAATGACCACGAACCTTGCAAAATGCGTAAGATGGCTCTTACGGAAATCAACCGCGGGTGTTTTCCCCAATTGCTTTCCCATGGCCGCAAGGTTACTTCGCAGCCATTCAGCATCCAGATCAGACTTTATTGGCAGAATCAGGGTTAACCCACTTTGCTTGGTCATAAAACATAAGCTGTTAAGTACAATACTATTCACAAAATCATATACAGTTATATTGCAAACTGACAATAACACGGAAAAAAATCAATCTATCTAAATTAAGGACAAACACCTGTCCGGACAATCACCATATATGGTGACTTATGGCAACCCCGCTAAGGCAGTATACCGGCTACGATAGCTGCTGCATCTTCACTGACGCCGAAAATAAGACCCGATTTCTGCTTGCGGAGCCATGGAAACCCCAGAAAGAACAGACCTTTGATCGGAGATACACCATTTTCATGGACAAGTTTACTCTGGTGATCAAAAACAGGCAGTTTAAGCCAGCCGAAACTTCCCCTGAAACCCGTAGCCCAGATCACAGAAGTAATCTGGTGATCGGCAATATCCAATTCCTCTTCCGGAGAAGCGCAGGAGCCCTCAGCATCAGGTTGATCAGCTTCATCAGTTTCGGTCCCTCCGGCCTGTATACCATTTTTTTCCACATAGTCATCAACCATGCGCTTCACCTTGAGTGAGATTTCATCTGCAAAACGGATATTATCTGCGGCATCCTTACCAAAAAGCAGTTTTCCATCAACTGATCCAAGAAGCCTCCCCATCAGCGTGACCCCATCATCATAGAGCGACTGTAAACTTAGGGTATGACCCAGCGGGCCGACACCCGATAGTACCGGCGCTGCAGCCCTGATCATTGCAGGATCGGGCACTGCAGCTGTTGCCAGCTCAAAAAATCCTGCACCTGCCAGCCATTTCATGGTGTCTGCCCCCCGCAAACGGCGTGGAACACGCCCCGCCTTACTGGTAGCGAGGTAAACTTTACGGGCTGTGGCCGACAGTTCCTCTGCGATCTGACAACCCGATTTGGCACTCCCCACGATCAGCGTATTACCCGGAGGAAGCTGATTGGGATTACGGTAATCTGATGAATGAAACTGCTTTATTTCAGTTGGTAGTTCCCTGCTGATACCGGGTATCCTGGGTTCATTCAACATACCTGATGCAACAATGACGTTTTTAGCGAGCCAGATCTCCATCTCCCCGTTATGATCAGTTTCTACGTTGAATAATCCGGTATTATCATCTTTATCCAAAGATGTTACCCGGTGATATTCCCTGACGGATATGTTATTTGCGTAAGTATACTTTTTCAGTCCTTCACGGTATTCCCGGCCCTTTATAAACAGCTCCCCGGTTAAAGGATCGGCACTTTCTCCGGGCAAACAATTCATCCAGCCGGGAGAATCCAGCCTTAGGGAATCCCAGCGCTGGCTCAGCCATGATTCTGCAATGCTGCCGCGCTCAAAGATCACATAATTCAATTTGCGTTCATTCAGAAGATATCCTGCCGATAATCCCGCCTGGCCGGCGCCGATGATAATGACATCAAATATTCCGTTGGTTTCCTGAGACATGTGTATAAGATTAAGTTAAGTTTGACAATTGTACTGCCGGTACAACCTGAAAGATCAAAACTTGCTAAAAAAAGGCAAATATGAAATCACCATTAGCGGTGAGTATTCGTGGTAATGAAAAATCATCATAACTTTGTGATATGAATAAAGAAATTGCAGTCATTTTTGATATGGATGGCGTGATCTGTCATACCAATCCATATCATTCCCTTGCCTTCCGCGAATTTTTTTCGGCAAGAAACCTCGCCCCTACTGATGAAGAGTTTGCCGAGCATATGTTTGGTAAAAGCAACAGCTATATTCTTACGCACTTCCTGAAAAGGCCTGTAACGGGAGAAGAGTTTGTACAGATGGAAGAAGAAAAAGAAGGCCTTTTCCGTAAAATATATGAACCGCATATTGAACCCATTGCCGGCATCGTTGAATTTATGGCAGATTTAAAAAGCAATGGTGTAAAGATTGGCGTAGCCACATCTGCTCCGCGCGCAAATCTTGACCTGATCTTAAGCAAAGTTCCTGTACGGACACACTTTGGTTCTATACTGGCGAGCGAAGATGTGAAGCGGCATAAACCAGATCCCGAGGTGTACCTTAATTCTGCAATGAACCTGGGGCTTTCACCAGAACAGTGCCTGGTATTTGAAGATTCTTTTTCCGGTGTTTCTGCTGCCCTGAATGCAGGGATGCGGGTGGTAGGCGTGCTGAGCACACATACCAAAGAAGAATTGCCGCCATGTAACTTATATATAGATAACTATACAGGGCTGTCATATGATAAGGTCAGCCAGCTGTTCAACTCCTGACGCTTTGATCAGTTTTGCTGCTGACCGGCTTTAGTAATTACACGGGGTAATTACATAATAATGCCTCCGGATCTAAGATCCGGAGGCATTATAAATTTGGAATAGATTATTGTGCTGCATCCCACCAAACTCTTGAGGTCATCCTGTCACCGGCAGCATAACGTGATACGGCAGAAACATAATTGTCTGAATTTGCACTTGCTTCAGAAACAGGATAAGTGAAACGTCTTGGTATAGTTCCATTGGTAACGTTGCCAAAATAAACTACAGGTGTAAGAACCGGGAACCCGCTTCTTCTCCAGTTGGACCATGACTCATACTCATCCAGGAATGTGGCAACCCAATACTGATTGTTGATCTGGGCATAACCGGTAGCTATGCTAAATGGGTTTGCACCAAGATATGCCGCAATCTCAGCATCAGTTACTCCGGCTCCTCCTCCAGTTTGCGTAAACTGCTGCATTGCCGCGGTTACACCCGATTTGTAATACGTTGCCGCATCACCGGTAACCCAGCCACGCAAGGCAGCCTCGGCAAGCAGCAATTGATTTTCTGAGTAGGTAAGCAGGAAGGTTGGCGCATCTACCCGTGCAAGTGTATAACGGTTCACGATGGAATAACCATTCAAATTTCCCGGCCAGTTTGAAGCTTTTGAAATATCAGTGGCCGCACCATTCTCATCATAGCCGTTTGGCATTCCTATCTGCTTTGTTGCTGTGGTATCTCCATAATCAAACCCTGTTGTACCAAAACCAATACCCGGATTAGTTGCCACCGTAGCAATATATCTCATCCTTGGGTCTTTTGTAGTCCTCAGGTAATCAATAAAAGTTTTGCTTACACGGGTAGCATTGGGGTCCTGATAGGTAAGTACCTTACCATTACCATTTGAGGCATCTGTAGTATTTGCATCATGTGCAATCATTGCGTTGTCAGTATTACTGGCAAATAAACCACCTGCAACCGCTGCCTGAACCCATTTTTGAGCGTTGGCCTGGTCAACTTTTGATAAACGCATTCCCATACGCAGCATCTGCGAATACGCAAACTTTTTCCATTGCCCTGCATCACCTTTGTAAACAAGATCTGCGGCACCAAAAGTATTGGTCTTAGCAGCATCAAGAGCTGCGGCAGCTTCGCTGAGTTCCTTCAGTAAATCGGCATAAATTGCCTGTTGTGTATCATATTTTGGTTTTGTAATCCCCGAAATATAGCCCAGGCCAGCTTCGCTGTAAGGAATATCACCGTACAGATCTGTCATGCGCTGGAAAGCTATCACCCTGATGATCCTTGCAATATTGTAGCCGTTACTATTTGCTGCATCAGCTTTATAGTGGTTTACTACCTCCATAATATTAGTGATCTGGTTTGGAAAATTCCTGTCCCAATAGGCAGAATTATAACCCGCACTATAAGTATATTTATCACCATTCCAGTAACTCTGTGTAGAGGACAGGTGCTGCATAAAGGTACTTGCGTAGATCAGGTTATTTCTCCAGACATCATAGTCAGTACCGGATGTATATACTTCGGCAGCAGTGAACAGCAGTTTATAATCCATGCTGCCTGCGGTAATATGCGTAGGATCAAGGTTGATCTCTTCCAGGTTCTTTTTACAGCTACTGGCAAAAAGGGCTGTGGATATGGCAAGAGTAGTTAATATATGTTTCGTTTTCATCTCTTTAGTTTATTGATTTTTCATCTGTTAGATGGAGCCTCTGATGATTAAAATAGTGCTTACTCATTATTTTAATCAAGCCGGGTTCATATTTGATAAAATTTAGAATTTGACATTTAAGTTAAATCCAATGCTTCTTGTAGGCAGGTATCCGGCTGACTCTAACCCCTGCCCGTTGCCATTGTTATAAGCAGATTCAGGATCGATGTTTGGTGTGTGTTTCATGATGGTCCAAAGGTTTCTGGTTACCACTGAAATGGTTGCACCTTTTATTGAGATCTTATCCAGGAATGAGGTTGGTAAAGAATATCCGAAGGTCAGCTGCCTAAGCTTGATGAAACTTGCATCATATACAAATTCTTCAGCTACAAAGTTAGAACTGGTTAAGTTGGTCCAGTAAGTCTGCGCATCTACAGCCGTTGTATTTACCGCGCCTGTTTCAGTTACTCCGGGGCCTACATAACCGCCATCACGGCCTTGCAGCGTTGTTTTCTGTAAACCTGCAGAGTAAAGGCTCAGGTTTGTACCTGAATATACTTTAGCACCAAACTTGTAATCTACCAGGAAAGACATTGAAAATTTCTTGTAGTGGAAATCATTGCTGAATCCTCCTGTAACTTTATATGCACCTGAACCCAGAGCAACTACAGATGAGGTACGCTTCGGCTGACCGGTACTGTCATAGATGATATTTCCTGAACCGTCTCTCAGGTACGCATACCCCATGATCTGACCAAAGGATTTGCCCACAACGTTACTGATGGTCACGCCGTCACCATTTCTTGGAACAGCGCCATCAATGGCCAGTGAAGTAACGCCTTCACCCAGGTATAAAACCTTGTTCATGTTATAGCCGATATTGAAGGAGGTATTCCAGCCGAAATTCTTTGATTTCACAGGAGTTCCGTTAATCAACCCTTCAATACCCTTATTCTGGATTTTTCCAACGTTTAAGATGGCAGAAGAATATCCTGATGCAGTGCTGCTGGTAATTGAAGCAATATCATCATTGGTTTGCTTGTTGTAATAGCCAACGTCAAAACCTAAGCGGTTATCCAGGAACTGCATATTTAACCCAATTTCCTTTTCCTTGATCTGTACAGGCTTCAGGTTTGAATTGGGAACGGTTGAATTGGTTACGTAACCAACAGAGTTCCCACTGATCGTATAGGTACGTAAACCATAGGTAAGGTAATTCTGGTATGGGCTGGTACCATTTGAAGCCTCGGCATAAGAAGCCCTTAATTTACCTGATGATATCCATTTAGGCATTTTAAATGCATCACTGAATACAAAACTACTGCTTACAGAAGGGTAGAAATAGTGGTTGCTCTGAGGGTCTAGGGTAGAGAACCAGTCATTACGTCCTGTAAAGTTTAAATACAGATAACCTTTATAACCAAAGTCAGCAGTACCATAAACAGAGTTCACCCTGTAATGCTGATAGGTTTGCGTATACGATCTGTTGGCAATATTGTTTGCTGTGTACAGGTAAGGAATAATGAAAGGGCTGGCTGTTCCGTCCAGGCCATAAGATTTATTAATGTTATCCTGAGAGTTGGCCCCTGCGGTAGCATTGATACTGAAATCTTTGATCGTTTTATTGAAACCCAGCAAAACGTTGCCATTCAGCTCGCGGTAGTTTCTTTCATATTCTGTCAGTTCTCCACCGTTTGCATAAGCGGTTCCTGTTGGGGTTACTTTGGTATAATCAAAAATATAGCCATCACGGGTAACCTGTCCCTGGATGTATAACCATTTTGCAATGTCATACTTTAAGGTGGCACCGCCGGTCAGCCGGTTACGGTCTGTGGTATTTTCGTGGTCATAGGCCAGAAAATATGGGTTATTGAAGTACAGGCCGTTTCCTGGTGTCAGCTCGGTACCATCCGCTTTTGTTTTTCCCTCAAGCCATCTTACATCATAGGAATTGGCCAGGTACATCATGGTTGCATTGATGTTCGTTGAACCGTCAGAAAGCAGTGTACGGTTTTTAACCTTCTCAAAGATGTAATTGGCAGTTAATGCCAGTTGCAGCTTTGGTGTAATATGGTAGGTAGTATTCAAATTTACCCCCTGCTGGTTCATACCGGAATTGGGTACATTGGACGTATTGTGAAGATTTGAAAAACCTACACGGTAATTTGACTTATCAGTTTTGCCGGTAACGGCAACCGAAGTTTGGTTGTTTAAACCGGTCCTGTAAAAGTTCTTCCAGTTGTCTTTAGAATTATCATCATTGTATTTGTAGGTATTTCCCAGGATATTCACTGCATCAGAGCCATCCATTAAAGAGCCCCAGCTGGAATTGGCCGAGTTTAAAGCTGCTGCCGCTGTGGTTGGTTTGTTACCCTGGGTTCCCTGGCCGTAGGTGTTTTGCAGATCGCGGTAATCAATAATACTGTTAAAGGTCAGGTTGTTATTCAATTCAATTCCTAAACCGTTTGTTTTTGATCCGGATTTAGTAGTGATGAGAATGGCGCCATTACCACCACGGTAGCCATATAAAGCAGATGCGGCGGCTCCTTTCAATACCTGTAAGCTCTCGATATCATCAGGATTGATGTTTGAAAGCCCGTCTCCAAGGTCCACACCACCATACTGGCCTGCGCTTCCCTGACTTGCATTATCAAATGGAATTCCGTCAATCACATACAGCGGCTGGTTATTACCCGTTAAGGATGCATTACCACGGATAACCACGCGGCTGCTGCCTGAGGCACCTGTTGAGTTATTGGCCACACTTACCCCGGCAACTTTACCGGTTAAAGCATTCCCCAGATTCACGTCACGTGATTCTGTGAAGGCTGATCCGTCAACTTTGGTTGTGGAGTAACCTATTGATTTAGACTCTCTTTTGATACCCAATGCGGTTACCACAACAGCATTCAGAGAATTACTAAATGGTTTTAGTGATATGCTAATAGTTGTTCTCGCATTCACGCTGATCTCCTGTGATTCGTAACCCACAAAGGAAACTACGAGAACTGCATTTTGTGGTGCATTCAAACTAAAAACACCATTCGAATTGGTAGAGGTGCCAATGCTGCCTCCTTTAATTTTCACAGATACACCCGGCAAAGGCATGCCATTCTCATCGAGAACCTTGCCCCCGATTTTAATATCTGCAGCCCGATCTGATGCGAATAAGGGAACATGCTCAGTGGCCCTTTCATTTGAGTATTTATTATTTGTATAAGTACTTGCCACAGCATCCAGATTGAGCATGATGAGGGAGGCAAATACCAGTGTTGCAGGCAATGACAGCTTGGTTAGGCTGCATGTACCCGTCACAGTATTAGTAGATTTACTAATTTCCATAGTATGACTAGGTTTGTTTAGGTGATTGAGTTAGGTGATTGGGGATGATTTTAGGGCATCGGTATATTCCGGCCCCCCGGGGCACAAGATGCTGGCCCGTTTTTGATTAGTGTAATTCTTCTTTCATGTCTGAGTGGGATTGGGTTTCTAAATATTATATTAATTGATTTCGCTACAATGATCAGAACTAACAAGAAAAAGTATCAATACGATCTATTTTTTTATAAAAAAACAGAGTATTATAAAAATATCACCTAAAATATGTGTTATCAAATCTACAAATACACAAAAATCAGTATAAACTCACTTTTATATAATAAAACACTGACAATAAATGCACTAACAACACTTCTAAGTAAGATAAAAATAATTGAAATACATATTTCTTTTTAAATATTTTAAAAAGTATATAAGATTTATACAAATTGTATAAAACAGAATGATTTTTATAAATAAAAACAAACAAAACATCCGAAAAAACCACACAAACAAGAAACATAGCCTTTATTTACCCCGGTATCCACAAAAATAAAACACATATATATTTTATTATTCATGCAAAAAGGAGGATAACCTTCCGGTAAATCCTCCTTTTTATCTTCAAATTAGTTTGATCAGCTGATGAACAGCAACTATTGATTATTTATTTGATTCCTCCAAACGCCGCAAAACAAGCATTTTTATGCAGAACTTCTGTATAACGGAAACCTGCCGATCTCATCAGTTCCAGTTGATAACTGACAGAACGTGGCGTATCTTCAGCTTCAATATAGTTAAGCACCTGCTGCCGGTATTCCACTCCTCCTATCTGCTCCAGATGGGCTGCATATCTCTCCTCAAAAAGCCTGTTGAGTTGCTGCGGTTCATGACTGATCAGGTCTGATATCCAGAAACAACCGCCGGGTTTAAGAGAGCGGTAAATTTTCTGAAATACGTTTTCCCAATCGCTGTCTTCCCTCAAATGATGCAGAACTGCCGCAGCAAGTACAATATCATAGTGGTTCTCCGGCAACGCGGCTACCGAAATATCAGCCTGTATCGTCTCCACGCTGCCAGTGGTCACGGCTGAAACCCTTTCATTTGCCCGCTGCAGCATTGGCATACTGAGGTCAATCAGCGTACAATCCAGATTGGGGATCTTTTCCAGCATTTTCAGGGTATAATTTCCGGCTCCGCAACCAATATCAAGCAGGGTTACGGCGTCAGGCATTACATAAAAAGCAGCACTGGTAGTGAGTTCCAGCGTAAGCGGCGCATCAATCGTTGTTTGCTGCCCCGTATCAAGATTTGAGAAACGCTCAACATCCTGATCAAACCGTTTTCGTATCTCTTCAATAGTAGATTTTTTGGTAGTTCCCATATGTCTGTTTTTATATATACCCAAAACTATATATTATCATGATATTTGAAAAATATCAATTTAATCAATTATTGATATTAAAAAGGTATCATGGAATTAAGACATCTTCTCTATTTCAAAACAGTTGCCGAAGAACTGCATTTCAGAAAAGCAGCTTTAAAGCTCTTTATATCACAGCCCCCTTTAAGCAGGCAGATCCGCGAACTGGAGGAAGACCTGGGCGCCAGGTTATTTGAACGCAATAACAAAAAGGTATCACTTACCCCTGCCGGGTATTACTTCAAAAAACGTATTGATGAGTTATTTGCGCATCTCGAAGAAAGCAGGGGCATGGTAAAACAACTTCATGAAAATATGAGCGGAGAACTAAAGATAGGCTATATCAGCTCCACCTATCATCAGCAGTTATTGGATACACTAAAAGAGATGCGCATTGTTTTCCCTTTTTTATCGGTTAAGCTATTTGAGATCCCAACCATCGAACAGGTAAAAGCACTGGAAGAAGGCAAACTTGATATTGGCATCATGAGGGCACCTGTAAATTCTGAAAAACTAACGGTGATCACGCTGTTCCACGACCCCTTCATTGTTGCTGTTCCGGAGGGCAGCCCTCCTGTTGATCATATTCGCGACCTGGGGACTTTTTTATCCCGGCAGCCATTCATATTCTTCAACCGTGATTACGCGCCGGTATATTATCAGAAATTAATAGAAATCTGTCAGCGTATGGGGTTTGAGCCTGAAATTACCCATGAGGCCAATAACGTTCATTCTATTTTAAGACTGGTAGCACATGGAGCCGGTGTTTCCATCCTTCCCTCAGCTATTCAGGAGCATTTCCCTGATTTAAGATTACAATATATTGATCTCGCAGAACTGTCAATTACGACAGAGGTAGTAATGGCATACAAAACACAGCAAAATGAAGCCATTAACTGGTTCACAGCAAATTATAGCAGGCTCCTCAGCAAGAAATAATCCGTTACCTGGCTTGGGTTTGGCTGCACTCAGTCAGGGGCTTACTTGACGTCAGCAAGCGTTACGGTAAAATCAAGAATCGAATTTGAGGGGATAGATCCGATCGAGGAATTTCCATATCCGTAGTAAGACGGCATAATGAAACGGATCTTTCCTCCTTTTTGAATATATGGTATTGCGATCTGCCAGCCCGTAATTACACCTCCCAGCGCAAACACCACAGGTGTTCCCTTAGAGCTATCGAAAACCTGGCCGCTCAATAACCTGCCTTCATAATCAGCAGTAACCGATGTAGTTGCAGAATAAACCACATTACCTGATCCGGGTTCAAGCACCTGGTAAAAAATGCCCGACTTATCCTTAAGCGCCGGAATGTTATTGTCTGTTATAAATTTGCGTATCGCTGTTGTGTCGGATCTGAGCTGTGCATCAACATCAAATTTATCTTTGTTGGAGCAGGCTGTAAGACTTATAGCTATACAAGCCAGGAGCAATAAATGTTTAATAGTTTTCATTTGGAACAAATATAAAAATTACTTGATAAAATCAGTATACAAACTATTGATAGTTAACCTTAAAACGTCATTAAATCCATCGGTGTAAACCGGGCTGCACCCATTTGTAATGACCACAATCCCAAATTTTTCTTTTGGCTGAAAAAACATCGCACTGTAAAGGCCGTAAGCAGAGCCTGTATGCCCCGTCATCATTTTACCCGGGACCATGTTGTCTACATTCATCATTGCCATTCCATATCCCTCCTCTTCGGAAATCTTCTTTTGCATCAGTGCAGCACTTTTTTTAGCCATGATCCGGGTGCCCTTATACTCGCCTTTATTCATATGCATAATCATATATTTTGCCAGATCAGTGGCCGAAATCTTCATTCCGCCTGTTGGGGAAAACACAGGAGTGCTGTAACCCATTACATAGTTCTGTATCTCTTCCCTGCGTGGTGCATAAGCCAGTGGCGAAGGCCTGAACTTTTTGGAAACAGAATCATACTCGTAGATAGTGCTGAACAGATGGGAATCAAGGGAATCCACACAATATCCGCCATATAATTTCAAAGGATCCAGGATGTGGTGTTTCACGTATCTGTCAAAACGTTCTCCCGATTTTTTTTCTATGATCGTCCCTACCATATTGTAATTCAGGTTACAATACCTGTACCCTTTTCCGGGTTCATCATCACTGTAACATTTTGCCCAATTTTCGTTCTTTTCCGGATTGATCACATCCAGCGATAAATAGCCCTCGCTGTCATTGATACTTGAGGTATGTGACATTGCCATTTTTAGCGTAATAACGGTTTCCGGATATTTGGGGTTCCTGATCCTGAATCCCACAAGATCACTCATATCATCATTCAGCGACAATTTGCCTGCCTCAATAAGCTGCATGACGGATGTGGCGGAGAAGGATTTGGATATGGAGGCTATTCTAAAAATATTTTTGTCTGTCAGCGGGCTGCTGCTCTCCACATCTTTCCATCCTAAAGAATGTGTATAGATAATATCACCATCCTTTACAACTGCCACAGACAGTCCGATCACATCCTTGCTTTCCATGATCTGTTTCAAATTGGCTTCAGCCTTTTCGGCCTGGCCGAACCCTTTTAAAGAAGCGATTACTACCAGGAAGAAGGCAAAGAAATATTGTGCAGCATTTGATTCAGTCATAACTTGGACATATAAATCATGAAGATAATGATTTAAATCAAAAGATTTGTTCTGACTGACAGCTCAGGAGCCAGCGGGGATATCCCTGAGTTTAGATGGCTGCACTCCATAAGCCTGTCTGAAAGCGTACGAGAAATGAGAAAAATCTTCAAAACCAAGCTCAATATAAACTTCAGACGGTCTCTTGCCCAGTTCTTTGATCTGGTAATATGCTTCCTGTAACCTTCGCTGTACTAACCAGCGGCTGGGCGACTGCTGAAATATCTTTTTAAAATCCCGTTTAAAAGTAGCCAGACTTCTTCCCGTGAGATAGGCAAACCTGTCCAGTCCAACCTTAAAGTGAAAATTCTTTTCCATGAATCCTTCCAGATCAATCTTACCTGGCTCACTAAAATCAAACAATACATCTTTAAGTTCAGGATTTACCTTTAGTAAAATAATCAGGGCTTCCTTCAATTTTAACCTGATCAGATCCCTGTCTTCCAGTTGGCCGTCAAGCAGATAGGGATTTAAAGATTCAATATAATTCCTGTATAAGGTTGCATCAGGTAAATTCAGAACAGCTGCCGCATGATCCTTTTTTACAGCCTTATAATGATATACGGCACTAAATTCCCGTAGTGTTTGCTGGTCAAAACGGATGGCTATCGTTTTAAACTCACCATTTGGCGGCGGTATTTTTACGAACCTTGCAAGACGGTTCCTTTTGCTGAACCTGAAATCACCTTCATGAAAGGTGTATTCCTTCTCTCCGTCATTCACGGTCATTGAGCCAGACACCTGGTAACTGAAGATATGGTCCTGCACAAATTGTTCTCCTTCCCTGCTTACATTAAAATAGCAGGAATGAACAATGGACGGGAGTTGTTTTTCGGTCATGCTGATTAAAATTAATCAGAAATGCCGGTTTTTCAGCATTTCTGATCAAATATTATTGAGACAAATACTTTAAAAATCCGTTTTTAATAAAATTAACGTACTCCTGGTCCGGCATCTGCGCCCTTGCCCGTATACGTGCCATGAAATCCTCATTACCAATCACATACCTTAAAGTATCTGTTTCATCTGTGGCGGCATGATAGATTAACTCTGCTACCGGTTCTGCACTGATAAGTTTTACAGCTCTCATCTCATCAAACATTTTTCCGGCAGCTGCCAGGAAAGGATCGTAATCCACAAGCTTTTCATTATGGGCAAATTTTTCGTTACTTGTTTTGCCAAAATTTGTTTCAGTGCCCCCCGGCTCAATGATCTTTACTTTGATGTTTAAGGTAGAAAGCTCGTAAAAAAGCGCTTCTGAAAAACCTTCCAGCGCAAATTTAGAAGAAGCATACAGGGATAACAGGGGAAGTGTGAATTTGCCTGCACCTGAACTGATGTTCAGAATTGTTCCTGTTTTACGTGCTCTGAAATGTGGCAATATAGCCCTGATGGTGTTCATTACACCAAACACATTGACATCAAACTGCTTAAATACCTGCTCTGGTGTGATGGCTTCAAAAACGCCGCTTTGCCCGTATCCGGCATTGTTTACCAGAACATCAATATGGCCAAAATGCGCAACACCCTCTTTTATTGCCTGCTCAATTGTGCCGCTGTCCTGTACGTCAAGCTTAACGAGCAGAACATTCGGCACCTGATTTAACGCTGTTTCCTTTTCCGGGTTACGCATGCTCGCGATAACATTCCATCCCCGGCCAGCGAAGTATTCTGCAGTTGCTTTTCCGATGCCTGATGAAGCCCCTGTGATTAAAATTACCTTTTCCATTATTTTCCAGTTTTAATGATACACAAAACTAGTGTGCAACGAGCAATGAAACTGTGCTGAAAAGCTCAAATCATTGTGTTTAAAAGTTCATCCTAAAATTTAAACGGCCTTTTTTCCCAAAGCTAAAGCTCAATCGTTTTAATCTAATTTTAATACTAATTGTTAATTTTAGCTATATTTAGCTTTTTATAGATGAACTATGTCATATTAAAACCATATCTTACTTTCGAAAGCAACTACCAACCGAATGACAAAAAAAACAAGCTTTAACTGGTCAGATGAGTGTGAACCTCATAAACTACGTACTAAAACTATTATCAAAGAACATCCTGAAATCCGTACCCTTATAGGGCGGAACCCATACACCTTTCTGATCATCCTTTTCTGCGTCAGCCTGCAAGTGGTTCTGGCATGGCTTTTAAAAGATCAGGCCTGGTGGTGGAGTGCCATTGCAGCATATTTTGTAGGAGCATTTGCATGCCATACTTTGTTTATCTGTATCCATGAATGTTCGCACAACCTGGTATTCAAAAATAAAAATCTGAATATCATCAGCAGCATCCTGGCAAACCTTCCCCTGATCTTTCCAAGTGCGGTCTCTTTCACTAAATACCACATGAAACATCACTCCTACCAGGGTGTGGAAGAACTGGATGCAGACATGCCTAATCGCTGGGAAGCCAAACTGATCAATAATTCAACGCTCGGCAAGGCGGTATGGCTGTTGTTCTACCCCATTTTTCAGGCGCTCAGGCCAATGCGATTAAAAGAGATCAACTTATTTGACACCTGGACCGTAGTCAACATTGCCGTGCAGGTAATTTTCGCAACTGCGATTGTCTACTTTTTTGGCTGGCAGGCGCTGGTGTTCTTAACCCTCAGTTTTTTCTTTTCTGTAGGCTTACATCCCCTTGGTGCAAGATGGGTGCAGGAACACTTTTTAACGCATGGTGACCACCAGGAAACCAAAAGTTATTACGGCCGGTTAAACCTGGTCAACTTAAATGTTGGTTTCCATAACGAACACCACGATTTCCCTTCTGTACCCTGGAACAAGCTGCCACAGCTCAAAGCCATGGCAGATGATCATTATGAAGAGCTGGGTTACCATACCTCTTATACAAGGCTGTTGTTCCAGTTTCTGTTCAATAGAGAGATTTCTGTATATTCACGTACGGCCCGCTCCAACCGGGGGAAAAAAGCAATTGTACCTAAAGCTGTACCAGTGATCAGTTATTCCGAAACTCCTGTCAGTTAATATCATTAAGACCTCGTCTTATAGCAAAAAAGCAATATGCAAAAAATCGCATATTGCTTTTTTTTTTGACGACCGGCGCTGTAACTGATCCGGCCTGGAAGCCCGCCAGTGTTTTCTGCAGCCTGAAATTGGTAAGGTATACGGCTTCGTAAAAAATGAGAAACAGTCCTGCTGTACGGGACCGGTCAATCCACTGTTTGATAATGAACACCAGGATTTCAGGAACCAGCACAAAACGTTGTTTAACAGACGTTTGCAAATCAACATCGCTTTGGCCTTAAATTAGCGGCAGAGCATAAACCGGCATGATCGTAAAGCCGCATTCCTGTAATTTATCAGACAAGACCAATTATAATCCAGGCGATGATCAGACATAACTTGTTACTTACGTACAGAAATTTTAAACGCTTCAAAATTTCATTCTTTATCAACCTGGCTGGCCTGTCCATGGGGCTGGCCTGTACGGTGCTGATTTATCTGTGGATTGAAAATGAGCTGAGCATCGATACATTTAACGAAAATGACAGCAGGCTCTATCAGGTAATGAGGAATGAACCAACGCACAGTACGGTCAAAACTGAAGAATATACCCCCGGACTCCTGGCCCGGGCAATTGCCTCAGAAATACCTGAGGCTGAACATGCAGTGGCGGTTGTACCCCCTTCTACGGTTTACAGGGGCGTCCTCTCTGCAGGAAACGCCCATACTTATGCGATGCCTCAGTTTGTGGATAAAGATTACTTCAATGTATTCAGCTGTACTTTCATTCAGGGAAATCAGCGTGCGGCATTGTCAGACAAAAGGGCGGTATCCATTTCTGAGGGCATGGCACTAAAGTTATTTCACACTACCAAAAATGTTATCGGAAAAATATTAAGATTCGAAAACGAATATTTTAACGGGCGTTATATGGTTTCAGGGATTTTTATTCCGCAGCCTGATGTTTCCCGTCAGTTTGATATACTCTTCAGCTATGAACTATATTTAGAAAAAAGACCTGAAATCAGGGAATGGGCCAATGGTGGCCCCTCCACATATGTGGTTTTAAAACAGGGTGCCGGTATTGAGCAGGTGAATCAGAAGATCAGCAGCCTTTTAAAAAGGCAGCGAAAAGGCACAAAGGAAAGCCTGTTTCTTCAGAAGTATTCGGAAAGGTATCTATACGGTAACTATGAAAATGG
>Ga0247730_1000021_pt1 | contig 197645 bp, 186 predicted proteins | sample UWRJL073202C2_FD_180959 | JGI IMG/M metagenome (GOLD analysis project Ga0247730, IMG submission 180959) | Plant litter microbial communities from Arlington Agricultural Research Station in Wisconsin, United States - UWRJ-L073-202C-2 | ecosystem: Environmental > Terrestrial > Plant litter >... | reverse complement strand
ACATTACCCATCCCAATGTGGCCGGCGCAACCGTGCTCAGCTTAGGCTGCCAGCATGCCCAGGCAAGCATCCTTGAAGAGGAGATCAAAAAGCGTGATCCGAACTTTAAGAAACCGCTGGTGATCCTTGAGCAGCAGAAGCTGGGAACGGAAAGTAAACTGCTTGAAGAAGCATTGAAACAAACCTTTGCAGGACTGATGGTTGCCAATCAGCAGCAGAGAAGTCCTGCGCCCCTGTCTAAACTTTGCGTAGGCCTGGAATGCGGTGGCTCTGATGGGTTTTCAGGCATCTCTGCCAACCCGGCCCTGGGCCATCTCTCAGACCTGCTGGTAACCATGGGCGGCAGTGTGATCCTGGCAGAGTTCCCCGAGTTATGCGGGGTAGAACAGGAACTGAGTGACAGGTGTACAGATGTAGCTACTGCAGAACGTTTTATGGGGCTAATGCGTACATATAACGCCCTGGCTGAAGCTACGGGATCTGGTTTTTATGCCAACCCATCACCCGGGAACATCAAAGACGGGCTGATCACTGATGCCATCAAATCTGCCGGCGCGGCAAAAAAAGGGGGTAACTCCCCGGTGACAGCCGTACTGGATTATCCTGATAAGGTAACCATGCCGGGACTAAACCTGTTGTGTACGCCCGGAAGTGATGTAGAAAGCACTACAGCAGAGGTAGCCTCAGGTGCAAATATTGTGCTGTTCACCACCGGCCTTGGCACACCAACGGGAAATCCGGTGGCACCGGTGGTTAAGATCTCTACCAATACGGCATTATTCAATAAAATGCCCGATATTATTGACGTCAACTGCGGCACGATCATCGAAGGCAGGGAAAGTATTGAAGAAGCGGGAGAACGCCTGCTCAATTACGTGATAGAAGTAGCCAGCGGCCGTATCAAACCTAAAGCAGTAGAACTGGGGCAGGATGATTTTATTCCATGGAAAAGAGGAGTTTCATTATAATTTAATATATGTTTAGTTTAGAAGGAAAAACAGCGATCGTTACCGGTGGCGGAAGTGGCATCGGGAGGGCTATTTCTGTATTGTTTGCCGCCCAGGGCGCCCAGGTACATATCATTGAGCTTAATGCAGCAGCAGCTGAGGAGACGGTTAATGAAATCAAGGAGAAACAGGGCCAGGCCTTTGCCTATGGATGTGATGTGAGCAACCAGCAGGAAGTGCTGAAGGTCTTTACCCAGATCGGAAAGCTGGACATCCTGGTGAACAACGCCGGAATTGCCCATATAGGAAAAGCCGATACCACCAGCGAGGAAGATTTTACAAAGGTATTCGACGTGAACGTTAAAGGTGCATATAACGCATTGTTTGCAGGGCTGCCCTTACTGAAAAAAAGCAGGACTGCCGCCATTCTGAACATGGCTTCGATTGCTGCCGTGGTAGGTATATCAGACAGGTTTGCCTATTCTATGAGCAAAGGTGCCATATTTGCCATGACGATGTCTGTTGCCAAAGACTATATGGCCGACGGCATCCGCTGTAACAGCATTTCCCCGGCAAGGGTACACACGCCGTTTGTAGATGGCTTTATAGCAAAAAACTATGCCGGGCAGGAAGAGGAGATCTTTGCAAAGCTCTCCAAAAGCCAGCCGGTAGGCCGCATGGGGAAACCTGAAGAAGTTGCAGCCCTGGCTTTGTACCTGTGTTCGGAAGAAGCAGGGTTTATTACAGGAAACGACTATCCGATTGACGGAGGATTTATAAAACTAAACAACTAATATTCATATGAAGTTAATAAGATGGGGTGAGGCCGGTAAAGAAAAAACCGGTGTGATCATCAATGATGTGAAGTACGATACCTCTGCTTTTGGCGGAGATTATAACGAGGAATTCTTTGAAGATAACGGACTGCAGAGACTGGAAGAATTTGTTAAAGCGAACGAGGGAGCACTGATTGAGGTGCCGGCCGGTGCACGTTTAGGATCACCTATAGCCCGCCCTTCCAAAATTGTTTGTATAGGGTTAAACTATGCAGACCATGCAAGAGAAACAAACGCACAGATACCGGCTGAGCCGATCATATTTATGAAATCTACCACCTCTCTTGTGGGACCTAACGACGCGATCATTATCCCGAAGAATTCTGTGAAAACAGACTGGGAAGTGGAACTGGCAGTGATCATCGGTAAAAAAGCATCTTATGTGGATGAGGCTGATGCCCTGGATTACGTAGCCGGGTACGCACTGCACAATGATGTTTCTGAACGTGAGTTCCAGCTGGAAAAAGGCGGTACCTGGGATAAAGGTAAAGGTTGTGATACCTTTGCACCAATGGGCCCCTTCCTGGCAACACCTGATGAACTGGGCGACATCAATAACCTGCGCCTCTGGCTTACCGTGAACGGCAAGACCATGCAGGATGGCAATACCTCAAACTTTATCTTTAATGTTGCCAATGTGGTGTCTTACCTGAGCCAGTACATGACCTTACTGCCCGGAGATGTGATCTCTACAGGTACGCCGGCAGGTGTAGGACTGGGCTTTAACCCGCCCGTATACCTGAAAGATGGTGATGTGGTAGAACTGGGAATTGATGGCCTGGGAAGTGCAAAACAGGAGCTTAAAGCTTATGTAAAACAATAAATCATTCAAATGGATCTGCAGTTAAAAGATAAAGTAGTGATCGTTACCGGTGGTGCGAAAGGAATTGGGGAAGGCATAGTGCGCCAGCTGGCAAATGAAGGTGCAATCCCTGTAATCGTGGGCCGCAATGAGGCGGACAACAACAGGCTGCTGGCAGCTATTACGGCCGGCGGATCACAAGCCTTCCAGGTGGTTGCCGAACTTACCGACCCCAAACAGGCTGAGCTTACCGTGAACAAGGTTGTTGAAAAATTTGGCCGCATAGACGGACTGATCAACAACGCGGGAGTGAATGACGGTGTAGGACTGGAACACGGAAGTTACGATGCTTTTGTAAGCAGCCTCCATAAAAATGTGATCCATTATTACCTGATGGCACAGCACTGCCTGCCATGGTTAAAGAAAAGCAAGGGAGCCATCGTTAACATCGGCTCAAAGGTTGCAGAAACGGGACAGGGAGGAACTTCGGCCTATGCCGCCTCTAATGGTGCCAGGAATGCACTGACCAGGGAGTGGGCCGTAGAACTGCTGCCATACAGCATCCGTGTAAACGCGGTGATCGTGGCGGAATGTTATACTCCCCTGTATGAAACCTGGATCAAATCATTGCCAGACCCGGAAAAGAAACTGCAGGATACGCTGGCCAAGATCCCGCTTGAGAACCGTATGACCACGGCTGAGGAGATCGCAAATGCAGTGTTATTCCTGCTTTCACCAAGGTCAAGCCATACTACAGGCCAGTTAACGTATGTTGACGGTGGTTATGTTCATTTAGACAGGTCAGTTAGTGCATAGATTTTATATATTTGCAAAATGTTCAAAACCATTCTTGCGCATATACTAATTTTTACCACACTTGCAGCTAACGTTGGTCAGCTGTTCGTATATGCGGGTTTTGAACTGAACCAGAATTATATTATCTCCGAACTGTGCGTAAACCGCGACAAACCTCAGCTGCACTGCAATGGAAAGTGTTACCTGATGCGGAAGTTAAAACAGGCGGAACAAAAAGAAAAAAACAGGGACGGTGAAAATCAGCGGTCGATGTTTCAGCATGGAGTAGTAGTTGAAAGACTTTCTTTCTGCCCGTATGCAGTACAGATCGAGAAGGAATACCAGTCTGAAATCCCATTTCGCCTGCCCCAGTTTGCTGCTGATATCTTTCAGCCACCACGCGCATAAAATCCTTATCATAGCCGGTATCTCTGGATACCGGTATTTTTTTCCAGCTCATTCTCCCGGCCTCATGGCTGATCAGGAAAACGGGCTGGCTAATTTTTTATGGATTTTATTTCGCAATTCTAATGAACATCATCAGATACCTCATTCTGCTTGCTGCGTTCTCTATTTTTTCTGATAGCGCGCAGGCACAACATAAAGCCCTTACCGGCAACATCTACGACTCTCAAACCAAACAGGCGCTTGCCGGTGTAAGTATTAAAAATTCTGCAGGCCAGGTGCTGGCTGAATCTGACCAGTACGGACATTTCTCTTTTCAGAACAGCAGTGATGACGATCTGATCAGTTTTGTACTGGTAGGCTTCAAGACGCAGGTATTAAAATCAGTAGCTAAAGAGGGGAGCATCAATATCCAGATGGATGCTGATGAAGCTAACCTGAATGAAGTGCGCGTCACCGGATTTGCAGGAAACCGCACCAAAAAAGAAACCGCAGGAGCTATTGCGCTCATCACCAGTGCAGATATCAACCGCGGAAGCGGATTATCCTTCCAGCAGGCCTTAAATGCTGTGCCGGGAGTGAGAATGGATCAAAGCACCCTGTCAGAAGCCAGGATCTCGATACGCGGGAACGGCGTGCGTTCCTCCTTCGGACTGAGGAATATCAAAGTATACCTGAATGATATCCCTGTCACAGAGGCTGACGGAACTACACGCATTGAAGCCCTGGATGTAAACAGCATAGGCAGGGCTGAGGTGATCAAAGGCCCGGCTTCAAGCATCTACGGCGCGGGAACAGGAGGCGTGATCAATTTTCAGCTGCAGCGTTCGCCCTACCAGGAACAGAGCCTGGAGGCCTCCGCACTGGCCGGCAGTTACGGTTTACACCGCCTGGCATCTACGTACAGAAGCGGTGGCGACCAGATCAACAGCTATGTATCTTACGGCTGGCAGGAGTATGACGGCTACCGCGAGCACAGTAACGACATGAGGCGTTTCCTGTCCGGCAACTTCCAGCTGTTTCCAAGCAACAAACGCATCATTACACTGCTCCTGAACAGGACTACGCAGTATTCACAGATCCCGGGATCGTTAACAGCTGAGCAGGTGGCGGCAGATCCAAAACAGGCCAATGCAAGTAACCTGGATAAACAGGCCGGGCGCTACCAAACCTGGACAAGGGTAGGGCTGGGACAACAATACCGCTTCAGCAACCAGTTTACAAACAGTACAAGTGTGTTTACGTATTCATACGATCTGAACCACCCTCTTCCATATGCCTACCTCAGGAATTTTTACCAGAGTTATGGCGGAAGGACCAGCTTTACCTATGACCCTGAGTTTTCGGCTCTGCCCACCAAATTTATCGTGGGTGCTGAATTTAACCAGGGCCTCACCAAGGGAACACAATATGTAAACAACCACGGAACGGAGGGAGCGCTAACGGCAAATATTGATTACCGTAACACGCTCTATTCTTTGTTCTATCAATCGGAGACAAAGCTTGGTGCTCAAACACTGCTTACCCTTGGCCTGAGTTACAACAGCCTGAAATACGACGTGTCTAACTACCTGCTGCCCGCACAGAGCGGAATCAAGGATTTTAAACCACAAGCCACCCCACGCATTGCCCTGAGTCATCATTTCTCTGAAGCACTGAGCTTACACGCCAGCGTAAGTTCAGGATTCTCGCCTCCTTCAAGTTCTGAAGTGAAGAACGTAAACGGCTCTATCAACCCCAGCCTTCAGGCCGAAAAAGCATTGAACTACGAGATCAATGCCAAAGGGAACCTCTTTCATTCGAGGCTCAGCTATGACCTCGCGGTATTCAAAATGGATATGAAGGGCGAGCTGATCGGACAGTCGGTTCAGCAGGGCATTACCATATATAATAATGCAGGCAAAACTACGCACGATGGCGCAGAGCTTGCCGTGTCATGGCAGGTACTGAAACCGGAAGATGGTCATGTGATTGCAGGCTTGCGACCTTTTGTAGCACTGACGTATTCAGATTTTAAGTTTAAGGATTATAAGATCCTGAATGCTGCAGGTGAAGTGACCGCCACCTATGACGGCAATAAGCTGACCGGTGTTTCGCCGTGGGTGCTCAGTGCCGGTTTGGACATGGAAACAAACTTTGGCCTGTATGCTTACCTGAACTATTATTATAACGATAAGATGCCGCTGAATGACAGTAATACTGATTCTAACAAAGCTTACGGTGTAGCGGGAACTAAAGTGGGATACAAAAGAAAACTGGGGCGGTCATTTGAACTGAACCTGTATGGAGGTATTGATAATGTCTTTAATGAATCTTACAGTTCGATCCTGTCGTTAAATGCGGTAGGGTTTGGAGGGGCACAGCCGGCATATTTTAATCCGTCGCCAAAAAGAAACGGATATGCAGGATTGTCACTGAAGTACTTTTTATAGCGTTTGGACTTTCCTGTAATATCTTTTGGTATGTAGTATCCTTTGATAAGTAGTGCCCTGTGATATTTGTTATGCACAATCTTTATATGCATATCTTTTAGTATATCGTATTCCCGGGTATTCGTGAGGGCTCCGTTTAAAAGATCGTCTTGTAAAAAATTAAAAGAATGGTATTCCGGCTGCATTAATTCGCTACGCGAAAGAACGACTAGGCCGTCATACCATTCTTTTAATTTTTTATCAGTTTATCCAATGGCACTATGCAAGGGGGGATGGATGGGATGATGTAAGGCCGGGGGATCTGCTAATAACCCTGCTAAGCCGCCCTGCATGGATATCCTTTAAAACAGTGGCATTATGCATGGGATTGTACAAGGCAGGTTGTGCAGGGATCTGCTAATCACCCTGCTAAGCCGCCCTGCATTGGATAACCTAAAAAAAAAGGTATTGTTAGTTTGATGCCTTCGGGCGTTCTTCCGCGCCCGTCAGCATCAAACTAACAATACCTTTTTTTCAGCGAAGCCAGAAAATCCCTGAGCAACTGGAGCAGATGATCTCTGAGCAACTGGAGCAGATGATCTCTGAACAATCTACGCCGTAGTCAGCCACCAGGTATTGCCGAACGGGTCCTCTACACCGCCGCTTCTTCCGTAGTCCATATCTGAAACCTCGGTTACAATTGATGCGCCATGAAATATAGCCCTGTTAAAGGTTTCATCAGCATCGCCAACATAGATGAAAAAGTTACCGCAGGCTTTCCCGTATTTATCTTTTGCCTCTGAGAGTAACATCACTGTATGGCCAATTTTGATCTCTGCATTTAGAACAGTCCTGTTATCCGCAGCCATATTCAGCAATAATACCTGTGCATTAAAAACAGTCTCGGCGAATTCTATAAATTCCACTGCGTTTACAAGCATCAGGTAAGGAAGAATAGTCTGTTGATCTTTATAATTTTCCATTTCGTGAGTATTACATCAAGCATAACAAATAAATGAACGAGAGGTTTGATCTGGACAATTACGGAATTTGTAAGCCGCCGGTTTTTAATATTAAATCAATTTAGCATTTCCAATATCCGTGTTTTTTGTTTTCACTACAGTTCAAATAATTCAGTATGAATCAATTCAGAGGTTAAAATTCCAAATTAAATTGGATTTTAACGCTTATCTTGCGGCAATTGTTAAACTATCTAATAATTAGGCAACAGGAAGTGTTTTTATACAAACTGACTATGAAGTTAAAGTTGTCAGAATGTAAAATTTAATCTGTCACCGATAATTTTACCGATATTGTTAACAAGTATGATGGAAATTGTAATCTGATTTCTATTTTTGCCAATGCTAGATGGATGGATTCTGCCTTAAAAGTTCTCCATCTGAAAAATTAAGAATAACCAAAGTTCGATAATGCAAAACCAAGGAAAAAAAATCAGAGTTGCCATTTTAGGCGTAGGCAATTGCGCCAGCTCACTCGTTCAGGGTGTAGAATATTATACAAAATTTACTGATAAGACGTCAGGTTTAATGGCTGATGATATTGGCGGATACAAAGCAGCAAACATTGAATTCGTTTGTGGATTTGATGTGGATGAAAGAAAGATCGGTGTCCCTTTAAAGGATGCTATTTTTGCAAAGCCAAACTGTACTATGGTACTGAATGCTGATATCGAATCAGAAGCACCGGTATACAGGTCGCCTGTGATCGATGGGGTATCCCCGCAAATGGCTGCTTACCCTGAAGCAAACAGGTTTGTGATCAAGGATGAACTTAAAAATACCGATATCTTAATTGATGGCGTTTCTTATGATAAAAACCAGGTAAGTGCCTTACGTGAAGAGATCATTGCTCATTTACGTGAACATGATGCTGAAGTATTGATCAATTACCTTCCTGTAGGGTCTCAGCAGGCGACAGAATTTTATGCAGAGATCTGCCTGGAACTGGGTATTTCACTGGTAAATTGTATTCCTGTATTTATCGCTTCAGACCCGGTTTGGGAGCAGAGGTTCATTGATGCCGGTATCCCAATCATCGGTGATGATATGCGCAGCCAGTTTGGTGCAAGTATCGTTTCGCAAATGCTGCAGGAGCTTGCCTTCGAAAGAGGACATCACGTGAAAGCACATATCCAGAGAAACGTTGGCGGAAATACAGACTTCCTGAACATGGAAGATAAAAACCGTCTGAAATCTAAAAAGATCTCCAAAGAAAACGTGATCAGGGCACAGAATGATATCAGGGGCATCTCTACTGAAGACAGTTTCCTTCATGCAGGTCCATCTGAATATATCGCGTTTTATGGTGACAACAAAGTGGCTAACTTCCGTCTTGAACTGGAAGGATTCATGGGCGCCCCGGTAGTATTTGATGCACAACTGTCAGTTCAGGATTCACCTAACTCTGCCGGTGTAGTGATCGATGCAATCAGGTACGTATATGTAGCAAGAGAATTAGGCCTGGTAGGTGCTTTAAGAGGCCCATCCGCTTCTACGCAAAAAACTCCACCTGAGCAAATGATGTTCAGTGACGCGATCTATGAATGCCATGCACTGGCTAAACGCGAACTGACTGCTTCTACAAGAAAACAATTGAAAGTTGCAGTAGCAGCTGTATAAAGAAGAACAGGCAGCTCTGTGGAGTTGCTTCAAGGAGAAAACCCGCTTAAGCATTAGCCTGAGCGGGTTTTCTGTTTTTGAGTACGTGTAGAGGTGTTATGTTTCCTGAGAAATTCTTCACAGGGATGATTGATTTTATTTGTGTTAACTCTGGTTCTTCACCAGCTTATCAATCTTACGTTCAAATTCTTCTTTAAACTTTGTATAATACTCTCCGGTTCCCGGGCCAAAGAAATCTGTAGTGATCTCAGCTACCTTTCCGTTCCTGTCCAGAATAAGCGTAGTAGGGAAAACCTTTATTCCGGTAAGCTGAGGTAATGTTTTTTCTGTACGCTGCGGATCTGACACGGTTACAGGGGTGATCAGCAGAGGGTAATTTACATTGAACCTTTTCTGGAATTTACGAAGGCTTGTTGTGGAACGGTTGATGTCTGTGGTGTATTCATAGGCCAGGCCTATCATCTCAATTCCGCGCTGTTTGTTTTTATCATAATATTCACTCATAAAAGCAGTCTCGTCCATACAATTCGGGCACCATGAACCCATCAGCTGGATCACAACCACCTTGCCTTTGAAACGGTCATCTTTGATTGATACCTGTTTACCATCCAGGTCTGCGAAGCTGAAATCCAGTGTGCCATCCTGGCCATCCTTCAGTTTGGTCAGTGTTTCTTCCGGCAGGAGTACGTTAGGGTCTTTCAGTGCCGTCCATTCCTGAACAGGCCCTTTACCGCTGTACATGTGAGCATCAGACATGACATTGTTGTTTACCCTTGCGGTAAAGAACATGGCGTGCACGCCGTCAAAAGTAGAGAGTTGCAGCAGATCGCCGGTCACTGTTCCTGAAAGGAAACGGTAATCTCCGGAAGGAGTGAGTATAGATCCTGTAACCAGGTTTCCCTTTTGTGAGAAGTTGCCGATGGCAGGTTCATGGCTTTTCAGGAAATCGATCTTCCATTTTCCCTCTACCTGTTGTGAGGCATTCCCGTTAACCGGTGCAAAGCGGAAATTCTGTTTTGCAGAAGCCGTAAAAGGCATTTCCAGATCCTTCACAGAACCTCTTTTATACCAGGTACCTGCGATACTATCTTTTGATATAATCTTTAGTTTAAAAGACGATTCAAATACCGGCATATCGATGAACATGGAATCTTTAACGAGCTGAATATCCTTTACCAGCATTTTTTCCTGCCCGTTTACAACGTACAGGATTATCTTTTCTTTTTGCTGCTGCACCTGCAGGTTAAAAAAAATGTGATTTCCGTCTTCTCTTAACAAAGAAGCGCGCCAGAGGCCATTCCGAAGGCCTGTATCTGCTATAGCGAAACTGGATAGCAATAATAGTAAACTAAATATGGAGAACGTTTTAGACATAATAGGGTGTGTTTTTTATCATTTTTGAGATGAATAATTATACGAAGATAGTCCATAATTATTAAATCTAGTAATTGTGTAGAGTAACAGTCTTGTCACGCGTATGTTTTGATAAATTAATCACCTGCATATCAGTTAAAATCATTATATTTAATATAACCAAATAAGAGCGCCATGAACAGGCTACTGACCGTATTTCTTGTGTTATTCTGCTGCTGCGGCTTTTCCGTAGCCAGAAGCCAGGGTACGCCTGATACCAGTTCTGTAGAATTTTATGGTCATACCTTTCATTTGGTGACAGATGGCACAATTTCCCTGGATCTGCAGAAAGATCTTTCTGAAGCAGCTGTAAGGAAAGGGTTCAATACGCTGAATGCGGCCAACTATCATCCACTGACAGATTCGCTGCTGGCCTACAGGGAAAAATACCGCCTCAACGACTGGCTATACTACCAGCTGATCCGCAAAGTTGCACAGCGGCTCTGCCCCAAAGAACTCAATTATGGCAATTACACCCTGTATAAATGGTTTATGCTTGCCAAATCCGGATATGATGCACGGCTTGCATTATCCCAGCAGAAGATCATTTTCTACATCTGCAATGATGAGGACATTTCTGATATTCCTTTCTTTGAGGTAGAAGGTAAAAAATACATGTGCCTCAACTACCATGATTACGCTAAAGCCAATCTCAACGATGATCCGCCGGTACCGGTGAAAATCGATATTCCGGAGGCTAAAAATACTTTTTCATACAAGGTGACGCGTATGCCTGATTTTAGTGCTGCCGACTACACGGAGAAAAAACTGAATTTCACCTATGACCATAAACAATATCATTTTAATATCAAGCTGAACCCGGCAGTGAAAACGATCTTCGCCAATTACCCGGGGGTAGACTTTGAAACCTATTTCAATATTCCCCTGAGCAAAGAGACCTATGGTTCGCTGATTCCGCTTTTGAAAAAGAATGTGCAGCGGATGGACCAGAAGAAAGGGGTGGACTACCTCATGCGGTTTACGCGATATGCTTTTCTGTATGAGAACGACCAGGAGAACTTTGGCAAAGAAAAAAGGATGTCTCCCGAAGAAACGCTTTCCTCGGCTTACAGCGACTGTGACGACAGGGCCGCCCTGTTCTTTTACCTGGTCAAAGAGATCTACAACCTTCCGATGATCGCACTCTTATATCCAACTCATATTACAATGGCTGTGGAATTCAGCAAACCGGTTGGAGACCCTATCCGGTACAAGGGCAAAGTGTATTCTGTATGTGAGGCCACGCCTGAAATGGAAGACCTTTCCATCGGACAGCTGGCATCCAACCTCAAAAATATTCCCTACAATATTGTTTATCAGTATGATCCGCAATGACAATCATCCGATTAATTTTTTTTACAGATTTGATTATACACTTGTAAGCTGAGAGATAAAAGTGTAAGATTGCAGTGGATGGAAATGCAACAAAAACTCAGGCCCGTGATGTTCGTTGGAACATCGTCTGACGTAGGGAAAAGTGTGATTACTGCAGGATTTTGCCGGATATTTAAGCAGGACGGTTATGCGCCTGCGCCCTTCAAAGCACAGAACATGTCGCTGAACAGTTATGCCACGCCTGAAGGACTTGAAATTGGCCGTGCGCAGGCTGTACAGGCCGAAGCCGCAGGGATCCCCTGCCATACCGATATGAATCCCGTATTACTGAAGCCCACTACGGACAAAACCTCACAGGTGATCCTGAATGGCCGGTCTATAGGCAACCAGACTGCGAGGGAGTATTTTATGTCGGGCGACAGGTCTGCATTATTTGAAGAGGTGAAATTAGCCTATACAAGATTGTCCGAAAGATATAACCCCATCGTAATGGAGGGTGCCGGAAGTATATCCGAGCTGAACCTCAAAGCGAGGGACATCACCAATATGCGCATGGCCATTGCTGCCGGCGCAGCAACATACCTGATCACAGATATTGACAGGGGAGGCATTTTTGCCAGCCTGTACGGTACAATGGAACTGCTGGAACCTGAAGAACGGGCCTGCATCAAAGGGATCATCATCAATAAGTTCCGCGGTGACGCTACCTTGTTTGACGAAGGAAAAAAAATCATTGAACGGCTTTGCGGCGTACCCGTGATAGGGATGCTCCCTTACTTCCGCGATATCTTTATTGAAGAAGAAGATGCCGTGGCCTTACAGCAGAAGCGAAGCCAGCCGGTGAATGATAAAGTGAATATAGCCGTTGTGCTGGTAGGCAGAATGTCTAATTTTACAGATTTCGACCGCCTCGATAAAGACAGCAGGCTGAACTTATATTATACACATACACAGGACGGTATCGCCGGAGCGGATATCATTATCCTGCCGGGAAGTAAGAATACCATAGAAGACCTGATAGAACTTAAAAACAACGGACTGGCAGCAGCAATCATGCAGGCGCAGCGGAACGGGAAAACAGTGATCGGCATCTGCGGAGGGTACCAGATGATGGGTGAGCTGATCGAAGACCCGCTCGGTGTAGAGTCTGCCGTAACTGAAGTTACCGGTTTGGGCATTTTACCCGTCAGAACCGTACTGCTGGCAGAAAAAACTACCAGGCAATGTGATTTTACCTATCGCGGCCATGCGGAGATCTGCCGGGGATATGAGATCCATATGGGAGAAACAAGTACCACCGGCAATGCAAATGCTACAGCCCTTCTTTCAGACGGACAGCCCGATGGTTATTACCTTTCAGAAAAATGCTGGGGTTCTTACCTGCATGGTATTCTGGATAACCCCGTGGTGATCAATGCGCTGGTTGCCCCATATACAGATGAAAAGGTGGATACTGCTGATTATCAGTCATTCCGGGAGGAGCAATATGATAAACTGGCGGCCTTGTTAAGGGCAAACCTGGATATTGAACAGGTCTATCAGCAATTAAAAGATTAACAGATGTTTCAGGGACACGGAGATGACGGCTACCTGCACGGTAAGCCATTAACAGCAGATTTTAGTACAAACGTATATCATGGAGGAGCACCCGCGGGACTGAAGGAACACCTGTTTGCCAACTGGGATAAAGTAATGCGCTATCCTGAAGTGCTGGCCGAAAGCCTCACTGAGAAAATTGCCGGGTATTATGGTTTCGGCAGTGACCACATTCTGGTCACCAACGGAAGTACAGAGAGTATTTACCTGATTGCCCAGGCGTTTAAACATCAAAGATCGGCAATCGTTATTCCTGCCTTCGCAGAATACGAAGATGCCTGCCGCATGCATGGGCATGAAATAAATTTCATCAGCTGGGAAGATTTTGAGGCGGAGATTGATAGAAACAGGGTTGACAAAAACAGCGTTGAAAAAGACGCTGCTGCTGTCCAGGAGCTAAATCCTTTTCTGAAAGGGACAGACCTGGTTTTTATCTGCAATCCGAATAACCCCACGGGGGAGGTGATCCCTGGACTGGAACACCTGATTGCGCAATATCCTGATACTTTGTTCGTAGTAGATGAGGCATTTATAGAATTTACCTGTTCCATCACTTCTTTGGTAGGAGAGACTGAAAATTACAGTAACCTGGTAGTGATGCGCTCTATGACCAAAGCATATGCTGTGCCGGGGTTAAGATTGGGGTATATCGTTGCGCAGCCGGCGATGATAGCACTCTTCCGCTCTGCCAAACTACCCTGGACTGTAAATACCATGGCGCTTGATGCCGGTCATTTCATTTTTGACCATCTTGACAGCCTGGCCCTGCCCTTGCAGCAGCTGCTGGCAGACAAAGCTGATTTTATCATGGGACTGGGCAATGCACCGCTGACCATCCATCCCAGCCATACCCATTTCTTCCTCGCAGAAACGCAGGTAGAAAACGCTTCCCGCTTAAAAAGCTTCCTGCTGGATAAATTCAATATCCTGATCAGGGATGCAGGTAATTTCAGGGGCCTTTCCGAAAATTTCATCAGAATTGCTACATTAAGCCCGGCTAAGAATAAATTGCTGATCAACGCATTATCAGAATGGAAACGTACGTAATCATCATCATTCCATTACTGGCGGGCTACCTGCTGGATCTGGTACTGGGCGACCCGCACCGGCTGCCCCATCCAGTGCGTTTTTTTGGCACACTGATCGGCCTTGCCGAAAAGCGGCTGAACAATGGGAAGTACAGGTTTGTAAAAGGAATGATCACCGTGCTGGTACTGTGTTCCGGAACGTACCTGTTTTTCTATGCCATGGTGCATTTTCTGCTCCTTTATTGTGTGCCCCTTTACTTTCCCTTTGCCACCATATTCATATTCTACGCCCTCGCCAACAAAGGACTGGTTACGGAAGGGAAAAAGGTGTTTGATGCGCTGCAGTATAAAGGGCTTGAGGCCGGGCGGGAACGCCTGTCATGGATCGTAGGCCGGGATACCTCAAAACTTGACGCCCAGCAAATCCGCAGGGCTGTATTTGAGACCATGTCTGAAAACCTGAGCGATGGAGTAGTAGCGCCCCTGTTCTTCTATTTTATTGCTGGTGTGCCGGGAATGCTCACCTATAAAATGATCAACACACTGGACTCGATGATCGGCTACCACAGCGAACGGTATGAGTATTTTGGCAAGTTTGCTGCAAGGCTGGATGATGTGGCGAATTTCATTCCCGCAAGGATCACGGCAATACTGATGCTGCTGGTAACACTCAGTTTCAGGGGCTGGCGCTTTGTATTGCAGTACGGGCACCAGCATAAAAGCCCGAATGCAGGTTATCCTGAGGCTGCGCTGGCAGGCATCCTTGATGTCCGTTTTGGCGGGCCAAATGTTTATCATGGCCAACTGGTAGACAAACCTTATATTGGTACCAATAACAGGGAAATTAAACACGAAGAGTTTAAAGTGGTCAGCAGTATCAATCACGGGGTCTGCCTGCTGATGGTCTTATCCATCACCATCTACTTTTTCCATTTCTAAATACGCTGATCAGCATGGAGTTGAGTAACAAAAGATATGTCATTACCGGAGGGCCCGGCTCGGGGAAGTCTACATTGGTTGAGGGACTTGAAAAAGCCGGTTACACCTGTTCTGCCGAGATCTCAAGGGAAATGATCAAAGCTGAAGTGGCAAAAGGCTCTGACTGCCTTCCTTGGCTGGATATCTCCTGTTTCTCTGATAAGGTGCTGGCCAGGATGACCAGCGCCTGGGAACTAAGCTCAGCAAACGCACTTACGTTTTTCGATCGGGGAATACCGGATGTAATTGCCTATCTCAGGATCGCAAGGCTGCCTGTGCCTTCAACTTATCTGGATGAGCTGCTGCGACATCCTTACGCAAATCAGGTCTTCATTCTCCCCCCCTGGGAAGCGATCTATGTGAACGATGCTGAACGCTGGCAGAGTTTTGAGGAATCTGCTTCCATTTACGAGGCGATCAGGCAAACTTATACAGGTTTTGGCTTTGAACTGATCGATGTTCCAAAAATTGCTGAAGCGGACCGGGTTGCGTTTGTTTTAAATTTTATAAAATAATTACCCGCCGATTTTAGTAGAGTTGAAATTTTTCTCTTAGGTTTGCAGCATTAGGTAGTATTTCTAAGGAAATGCTTTAATAGGGAATACTGGTGTAAATCCAGAACAGTCTCCGCTGCTGTAAACCTCATTCAAAAAACTGTTAAGATGCCACTTTCTGAAAAGGGGGGAAGGCGACAGTTTGAGGAAGTCAGAAGACCTGCCTTATACATGTTTACTTACGCTTTCGGAAGAAAGGCCAACAGTTATGATCAAAAAGATAAAAAATCCTACACGCACAGGAACATTTTCCTGTTTGCTGGTTTTCCTGTTGCTGGGCAGTTCATGCAGGCAGGCACCGGCCGTCAAAAAGCATACTTCCGCAAAAACCGGGGCTGCTGAAATCAGGTATGCCAAAGGTTTCGGCATAGACTATTACGATGGCTATAAACTGCTGAATATCTATTCAGGCTTTGGGCCTGATGCTGATACTGCACAATATGTTTTGCTGCCAAAAGGCCTGAAAGCCCCTGAGGGATATGCCAAAGCACAACTGATAGAAATTCCTGTAAAAAACCTGGTTGCCATGTCATCCACCCATGTGGCGCAGGCAGATTTTGCCGGGGTTGCCGATGCCATTACAGGCCTGGGCAGTTTCAAATACATTACCTCGCTGGTGGTCAGAAAGAATATTGCTGCGGGTAAAGTAAAAGATGTAGGGGTTGACGGAACAATGAACGATGAAATGCTGATCAGCATGAAACCGGGCCTGGTGATCGTTATGGGCAACCCGGATGCAAAATTCTCAAAGTATGCTACACTAACCGACGCCGGAATCCCTGTCATGCTCAATGCCGAATGGCTGGAAACCACCCCGCTCGGCCGTGCAGAATGGGTGAAGGTGATGGCCGCCCTGACCAACAGGGAAAAGCTGGTAAACGCAAAATTTGATGCCATAGAAAAGGAATACCACCGCCTGGCTGAGATTGGCAGGAATGCCAAAATCAAACCTTCCGTAATTAGCGGCATGCCCTTTAAAGGAGTTTGGAGCGTGCCAGATGGGGACAGTTATATGGCGCAGTTCTTCAAAGATGCGGGTACTACTTACAAGTGGATGAACATTAAGGGAAAAGGCAGCCTTGCGCTGAACTTTGAAACCGTAGCCCCGGAAGCATTAAAAGCCGATTTCTGGCTGAATGCAGGGTATGTTGATTCTAAAAAGGACATCCGCGCGATAGACGCCCGTTATGCAGATTTTAAGCCCTTCAAAAACGGAAACATCTTCAACAATAACAAAAGGGTAAATGACCTGGGCTCAAATGACTACTGGGAATCTGGTGCGGTAAGTCCGCAATTGATCCTGGCTGACCTCATCAAAATCCTTCATCCGGAGCTGCTGCCGGGCCATCAGCTGGTCTATTACAAGCAATTGAACTGATCCATTGTTGAACTGATTCTTCAAATTTTACTGCCTTGAATAAAATAAAAGTTCTGGTACTGCTGTCACTGCTGGTGATGGCTTTCCTGCTCGATGTTGCATTGGGTTCTGTACATATTCCGGTAAAGGATGTGGTCAGGATTCTGTTTACACCTGATGCTGCCAATGAAAGCTGGATCTATATCATAGAGAAAATAAGGCTGCCTAAAGCAATGACTGCGATTATCGTGGGTTGCGGCCTCTCGGTCAGCGGCCTGCAGATGCAGACGCTTTTCCGCAATCCCCTGGCTGGCCCGTCGGTTCTGGGAATTACTGCAGGAGCAAGCCTTGGTGTGGCCCTGGTTATGCTTTCCGCAGGGAGTATCACGAGCCTGTATACCATCAGGGAACTGGGAATTTCCGGCAGCTGGCTGGTGATCATTGCTTCGTCATTGGGTGCAGCCCTGATCATGGTCGTCATCGTATCGATATCGTCCTCCCTGAAGGATAACGTTATTGTACTGATCGTAGGTGTAATGATCGGCAATATTACGCTCTCAGTCATCAGCATCTGGCAGTACTTCAGCTCTCCTGAGCTGATCAAAGATTACCTGATGTGGACCTTTGGCTCGCTCGGAGGGGTGACGGGCAATCAGCTGATGATCCTCGCAATCGTAGTTTCTGCAGGCCTGCTGATCTCATTCTTTTCCTCCAAATTGCTCGACGCTTTATTGCTGGGAGATAACTATGCGCGCAGCATGGGTTTAACGGTACAACATGCGCGCCTGTTGATTGTGCTGAGTACCAGCGTGCTTGCCGGTGGAATCACTGCTTTTTGCGGGCCCATAGGTTTTATAGGCATCGCTGTCCCTCATCTTTCACGGGCCTTGTTCCATACCTCAAGCCACCGCATTCTGATTCCGGCCTGTTGCCTGGTAGGTACTGTACTGATGCTGGTCTGCGATATTGTGGCACAGCTGCCGGGCAGCCAGACTGTACTGCCAATTAATGTGATCACGGCACTGGTAGGCTCACCTGTAGTGATCTGGATCATTGCAGGGCCAAATAAACTGAGGGGGTTCTGATGAAAAAGCAACAGCTCATCTTACATACTACAGCGCTGACGATAGGTTATCATCCGGGTAAACACCATGCAAAGGTGATTGCCGGGCCATTAAACTTATCATTATATGCAGGTCAGCTGATCTGTTTGCTGGGGCCTAACGGCTGTGGCAAGTCAACCCTGCTCAGAACGGTTTCAGGTTTGCAGCATCAGCTTTCAGGAAGCATTCAACTGGAAGGGAAGGAGTTAAAGGGGTTAAAACCTGCAGAAATTGCAAAGCAGATCAGCCTGGTGCTGACAGACAATGTCCGCTCAGGAAACCTGGACGTGTATTCGCTGATTGCCCTTGGCCGTTACCCTTATTCCGGCTGGCTGGGTATTTTAAACCAGATTGATAAAGCGGCTATAGATTATGCCATCCATGTTACCGGTACTGCGGCTTTTCTGAACCGCAAAATGGACAGCCTCAGCGATGGCGAATGCCAGAAAGTAATGCTGGCACGTGCGATAGCGCAGGATACGCCACTAATTATACTGGATGAGCCTACGGCACATCTGGACCTGCCCAGCAGGATTCAGCTGATGCGTTTATTGCACCAGCTGGCAAAAGAAACCGGTAAGGCCATCCTCCTTTCTACCCATGAACTTGACCTGGCACTGCAGGTGGCAGACCAGATCTGGCTGATGGACAGCAGCGGTCACCTGGCCGCAGGCTTGCCCGAAGAACTGATCTTAGACGGATCTTTTCAGCAGGCCTTTGATAAGGACGGAATTTCATTTGATGCCAGTACAGGTGCTTTTCATATCCATCCTCCCGGCAAGGATGAACTGTGTGTAATTGGAGAAGGTACTGCTGCTTTCTGGACCCGGAAAGCCCTGATCAGGAAGGGATATGTGCTTGCTAAGGCAGCAGCTCGTACCATAACGGTTTCGGATGATGGAGGAAAGATTTCATGGCTGCTGGATACAGATGGCCGTAAATTATCATTTCATACCCTCAGCTCAGTTTTGGATACCCTTGACCAATCCGGTTTTACCCTCTAGGCCGTCTGGTCTGCCTATACATCATGAATCTATATAAATAACAAGCAAATGAATAAAAATCTACAACTCATCTCTTTTAAAAACATACTCATCGGCGCAGTATTGATCAGCAGTTCTGCCCTGGCACAGGAAAAGAAGAGGCCTGATACGGTAAAGACCAATGCACTGGATGAAGTGGTGGTAACGTCTTTACGGATGGAGACAAAAAGGCGTGATGTGCCGCAAAGTATGACCGTGATTACTAAAGCGGCAATGGCGCTTACTCCTTCAGGAGAGGTAACAGACCTGCTAAAAAAGAATTCATCCCTGAATATTATCCAGTACCCGGGGCTGTCTGCCGGTATTGGAATACGCGGATTCAGGCCGCAGATCAGTGGCTTAAACCAGCGCTCTTTATTGCTGGTAGACGGTCGTCCGGCCGGTACGGTGAGCATTGCAACCATCAATCCGGCTGATATAGAGCGGATAGAGGTACTGAAAGGCCCGGCCTCGGCCTTATACGGATCATCAGCAATGGGTGGTGTGGTAAATATCATCACCAAAAGGTCTGCAGGTGATGTGCATGGGAATGTTTTTGCAGAGTATGGCTCTTATGAGACTTCTAAACTGGGGGCAGATGCCGGTGGAAATATCACAAAGAAACTGGATTTCAATTTGTCATTTCTCACTTATGACAGGAACCGTAACATGAAGCTGGGTAAAGGCAATCTTTTCAGGGATCTGCTGAATGCCGATCAGGCAACCTATAATTACACCACCGGGCCGGTTAAGGTTGACGACGACCGTTCTGATGGTTTGAGACGTGAATATACCCGGCTGAATTACAATACGGGGAGTTTAAGATTAGGTTACCAGATCAGTAACGTCTGGCGGCTGGACGTAAGGGGAGAGCGCTTTGTGGCCAAAAATGTAGAGGCGCCGAGTGATATTTTTTATGGCAATGCACAGCCAAGTACAAAAGACATAGAACGGCACAATGAAGAGGCTACATTTTCGGGTAATTTCCCGAATCATCAGCTATCCTTGAAGGGCTATACTTCGGAAGAGAACAACGTAAATTACACGCTGACCTCAGGCGGTGTAAAGATTGCGCCATATACCTCATTCAAAAGTTCTGCGAGCTGGAAAGGCATTCAGGCTAAAGACGCCTGGACTATAGGCCGGCAGTCAGTGATTGTTGGATTGGATTACAGCAGTGCCGCTACAAGTTCTCAGTCTTTCCTCTCCACAGGGGTTGAAAGGGCACCTTTCTCACCGAACTACAGCCTGAATTCAGCTGCTGCCTATGTGCAGGGACAGTTAAATTTCCTGGACAACAAATTAGTGGTTAACCCGGGAATACGCATGGACCTGATCACCTACAACGTCAAACAAACTCCGTTGTTAACCACCTATGCCGGCGGAAAACAAACCAATCCCTTTGTGAGCCCGAGTTTGGCGGCACAATACACCATCATTAAGTTGCTTACTGTACATGCCAGCACGGGCCGGGCTTTCGTAACGCCCGATGCTTACAATGTAGCAGGCTATTCTGAAATTATTTCAGGAGGCAAGGCCACCGTTACGCAGGGAAATCCGGACCTGAAAAATGAAAACAGCATTTCCTGGGATGCAGGTTTGAGGTTCACTAAATCTGAGCTTGGTCTGAGTGCCGATTTTACCTACTACAGCACTTCGGTAAAAGACAGGATCACTACGCAAAGGACTGTTCCTCCTGCCACGCAGCTTACGCCCGGCGGACTTCAGATCAACAGTATCACGACTTACGTAAATGCGAATAAAGCGAATATCAATGGTTTTGAGGCAGAATTTGCGCTGGATTTTGGTACGCTTGCCGCTAAAGATTATTCAATGAAACTGTTTGCCAATGCAACACGATCATCCAAAGCCAAAGAGGTCACCCTCTCGGCAGACGGAACGGAGACAGCAAAGGATATTTATAACGTGGCCGATTTTACCGCCAGCTACGGTTTGGAATACAACAATTTAAAAGGAATTGACCTGCGTTTAAGCGGGCGTTATGTGGGCAAGCGTAAAGATACAGACTTCAATGACCCCCTGTCTCCTGAAGTGGTTTATCCGGAATTTATGACCCTGGATTTTGGCGCAAGTTATACGTATCAAAAGAAACATACCCTCAGTTTCCTGATGAACAACATTACCGATGAAAACTATTATGAGAAACGCGGGTACAACCTTGCGGGCAGAAACTTTTCAGTGCGCTACACGCTGAATTTTTAAATGCAGCTCAGTCAGGCTGTTGGTTAGGCGGGCCGCTGCGGAAGAAATAATTTGCCGATGTAATTTCTTAAATTAAAACCTTAGCTTCATCACTGGAATCAATTACGGTTGTGAAGCATTTAAATCAATACAATGAAGATATATACAAAAAAAGGAGATAAAGGGACTACCGGGCTTTTCGGCGGAAAACGTGTAAGCAAAGACGATGTGCGGGTGGAATGTATAGGCACACTGGATGAGGTGAATTCCACGATAGGTTTCCTGCGGGTAAAACTGGGCGATACGCATGAATGGCAGGCTAACCTCCATAAGATCCAGAAGGATATGATGGATATGATGTCTCATCTGGCCCGTCCTTCGGATACCAAAAAGATCAATACCAACCCAATGCCTGTGGACGGCCCTGTTTTTTGCGAGACCTGGATAGATGAGCTGGAAGGGGCCATGACGCATCCCTCAGATTATTTTATCCTCCCCGGAGGCAATGAAATTTCTGCACTGTGCCATATGATCAGAACACAAATGCGCAGGGGAGAAAGAAGATTGGTGAGCCTTACTGCTACTGATGAAGTGGATGAAACTATCCCTGCATACATTAACCGGCTGTCAGACCTGTTCTTCACGCTGGCACGGGCTGAAATGGATAAAGCAGGTGTAGCAGAAGAGAAATGGCAGCTATTCCTGTACAAACGTTTTAAAAACACTGATCCTGCACCTCAACCTTAAACCTATGCTGATCTATGTAAGCGGTGGGGTAAGAAGCGGTAAAAGTGCCTATGCACAACAGCGCGCGCTGGAACTGAGCCCAGCTCCGGTATATATTGCAACAGCCAGAATCTGGGATGAAGATTTCCGGGAAAGGGTAAAACGCCACCAGGATGACCGTGGCCCGGAATGGACTACTTTCGAAGCTTACCGTGACCTCCATCTGCTGCCCTTAACAGGGCGCACCGTGGTGATCGATTGTGTGACCCTCTGGCTGACAAATTTTTATATGGAACATGAGAACAATATTGAACGGTCTTTAGCTGAGTTTAAAAAAGAGATCGACCAGCTGGCATCCATACAGGCCACTTTTATCGTCATTTCCAATGAACTTGGTATGGGAATGCACGCGGATACAGCCGTAGGACGCCAGTTTGCAGACCTGCAGGGCTGGGCAAACCAGTATGTTGCCGCAGTGGCTGAAGAGGCTGTATTTATTGTCTCGGGCTTGCCTTTATATTTAAAGAAACAGTTATAACAGTGCTTATGATCAACAGGGAACTGAAACTTTTTTTTACTGCCTTATCATTTTATACCAGGCTGCCTGCACCCGCTTTTGTACATCAAAGCCGTACAGATCTGCTGCCAGATTCCATCAGGTACCTGCCATTAATTGGCTGGTTAGCAGGAGTTGTTGCTGCGGTAGTTTACCTGCTGGGGAACTTCCTTTTTGGGAATGCCCTGGCTGTATTGTTTTCCATGGTCGCAACGGTATTGCTTACCGGGGCATTTCATGAAGACGGCTTTGCCGACGTGTGCGATGGCTTTGGCGGGGGCTGGACGAAAGAGAAGATCCTGGATATCATGAAGGACAGCCGCCTGGGTACCTATGGGGTAACAGGATTGATCCTGTTACTGGGAATAAAATTTATTGCAACGATACAGGTGACCACTGATGTGAATGCTGTGGTTATCCTTGGTATTTTTATGATTGCACATTCGCTCAGCCGTTTTGCTGCCATCATGGTTGTTTTCAGGCAAAGTTATGCCCGCAGTGCAGAGAGTAAGATTGGCAGTGCGGTGGCAAAAGGCAGGCCGGTTAACCTGGTCATAGCGGCGGTGTTTACCCTCTTACCTCTGGCGGGCCTGATCTTCTATACCGGTGAATCTTCCATAGCCTTTATCCTGATTCCGGTGGTGCTGCTCAGTTATTACCTGGGCTATTATTTTAAGAAATGGATTGGCGGTTATACGGGAGACTGTCTTGGCGCCGTACAGCAGCTAACAGAAGTAGTTGTTTATTTGTCCTTATTCCTGGTATGGAAATTTATCTGATCAGGCATACTACGCCCCTGATTACAAAAGGACTGATCTACGGGCAAACAGAGGTACCGCTGGCCGAAAGCTTTTCAGCAGAGAAGGAGCGGGTGCTCAGACAACTGCCTTCGGTCATTGACGCGGTATATTCGAGCCCTTCTTCCCGGTGTACACAGCTTGCAGCAGCTATTTCACCTGCTTATACAATTGATGCCGCACTGTATGAACTGAACTTTGGTGATTGGGAAGGGCAGACCTGGGATACCGTCGGCCGTGCAGCATCTGATGCCTGGATGAATGATTTTGTCCGCCTTTCACCTCCTAACGGGGAAACTATGCTGCAAATGGAGCAGCGCATTCTTGAGTTTTGGGAAGAGCTTTTACAGCAAGCTTTTGGAACTGTGGCTTTGGTTACGCATGGCGGAGTGATACGGATTATCCTTGCGCACTACCGCGCTGTATTGCTGAAGGATGCTTTTTCTATCCCGGTAGGAATGGCCGAAGTTTTCAGGCTGTCGGTTTCCAGCCTGTAACCCGGAGCTGATCGCCTACGCTGATTACCCCATTGCCTTTATGCAGCAGGTTTTGCCCGAAAAGCACCTTTTTCCCCTGGGTGCGGTAACCGGCCAGGGTTTTCAGGGGTTCCTGGCCTTTGGCGCCTGTTTGCTGGTCTATGGTGGTCAGCACACATCTGGCACAGGGTTTAACGGCCGAAAATAAGGTGTCACCCAGATAGAAACCGGCAAATTTATCTTCAATATGCGCTTCTCCGCCGGTAAATACCAGGTTGGGACGAAAGCGGTCCATACGTACCTGCTCCGCCAGTCTGTCATTGAGCCCGTCTAAGGAAGCCTGGCCGATGATCAGGCAGGGATAACCGTCAGCAAAACTAACGATCTCATTGTCTTCCGCATACCTTGGATCTACCAGTCTTCTTTCATCTGCCGGCATTTGTACTAACCGCACATCCATCTGCATGAAGTCGGTAAACCATTCATTAACGGGTTTACTTACTTCCAGTCCTGTAGACTGGTCATCCCAGATGTCAACCGGTATGCTGATCCCTGTGGTTTCATCAAGGGAAAAGGAAATATGCCGTTCCGGATCTTTTTTATGGGTAACGGTTAAGCGGCCATCATCAATTGTCACCTGCAGCATAGCCAGTTCAAAATGTTTTCTCTGGGTGACAAATGTGCCCCCGGCATCGATGAGCATCCATTTCCTGTCATATTTTAGTCCTGTGTCTACCAGCTGGGCCTGTTTCAGGCTAATCCCTCCAAGTGATTTAATAGGATAAATATGGAGTTCGGATAAGTACAACTCGTTCATGCTTTAAAGATAAAATTTTCTTCCGGTAAAAGCGGAACATGAAATATAATCAGACGGACAAATGGTGGTGTTTAAACCTATACAAAACTCGTATAGAACTCGCATAGAACCTGCACCTTGGCTGGGGTTGGTCTGGGGTTGGGAAGGGATCGCGCTGGGGTTTACGTGCTTTTACGCAGATCAACCCCAGACCAACCCTAGACCAACGCTACGGAAAATGCAGGTTTTGTGCGGGTTCTATGCACGTTCAGTATGAGTTCATATGCCGTTAATACCACATTGTCTTATACTGAGATTACTTGACAAATTAGGAGTGGTAATTATTAGTTTGAACTGTTTTTACTTGACATTTAATGCTAAACGTCTCATCGCTACCGATCTATTTAAAAGATAATTTAAGTCATCAGATCTCTGCGGAATTTGTTAAATTTGACACTCAGAGGAAGGGTAAACCGGACGGGAAGCAAATTTAATTACATGGGACTATTCGATATTTTCAGGAAAACTGAAACAGCAAAACCAACTGAACCAAAAAAACAGGCGGAAGAGATCACTTCTGCTGAGCCGGCCCAACAAAAAAGCCCGCAGGTTCATAAAGGAGACCTGGAAAAAACGCAGTCCATCGCAACGCTTCTGGCCATACCCAGGGAAGAAAGAACCGAAAGCTGGGTAAACCAGTTCCTGGCTGACCTGCCTTTGGCCGCCTTCCGCTGCGGAACGCCACAGCTGATCGCCGGGCCTGATGGCTTTCCTTATTTCCAATTGTTTGTTCCTGAACCGGGAGAAGAGTTCCAGTCTTATGTAGTCCACGAAATGATCGGCGGTTTCCTTGTAGAAAGGGGTTATGGTGTAGTCATTAATCCCGGGGCAGGGCAGCCCGACTGGGTACTGACCTACGGTGATATCTTAAACTACCATCTGAATGGCAGCTTCTTTACACTGGAAAGCCTGTTCAGCAACAGCAGCAATACTGAAGAAACAGTGGCACAGGGTGAAGAGGTAATGGTTGGCCAGCCCTCAGAACTGATACTTCCGGCGCATACAAGAAAATTGTTAAAGGACTTTTTTGAGCTGAATGGCATTCAGGATCCTAAAGTGATGCTGATGATGCGCAAGAATGGGGAAGAGATGAGCCAGGACCTTGCCTTTAATATCACTCCTGAATCCTTTGAGTCAGAAGAACACTACCGCAATATGATGCAAACCGTAACCTGGTATCTTCCAAGGCACTATTCTATAGTTGGCTTGCATGATCACCATGTTGAAAACGGCTTTATGCCTTTGTAGACAACCAATTCTTTCCTTCCGTAAACCGGGTAACAAGCATGGCTGCAACGGTATCTCCTGTAGAATTCAGCAATGTTGCCATAGGGTCTACCAGGGTACCAATGATCATGGCCGGCGGAAGCGCTTCAGGCGGAAATCCATAAGCCGAAATAAACAGCAGTTCTCCTACGTAGCCTCCATTGGGTATACCTCCTTCAACAATGCTCACCAGCACGGTCATGGCCAACGCGAGGGCGATGGTTTCCATGCTGTCAAAACCTTTCCCGAAAAGGGCAAATACAACGGCCATTTTGATGATCGATGAAATACTTGAGCCGTCCTTATGCAGGGTAGCACCCAGTGGGATGGTCACGTTTGAAATATATTCGGGAATACCCATCTTTTCGGCTGCATCTAAATTGGCAGGAATGTTGGCTATGCTGCTGCAGGTACCTACAGCAGTGGCTGAGGGGATAATGTTATTTTTCCAGTATTTTTTTATGCCTTTTACCCCGCCGGCTACAAAGGCATAAAAGGTAAAAAGGAAAATGAAGTAAAAGGCACCTGTTCCGTAATAGATGCCTAAAGAACGGGCATAAGTGCCAAAAAGCTGGGGGCCAAATACGCCAACCTGGTAGGCGAAATATGCACCCAAACCAATAGGCGCCAGTTTCATGATGATGACAAATACATTTTTAAATACCTCGTTGCCTGAATGCAGAAACCTGGAAAAGGCAGCACCGGATTCTCCTGAGCGCAGGGTGGCAAAGCCAGTCAGCACCGAAAATATGATCATGGCCAGCATGCTTTTACGGGACATGAGCTCAAAAAACTCACTGGTGGTAAGTAGCTGGGTAAGCTGGTCCCCGAAAGGTTTTTTCACGATGCTCTCGGTTAACGTTGCCGCTGCCATATGCTCATGAATGGGGAATAGTTTAACTGCCAGGATGGTCAGTGAGGCAGAGATCAGTACCGTCGCCAGAAATACAAGGGTCATGACGCCCATCATTTTACTGAGCTTGCTGGTTTCTTTTAATCCGCTTAAAGCTGATGCAATGGAGAAAAATACAAGGGGGATGACCGCTGTAAACAATAAGTTGAGGAAGATATCACCCACAGGCTTCAGGATGCTTACACGCTGACCAAATATCAGTCCTGCAATGCTACCCGCAATGATGCCCGCCAGCAACCAGATAATCCCCTTATAATTATTGTAAAAGCTATTCATGAAGCTAATATAATCTTAAAAACTATAATTTAATATTTAGGAGAGGAGTTATACCGTATAAATATTTTAGCTATCCATATTTATTCTGGTTTGATTTTTGGGGTTATATTATAGTTTTGTTCTATAAATTTAACTATGAAATATTTTTATCCTCCGCGTACATCGTCACTGCCTTTTCTTATTACACTGTTAATGAGCATCACAACCTTTAAAAGTAGCGCCCAATTGTTCAGCCAGGATAGCTTGAAATTAATTTCCCGCCAGTTTTCTTTCACCGAAGGCCCGGCCGTGAACAACCGGGGCGACGTGTATTTTACCGATCAGCCCAATAATCAAATCTGGAAATATGACATTAATGGTAAACTCTCTTTGTTTAAAGACAAAGCCGGACGTGCCAATGGGCTCTACTTTGACCGTAAAGGAAAACTGCTGGCCTGTGCCGATGAGCACAACGAAATATGGTCTGTAGATAAAAACGGAAAAGTGGAGGTATTGCTGGAAGATGCTGGCGGAAAAAAACTGAACGGGCCGAACGACCTCTGGGCAGACGGCAGGGGAGGGATCTATTTTACTGACCCTTATTACCAGCGCGACTACTGGACAAGGCAAAAGCCGGAGATAGAAGGCCAGAAGGTTTATTATCTGCCAGCCGGTAAAAATGCACAGCCCAGGGTAGTAGCGGAAGATGTGACAAAACCTAACGGGATTGTGGGTTCGCCTGATGGTAAATATTTGTACGTAGCCGATATCGAGCGGAATAAAACCTACCGTTATACCATCGCAAAAAACGGCGACCTCAGTGAGCAGACGGTGATCATTGAACAGGGTTCTGATGGCATGACGATGGATAACAAAGGCAACTTTTATCTGACAGGCAAAGGGGTTTTTATCTACAGCCCGGCCGGCATACGCATTGGTCATATCGAGGTAAAAGAACCCTGGACGGCAAATGTATGTTTTGGCGGTAAAAACCGTACCGATCTGTTTATCACCGCTTCTGCTGCCATTTACACCATACCCATGCAAGTGGCGGGAGTAGAATGATAGCCCTGAAGCTGCTGAAGTTTAAAAATTTATATCATATTTGAAAGACGTTTTAATGCCCCTTGCATTAGAATCACCTTATTTATCATTCATGGAAAGAAGATCTTTTGTGCAGAAGGCAGGACTTTTAACTGCCGCTTTATTCTCAAGGAAAATGTTGTCATTCGCCGCGGAACCTGATTTTCCGGTGGTAAGAAGAGTACCGGCCTTACGCCGTTTTAACAGTAAGGTGGTAGAAAATGTGATCAATGAGTTTACTTCAAAAGTGAAGAACAAAGAATTCGCCTGGTTATTTAACAATTGTTTTCCCAATACACTTGATACGTCAGTCACCTTTACTGATTTTGAAGGCAGGCCGGACACGTTTATCAGCAGCGGGGATGCGGATGCCATGTGGTTACGTGACAGCTCGGCCCAGGTATGGTCATACCTTCCTTTTTTAAGAAAAGATAAAGTATTAAAAGACCTTGTTGCGGGGGTAATCAACCGGCAGACGAAATATATTCTCAAAGATCCGTATGCAAGTTCTTTCTTTAATGACCCTACAAAAACCTCCGAATTTAAAGAAGACCTTACCAATATGCTTCCCGGTGTTCATGAACGTAAGTGGGAGATCGATTCCCTGTGTTATCCTATTCGTTTGGCATACAGGTACTGGCAGCAGACAAAAGATACCAGTCATTTTGACGCCAACTGGCAGGAAGCAATGAAAACGGTTTTGAAGACCTTTAAAGAACAGCAGCGTAAAGATAACGATGGACCGTATCATTTCCAGCGGGCTACAGCATGGGCAACGGATAGCCTTGCCATGCAGGGCTTCGGATACCCGGTAAAGCCGGTAGGGCTGATCTGTTCTGCTTTCCGGCCCGGGGAGGATGCGACCATATTTTCATTTTTAATTCCTTCCAATTTCTTTGCTGTGGTTAGCCTGCGCCAGGCCGCTGAGCTTTTCAGGGTAATCAAGGCTGATGCAAAAGTGGCAGACGAGATGGAAGCACTAGCCATGGAAGTAAGACAGGCATTGCAGAAATATGCCATCGTTGAGCATGAGACCCACGGTAAAATATTTGCTTATGAAATCAACGGATTGGGGAGTTACAGTCTGATGGATGATGCAAGTATCCCGGGCCTGCTCGCGCTCCCGTATCTTGGTGCGGTATCCATGGGAGATCCCGTTTACCTGAACACCAGGAAAATGGTGCTCTCGGCCGATAATCCTTTTTTTTACAAAGGTAAGGTGGCTGAAGGGATAGGCGGCCCGCATATCGGGAAAAATATGGTCTGGCCAATGAGTATTATTGCCAGGGGGCTGACGAGTACTGATGAAGGGGAGATAAAACAATGCCTGGCAATGCTGCAGAAAAGTCACGGGGATACGGGATTTATGCATGAATCTTTCCACATTGACAACCCTAAGCAATATACGAGGGCTTCGTTTCCCTGGGTAAATTCGCTGTTTGCGGAGTTTCTATGGAAAACGTACCAGGAACGCCCTAATCTGCTGATCTGACAGCGGGAATAATTTCCGGGATTGTCATTTGAATGAAATTATGAATATGGCTTAACATTAAATTAACATTAGGATCATCATATTTGCAGCATGTTCTTACAAATACTCGCTGCCACCTTTTATTTATTTACCATCATAGCTGCATTCAAAATGGAGACGCCCCTGAAGGGCTTGTTATTCGTGCTGGCTGTGATCGCGGTGAGCGGTATCCTATATCTCTTTATTCTTTTCCCGGGCATCTCCGGAATCGTTGTATCAGTTATGCTTGGTGCATTTATCTTAAAACAGGGCAGCAGATAAAAAATGAACCACCTGAAAGCACAATTCAGATGGTTCGGGTGATAGGAAATAAAGGGTATTAACAGTTATACCGGGCTGATTAGAAATTTTGAACCAGCCGGGTAATCTTAATGCCTAAGCGCTGAAGGGTATCAGTTGGTGCTGCTGCAACCAAACCTTTTGCCCATACGGTATACAGTTCCTTATTTTTCAACTCCACATTGGGAAGTGTTGCTACAATTGCATTTGTTGCCGTGTTCCTTACATTCAGGTTAATGCCTGTTTTTGCAGTTACACTTTTAAAGCCGGTAAATTCCTTGTATGCCTTATTGGTGAACGCAGTGGTATCTCCTTCATATTCCAGGCTGTAAACCGGGGAATCAGGAGAAAGATTGATAAAACGGATCTGCGCTTTACCTTCCTGGGCATTAGGGATATTGTCAGTGATGCTCAGAAAAGTAAGTGTATCTGCTGAATTGACAATAAAGATAGACTGAAAACGGTCTGTTTCCAGTTTTAGCTTTTCAGTGTGCAGGCTGGTTGTAGACCCCGAAGCGGTAACCAATCCTGTTCTTGTTCCTGATACCGCAAGAAAATAACCGGTATTGCTTCCGGTTGCTAAGGCACCCCTGGTAGTTACTTTCTGGTTATCGATGTAAAAATCAAGCGGGGTTTTGGTTGGCGAAGCATTGGTCACTGAAAAGGCAGCCTGATTTGGAATAGCGATATTGTCATCATGATTTGTGCAGGAGCTGAAACATAATGCTACATATGACATTGCTATAAAAAGGGTTGATCTTCCGGGGTTTTTCAAAAAGAGGGTAGGATTTAATTTCATGTTTAAACTGTTTAATTTTGTAATCTGTTTTTGAGGGTAAAACGCAGGTTATTTGCATAACGCTACATCGTTTTTTATTATTTTTGAAAATCTTGTGTTGTAGCGTTTTGGCGGCGGGGTACGTTTAACCCAACAGATGCTGCGTTCAACGCATGGTAAAAATTAGATATATTGACTGAAAAGATAGGTTTAGCGTAGCGTGGATAAAAAAGATACGATGTTCCGGGAGATCATTGCGGGTCTGAGTGTGCGCGATGAGCGTATACAAGAACGTATCTATGTGCATTATTGGGGATATCTGATGGGGATATCCACCCGGTACTTCAAGGACCGTAATATTGCAAAGGAAGTGGTGAATGACAGTTTTATGAAAGCCTTCAAAACAATGTACGATTTCAGGCATGGGGGTGACCTGCTGGAATTTCAGAAAACATTTAAATCTTGGCTTTCAACCATTACCGTACGTACTGCACTGGATAAAATCCGTGCAAATAAAACTGCACTCACCTATGTGGAGGAATACGATGAGGTGGAAACAGGCCATGTAGACGTGGAACAAAAATTATTTGCAGAGGATATATTAAAGCTCCTGAATGAACTTCCTGACCTTCACCGGGCAGTGTTCAACCTTTATGAAATTGAAGGGTTCAGTCATGATGACATCGCATCCATGCTAAATATACCGGTCAGCTCCAGCCGGACGTATCTCACCCGGGCAAAACAGAAATTAAGAGACCTCTATAAAAAAAGTATTAAAATTACAGATGGAACAATCTAATAAAGAATTGATAAAGGAGATAGCTGATCTTTTCGAAGATTATGAGGAATCCTATGTTCCGGGAGAATGGGAAGCTTTTCAAAAGCACCGCAAGAAAAAGTACCCGTTTTTTTCTCAGTGGATTAAAGTTGCCGCAGTATTGTTCCTGATTGCTTCCGTGTTATTGTTCAATCTGAAAGACCTGAATGAAAAGAAAGCTGCCGGTGTACCGGTAGCGAAAAATAAACCTGCTGTTTCATTACCTCCGGATGCCGTTCAGGGGAACACAGCAATCGAAAAGGATAAACCTGCCGCACAGGCAAAAGATCAAACAGCAGCAGGGTCATTAGCTACCCATGCCACCGGACAACCGTCAGCCAAAGCCTTCAATGAAGGAAGGGTGTATGCACAACAGGGGGATGAGCGGGCAGCAGACAGAAAACCAGCGGGCGCCCTTACTGCAGAAAGTAATCAGGTGACAGCACCGGCAGCAGGGCCAGCCGGGATTCCGGCAAAGGATCAGGCTGTTACACAGGCAAAAGATCAGGCATTGGCACAGGCAAAAGTTGATACTGCCCCGGCAGCACGGCCGGTTCAGCAGACGGCAAAAAAGGATACGGTAGCTCTTCCTGAGAAAAGAAAAATAAGTACCGCTGAATTTATGCTTGCGGAGACCAGAAAGGCGGGTACCAGGGAAGTGAAAAAAGAATCAGGATCAAAATGGGACTTTGGTGTTCAGGTGATGCCTACTGCCACACGCACGAACGTGAACTTTGGTGGCGGCCTGGTAACAGCCTACCATATTTCGAATAAATTTTCATTAAGTTCCGGAATTTCCCTGCTGCAGCTGGGTTCCGGTGAAAATACCCCGGGAGCTGCTTCAGGCAACGGCCGTGTCCAATCGAGCCCGAATGCCGCCGGGGCCAATTATTCGTTTAGTTCTGCAGCAGCCTCAAGGCAGCTGCGCTCAGTTGATGCCACGCTGAAAGCGATAGACATACCTCTGGGGCTTGTATACAAAGTGAACAAGCACTATTATACCAGCGCAGGAGTATCCTATTTTAATGTACTCAGCGAAAGAAGAAACAATACCTATTCACAGATTCAATCGGTTAGCAGAACCGCAACTGACCCCGCAACCGGGCAAAATGTTGTCTTGAGAACGTTAGAGACCCAGGAGGTTGACGAATCTGTTCCTGACCAGCCTTTAAAGGGCAATAGTTACCTGGGCTTTTTTAACTTTTCAATCGGGCGCCGTCAAAATATTTTTAAACAATACAACATCCAGATTGAGCCTTTCATCAAAGTTCCTATCGGAAAACTCTCCACCCAGGACCTGAACCTGATGAACAGCGGGGTCAAATTCCAGCTTTCTTTCTAATCCGGTACATGATTTTTTGTCTGCCGTTCCAGTACTGGAGCGGCTTTTTATTTTACCCTGATTTTTTTTTCTGAATAGCCGAGGACTCAAAGGGCTTTTGGCCCTTGCCGTCTTTTGCTGCTGCTAAAATGTTTTATTTTTCTGACCTCAGCCTAAGAGACCAGGGGCAGGATATTTTCTGTGGGTAAAATTTGTGGTGGTTTTATGGCTATAGAAATAATCCGAATATTATTGTAATAAATTTCAATTTCTTTTTGTAATATTTATGTTAATTTATTGCTATTTTTATTTTCAAACAAACACCCAATTAAATATTTTATGATGAAAACACTTGGACAAAAATTTAAAATCCTCCGCCAGAAGAAAGGCCTCAACCAAATGGCTATGGCGGAGCTACTGGACATCTCCATTCCGGCTTATTCTAAACTGGAAACGGGCATCACAGATCCCAACTTCAGCAGGATACATCAGATTGCAAGTGTCCATGAAATCGATATCAGACAGCTGTTGAACACAGGTGAGGATGAGAAAAGTGAACAGGAGGGAGAGATTGAACGGCTCAGGTCCCGCGTGCTGGAACTGGAATCAAGCGTGATCCGTTTGCAGGGAAAATTAATTGACCTATATGACAAAGAAGACAGGCGAATGAAGCAGGATTGATTATAAAATGATTCATTTTACGGTATTCCAGACTGATTTTGGCCATCGCATCTGTTCATATTAAATTAACATAGTATCATCTGAATGTCGCATTTTATAGTTGGAAGTTGCTAAATTAAAAATTTATAATACTTTTGGACCATAATTGAATTTCGGTCTAATGATTTATTATGTTGGTGAATGGAAAAGGATGAGATTGTAATAGAGGAGATATTATCGGGAGCAAAGAAGTTATTTGGTAAACATGGTTTGAAGAAAACAACCATGGAGGAAATAGCTACAGCTGCAGGTAAAGGAAAGAGCACGCTTTATTATTATTTTCCAAGCAAAAATGAGATTTTCGAGGCTGTTGTTGAAGATGAAATGAAAAATGTAGTGAAGCGTATACGGGAAGCTGTGAACGCTTCACTGACTGCTAAAGAAAAATTAAAAGCTTTTTTGCAGGCACAGATCACATCAATCATTGGTTTTCACAGTTTTAGGGAGGTTCTTTTTGATGACCTTCTGGCAAGTATGAGAATGCTGATCTGGATCAAGTCAAGATATGAACAGATTCAGATTGATATGATCAGGGAAATCCTTTTAGGAGGGTCCCAGTCAGGAGAATTTAAAGAAATGTCAACAGACCGGATGAATAAAATGTCGTTTGTAATGGTAACTGCATTCAGGGGGCTTCATTTCCCCTTATCTGTGGAGTTGTCTGAAATACAGACGAACGAATATTTTGATGAAATGATAGATATGCTGATAGCAGGTATAGGAAATGATACTTTAAAGAAGAAAACCGAATAGAAAAATAATGGGTACGTATAGTTATATTTATCAAAATATAATAATTAGTACAGGTTAAAAAAGCGAGAAAAAACGTTAATTTGATTATTTGACAATAATATTATAGACTAAAATACGGTTATGGTCTAAGAATAATTTACTTTTGTCTATCTTAAAATTAACATATTTTTAATATATTAGATCATGTTTCATTGCGGTATTTTTAGTATCAATCTGTATATGAAGAAAATAAACTTATGAATCTATCTGAAGTAAACATTATACAATTCAGGCATGCGTAAAAAATTGGGCGATAGGATTGCTGCATTTCAAGATGCAAATGCAATTAAGGAAAAAGGATTATACCCGTATTTCAGATCAATAGAGTCAGCACAAGACACTGAGGTCATCATTGATGGTAAGAAAGTTTTAATGTTCGGGTCTAATTCTTATTTAGGATTAACCAATCACCCGAAGATCAAAGAAGCTTCTAAAGCCGCAATACAGAAATATGGAACGGGTTGTGCCGGATCAAGGTTTTTAAATGGAACACTGGATATCCATTTGGAACTGGAAAGGAAGTTAGCTGCATATGTGGGTAAAGAGGCAGCGGTACTGTTCAGTACAGGCTTTCAGGTGAACCTGGGGGTGATCTCCTGCTTGTTAGACAGAAATGATTACCTCATTCTGGATGAATATGACCATGCTTCGATCATTGACGGAAGCCGTCTGTCGTTCTCCCGTTCTATCAAATATGCACATAATGACATGGATGACCTGCGTAAGAAATTGAGCAGGCTGCCTGAAGATTCTGCCAAACTGATCGTTGCCGACGGTATTTTCAGTATGGAGGGTGACCTGGTTAAACTTCCTGAAATTGTACAGCTGGCAGAGGAATTTGGTGCCAACATTATGATGGATGATGCACACAGTCTTGGTGTGATCGGTTTTAACGGTGCGGGCGTGTCTTCTCACTTTAATCTTACAGATAAGGTAGATCTGATCATGGGTACCTTCAGTAAATCCCTGGCGTCGCTGGGCGGATTTATTGCAGCAAGTGAAGAAACTATAGAATTCATTAAACACAGGGCCAGATCGCTGATGTTTAGCGCCAGTATGCCACCGGCTTCTGTAGCCAGTGTAATTGCTGCCCTGGACATCATTGAGTCAGAGCCGGAACGTATTGATAAACTTTGGGATAATACAAACTATGCAAAAAAGCTACTTTTAGATGCCGGATTTGATATAGGACATACAGACAGTCCAATCATTCCTGTTTATATCAGAGATAACACAAAAACTTTCCTGATCACCAATATCCTGCACAGGAATGGAATTTTTGTTAACCCTGTGGTTTCACCTGCTGTACCTTCAGATTCTTCGCTGATCAGATTTTCACTGATGGCGACCCATACTTTTGCACAGATAGATGAAGCGATAGAAAAAATGTACGCCGCTTTTAAGGAAGTACAACTAACTCCTGTAAAGGTTAGTATATGATACACATAGTTGCCGTTGATGGCACAATGGTGATTGAAAAATTTATATGAAGAATAGCGTGTTGATAACTGAAGCAAGTGGTTTCGCTGAAAAGGCAGTAAGCCAGGGCAGTATTATTCAACACGGTTCTGGTACAACCAGAAAAAAAGATAAGGACAACGTGGTTAATGCAGGATACATTCGGAATCTTGCATTGGCCGCAGTTTCTGCTCTTACAACTGAAGGTCATTCGGTTATATCTACCACAACTAAAACCATTAAAACTTTATTTTTAAATGTAACAAACAGGCTGAATACCTTGTCTGAGGGTCATATTTATGCCTTTTTACCCGAACTGAATAAATTAAAAGAATAGAGATGCTGTTCCATAAAATTACATCCACAAGCTTAGGCATTGGCTACATCGGCAAAGGTGCCGGTACTGCTGCAGCTGTGGTGACCTGCCTGGTTTGGTATGTTGCCCACCCGGATGGATATAATTTTATACCGGCGCTGGTTGCTACCGTCCTGATCACTATGCTTGGCATCTGGTCCGGAAATGTGGTAGAAGCTGTTTGGGGTAAAGACCATAACAGGGTAGTGATAGATGAGGTTGCAGGAATGTGTTTCACGCTGCTGTGGGTTCCTGTTACACCACTGAACATTCTTTTAGGTTTAATACTGTTTCGTTTTTTTGATATTTTAAAACCACTTTTCATCAGGCGGCTGGAAGATTTGCCGGGCGGATGGGGAGTGATGTTTGATGATATCCTTGCAGGTGTGTATGCAAATATTGTGCTGCAGGTTATTTTAAGATTTATTATTCACTGATATGGCGACTTTCGTAAAAGCTCAGGTCGCGTCATTATCGGCCTCAATTATTGACTTTCTTACCACATTAGTCTGTACGCAGGTATTTCATATCTGGTATGTGGCTGGAAGTGTGATAGGTACCACTGCCGGCGGCGCTGTCAATTTTATGATGGGCCGTAACTGGGTGTTCGGAACCAAGGAGCGAAACATCGGCACCCAGATCCTCAAATACGTATTAGTATGGACGGGAAATCTGTTACTGACCACCGCAGGGGTCTTTCTTGTTACACATTACCTGCACGTAAATTATATCCTTTCAAAAATTATTGTCTCTTGCACAGTGGGAACCGGTTATAACTTCCTTATGCAAAAGAAATTTGTATTTATTTAAATGAGAATGTCATGGGCCTGAACCACTTTAAAAAATTTATATTCATCTTTGCTTTCGTCATGCCATTCCTTGCATTTCAGGTATCTGCGCAAACGCCAGTTCCCGCGCCTGCCCGAACGGTAGTTACCGGGGTGGTATCAGATGCGTCTGATAAAGATCCTGTACCGTATGCTACTGTTCTTTTTAAAGGAACACAAATCATTACCAAAACTGACGCTGATGGTAAATTCGTTATTTCTACAAGTGAATCTCATGATCAGTTACAGATCAGCTATGTAGGGTTTAAAACTGCTTTTGTTACCATCAAACCCGGAGAAACACAAACCGTGAATGTGAAGTTACAGTCTGAATCTGAAAACCTGAAAGAAGTAGCCATCACTTCCAATAAAAGGCCTGCTTACAGAAATAAGAACAACCCGGCTGTAGAGCTGATCAGGAAAGTAATTGAAAATAAAGCAAAAAATCAGAACAAGAACTACGATCACGTAGAATACCAGCAATACGAACAAATGCTGTTTTCGCTGAGTAACCTGTCTGATAAATTTAAGAATAAACGCATTTTCAAGAATTACCAGTTCCTTTTCCAAAACCAGGATTCTACCAAAGTAGGAGGCAAGCTGATCCTGCCGGTATTCCTTGAAGAAAAGGTTTCACAGAACTACCTGCAGAAATCTCCTGAGAAGAAGAAAACGATCTATACGGGTGACAAACATGTGAACTATGACGCCAAATTTATTGATACCAAAGGGCTGAGCAAGTATTTTGAAAGGATGTACGCTGATGTGAACATTTACGAAAGCAATATCTCACTGATGAGTAACCAGTTCCTGAGCCCTATTGCAGATGCATCACCTACGTTTTATAAATTCTTTATTACGGATACGATTAAAACACATGTTCCAAACCTGATTGAGCTTTCCTTTATCCCGAGAAATAATACGGACCTTTTATTTGAAGGTAAGATGTATGTGACCATGGACGGGAATTATGCTGTTCAGGATGCTTACCTGACGGTGAACAAGAACATCAACCTGAACTTTGTAAGGGCGCTGGAGGCCAAGCTTGATTTTGAAAAAAATCCGGATGGAAGGTACCATTTGTCTAAAACCAACCTGATCGTTGATTTCGGGATCAGCAAGTCGAAGGGCGGAGGTTTTACAGGCCAGCGTACGGTGATCATTAAAGATTACCAGATCAATAAGCCACAGCCTGCAACGGTCTATGAAGGACCTGCAACGAGCACGGCCGCCAATGCTGAAACTCAGCCGGATCAGTTCTGGACGGGCCAGCGTACCGATACGACCCTGAAAACAAACCTGAACATTTACAGGAATATTGATACACTGCAAACGATACCATCCTTTAAAAGGACGGCAGACCTGCTGACGCTTTTCTTCGCCGGATATAAAAACTTCGGGCCCTTTGAAGTTGGTCCGGTAAACACATTCTACAGTTTTAACAATGTGGAAGGTTTGCGCCTGCGCCTTGGAGGACGTACCACACCGGAACTGAGCAAAAGATATTATTTCGAGACCTACGGTGCCTACGGCTTTAAGGATGAGAAGTGGAAATACTTTCTCAGTGGTACCTATTCCTTAAATGATAAGTCTATTTATGCTTTCCCGCAGAACTACATCAGGGGAAGCTTCCAGAGGGATACCAAGATACCGGGACAGGACCTTCAGTTTGTACAGGAGGATAACTTCCTGCTGTCATTTAAACGCGGCCAGAACAATACGATGTTATATAATGATTTTTATAAGATCGATTATATGCATGAATTTGAGAGTCACTTCTCCTATGAGTTGATTGCACGTAAATGGACGCAACGCCCGGGAGGTTCGTTATACTTTAACAACTTTGAGAACAATACGGTAAACGCGGTTGACAATATTACTACTGCCGAGCTGAATATGACCCTGCGTTACGCGCCAAATGAGAAGTTCTACCAGGGAAAAATATACCGTGTGCCAATTATTGATAAGTTCCCTATCTTCACGCTGAAATATACTGCAGGTTTAAAAGGAGTGGTTGGCGGACAATATAACTATCAGAACATCATAGCAAGGATCGATAAAAGGTTCTATCTTTCACAGTTTGGTTATTCGGACGTGACGGTAGAAGGCGGAAATACATTTGGAAAGGTTCCCTTTCCCCTGTTAACTATCCACCGTGCCAACCAAACCTATTCATACCAGCTGGATTCATATAACTTAATGAACTTCCTGGAGTTTGTGAGTGACCATTATGCCAGTGTGAACATTGACCACAGTTTCAATGGGTTCTTCTTCAATAAGATCCCCCTGGTTAAAAAACTGAAGTTAAGGGAAGCGATCTCTTTCAAAGCCCTTTTTGGCGGACTGAGGGAAGAGAATAACCCTAATAATGACCCCTCACTGTTACAGTTTCCAAAAAATGAGCTGGGACAGGACAGGACCTTTGCCCTTGGCAGCCAGCCTTATATGGAGGGTAGCGTTGGAATCGGTAACATATTTAAAGTGTTACGTGTAGATATGGTGAAACGTTTTAATTACCTTAACAATCCTGAGGTTTCTGAATACGGCATCAGGGCGAGAGTTAAATTTGATTTTTAAAGAAAGTATAAAAAAAATAACTATGCAACCAATACCATTTCGTGATCGACTGCAACAGACGATCTATAAGGTGATTAATCCTTTTGTGAAGGGCCTCATTCGGATTGGTCTGACGCCTAATGCAGTAACCACTATCGGCCTGATCCTGAATATTGGTGTAGCTGTGATCTTTGTATTTGGTGCCGAAGAAAGCAACAGGGGTGATCTGTCTTTTGTAGGCTGGGGAGGCGCACTGGTGCTTTTCGCAGGGTTGTTTGACATGCTTGACGGGCAGGTTGCACGTTTAGGAAATATGAGTTCCAAATTTGGTGCTTTATATGATTCTGTACTGGACCGCTACAGTGAGCTGATCATGTTCCTTGGCATCTGTTATTACCTGGTTTCCCATCACTACTTCCTGAGTTCACTTTTTGCGTTTATAGCACTGATCGGTTCCATGATGGTCAGTTATACCAGGGCCAGGGCCGAAGGATTGGGTATTCAAAGTAAAGGAGGCCTGATGCAGCGGCCGGAACGGGTAGTGACCATTGGTATCTGCGCACTGGCCTGCGGTATTACAGGACATTATATCGGCGGTGGATACAAGATCTACGTGCCGGGCATCTCGTTCCATATTTTTGAAACGATGTCAATCTTTACGATCCCTATTACTATTATGGCTATCATGACCAATATTACGGCAATCAACAGGTTAAGGGATGCCAAGAAGGTGATGGACGCTGCCGAACAAAAGGAACTGGAAACAGCCAAAAAAGCTGAAAAGAAAGACCTGATGGAAAAAGCAGTGCCGGTGGTTGTTACCGGACTGATTTTTATCTCAGCCCTGTTCAATTTTGGTAGTGTGAACACCGTTTTCTCACAAACGCAGGACCAGAGCAATCCATCTCCGTTGAAATTTCCCGTTCCAAAAGGAATTACAAACCAGTTGTTCTATTTACAGCGTGACCCCAATACGAATACCATCATTTGTGAGCTGAATACAAATGATAAGGGCCAGATTGTTCAGAATGATCCCGTACATGTATACTGGCTGCGCTTTGAGGAGAACAGTGAAAAGAAGGAACTGGGATATGTTCAGCGGAAATTTGCCTATGGGATAGAATCAAAAGTTCTGGCCAACGATCAGTATGAGCTGCGCTTTGTTTCCCATAAAAAACTGCCGATGTACCTGGTGAAATCTGATGAAGATAAAAAATATCATGTTTACGTGACAGTAAATAATAAGAAAATTCAAATAGAACGCATATTTTTGCGGATAGAAGGAGGTTCTTTCTGGTTACCTAATGTAAAATACGTTGAGATCAAAGGAATGAACGCTTCAAATAATACTTTAATCACTGAACGGATAAAAATTTAACTGTATCATGAAGAAAAATTTTATTTCGAACTCGTCTGAATCCATCAGGATTTTTAAAAATGACCTTTTTGAGAACCTTTCAAAGGTTCATTATTTAGTACCGCTAATCGTTTATATACCTGTGATCATTTTCCTGGGCTGGAAGTCTTTTGCCGATACACAGCTGAACCTGCTTTATTTTATAGGCTGGGTAGTAATGGGTTTGTTCATATGGACGATCACAGAATATGTGCTGCACCGCTGGGTTTTCCACTTCTACCCGAAATCCAAAATCGGGCAGCGGATACATTTTATTTTTCACGGTGTTCACCATGACTATCCAAATGATGCTAAACGGTTGGTTTTGCCGCCTTCAGCAAGTATTCCAATGGCACTGGCGCTGTATTTTTTCTTTTTGTGGATACTGCCTTCGGGAACCATCTACGCTTTTTATACCGGCTTCCTGATTGGTTACCTGATGTATGATATGACGCATTACGCACTGCACCATGCGAACTTCAAAAGTCCTTTCTGGAAGAAACTGAAGCAGCACCATATGTTACATCATTACTCTGATTCTACAAAAGGCTACGGGGTGAGCTCGGCCCTTTGGGACAAGATCCTGGGATCAGATTTTATAAAAAAATAAATGTCAGAACAGTTAGGGTCTAACAAACCGTTTTATGCCATAAAAGACATCATTGTCATCTCAATGATGTCTTTATTTTATATCGCTCTTTCTTACTTTTTAGTAGGATTCAATTCGAACCAGGTTGTGCTGGTACTGCTTTTTAATTTGCTGTATTACGCTTCTGCAGTCACCAGGAAGTTTATTCTCGGGTTTTCGATATTCATCGTATACTGGATCCTGTTTGATTACATGAAGGCCTTTCCCAATTATGCCGTTAGCAGTGTTCATATTGCAGATCTGTACCATATGGAAAAACATATCTTTGGTGTTTTTTCAAACGGGAAACTGCTCACGCCGAATGAATACCTGCGGATCCATCATTCTGCCCCGGTAGATTTTATTGGTGGTATATTTTACCTGATGTGGATACCTGTTCCGCTGGCTTTTGCTGCCTACCTGTTCTTCGCTAAAAAGGAATTGTTCATCCGGTTTTCGCTCACTTTTGTTTTTGTGAATATGATCGGATTTGTGATCTATTATACCTATCCCGCTGCTCCGCCATGGTACGTTCAATATCATGGGTTTGTTTTTATTGCACATACACACTCTAACCCGGCCGGGCTGATCAGGTTTGATCACCTGCTGCATACTACCATTTTCCAGTCCATCTACAGGCAGGGCTCAAATGTTTTTGCTGCAATGCCTTCTTTGCATTCTTCTTATCCGGTAATCGTTTTATATTATGGGCTGAAAAATAAAATGGGCGCCATGAACCTGGTTTTCGGCGTAGTGATGTTAGGTATTTGGTTTACAGCCGTGTATGCCAGCCACCATTATGTGCTGGATGTGCTGGCGGGTATTACCTGTGCCATTATTGGGATCAGTTTGTTCAACTGGCTGCTGAAACGCACCGCATTGGGTGCTTTCGTGGAAAAAATGCACTCCGTTATCGCCTAGAATTGTCTAAATTAGTGCTTTAATAGCATTTAGAAAAATTGGCAGCCTTACCCTCCATCAGACTATCTGAACTGACCGCACAGATCCATGATACCATTAATGGTGTTTTTGGTTCCCGGACGTTCTGGGTAATTGCTGACATCACCAACTATACCTATAAGCCCCAGAGTAATTTCCACTATTTTGAACTGGTGGAAAAAGATAAATCATCTGCAAAGATCCTGGCTAAAATAGGAGGAAGGGCATGGGGAAATGCATCGGTCAATATCTCAAATTTTGAAAAGGCTACCGGTCAGCAGTTTAAAAACGACATTAACGTGCTGGTACAGGTGGCAGTGCAGTACAACCCTGCTTTTGGCCTTCAGCTTAACCTGCTGGATATTGATACCAGCTTTACCCTGGGCAGGTTTGAACAGCAGCGTAAAGAAACACTGGAAAGGCTGCTGAGGGATAACCCCTCGTTTATCAGGTTTGAAGACGGACAGTACCGTACCAGGAACAGTGACCTGCAGCTGCACCGTGTGGTGCAGCGGATTGCGGTCATTTCTTCTGATACTTCTGCAGGTTATCATGATTTTAAGCATACGCTGGAAAATAATACTTTCGGTTATCATTTCGAGGTAGACGATTACTTTGCACTGGTGCAGGGGGAAGGCAATGCCAAGCAGGTACTGGCAAAGCTGATCGCTGTATTTGATTCCGGCCGTCCCTACGACGCACTGGTGATCATCCGGGGTGGGGGATCACAAATGGACTTCCTGATTTTTGATAACTATGAGCTCAACCGGGCAATTGCCAAGTTCCCGGTGCCTGTTATTACGGGAATCGGGCATCAGAAGAATGAAACCATTGCCGACCTCATGGCGCATACTTCAGCCAAAACGCCTACCAAGGTAGCGGAACTGCTGATTGCCCATAACCGGGCTTTTGAAGAGTCTCTTCTGTCACTGCAGCAGCACATCGTGATCAGGACTTTTCAGATGATGAACTACCGTAAGGAGCAGCTGAACAGGCTGAACCAGGTCGCCATTAATTCATCGCGGAGCCTGCTTCACGAGAAACACAGGGATATCCTGAACCTGTCCGGAATGATCCTTACGAATCCCAAGATCATCCTTTCCAATAAAAAGAAAGACCTGGATAACCTGCTTGCGAATATGAGGTCGTTCAACAGGATGTATTTCATTAACCAGGCGAGGTACATTTCACATTTTGAATCTGTAGTGCGGCTGATGAGCCCGCAGAATATATTGAACAAGGGTTTTGCCATTGTGAAGGTCAACGGCGTTATTGTTGGCGATGCTGCGCAGATTGATGCCGGAACGGAAATGACCGTTACGCTTGCTGCAGCCGAAATTAACACTAAAGTATTATCAAAAACATCGCGGAATGGAAAAGAATTTGAACTATGAGGAAGCCTATGAAGAGCTTGCCCGGATCGCTGCTGAGATAGAGACAGAAGCGGTATCAGTAGATGTGCTTGCGGAACGGGTAAAACGTGCGTCGGTACTGATCGCTTTTTGCCAGGCAAAATTAAGATCTACTGAAACGGAGGTCAACAAAATTATTAAGCAGATGGAAAACCAACCCTTATAACTATCTTCGCTTTAAAAAATAAGATATGTTAGTATATAGCCCGGAAGAAGAAGAAGCGTTTTTTGATCAGATAGATCAGGTTTATGTACTGGCAGAGTCAGACAAAGCCGAAGAGGCAGAACAGCTGTTGCTGGAGATTGAGGGAGAAATTCCTGATCCTAAGGAAAACTGTACTGTCGGCGCAATATTGCTTGACAGTATTTATGCTTTTTATGAGCAGACCGGACAGCTGGAAAAGGCCCTGCCTTTTTTCCTGAGGGAAACGGAGTACCTGCAGGAGAAAATGAAAACCGAAAAGGTGAAACATGTTGTTCATTTTATTACCACAGGAAGTATTTATTATGCACTTCAGGATCTTGATCAGGCAAGGGTATACTTTAAGATTGCATTTGAACTTGGTAAAAAAGGGGTTTTTGCTGATTTTCATCCCGATTTTCTTTTCATAGCCCTGGCTGCTGATGAGGATTTTGAAGATTTTAAAAGGAATTTTATTCCTGAGGAAGGTGATGAGGAAGATGAACTGACCGATGAGCAGCAGGACCTGATGGATGACTACTGTGAGAAAGGAAATGCGGAGATGGACGGTGAAAATTATGCCGCGGCTGCGGACTGGTTTAAAAAAGCATACGCAATATTGCCTGACCCGAAAGAAGATTGGGAGGCTACAGGTTACATCACGGCTTCTTTAGGTGATGCGCTGTTCAGTGACGGGAAGTTTGAAGAGGCAAAGGAACAATTGCTGGTTGCACATGAGTTTTATACGGCTGAAAAGAATAACCCATTTGTGCTGTTGCGCCTTGGCGAAACTTATTTTGAACTGGGCGAGGAAAAACTGGCTTTGGAATTCCTGTTAAAGGCTTACCAGATGGAAGGCCAGCAGCTTTTTGAAGATGATAAGAAATACCTTAAATTCCTGAAGAAACACCACGAATTGTAATCAAATGATCAGCAGCGGCTAGGCAATCATTAGCTGCTGCTCAATAACCGATATCAGGAAAGAGATATCAAAAGGTTTGTTTACTACTTCATCTGCACAGATCTCTTTCACTATTTCTGCTTTGGGATGGGTTGAAAGTACAATGACAGGAATGTGATTGGTATCCTCGGCTGACTTAATGGCTTCACAGATGGCCGTTCCTTCCGGAGTGGGGTGGATGACGTCCAGTAAAATTGCATCGGGGCTGAAGTCTTTGATATGGCTGAATACCTCCTCGTCTGAGCTGATGAGGTCAAGTGCGTATCCCTCCTGGGTTAAGATAATGTTAATCAATTCAAGTATATCCTTATTTTTCTCAAACACTAATATCTTTTTCTTCATATAATTGAATTTCAAATAGAATAGCTACGTTTCTGAACGTTACAATCCCGTAAACAAATATACAGAAAAACTAATTTAAGAGAAATTTTTAAAATCTTATGTCGCAACACATTCATCGGTGTAGCTGGCAGGAGGGCGGCCATTAACAGAAAATGTATCGGTCTTTTATTAAAGAAATAAAAAAGCTAATAAAAATGCCAAAATATATATTTATTTCGTAAAAGTTATATATTTGGCTCTATATTAAAGAATAAACCATGGAAAAATTTACAAAATTAAAAGAACTGCTTGCTTCTGTTGAGGCTGATGTAGAGAAGTTTTACAATGCTGGCAACAGTGCTGCAGGTACAAGGGTACGTAAAGCAATGCAGGATTTGAAAGTTCTTGCTCAGGACATCCGTACTGAAGTAACAGACAAAAAAAATTCAGCTAAATAAAATTAGCACAACCTAACCTGAAGAGGGTATTTCAAAACAAAGCAAAACTATACTCTTTCGGGGTTAGTGATACTCTGGCTTGTTATTCCCTCTTTTTATTTTTTTAATTATGCCATACAATGCTCATCCCGACCGCTATACCAACATGCAATACCGCCGTTGTGGTAAAAGCGGATTGAAATTATCGGCCCTGTCCCTCGGACTGTGGCATAATTTCGGACATGTAGACCAGTTACAGAATTCCACAAATATTATTAAACTTGCCTTCGACAGCGGGATTACGCATTTCGACCTGGCAAACAACTACGGCCCTCCTCCGGGCTCCGCCGAGGAAAACTTTGGGACAATACTCCGGGACAACTTTGCCGGCTACCGTGATGAAATGGTGATCTCCTCAAAAGCAGGTTATACCATGTGGGATGGCCCTTATGGCGACTGGGGATCAAAAAAGTATTTAGTTTCCAGTATGGACCAGAGCCTGAAGCGCATGGGCCTTGATTATGTTGACATTTTTTATCATCACCGTCCTGATGCAGAAACACCGTTAGAGGAAACTATGGCCACGCTAGATCTTTTCGTCAGACAGGGAAAGGCGCTTTACGTGGGAATATCTAACTATCCTGCAGCGCAGGCTGCAGAGGCTATCAGGATGCTGCGCGAAATGGGCACTCCCTGTTTAATTCATCAGCCTAAGTATTCTATGTTTGAAAGATGGATTGAAAACGGGCTGCTGGATGTGCTTGGCAATGAAGGGGTAGGTTGTATCCCATTTTCTCCGCTGGCACAGGGCTTGCTCACCAATAAGTACCTTCACGGTATCCCTCAGGATTCCCGCGCGGCAAAATCTACCGGGGCTTTACAGGAAGCCCAGATCACTCCCCGCGTACTGGAGCAGTTAAATGCCTTGAATACGCTTGCCGCTGAACGCGGACAAACACTGGCGCAGATGGCCCTGTCATGGATCCTGCGTGATGAGCGGATCACTTCTGTACTGGTAGGGGCAAGCAGGCCTGAACAACTCTCAGATTCACTGAAATGCCTGGAAAACCTCGCATTTACCGAACAGGAGTTACAGCATATCGATAGCGTACTCGCTAATTAATATAAAAAAGGATGCGGCGATTACCGCAGCATCCTTTTTTCGTTTATCTTTGGAGCTGATAAGTTCTTTACTATATTTTTTCATCAACCGGAAAAGGTTCTGCTTAACGCAGATGAATAGGGAATCGTGTGTAAATCACGAGCTGTCGCGCAACTGTAAGTAACTACACAGTTTTTGCCAATAGATATCCACTGTCTTGAAAGATGGGAAGGATGGTAAAAATGTTACAAGTCAGGAGACCTGCCTCAACCGAATTGACAATGCTTTCGCGAAAAGAAGCTATTGGCCAGGTATGATGTATGGAGTAAAAGGCATGCGCTGCATGCTTATGTAAGCTCCTGCAATTATATTTTTCCAGATTCTTTTGCGTAATGTATTGATTAATAGCTTAAAGAGCTTTTAACTGATTTTTTTATCAATTAAAAAGCAACAAAATGCTAACAAACAATCTAGGCTACCCGCGAATCGGTAGCAACAGAGAGCTCAAAAAAGCCTGCGAGCAGTATTGGCTGGGCAAAGCCCCAATTGAAAGCCTGGTGCAGGCAGCTGCGGCCATCCGCGCAAACAACTGGGCCTTACAAAAAAAGGCAGGGGTAGACCTCATTCCCTCCAATGATTTTTCTTTTTATGACCAGGTGCTGGATCTTTCCCTCACCGTTGGTGCTATCCCGAAGCGCTATCATGAGGTGATCTTAAACAATGCAAATACGGAGCTCGATCTGTATTTCGCAATGGCAAGAGGTTACCAGCAGGATGGCCTTGACATCACCGCGATGGAAATGACAAAATGGTTTGATACCAATTACCATTATATCGTTCCCGAATTTCATAAGGACCAGACCTTTAAGCTTTTTTCTACGAAGGTGATTGATGAATATAATGAGGCGAAGCGGATGGGCATTAAAACCAAACCTGTGATCATAGGCCCTGTTTCATACCTTCTTCTGGGTAAGGAGAAACAGGAGGGCTTTCACCGCATCTCGCTGATCAGGAACCTGCTGCCTGTATACATAGAAATCCTCAGCGCACTGACGGAGCAGCATGTGGAATGGGTGCAGTTTGATGAACCTTTCCTGGTGCTTGACCTGGAACCCCGGGAGCGGGAGGCCTATACCTATGTGTATAGCGAGATCAGAAAACGTTTCCCCAACCTTAAAATATTGCTGACAACCTATTTTGAGGGGCTGAAAGATAACCTGGAACTGGCGGCTTCATTGCCCGTTACCGCATTACATATTGACCTGGTACGTGCACCTGAGCAACTGGAAGATGTACTAAAAGCCATTCCTGATCATCTGATCTTATCCTTAGGTTTAGTGGATGGCAGAAATATCTGGAAGAATGATTTTGATCATTCCCTTTTACAAATTAAAACCGCTGTGGAGCGGCTGGGGGAAAAACGTGTGTTTATCTCTCCTTCCTGCTCGCTCATCCACTCTCCATGTGACCTCGGTCTGGAAACCAACCACGATGTACTTACCCCGGAAATCAAACAATGGATGGCCTTTGCAAAACAGAAGGTTGATGAAGTGGTTCATTTAAGGGAACTGGCAGGCGCTGAGCCTTCGGCCATTGCTTTGGCGAAAGCAGCAGAAAACAGGGCCGCTGCCGAAAGCCGGAAAGTCTCTCCGCTGATTCATGATACGGCCGTTAAACAACGTGTAGCGGGTGTGCGTCTCAAAGACGAACACCGCGGCAATGCCTATCCTGTACGTAAAGTGGCACAACAGGAGGCGCTGCACCTTCCTCTTTTCCCTACAACGACCATCGGTTCTTTCCCGCAAACCGCAGAAGTACGCAGCTGGCGGGCAAAATATAAAAAAGGGGTACTGACACTGGCTGAATATGATGCGCTGATTGAGCAAGAAACTGAAGAAACCATTCGTTTCCAGGAAGAAGCGGGTATTGATGTGCTGGTACATGGCGAGTTTGAGCGCAATGACATGGTAGAATACTTTGGCGAACAGCTGGTAGGTTTTGTATTTACGAAGAACGGCTGGGTGCAGAGTTACGGCAGCCGCTGTGTGAAACCGCCGGTAATTTTCGGAGACGTTTCCCGTCCGGCAGCAATGACGGTAAGGTGGTCTTCTTACGCACAGTCGCTCACCAATAAATGGGTGAAAGGGATGTTGACAGGCCCGGTAACGATTTTGCAATGGTCGTTCGTTAGAAACGACCAGCCACGCGCCCTCACCTGTAAACAGATTGCCCTGGCGATCCGCGATGAGGTGTCTGACCTGGAGCGGGCCGGGATCAGGATCATTCAGATTGACGAGCCTGCTATCCGTGAGGGACTGCCCCTGCGTAAGTCTGGCTGGCAGCAATACCTGGAATGGGCCGTTCAGGCTTTCAGGATTTCTGCGAGCGGGGTGGCCGATGAAACCCAGATCCATACGCATATGTGTTATTCTGAATTTAATGATATCATCAAACACATTGCTGATATGGACGCCGATGTGATCACGATAGAGTGTTCGCGTTCCCAGATGGAACTGCTGGATGCGTTTGCTGATTTCAATTATCCAAATGAGATAGGGCCGGGGGTGTATGACATTCATTCTCCAAGGGTTCCTGCAAAGGAGGAGATGGTGGAGCTGCTGCACAAAGCCCGGGCGGTGATCCCTGTGGCGCAGCTTTGGGTGAACCCCGATTGTGGTTTAAAAACACGCCACTGGGATGAAACAAAAAAAGCACTGCTGGAAATGGTTGAAGCTGCAAAAGAATTGCGTTTATCCGTTCAGGAAGCCGTAAGTTTGTAATCCTGAAACAGGCGGTTCCGGAACGAACCGCCTGTTTTATTCATATTTTATACAATGACAATAGAAGAAAAGATCAAAGCCTCGGAGACACGTATATTTAAGGCTGTATTTCCCAATACCACGAACCATTATGACACTTTATTTGGCGGAACAGCGATGATGCTGATGGATGAAGTAGCTTTTATGTGTGCAACAAGGTTCAGCCGGCAGATCATGGTTACGGTGAGCAGTGACAGGATTGATTTTACTCATCCTATCCCGGCAGGGACCATCGTTGAGCTTGTGGCAACGGTGAGCCATGTAGGCAATACCAGCATGAAGGTGAGGGTAAATATCTTTGTGGAGCAGATGTATTCTGAACACCGCGAGCAGGCAGTGACCGGGGAATTTTCATTTGTAGCTATAGACGAGCATAAGAGGCCAACCCCGATCATTAAATAACCCGCAGGTGATCAAACCTGCAGGTTGAAAGGATAAAGCTACGGAGCGAAAATATTACAATCCTAATTTCTTGCTGATAGCTGATGGGATACCACCTTTATGTAACAGGATGGCAGTAGTTTTATATTTTACGTAGTTTTTAGTTACGTAGAGATAACCTTTGTAATCGTTGGTTACGCCCCAGGAGTTTTTTACGATATAGTATTCCCTGCCGTTCTGATCTTTTGCAAGGCCTATGATATGCATACCATGGTCATCGGTAGTCTGGTAGTTATCAAACGCTGCCTGACGGTTTTCCTGGGTAATTTCCATTTCAGGTTTTGGTTCGGCAAACAGGGCGGCTGTTTCTTCGGCGTTCATTTCTTCCACAGGTTTGGCGGGTACATAGGCTACTCCATTTTTGTAGGAGAAATATTTTTCGCTTACGTCAGTTGCCCAGGCTACAGAATAACCTTTTTTGAGTGCATTGTCTATAATTTCAGTGATCTCATTTACAGGAACGTTAGCTACCTGATCGAATGACCAGTTGTCTGGCACCATCAATGTGAATTTTGAGTAGAAGGGATGGTCATTGAAAGATGAAAGCTCTACATAATCATCAGGATTGATGCCCACAACCTGTTTGGCAAAAGTTTGCGGGGTATAACTTTTGCCCTTGTAATCAAATTTTTCAGGTACAGCGCCCAGGTAGGAGTCTATCACACGGGTATAGGCTTTTTCCCAGTTCGGGGTTAGGGTACCATTCGGGTTTTTCACTATAGCTTCCAGCATCCCCGTGGTGATGGCAGACATTTCTGCGAACTTATTGTTTTTGGTACCGTAGTTTAAGCCGGTGTAGTTAATTTGTGGTACTGCCCCGTATTTTTTGTACATATTGATTACATCATGCAGTTCGCCTCCATCGCCAAGGCTGACCGCCCCGTGCATGCGCACATAATTGATCCCTTTTTCTACATAGGCATTGCGGGCAGAAAAGATTTGCGAGAGCACAACGGGCTGTTTGCCCATCCTGATCATTTCAGATTCAAAGAAAGAATTGGTAGAATAACTCCAGCAGGTTCCCGAAGAACCCTGGTTCTGAACAGGAGTGTTTTCAAGGTTGATGACCGCTGTGAATTTAAAGCCTGCAGTACTGTTTGCAGACTGATTGTTTTTCAAAGAGTTGACCAGGTTGTCCTGCGCGAAGCCCAGGGTAGTGTAAAAGAGTAGTCCCGAAGCCAGGAACAATGGTTTAATTAATGAATTTGTCATATTGATTTTAACTATGCAACATAATTGCGTTTGTGTATCTTTGTGGGGCAATCTACATGATCTGGCCAGCATGAAGAAAAAATGAAATGATTTTTCGAGTTGCGCAACATAAAAATTACAGGGGGTCACACCGGCGTATTTTTATCTGATGATGAGCTGCGACCATAGGGATAGTATAAGATAAAGATTAATTTTACCTGGCAAATTGCTTTGCGAAAAAACAAATACAATGAAAGCTAAAGAAGTAACGATCCTGACCGGGTTTTTGGGCGCTGGTAAAACAACTGTGCTGAACGCGGTTATTGCGAAAAAGAAAGAGACGAAATTTGCGATCATAGAGAACGAGATTGGTGAGGAAAGTATTGATGCGGGGCTGATCCTGAAGGGGGAGGATGATGTGATTGAACTGAATAACGGATGCCTGTGCTGTACGCTGAATGATAATATCTATGAACTGCTGAATAACCTCTGGGATAAAAGGGAGGCATGGGACCATCTGATCATTGAGGCTACCGGTATTGCTGACCCGGCAAATATTGCCCATCCCTTCCTGACGAATGACAATGTGAAACGTGGCTTCGATCTGAAAAGGGTAATTTGTATTGTAGATGCGGAACTCATTGAAGACCAGTTAAAGGAACACCCCGAGGCCATCAAACAGATTGCCTTCAGTGACCTTATCCTGCTGAATAAAGTGGAGAAAGTAGGGCCGGGTTATGTACAGGAGTTACAGGCGGTTTTAAAGGCCATCAATCCTTTTGCAGAAACGCTGGTGGCTGAAGGGCAGAATTTCCAGGTGACAAAACTTTTTGCAAGGGAACGTTTTGCCAATTTTTACAGCAATCCGAAGCCTGTGGTTACGCCTAAAGGAATATTCAGCATCAGCAATGCAGCGCCTGAAAAACAACCGCTGGTGGCCTTTGGTACGTCGCATAACAAACATGAACATAGTGATATTGAAACCATTCTGCTGAAGTACAGGGAGAGCATGAATATCCAGGATCTTGAACACAGGATGATGGTTTTCCTGATTGCGCAATCTGCCAATGTTTACCGGGTGAAGGGCATCATTTACAGCCACCTCTTTGAAAGCAGGATTGTGCTGCAAACCGTAGGGAAGTCGCTCGCCATTACACTCGGAGAAACCTGGCTGCCGGATGAGATCAGGGAAACAAAGATCGTGGTCATTGGTAAAGAGCTCAAATTATATGGTTTCGATAAAATGTTTCGAACATGCCTTTATTCACCATCGGATATAGAATAAATGAGTTAAATTGGCTGCATGGTTCCTTATCTTCGATTTCTCTTTCCGCTGTTGTTTATCCTGATCTCGTGTGCATCACGCAGGACGGTAAATGATCCCGTACTGGAAACGGGGGTGGACAGGTCGCTGGCGCTCTACCGTAAAGCTGTCCTCAGCGACATCCGGTACGCGCTTGAGCTGAATATCCCGGCAGAGCAGGCAAAAGCCATCTCTGCCCAGGAAACCTTAACCTTCAGCCTGACCTCGGTACGGCTTCCTGTACAGCTGGATTTCAAGGAAGACCCTGCAAAGATCAGCATGCTGATGATCAACGGGCAGCATGCAGCTGTTGACTATCAGAAAGAGCATTTGCTGCTCCCTCCCGGTTTTCTCAAAAAGGGTGTGAACGTGGTGCAGATTGAATTTACTGCCGGGGATGGGGCACTGAACAGAAATTCAGATTACCTGTATACGCTGTTTGTTCCGGACCGTGCCAGAACGGTTTTTCCTTGTTTTGACCAGCCAGACCTGAAGGCCATATACACGCTCACATTACATTTGCCGCAAACCTGGGAAGCCATTGCAAACGGGGGATTAAAGGATTCCGTGATCGGGCAGCAGTATAAGACGTATCATTTCAAACCCTCCAACCTTTTAAGTACCTATCATTTTGCTTTTGCTGCAGGTAACTTTCGCCTGCACACAGCTGCTGTAGGAGCAATGACCACTGATTTTCTTTACCGCGAGACCGACAAAACCAAGATCACGCCCAGTTTGCCGGCAATTTTTGCTATCCACTCTGCTGCATTGAAATACTATGAGCACTGGACAGGAATCCCTTACCCTTTTCAGAAGTTCGGATTTGTGGCCATCCCGGATTTTCAGTTTGGCGGAATGGAACATCCCGGGGCAATTCAATATAAAGCATCTTCCTTATTCCTGGACACCGGGGCCACTAAAGACCAGCTGAATTCGAGAAATAACCTCATCGCCCATGAAACTGCACACATGTGGTTTGGTGACCTGGTAACAATGGACTGGTTCTCTGATGTGTGGATGAAAGAAGTATTTGCAAATTTCATGGCCGACAAAAGTGCTGAAGAAACGGCTGGCAGGGATGCTTATGCGCTAAAATTTCTGATCGATCATCTTCCTGCTGCCTACGCAGTAGACCGTACTGAAGGGGCAAACCCGATCCGCCAGCCATTGGATAACCTGAAGGATGCAGGTTCCCTTTACGGCAATATCATCTATCATAAGGCCCCTGTCATGATGCAGCAGCTGGAAAGCCTGATGGGGAAGGCTCAGTTTCAGCAGGGCGTAAGGGAGTACCTGCATCAATTTGCAAACGGGAATGCTTCCTGGCCAGACCTGATACAGATCCTGGACCGCTATACGCCCGCCAACCTGCAGCAATGGAATAAGGTTTGGGTAAATGAGAGCGGCCGTCCGGTGATCAGCTATGCGGTAACCTATGAGGATGAAAAGATTACCCGTTTGCAGATCAGCCAGCGACCGGAATATGGGCAGAAGCGTATCTGGCCGCAAACATTTGAACTGAGCTTGTTTTATCCCGGCTCGGTTAAAGTGCTCCATGCCAACTTTACCAGCGAGAAACTGGTGGTGAAGGAAGCTAAAGGACTGGCAAGGCCAATGTTCATCCTCTTTAATTCTGCGGGTGACGGCTACGGACAATGGCCCGTGGACCCAGAGCTTCCGCAACAGCTTTTCAGTCTGGAAAAACCTTTGCACAGGGCAACTGCCTATATCTCCCTTTATGAGCAGATGCTGAGCGGAAAGGTGATACGCCCTGATGAATTGCTGGCGCTGTATGTGAAAGGGCTGGAGAAGGAACAGGAGGAGTTGAATATCAAATTATTAACCAGTTATATCAGTACAATTTACTGGCAGTTCAGTACACCTGCCCAAAGAAAGCGGTTGTCTGCCGGATTGGAGAAACAGATCTGGGCTGCATTGCAGCAGCAAAAGGCCCCCAATAACAGGAAACTATTATTTAAAGTTTACCAGGACATATTTATGAGTGCAGAGGCACGGAACAGGCTGTACCAGGTTTGGAAAAACCAGCAGCCGCCCGCCGGAGTTACCCTGGCTGAAGATGATTATACCAGCCTGGCGCTTTCCCTGGCTGTGCGGGATGATGCTGATCCTGTCATCTTAAAGATCCAAAATACCAGGATCACAAATCCTGACCGTAAGAAACGCTTTGAATTTATCATGCCGGCAGTATCCGGAGACCAGGCAAAGAGGGATAAATTTTTTAACAGCCTGAAACTGTTGCCGAACAGGGCCAGGGAATCCAACGTGCTCGGAGCTTTGTACTATCTGCACCATCCGCTGCGCCAGGCTTACAGCATCCGTTACCTGCAGCAAAGTCTTGACCTGCTTGAAGAGATCCAGTCTACCGGGGATATCTTTTTTCCGCAATCCTGGCTGCAGGCTACTTTTGGCACCTACCAGACCAAACAGGCTGCAGCTATTGTGAGGAACTTCCTGGTGGCACATCCTGATTATAACCCCAAGCTAAAGGCAAAGATCCTTCAAAACTCGGATAACCTGTTCAGGGCGGAGAAGCTGGTTAAAGATATGTACGAATAATTTCACTATTAATAGTGAAATTATTCGTACATTAGTCTTTTAAACCTAAAGATATGTCAGCTTCCAATGCATTCCTTTTAGACAAACGAACAGAAACACTCCGCATCAAGTTCAGCGCTATAGATGTGAGCGATGATATGAAGGTTTTTCAGTATGCAAGACAGGGACTCAAACCGGGCCTCTTCTATGATTTTGCTGAAGCGATCAATATATCCAATAAATCCCTTGCGGACCTCATCAATATTTCTTCCCGTACCATCAGCAACTATAAAGAACAGAAGAAACTGCTGGAACCGGTTTATGGAGAGCATTTGCTTAAACTCATTGGCCTGTATAAAAAAGGGGTAGAGCTGTTCGGGACTGTAGATGAATTCAGCTATTGGCTCAATAAACCTTTCTGGAATTCAAAAGAACGCCCAATGGATTGGTTAACGACCCCGGGCGGTGTAGACCTGGTTGCAGATGAGCTGGTAAAAATGGCTTATGGCGATGCCGTTTAACTTTCTGCATGGTTGTTTTTAGGATCGGGCATAAAAATTATGCTGCCACACTCAATGCATCGGGCGTTAATGGGCGCTGGGCAGCAGCAGGCAGGCCTGTGCTTTACTGTGCGGAAAATATACCACTGGCCTTTCTTGAAAATATGGTGAGGCGGCAGGGGGTAGGCTTCAACCATGATTTTAAGATCGTTTGCATAGAAATTCCGGACGATTTGCCCCTGAGCACAGTAGAAGAACGCGATCTTGATCCGGACTGGCGCAACCCTTATGATTACAGCCACTGTCAGCCGCTTGGGAATCAATGGTTCGATAACCTGAGAATGCCCATTTTAAAAGTGCCTTCGGCAGTGATGCCGGAATCCTATAATTATGTCATCAATACACTCCATCCCGATTTCAGGCAAATCAGGATCCTTGCCGTAACAGAGCTGGTTCCTGATGCCAGAATAGAAGATATCCTGAAAAAATATCCATTGGGGAAGTCAGATTAAAACATCAAAATAAAACATAGATATGAGCGCAAAAACAAACATAGGCTGGATAGGACTCGGTAATATGGGAACGCCAATGGTCAAAAACCTGGTTAAAGCAGGATTTGAAGTCACAGTATATAACCGCAGTGCAGCCAAATCTGAAGCGCTCAGCAAAGAGATACAGATCGGAGTGGCTTACTCACCGGCTGAGCTGCTGGCCTCATCAGATGTGATCATCACCATGCTGAGTGACGACAATGCGGTAAAAGACCTCTACGAAAGGGCCGATGGCATTTTCTCTGCGCAGCCTGGTAAGGAACTGACAATTGTGGATATGAGTACAGTTTCACCGGAAACCACGAAATACCTTGCAGGCCTTTGTGCAGATAAGGGGATTTCTTACCTGGATGCGCCGGTAGCCGGCAGTGTGAAACCCGCAGAAGAAGCACAGCTGGTGATCATGGTTGGCGGCGATGAAAAAATCTATGAAAAAGTAAAACCTGTATTTGATGCGCTGGGCAAGATGTCAGTTTATCTTGGAGAGAGCGGCAAGGCCAATGTGGCAAAGCTGTCGGTAAATTTATTGTTGGGGATTGTAGACCAGGGCCTGGCAGAGGCAGTGATCTTTGCGCAGAAAAATGGCCTGTCAGCAGAACTGCTGCTGCCGCTGATCAATGCAAGTGCCGTAGGCTGCGGAGTAACCAAAATGAAGACAGATAACATCATCAATGATGATTTCAAGCCTGCTTTTGCGTTGAAACTGCTGGCTAAAGACATCAGGCTGGCCACTGAAAACGGAATGGATACCCCTATAGGAAAATCTTTACATACCACACTACAGTCGGCAACAACAAAAGGGTATGGCGACCAGGATATGATTGCTGTATTTAAATACCTTTCCGAAAACTAAGTTTAGGGGATTCAGGGAATTGAAGACATGGGCTTAAAGATCTTAAGGTTTATATTTTTCGGTAATTACTTTGTGGGGCTGCTTGCCGTTGCTTTAACCGTGGAATCTACGCTGCAGTTAAAGATGCCCTTCAATTCCCTGAGTTACTATATCCTGGTGTTCCTGGCGCCAATCATCTATTACACTTATGCCTATATGGGCGTGACCAGTACTGACAATGCCCAGAACCCAAGAACGGCATGGTATGGTAAGCATCATCACTTTATTCACCGGAGCCAGATTCTTTTGGGGGCTGTTTTTGCGGCAGTCTTTCTGTATATGCTGAACAGGGATTTTATGGCCATCCTGCATCTTCCTGTCCTGTACTGGATCACGGTGGGGGTGGTCATTGGCATGGCCATCCTGTATTATGGGCTGGTACCTGTTTTTTTCTTTAACCTGAACCTCAGGAATACGGGCTGGCTGAAGCCGTTCATCATTGGTTTTATATGGGCGGCCACAGCCAATTTACTGCCGCTGATCCTGCTGCGTATAGAATCAGGAGTGGACTTTACGGAATCTCCTTTCTGGTTTTTTCTCTTTATCAAAAACTGGATGTTCTGTACGGTAAATGCGATCATGTTTGATATGAAGGACTATGCCATTGATTCCAATAGCCAGCTGAAGACCTTTGCCGTGCGGATAGGCCTGAAAAAGACGATATTCTACGTACTGATCCCACTGCTGCTGCTGGGGATGTTGTCCCTGCTCATTTTTGCTTCCATTGAACATTTTGCGCCGGTACGGGTATTGTTCAACCTGGTACCCTTTGTACTTACGCTTGTGGTAGCCTATTCCATGAACAAAAGAAAGAAAATATTTTACTACCTTATCGTGATTGACGGTTTAATCCTGGTGAAGGCCGTTTGCGGCATCCTGGGGATGCAATTTATCTGAAAGACATGCATAACAACTACGATCCGATAGCCCGGTATTACGATGTGCTGAGCAGGCTGGTTTTCTTCCGCGCACAGGTACGTGCCCAGATTGAACAGCTGGCCTTTATTCCTGCAGACAGTACTATCCTTATCGCCGGTGGCGGAACAGGCTGGATACTGGAAGAGATTGCCAGGATCCACCCTTCAGGGCTCCGCATTACCTATGTGGAGATCTCGGCGAAAATGCTGGACCTGTCAAAAAAGCGGGATGTGAAAGGTAATCAGGTGAGCTATATCCATGCTGCTGCTGAGGATTTCGTGATCAGTACTGTCTACGACGTGATCATTACCGCATTTCTGTTCGATAATTTCCGGGCAGAAAAGATCAGCCTTGTTTTTGGCAGGTTCCATCAGGCACTCCAAAGCGGCGGGCTCTGGCTGTTCTCTGATTTCTATTACAACCCTGCTTCCGGCAAGCGCTGGCAATGGTACCTGCTAAAGACAATGTACCTTTTCTTTAAGCAAATTTCAGAAGTGGAGGCGAGTGACCTGATCAATACGGAGCACTGTTTTACAGAGGCTCTGTACCTCCCGCTGAAGACGGCATATTATTACGGTGGTTTTATCAAATCTATCGTTTATCAAAAATCTTAAATTGATCTCATCAGAGTTATTTTAATCTTGTTTTAACACAAGTGTAAGGTAAGTGTAACCGGAATGTAACAGTAGTATTGTAACAATAGTACAGTTATTGTTTTTTGCGGCTTAAGATGCCCTATATTAGGGAAATGGCTATTTAGACACAGCCAGGGCACAATTATTTGAATTTAATAAGTATTGATTTGAACTGAATACTTTCGTTCATGCCCTGTCATATACATTTGTTGTGTACTAAAAACACTAACTAGAATCGACTTAATTTAATTGAAATTAATGATGCCTCGAATACCCGTTTCCACCCTTCTCTGTTGTTCTTTTTTGTGCGCCAATCTTGCTGTCGATGCTCAGACCTTAAATATGAAGGAGGCCATCAGTACTGCGATAGCAAATTATGGGACCATAAAAGCGAAAACAAACTATGTTAATGCTTCGAAACAGACCGTCATGCAATCCAAAAGAGAGTATCTTCCTAACTTTACCCTTTCTGCGCAGCAGGATTACGGTACGGTTAACGGGCAGACCGGTCCGCTTGCTCCATTTGGAGGTGCTTTAAATGTTTCTTCTTCAGGGCCAACGCTGGCCAGCCAGAACTGGAATGCCGGTTTCGGAGCGCTTTACCTCAGTAATATCAATTGGGACTTCTTTACGTTCGGACGTATTAAAGAAAGGATCAAGGTTTCCAAAGTGACGCTTACCAGGGATGAGAATGATCTCAGCCAGGAGATCTTTCAGCATGAAATCCGCGTATCTTCAGCTTACCTGAACCTGCTCGCCGCACAGCGCTTAACCAAGTCGCAGCAACGGAACCTGGAAAGAGCCATCGTTTTTAAAGATAACGCTGTGGCGCGTGCAAAAAACGGACTGATTGCGGGGGTTGACTCGGCACTGGCCAATGCACAGGTTTCCAGTGCAAAGATCTTGCTGACCAACGCCATTGACCTGCAGCAGGAGCAAGCCAACAGGCTTGGTGTACTTTTGGGTGTTACCGCTACAGAATTTACCCTGGATACTGCATCTATCAATCATGTACCACATGCCATCTTAATGGCAGATACCAATGCTAACCTTGCACAGCATCCTGTCCTTAAATATTACAGGAACAGGGTGGATGTCAGTAACGAGCAGACAAATTACTATAAACGGCTGATGTACCCTACATTCTCCTTCATCGGGGTGTTCCAGGGAAGGGGCTCCGGCTTTACATCAAACTATGTAAATGACCAGAGTGCTTATACCTCAAACTACGGTGACGGCATTAACCCCACCCGCGCAAATTACCTGTTCGGTGTAGGCCTGGTCTGGAACCTGAGTTCCATTCTGAAAACTTCACCGCAGGTAAGGGCACAGCGCTTCACCACCTACGGCCTCGAAAATGAGTACCAGGTGGTTGACCAGCAGCTGCATTCGCAACTGGCCCTGTCAGAAACCAAGATCAAAAATGCAATGGCCAACTATATGGAGGCGCCGGAGCAGGTGAGGGCAGCAGCACAGGCCTATTTGCAGAAAAGTGTGCAATACAAAAACGGACTGGCCACACTCGTAGATCTTACGCAGGCATTGTTCGTGCTCAACAGGGCAGAGACAGACCGGGATATTGCCTATACAAATGTATGGCAGGCCCTATTGATCAAATCAGCCGCAATGGGCGATTACAATATATTTATTAACGAATTTTAAGCAGTTCCCTCAGATATGAATTTAATACGTTTCGCACTGCGTAAGCCCATTTCCATCATGGTGTTTGTTGCAGGTATGCTGTTCTTTGGTATCAGCGCTATGACCAGTATCAAGGTGGATATCCTCCCGCAGATGAACCTGCCGGTGATCTACATCGCACACCCTTTCGGCGGATATACCCCGGAACAAATGGAAGCTTATTTCGGTAAGACCTATGTGAATGTACTGCTGTTCGCTAATGGTATAAAAAGCATTGAAACCAAAAACACCCAGGGTTTGATGCTGATGAAATTAACTTATTACGAAGGTACAAATATGGCCCAGGCTGCGGCGGAGCTCAGTGCTTTGTCTAACAGGGCCCAGGCCAGTTTCCCTCCGGGTTCACAGCCGCCTTTCGTTATCCGTTTTGATGCCTCTTCACTGCCGGTAGGACAGCTGGTCCTCAGCAGTAAGATCCGTACAAACGATGAACTGCAGGATCTGGCCAACACCTTTGTAAGGCCATCCTTTACAGCAATTCCGGGATTACTGGCACCGGCACCTTTCGGGGGTAGCCCGCGTTCCATTGAGATTGACGTTGACCCCGGACTGATGCGCTCACATAACCTTACTGTAGATCAGATCGTAAATGCGATCAAAGTAAATAACCAGACAGCACCTTCAGGAAACGTGAGGATAGGGAATATGAACTATATCACGCCTACCAACTACACGATCAACAAGGTGAAAGAGTTTGAAGATATCCCGCTTTATAAAGGAGGGGTGCAAAATATTTATCTGAAAGACGTAGCTGTTGTAAAAGACGGTGCGGATATCACTGCGGGGTATGCGCTGATCAATGGAAAACGTGCGGTGTACGTTGATATTGCAAAATCAGGGGATGCATCAACCTGGGATGTGGTAAAAGGATTAAAAGCCAATCTGGGCAAAATTCAGAATACACTGCCGGAAGACGTTAAATTGTCGTACGAGTTTGACCAGTCTGTTTATGTAATCAACGCTGTAAAAAGTTTGATCAAAGAGGGGGTAATTGGTGCAGTACTAACGGGACTCATGGTGTTGCTGTTCCTGGGTGACAGGCGCGCAGCACTGATCGTAATCCTGACTATTCCTACTTCGATTATTTCGGGAGTATTGTTCCTGAAGTTATTCGGGCAGACGATCAATATCATGTCGCTCTCCGGACTGGCACTGGCCATCGGTATCCTCGTGGATGAGTCTACCGTTACGATAGAGAATATCCACCAGCATTTTGACATGCATAAACCCAAGGCCCTGGCCATCTGGGATGCCTGTAAGGAAATTGCCTTTCCAAAGTTGCTGATCCTCTTGTGTATCCTGGCGGTATTTGCCCCGGCCTTCACGATGACCGGTATTCCGGGAGCTTTGTTCCTGCCGCTGGCACTGGCCATTGGTTTCTCCATGATCGTATCCTTCCTGCTTTCACAAACTTTTGTGCCTGTACTGGCCAACTGGCTGATGGTTGCACATCCGTATCCGCATGACAAAACTGATCCGTCCATCACTGACGATGAAGATGCTTTCAATCAGACCGGTTTAACCCTGGAATCTGAACATGATACGCTGGATCAGAAAAAGATCCTGGTAGATAAAGGTGAATTCAATCACCAGGAAAAGGAAACAAAATTTGATAAATTCAGGAACCGCTTTATGCGTTTCATTGACCGTCTGTTTAAATACACAAAAACAGTGGTGATCACCTATATCGTAGTGATCATTGGTTTGGCTGTCCTGTTCCTTGTAACCATCGGGCGTGATGTACTGCCAAGGGTAAACGGCAGCCAGTTTCAGCTCCGTATGCGTGCTCCTGACGGTACAAGGCTGGAGCGTACTGAAGAGAAAGCCAACAGGATCTTAAAAGAAGTTAAAGACATTGCAGGTGCAGAACATGTGGGGATCTCCTCGGTTTATGTTGGGCAGCACCCTTCACAATACTCGGTAAACCCTATCTATCTGTTTATGGGTGGGCCGCATGAGGCCGTATTCCAGGTTAACCTGAAAGACTGGGAGGGCAATATGGATGAGTTTAAGGATGAACTGCGTGCGCGCACCAGGAAGATCATGCCTGATGTGAAATTGTCTTTCGAGCCAATTGAGATGACGGATAAAGTATTGAGCCAGGGATCGCCAACGCCGGTAGAGGTGAGGATTTCTGGTAAGAACAAAAAACTGAACGAAGTATATGCCAATAAAGTGCTTCAAAAGTTAAAGGCCATCAACTATATGAGGGACGCACAGATTGCGCAGCCCATCAAATACCCTTCACTGAATATCAATATTGACAGGGTGCGTGCTGCACAGCTGGGGGTAGACCTCGGTGATATTTCAAGGTCACTGGTTGCATCTACATCTTCATCCCGTTATACGGAGAAAAATACCTGGATAGATACCAAAATCGGGCTTTCGTACTCGGTACAGGTGCAGGTTCCGTTTAACCAGATGAATACAAAAGATGACCTGGGCGAGATTTCATTGTTACAGAACAATACCCGCCCAACGCTGAGTGATGTGGCTACTATTAAGGCAGATACCACTTATGGCGAAGCCGATGATATGGGTGCTACGCCATTCCTGTCCGTTACCGCGAATTTAAAAAATACAGATTTAGGTACAGCCAACAAGGACGTAACCAAAGCACTTGCCTCGATCGGTAAACTGCCAAGGGGAGTTACGGTGGAGCAGATCGGACTGGGTAAAGTACTGGATGAAACGCTGATGAGTTTACAAAACGGGTTACTGGTTGCAATAGTAGTGATCTTCCTGATGTTATCGGCCAACTTCCAGTCGTTCAGGGTACCGCTGGTTGTACTGGCTACCGTGCCGGCCGTTGTACTGGGCTCGCTGGTTGTGCTTACCTTGTGGGGCTCAACGCTGAACCTGCAGTCGTACATGGGAATTATCATGTCAGTAGGGGTATCGGTTGCGAATGCGGTGATGCTCATCACGAATGCCGAAGAGCTCAGACAGCATAACGGGGATGCCTTAAAATCGGCCAGAGAAGCTGCCGGACTACGTTTACGCCCGATCATCATGACCAGTGCGGCCATGGTGGTAGGTATGTTGCCAATGGCAATTGGTGAAGGGGAAGGCGGGGATGCAATTGCACCACTGGGAAGAGCGGTAATCGGGGGACTGATTGCATCAACCTTTGCAGTACTGCTGATCCTTCCGATGGTGTTTACCTGGGTACAGGGCAAAGTTCCTTTGAAATCGCCTTCACTGGATCCTGAGGACGAAGAAAGCGAACACTACATCAAAGGACTAAACGATTAAGAGGTTAAATAGTTAAAGAAAATAGAACAAACATAATGAACACAACAATATTCCGCCGCAGCACCGTTTTATTCAGCAGCCTTGCATTTCTAGCTTTCCTGAGCAGCTGTAACCATAAAGAGAAAGAAGATAAAGACCCGGCCGAAGCAGCGGTTGCGATCCCCACTTTTGTGCTGCACAAAGAAGAACTGTCAACCTCTTTAAAAATGCCGGGAGAACTGATTGCTTACCAGCAGGTAGATCTGTATGCCAAGGTAAGCAGTTTTGTGAAAACCCTGAATGTAGATATCGGTTCTGAGGTAACAAAGGGGCAGCTGATGATGACACTTGAAGCGCCGGAAATCAGTTCACAACTGGCCGCGGCAGAATCAAGACTGAAATCGCAGGAAGCGGTATACACTGCGAGCAAAGCAACATATGACAGGTTGCTGGAAACCAGCAAAACACCAGGAACGATCTCTACTAATGACCTGGACCAGGCCGTTGCGAAAAGGAACTCAGACATGGCGCAGCTGAATGCGGCCAAAGCTGCCTATAAAGAAGTGGGCAGTACGATGGGCTACCTGACGATCCGTGCCCCGTTCAGTGGTGTGGTTTCTGCCAGAAATGTAAACCTCGGTGCCTTTGTGGGTCCTACAGGTTCCGGATCTGCCCTGCCGATCTTTACCCTGCAGGAGCAGAAACACCTGAGGCTTGCGGTTTCCATCCCGGAACTGTATACAGGTTACCTGAAAGAAGGCGACGTGGTGAGCTTCAGTGTGAAGTCTAAACCAAATAATTTATTCACCGCTAAGGTAAAAAGGATGTCAGGCGCTCTAGACTCCCGCCTTCGTGCAGAAAGAATAGAGATGGACGTGCCCAACCTGACCAAACAACTGTTGCCGGGTATGGTAGCCGATGTTTCTATCCCTTTACCGGCAAATGTGAGCACCTTTATTGTGCCAAAAACGGCTGTAGTAGATGGTCCTGAAGGTATTTACGTCATTCGTGCGAAAAATAACAAAGCTGAGATCGTGCAGATAAAAAAAGGACGTGAAACGGATGACAAAATTGAGATTTACGGAGAAATAGCAGACGGAGACGTTCTGGTAAGCCAGGCAACTGAAGAAATTCATGCCGGTGACCCTATAAAACCATAATATTACACATAAAGAAAGGGACATATTTTAAAAAATTGCGCATTTTTATGGCGTGAAAAAAAGTATGTCCCTTCTGGAATTCTATCAGATGTTTGCCGCCAACAGACCCGATGTGACAATTCCCAGTTCAATCCTGGATGTTCCCACAGGGCATTTCAATGTCTTCAAACGGTTAGGTTACTGCACGCTTAACCCATCTCCCTATAACAGGAGGGATTTTTATAAGATCTCGCTGATCATCGGAAAAGGCATACTTCATTACCCAACGGAGAAAATAGTAATTGACGGCCCTGCACTGCTGTTCAATAACCCCAGCGTTCCGTATTCCTGGGAAACAACGTCTGAATTCCAATCGGGCTATTTCTGCCTCTTTACCGAAAGTTTCATGAGGCAGCGTTCCGAACCTTCCAATGAATCTTTGCTCAGCAGGATACAGGATGTGCCGGTTTTCTATCTCAATGAACAGCAGGTGATAGCTATCAGTACGATCTTTGAGAAAATGCTGGCGGAAATGGAGACCGATTATACGCACAAATACGATGTGATCCGTAATTACGTGAACCTGCTGATCCACGAGGGCATGAGAATGCAGCCCCGGGAAGATGCCGGTTCAAAATCCCACAATGCGGCCTCCCGTCTTTCCTCGCAATTTTTGGAATTGCTTGAAAGGCAGTTCCCTATTTATTCTTCTGATCATGTCCTGGAACTGCGTACCGCAAATGATTTTGCCGAGCGCCTCAATATACATGTAAACCATCTTAACCATGCGGTAAAAGAAGTAACTGGAAAAACAACTTCAGATCATATCTCCAAAAGAATTGCCAATGAAGCGATCTCCCTGCTGAAACATACAGAATGGAATGTTTCAGAAATAGGATATTGCCTGGGTTTTGAATATCCGGCCAACTTCAACATGTTTTTCAAACGGCAAACGATGATCGCACCCAAATCTTTCAGGGAGGCTTATCACGAATTGGGCGACCCTAAAAAACGCTAGCCACATATCATTGCAGAGCACGCGGTACAGGCTCATCTTTTTCCGGGAAAGATATTGTCATTTTATCCCTTTTCGGCGCGATAATTGTATTTTAACATTTTTTAACACGATAAAGAGGTTAGAAATCTATGTAAATGGCTTTCCTGATTGGAAATGATCATTATAGATCGTAGATTGGAACTATCGTTATCTTGTACTCAATAAAAAGACTTTTAGGCCCGGCGTAATACTTATGAATGATATTAAAAAGAAGTCTTTTTATATACTGATCTTATCAAATTTTCTCTTCCTTTTAACTGCTTCTGCACAGCATACTGTGGTTTCAGGTACTATCCTTGACAGTAAGGATAAAACTCCGCTACCCTATGTTACCGTACTGTTTAAAGATACAAAGATCATCACCAAAACTGATGCGGGCGGTAAATATACGCTGAGCAGCCCAACCGCCTTCAGCCAGATACAGGTGAATTATGTGGGTTACAAAACGCAGGTTTTGCCCATCAGCCCCAATGTTACGCAAACGGTCAACATCAGGCTCCAGGAAACCTCGCAGAGCCTCACTGAAGTGAAGATCAGCTCGGGGAAGAAAGCCCGGTACAGGAATAAAGACAATCCTGCCGTTGAGCTGATCCACAAAGTAATTGAGCATAAGCCGATGAACAGGATGGAAAGTGAGCAAACCGTTGAATTCCAGCAGTATGACTGGATGCAGTTCTCCCTGAGCAACCTGAGTGAAAAGTTCAAGAATAAAAAGATCTTCCGCAAATACCAGTTCCTCTTTGATGAGCAGGATTCCAGCGAGGTTGGCGGTAAGAATATCCTTCCGGTATACCTCAGGGAGCGCCTTTTACAAAATTATTACCGTAAGAACCCCGAGAAGAACAAGGTGATTGTACTGGCGGATAAACATGTAAACTTTGACGACGGGCTGGTTGATAACAACGCGATAGGTACCTACTTTGAAAGGATGTATGCCGACGTAGATATTTATAAGAACAACATTGTATTTACCAATAGTCAGTTTCTTAGTCCTATAGCTGACGGTGCCCCGGCATTTTACAAATTCTTTATTACCGATACGATCAGAACGCACACGCCCAACCTGATAGAACTTTCCTTTATTCCGCGCAACGAGAACGGGTTACTTTTTGAAGGCCGCATTTATATTACCATGGACGGAAAGTACGCGGTGCAGGATGCCTTTCTAAAGACCGGTAAGGGTGTAAACATCAATTTTATACGTGCCATGGAGGTGAAGCTGAACTTCGATGCAAATACGGAGGGCAAGTACCACCTGAGCAAAAGCCACCTGCTGGTAGATTTTGGTTTGGGAAAAGAAGGAGGGAGAGGATTTAAAGGCGAAAGGACGGTGGTCATTAAAAACTACAAATCCAATGTAGAACATCCTGACAGTCTTTACCGTGGGGAGAGCCTGGTGGTTGCCCCTGATGCAGAAAAACGGTCTGACCAGTACTGGGCAGAGAACCGGTTGGATACGCTGGCTAAAGACAAGCTCAAGATCTACAGCAATATTGATACCCTTGGCAAAATGAAGTCCTTTAAACGTTTAATGGATGTGGCCTCTGTATTGTTTATTGGCTATAAGAAATTTGGCCCGATAGAAGTGGGGCCTTTTTATGGTTTTTACGGCTTTAATAACCTGGAAGGCTTCAGGCTCCGTCTGGGCGGCCGTACCACAACCGATTTCAGCACGCGCTGGTATCTTGCGGCATACGGCGCTTACGGATTCAAAGACGAAAAATTTAAATACTACGGCAGTGTCGCTTACTCGCTGAACAATAAGTCTATCTATAAATTCCCCCAGAGTTTTATCCGCGTGAGTTATCAGCGCGATGTGGATGTTCCGGGTGATGAATCCAAGACGGTTGTTCCTGAAGACAATATCGTGTCATCGTTCAGGCGTGGTGTAAACAACCAGTTTATCTACAGTCAGTTCTACCGGGCTGAGTACATGCAGGAATATGCCAGTCACTTCTCCTTCAACATCGGTTTTAAAAGATGGACACAAACACCGGCGGGAACACTGGTTTATGATAGTTTTGAAAACGGACAGCTTGTACGTACCGACCATATTACCAGTGCCGAGTTTAACCTTGAACTGCGTTATGCACCGCATGAGCGTTTTTACCAGGGAAAAACCTACCGTGAGCGCACGATAGAGAAATACCCGGTATTTGACCTGAATTTCTCTTCGGGGATGAAAGGTGCTTTTGGCGGCCAGTATGAATACCAGAGCCTGATCGGAACGATCGACAAGCGGTTTTATATGTCGCAGTTCGGCCGGTCTGACGTGCGCCTTGAAGGCGGGTATATTTTCGGGAAAGTTCCTTTCCCGCTGCTGGATATACACCATGCCAACCAGTCTTACTCTTACCAGGTATATGCCTACAACCTGATGAACTTCCAGGAGTTTGTGAGTGACCACTATGTGAGCCTGAATGTAGACCATAACTTCAACGGATTGATCTTTAACAGGATTCCCTTGTTAAGAAAACTAAAGCTGAGGGAGTATGCTACTTTCAAAGGCCTTATGGGAGGGATCAGGGATGAGAATAACCCGAATTTACATCCGAATCTGTTACAGTTCCCTACCAATGAAGACGGGGTGGCCAGAACTTATTCCCTTGGCAGCAAACCTTATATTGAGGGCAGCGTTGGCGTGGGAAATATCTTTAAAGTACTTCGTTTTGATGTGGTCAAACGTTTCAACTACCTGAATAATCCGGGTGTTTCTGAATATGGCCTGAGGGCGAAGGTACAGTTTGAGTTCTAAGGTTAGAATACTTCGTTTAAGCCTACAAAGACACCGTTTGAGCCATAGTTACCAATGCCGTAATCAATGCAGAGGTTGGAGCGCGTATGTTTGTCAAACAGGATGCGAAGGCCTGCTCCGGTACCTGGTTCCCAGTAGTTAAAGAGTTTAATGTTATTCTGGTTATTTGCTGTTTCCATATTGAGGAAAACCACGCCGCTGAGCAGCTTGTTCCTGGTGATGGGGAAGCGGTATTCCATCTCATTATAGAAGAACGAAGGGCCTTTGAACCGGCTGATCGTGTACCCGCGCCCGAGGCGCTGGTTAATGTCGCTCCCTGTGCCGGGCAGTTCCAGGTAGGGGACAGAGCCGTGCAGGAGGTAAGACCCCCATAACCAGTAAGCCAGTACCTGCTCCGGATTTTTTGCGGACAAGCTCCAGTACTTTCGCAGTTCCGTCTTGAGCTGCAGGGCGTTTTTCTCACTGCCCAGCCATTTCTGGTTGGCCCGCAGGATTACGTCTACGTATAATCCTTTATAAGGGCGGTAGGGTTGATCGCGTGTGTTGTACTGCAGGTTGATCAGCAGTCCGCTGGCGAAGTAATGGTTTACGGGATAGGCGTTTTTTATACTGTACAGGTAATTGTAGGTTTTGATGCTTTCGGGATCACCCAGCTCCTCATCAATATTGGTATAATAATTAAAGGCCAGTCCGGCACCTGCATAAAAGTTCGGGAACAGGTTGCGATAGATGTTTTCACTTAGTTTGATATAAGTATACCTTATGGGGATCGCCTCAGGCACTTTGCGGCCCGTTCCCAGTCCGCGGTCCAGCACCACGGTTTTCCCCAGGTCGTAACTTCCCTGTATGTTCCATTGATTGCGGGCCGTGTAGATATTGTGTGTAAGCTGAATCAGTGCCAGTTCATTTGTAGAGACTGCAGCGTAGGCGTCGAACACCGAAAGGGTGGTGTTTTCGGGTTCACCGAGATACCTTGTTCCGGATACGTCGGCACCAAATTCAAAGCCTGTACTGGGTGTATAACCGATGGAAGGCAATAAGACCAGGCTGCCGCTTTTCCTGCTTCTGGGTGCTTTCTTTTTGTTTTTGTGGAACAGGAGGTTATATACATCGCCCACATCAACCTGTCCTGTGTCCGGTGCTGATAAATCTTTTTTTACCGGATATTTGGGTGTCGCGATTTCCTGTGCGCTCAGCAAACCGGTTCCGGCAGCAAGCAGGAAAAAAATGAGCGTAAGCCGGAAACAATATCTGGGCAAATGATTTGGATTTATATACGGGCAAATATAATTAAAAAGTTCAGCCGCAAAGTGTTGTAACACAAATCGCCGCTGCAATATTTCCTTACATAAATCCCTGTTGATTATTTAACTTTGAGAAGTGATCATCCAACTGAAAGACCTTCCTGTTGCGCTGCTGCTCCTTTCGGGGGTTGCTTTTAGCATCTACGCTAAAAAATTAACGGTGCCTGCAGCTTTTACAGGGCTGATCTGCGGACTGCTGATCTACCTGGGAGCAGGTTATCCGGGAATACTGATGTTAACGGTTTTCTTTCTGGGTGGTACGATCGCTACGTCATGGGGCAGGAAGAAAAAGCAGGAACTGGATAAACCCGGAGATTCGGTCAGGAGGAATTCCGGACAGGTACTGGCCAATTCAGGGACGGCTACGCTGGTGGCGGTAGTGATGTTCATTATTCCCCGGTACCGTGATATGCTCCTGCCGGTGTTGGGCGCAGGCCTGGCCTCCGCCATGGCAGATACACTTTCCTCTGAACTGGGCGTATTATATGGAAGATCCTTTTACAACTGCCTTACCTGGAAGAAGGATGAACGCGGACTCGATGGCGTAGTGAGCCCTGAAGGTACCCTTATTGGCATCGCGGGAGCCCTGATCATCGCTGCGATCTACGCTGCAGCCGAGGGCTTTGATGCAGGCTTTGTTGTGATTATCTTTGCCGGCACTGCAGGCAATTTTTCTGATTCTTTTCTTGGAGCGGCACTGGAACGCAGGTATATTCTCAATAATGACCTTGTAAATTTCCTAAGTACTTTATTCGCAGCGGTGGTAGCTCTTTTTATCCTCATGTTTTTTCGGTAGTATTAGTTGTCTTTGAGTAAAAAAGAAATCTATATATTGTGTTTTATTCGAAAAGCGGTATTAATTTCACTAAAATTGCCAGAATATAATAGAATATGAGCACGGCATGGTTAAAATGACTATTTTAATCCTCAACGGTGCCATCTAACAATTGAAAAACGATAAAATAAACGGATGAAACGAATATTGAAGATCGGTCTGGATTCAGCTGCACCTTTTCCATTACATAGTGACTATAACTCATCTCTATTCGAGGGGTTTGAAGTTGATATGATTGCTGCGGTTGCTGAATTACTTGACCTTGAGCTTCATTACGAAGTTTCATTGTGGGCCACCATCCTGGAAAAATTATACAAAGGGGAGCTGGATATGATCTGCTCCGCAGTGACGATGACCAGCTCGAGGCAAATGATCCTGGAATTCAGTAGACCCTATCTTCAGTTTCAGCTGTGTGCCATAGTGCAGCGCGGTGCTGTGCTTACTGACCTGAGCGACTTTAAGAATAAGCGGATCGGCATCCGTATAGCCACCGAAGCGGAAAAATACGTGATGTCACAGTTTCCTTCGAACCCTACTGTTCATGCGGAAACAAATAACGAATTGTATAAAAAGCTGGTGGCAGGGCGGATAGACGTGCTGATAGATGACTCACCGATAGCGGGAGGCTTTTTGCATAAACATAAGGCACTGGAGATCGGCATGTTCATGCCCGGCACGGAATCTCAATATGCTATAGCAATGAAAAAAGGCGATGTAACGCTGAAAGACCAGATCAATGATGCCCTGGAGCTGCTCACCCAGAATGGCACATATGACATGATTTTTAAGAAATGGTTCAGCAATATCAGACTGGTCTGATAATTGTTGAAGATGATGTATACCTATAACTGTTCAATGAATACCTACGCCTTTATATTAGACAAGAAGAAAGATAAGGATAAGAAGGACAAGAAGTCTGATAAATCTAAGAAGAAGAAAAAGAAATGCTGCGAGAAATGGAAAAAGGGCAATCGTTGTAGCAATTGCCCTTTGGGGTAGTAATAGTTAATTAAGGTAAATCTTCAGTTATGTGCGCTGATCTTACTCATCGCATCAGACACAATTCCATTTAAACGTTCGTTGCGCCCGAGGTGATTTTCATCAACCCATAGGTAGGTGTTAGTTTCTATATCGTATATGGCAGTTCGCGGTCCGTCTCCCGGGCCTAAACTGTCAAAATAATTGTAACAGTCAAAAATTGTGGCACACTTACAGTACCAATCCTGATCAAGTTCGTAGTTTATATTGATGGCCAGGTATCTCATAACTCCGTAAACTTAGTACTTCCGGAAGTGATTCTAAATTATTTTACGTAAACGGTCTGTTTCCCGTGGTGAATGGAAATTATACCCAAACAATATAGGTTGATATTTTATTATATTAGGTACATGCGCTTAACCCGCATTTACAACTATGGAAAGAATGATTCAGGCTTTATTTTCTACGGAAACGGAAGCATTTAAAGGTCTTAAGGCTATTCAGGAACTGAATGTCCTGCAGGATATTTCACTGGGTGAGTCTTATGTACTGTCAAAGGATGAAAACGGAGTAACCACCATCCGCTCTGCAAAGGATGAAGCGGAAGGGTACAGTGCCATCGGCGGCGGTATCATCGGCGGACTGATTGGCCTGCTAGCCGGGCCGCTGGGTTTCCTGGTGGGAATAGGTGCCGGAATGGTGGCCGGTGCAGCAGGTGACACAGTGAGAGCAGAAGGAGTATCAGATTATCTGGACCAGGTATCGTCCAATATTCCCAATGGTAAATCTTTACTGGTAGCACATGTATGGGAGGATTGGGAAACGCCTGTTGACACTGCACTGGCCCCGCTGACTACTGATGTGTACCGTTTGAATATTGACGATGAAGTGTACGTGCCCGCGCTGACAGACCTCGAAGATCTGAATGCCGAGATCCGGAAAGCCGAAACACAATTCCTGACTGCTGATGAAGAGCACCATGCAGAAATGAATGAAAAACTGCTGCAGTTAAAGATCAAAAGGGAAGAACTCCTGAAAAAACTGAGCGGAAACGCTGAACACCAGGAGAAACAATATACAACATGGGTAGAGAACGGACACGGACACCAGGCAGACCATATTGACCAGAAATTACACGATAAAGAGAAACATGACCGCCTGGAAAGCCGCATTGCTGAGCAGAAGGCAAGACTGGAGCTGTTGCGTAAGAACAGGTAGACTATGGAAAATATTTTTGTCTGCTATTTTTTCTCCGCAACATTTTGCGAAAGGCAAAATCTTGAATGTCGAAAAAATAGCAGACAAAAATATTTTTTCACAGGATAGTCTGACCTGTACAGGAGCATAAGTTATCCGGTGGGTCCTGGCTGTCAGCAATGAATGCTCCCTCAGACGGTCATTAAAGGGGACCAACAGATCATCCCGGGATCTGGTTTTTCTGCGTTCAATTCCCCAGGGCCAATCGCAGAAAATCTTTAAACGAACTGTCCATATACTTGTGGATAAGTCTATATTTCTTCAATCTGTTTGCAGAAATCTGAATAAATCTTCAGAACGAACGAAATAAATCTACGGACGGATCGTAACAAAATTGTATCTAAAACGACTTTAAACCTCATTTTTAAAGTATAAATGCGCCTTTTATAATTAAATCTATTAAATAGGTAGATTTAATTGGTTCGTATAATAATATTATCCTATATTTGAAGAAGCAAAACAATTACTTAACTTATTATCAGCAGATTGCTATGGATCCAACTTTACTTCATATCAGCTCTAATCACTTGATCAGGGAGGGAATCGTAAACATATGTTGTAGCCGCTTCCGTTGTTGTTGATCGTCTTTTAACTCCATCTATTCTTAACGTTTGTTTGTCGCTATTCTTTAAAAGATAGCACAATGATTTTTAATATGCGGCCAGGGGCCGTGGGTTCAGTATGCCCAAAAATTTGATCAAAAATAAATTAATGAGCTCTTTAAATAAGGTATTTATGACATCGTTTTTTAACAGCATTGTGCTGTATTTGCTGGTAGCCGCTACGCCGGCCCTGGCACAACAACCCATTAAAATTGATACCGCCTCAGTAACCAGGCATGGGCCGGAGCATGGATCGCTGCTGATCATAGGCGGCAACGTTGGCAATACGGCTTCTGTATGGAATAAGTTTGTGGAACTGGCAGGTGGAAAGGATAAAGCAAAGATCGTGGTAGTCACTGCAGCAAGTGGTGATTCTGCAGCGTATGACCAGAAAGATATCAATGAAATTAAAAAGATCACCGGCATAAAAGAGGTGACACTGTTACATGCCAGCACTTTGGCCGAGGCCAACTCTGATCGTTTCATTGCACCTATAGAACGCGCTACCGGGATTTACTTTGTAGGCGGACGCCAGTGGAGAATTGCTGATGCCTACCTGAACACACGTACGCATCAGGCATTTTTTGACGTACTGAAACGCGGTGGTGTCATTGCAGGAAGCTCTGCCGGGGCGACCATCCAGGGTTCTTTCCTGTGGAGAGGAGATACCAGCGGCGCTGAAACACTGATAGGTGATCATGTGCAGGGACTGGGATTTTTAAAGAATGCGGCCATTGATCAGCATTTGATGAAACGCAACAGGCAGTTCGATCTGGTGGATTTCATCAAAGTATCGCCGAAGCTGATTGGCATCGGACTGGATGAAGCTACAGCAATCGTTGTACAAAAAGATACCATTCAGGTGGTAGGCAAATCTTATGTGGCCATCTATGACCATGATACCATCGTGAAGAAAAATATACCTTTTGTATTACTGAAGGACGGAGAACGCTATGACCTGAAGAACAGGGTATTGATCAGTCCACCTAAAACTGCAAAATAAGATGTCGAAAGATCAGTTCAACACAGGAAACATCGTCTGGAAGGGCTACGAGAAAGTGCTTTTCAGGCTTGCCTTTATTTACTTTTTTCTGCAGGTATTTCCGCTTGACTGGAAATATTACCGCCACTTGTTCAGCCTGAACTGGTTTGATCTCAGCTTTGCTGAAATCTTCCAGATCGCAAAATATACACCACAGTTTGTGTCTGGCTCATATCGTCCGCAGGACTGGGGACTGGCAACTTTCGCCGACTGGATCTTTATCCTGACCGTAGCCGTCATAGGAACGGTGATCTGGTCTGCCGTTGATAAAAAGAATACACATTACACCCGGCTTTATGCTTACCTCAGGATATTGGTACGTTACCGGCTGGCAATTGCTGTGATCGCCTATGGCTTTTTAAAGCTGTTTGCTATTCAGGCTCCGTACCCATCGCTCAGCAGTTTAAATACGCCTTACGGGGATTTCACCAGCTGGAAGCTCTTTTCCCTGAGTCTTGGGATCGTGCCGGGGTACCAGGCATTTTTGGGGGCGGTGGAGCTGCTAGCAGGTATCCTGCTGCTATTTAGAAGAACCTCAGTGATTGGCGCTACCATCATCATCTTCTTTACAGGAAATGTTTTTATGTCTAACCTTGCCTATGAAGGCGGAGAGGTGGTATATAGCTTTTACCTGGTGACGCTGGCCCTGTTCCTTGTCGTTTATGACGGAAAAAGGATTATCAATCTGATCATCCTGCATATTCCTGTAGCACCCGCAAGACAGGCACTGGTATGGACCGGTCAGCTGAAGATTGCCCGGCTGGTTGTGAAATCAGCACTGATACTGGTCTTTGTGCTGATCTACGGTTTTAGCGCCCATCGTTCTTCTGTAAAAGGAGGTTATCATTTTACTGACCATCCCGGTATTAAAGGGCTGAAGGGATTGTACACCGTGAAAAGCTTTACGCTCAACGGGCAGCTCAGACCGTATTCACTGACAGACTCCCTGCGCTGGCAGGATGTCGTGTTCGAAAAATGGGCATCACTGAGTATCAAGATCAATAAAGATTATACGGCACTGAATGACAATGTGGAAAGGGTACCGATAGGTACAGGAAGTTTATTTGAGCCGGCCGGCACAAAGGGACGGGTGTATTACAGCTTTAAGGCTGATACGCTGCATCATACTCTCCGGCTGACGAACACTTCAGTGCTTGGTGACACGGCTTCACTTGCGGGCTCTGCTTCATTTACAACTGCCCCAGGAACGGCTAATCCGGCAACAGATGGACAGCTCAGCTATCAGGCCGGGCCAGACGCTACGCTGTTGCTCAGCGGGATCATCGGTGGAAACCGGATTGAAGCTGTATTGGAGAAAAACCCTAAAAAGTATTTACTGAAAGTTTCTGAAAATGGCCGGATAAGGGGTACGAAACTATAACAAATTGGAATTAAAAACTCGAAGATATGTCTGCGACAGAAATAAGAGCTGAACTTGAAATTGTAGAGGATTCAGCAGACCAGCCGGTTTCGGGACCTGGGCTGGGTAAAACAACAGATCCGGTCAGCGGCGAAATCCCTGCGGATGCCCCGCCACTGGTCTGGAAGGACTACCAAAAGATAGCTTTTCGTATAGCGTTTATCTTTTTTGTCCTGATGACGATTCCGGAAAGTGCAAAATGGTATACACAGCTGATCCATTTCGACTGGACGAGTTTACACTATCGTGATCTGTATGATATTGCACGTTATCAGCCTTCATTTATCAGAGGGGCAGGTTACTATGGTTATGCCGAATGGCTGGTTTTGTTTGCTGTCTCAGTTGCCGGCGGAATAGTCTGGACCTTGCTGGACAGCAAAAGAAAGGAATATAACGTTTTATATTACTGGCTGACGGTGATTGTCCGCTACCGGGCCGCCATTGGTATCATCGGTTTTGCCTTTACCAAGGTATTGCCTGTACAGATGCCTTATCCTTCAACAGGGATACTGAACACCAATTTTGGTGATCTTACTGCGCAAAAAATCTATTGGTTATCCATCAGTATTGTGCCCTGGTACCAGGTTTTTGCGGGTATTGTGGAGCTGACCTCGGGTGTGCTGCTCTTCTTCAGAAAAACCGCTACACTTGGGGCAATCATCCTGTTTGGTGCTTTGGGTGATATCGTATACGTCAATTTCGCCTATGATGGCGGGGTGCATGTTTACAGCAGTTATTTTGTGCTCTTTGCCGCTTTTCTTCTGGCTAAGGAAATGCCTAAGATCTATAACCTGTTTATCCTGGAAAGGTATACTGTACCGGTCAACTTTGATATCCATTTCAAAGAAAAATGGCTGAAGACCACCAGGATAGTTTTAAAGACAGGGGTGATCGTATTGTTCCTGTTCGTATTCTTTTATATCCAGCTCAATAACTTCCTTTATGATCCTTACAAACAGCCAGCTGCAAAGGGCGTTTCTGCACTGAGAGGATATTACCAGGTGTCGGAATTCAAACTGAACAACCAGGTCATTCCTTATACTCCGCAGGATTCACTGCGGTGGCAGGATGTAACGTTTGAAAAATGGACTACACTTACCTTTAAACAGAACAAGGCAGTGCCGCTTGACCTCTCCAACGGAGGAGGATCGCCCATGCGGGATATCAACCGCACCTTTGAAATTGCCGGTGTAGGCGGGGGCAGAAGGGTTTTCTATTATGAAGCTGATACAATAAACCATATCTTGTATCTGCAGGATAAATTCAGGGCCTCAACCGGTTTGGCTGAAGGTAAAAAGAAAAAAGGACGGCGTTCTGAGGCGAAACAGGATAAAGGAAAGGGACAACAGAATTTCCTTACTGATCAGCAGGAATACGCACAAGTAGACGCCGCCGGCCTGACTGACAGGAGGTTGAAAGGGATTACGGCAGAACGGGCACTGGAAACAAAACGAAACAGAATGGTGCTTCATTACAGTACTACAGACGGGAAAGAAGTACTCCTGAAAGGGATTAACGAAAATAAAGACTCCGTATCTCTGGTGTTACACCGGGTAGACAGGCAATATGCTTTAAAACCGAGTACCCTGAGTGCAGGAAAATATTAAATGAATAAAGAAAATATAGCGTATGATGCCGTAGTTGTAGGATCAGGGCCTAACGGGCTGGCTGCTGCAATTACTATGCAACAGGCCGGCCTTTCGGTACTTCTGATTGAAGGAAAAGATACTATTGGTGGTGGATTGCGTACAGCGGAACTCACTTTGCCTGGTTTTAAACATGACATCTGCTCGGCCATTCACCCGATGGCGGTAGCTTCGCCCTTTTTTGCCTCGCTTCCTTTACAGGAATACGGACTGGAATATATACAGCCCGGGCTGGCGGCGGCACATCCCTTTGATGACGGCACAGCGACTTTCCTCTCAGGATCGCTGCAGCTCACTGCGGCCGCACTGGGAAAGGACGAACAGGCTTACCTGGATCTCATCGGGCCGCTTGTACATAACTGGGAAAAACTTGTGGGAAGTATCCTTTCACCATTGAAGTTTCCTGAACACCCCTTATTGCTGGCCGGTTTCGGGCTGAAAGCACTGCAGTCTGCCGAAATGATCTCCAAAAGATTTTCTACTGAGAAAGCCAAAGGACTCTGGGCAGGCATGACGGCACATTCCATTCAGCCACTCAGCAACCTTGCTACTGCGGCTATAGGTATGGTATTGTCTGCGGTAGGGCATGTGCATGGCTGGCCGGTTCCCAGGGGAGGGTCCCAGTCGGTTGCCAATGCCCTGGCAGGATATTTTGTGTCTCTTGGCGGCAAGATCCGCACAGGCCATATGGTGAAGTCGCTCGATGAACTGCCTCAAGCCAAAACGGTACTGCTGGACCTTACGCCCAAACAGTTGTTGGCGCTTGCCCCGGATAAGTTCTCTGCCTTGTATAAATGGCAGCTCGGCCGTTACAGGTATGGAATGGGGATCTTTAAAGTAGACTGGGCCTTATCCTCTCCAATACCCTTTACTGCTGCTGAATGCCTTCAGGCGGGAACCGTTCATATCGGAAATACCTTTGCCGAAATTGCGCGTACAGAACAGCGGTCGGCCAATGATATCCATGCCGAAAAACCTTTCGTGCTGCTGGCACAGTCCAGCGTATTTGACGGGAGCAGGGCGCCTTCGGGCAAACATACGGCCTGGGCATACTGCCATGTACCCAATGGTTCCAGAAAAGACATGACTGAAGCCATAGAAAAGCAGGTGGAACGTTTTGCTCCGGGCTTCAGGGATACGATCCTGGGCAGGCATACCATGAATACCGCCGAAATAGAGGCATATAACCCGAATTATATTGGTGGCGATATCAATGGTGGTATCATTGACCTTGGCCAGTTGTATACGCGGCCTGCGCTGAGGATCTCTCCATACAGGACTTCGGCCAAAGGAATTTACATCTGTTCTTCATCCACGCCTCCGGGAGGAGGTGTACATGGCATGTGTGGTTATTATGCTGCAAAACAGGCACTCGCCGATATTTTTAATCTTAAAACCCCTAATTTAAATTCATAATGACAGCTAAAACTACCCGATTTACGTTACATGAAGACTGGACCGTAGTTATTCTCGGTTCCCTGGTCATCTTTTCTGCCTTATTCTTTTATGTGGTGCCCGTACCGGTTTACAAATGGAGCACCCCGGCAGAACTGACCAGCAATGTCCTCAATTCCGCTAACCTGGTTGTCCTGCTTATCCAGCTGGTCTTTGTGATGATTGTAGGAAGTATTGGCGCGCTGATCACCGGAAAGGAACTAAAGAATTTCCTGCTGGGCTTTCCTGCAGTATACCTGCTGACGGTACTTGCGCTGATCATCGCAGGTAATTCCTTTATCAAATCCATCAATCTCGAAGCAGTCATCTTCAGCCTTGTGGTTGGCCTTATCATCGGTAACCTTTTTAAGCTGCCGCAGTGGTTCCGTGATACCCTGTCTACCGAACTTTTTGTAAAGATAGGACTTGTGCTGCTCGGTACTACAGTTATCTTTTCTGATATCCTCAAAGCCGGCTCCCTGGGGCTGATCCAGGCGCTTGTAGTGGTGCTTTCCGTATGGTATTTTGCCTTCTGGCTTTGTAAAAAGCTCAAGGTAGATGATGAGCTTACCATGATGATCTCCAGTGCAGTTTCTATCTGCGGTGTGTCAGCAGCCATCGCCACCTCAGGAGCCATCAAAGGTGACCCGAAGAAACTATCCTATGTGATCTCTATGGTACTCATCACGGCAATCCCGATGATGATCTTCATGCCCTATATTGCTGCTTATTTCCATTTTCCGCAACAGGTAACCGGTGCCTGGCTGGGTGGCAGTATTGATACTACCGGTGCTGTAGTGGCTTCAGGAACATTGGTTGGCGAGGAAGCGCTGAAAATCAGTACCATCGTGAAATTCTCACAAAATGTATTGCTGGGCATCGCAGCTTTTGCCATTAGTATCTACTGGTCATACAACAAAACTGCAAAAGGTTCCGAAAGTGTAGAAAAACCTACTTTAAAGGTGATCTGGGAACGTTTCCCCAAGTTTGTACTTGCCTTTATCGGCGCATCACTGCTGTTTTCGTTCTTTTTGTCGCCCGCTGCTGCCGGATCGGTTAAGGATAGCCTCAAAAATCTGCAGAATGCCTGGTTTACACTTGCTTTTACCAGCATAGGTCTGGAAACGAATTTCAAAGACCTGTTTAAGAACGAAAATAAAAAACCTCTGTATGCCTTCCTGATTGCGCAGCTGTTCAATGTTTTTGTCACACTGATCATTGCATGGTTTCTTTTTGGAAACGCAGCGGCCATCTGATATGAATAAACAGACGCTGATCAACCGTTATTCAATTCTGCTGCTGGTTTTTGTAGTGGGGGTGATTGCGCTGGTATTTACTGTGTTTAAAAGGACTAATGCGCCCCATCCTGAACGGTTCGGGTTTGGAAGGGCCGCACGTGCGGATGAAATCAGGGTGCTGGATATTGATGTCAGGCCTGATGGCCGGGGATTACCTGCCGGAACAGGAAGTGTTGAACCCGGCCGGCTGATCTATAATTCCAAGTGTATTGCCTGCCATGGAGATGGTGAAAAAACAGAGAGCCCTCTTCCGGGGGAAGCGCTGTTTGTGAATGATCCGGTTAAGAGTGCTACAAAACATCCGGCTGAGAATGCTGTGGTTCACAAATCATCCCCGCAGAACGGTCAGTCTTCGAAGGTTAAGACCGGCGCTGCGCAGACCGACAGAATGCCCAAGACGATAGGTACTTACTGGCCATATGCCACTACGATATTTGATTATGTAAGAAGAGCGATGCCTTACAATGCGCCGGGTTCTCTGACGAACCAGGAGGTATATCATCTTACAGCTTATCTTTTGTACCGCAACCGGATCATTTCGGCCCATACGGTGATCAATGAAAAATCTTTGCCCGGGATTGTGATGCCGGCGAAAGAAAAGTATGTAGAGGATGACCGTGAAGGGGGAACAGAATTGAAGTAGAGGCAGGGCCGACAGGTCGTCATAATAAAACGGATAACCTGCAGGATGGTATAATTCAACTTTAAAATACTGATGATGGAAGAGAGTTCAGAAAATAATAAGTCATTGACGGAACGTAAGATCAGTCGCCGGTTATTACTGGGCGGAGCGGCTACTGCGGCAGTGGTGCTGGTACAAACCTCTGTGGGCAAAATGGTTCAGGCAGCGGTGCCACAATCACTGGTGCCGGGATTGTTAACCGATTCATCTTCATTAAAAGCACCTGATAGTGTGCCGCCCGACCCAACAAAGATTCCGGGTCGGGGGCCAAGTGTTTCCGGGATGCCTTCTTCATTTGAAAATCCTGAGCGTTTACCTTCGCTGACTTCATCCAGGACTCCGCTTCAGGATCTTTATGGAACAATAACACCATCGGCATTACATTTTGAACGCCATCACGGCGGCATCCCTGTCATTGACCCTCAGCAATATGAACTGGTTATTCATGGGATGGTAGACAGGCCATTGGTCTTCCGTTTAGCAGATCTCAAAAGGTTTCCATCCGTTACGCGTACCTGCTTTATCGAATGCTCGGGGAACTTCCGCTCCGGGAAACAAGAAATGACGCCGCAGGAAATCTGTGGTTTAACGAGCCAGAGTGAATGGACTGGGGTCATGTTATCTACGATCTTCAGGGAGGTAGGTGTGAGGGAGAAAGCAACATGGTTTCTGGCCGAGGGTGGTGATGCCGCTGTAATGACCAGGAGTATTCCTGTGAGCAAGGGATGGGACGATGCCATGATCGTCTACGCGCAGAATGGCGAAGCCATCAGGCCGGAGCAGGGATATCCCGCACGTTTGCTTTTGCCGGGATGGGAGGGCAATACTTCGGTGAAGTGGCTGAGAAGGATTGAATTATCAGACGCTCCTTTTATGACCCGCGAGGAGACTTCCAAGTATACAGAAACGGTGAAAGATGGCAAGATCAGGCAGTTTAGCTTTGTCATGGATGCACGATCGATCATTACCTTTCCATCGTTTCCGGTACAATTGGAAAAAGGCTGGATAGAGATCAGGGGCATTGCCTGGACCGGCCGCGGTAAAATAGTTAAAGTAGAAGTGAGTGTGAACGGTGGCAGATCTTGGGCCCCGGCTGAGTTACAGGGGCCGGTACTGGATAAAGCACATACGGCTTTCCGCTACCTCTGGAACTGGACGGGTGCTGAAACCGAGATCATGAGCCGTGCAGTGGATGAAACAGGGTATGTACAGCCATCTTACCAGGAATTATGCGCAGCAAGGGACAGCAAAGGGGGGTATCATTTTAACCCGATCACCCGCTGGAGGGTTCAGAGATCGGGGAAAGTTGTACTCGGCGAAGGAGCTTAATCTTTTGCAAATTCTCCTCCGGCAGGGGTAATAAATTCCTTTTCACTTTTCGCAATTACGATTGTTGCCACACCATTCCCGATGATATTGGTGATCGCCCTGGCCTCACTCATAAATTTATCTACGCCAAGCAGGAAAGCCAGGCCTTCAATAGGAATCTTGTGGATAGCCGTAAGTGTAGAAGCCAGGATGATAAACCCACTTCCAGTAACACCAGCTGCACCTTTTGAGGTGATCATCAGGATTCCGATGATACTCGCCATTTCCGCCAGTGTCAGGTGTACGTTGTAGAGCTGGGCCAGGAAAATGACCGACATCGAGAGATAGATCGAAGTCCCGTCCAGGTTGAAGGAATAGCCTGTAGGAACAACCAAACCCACCACAGACTTACTGCAGCCCATTTTTTCGAGCTTTAGCATTAGCGTTGGCAAAGCAGATTCGGAGGATGATGTTCCCAGGACCAGCAGGAGCTCTTCTTCAATATATTTGAGGAATTTAAAAATACTTAGCTTGTAATAGCGCAGGATTGCCCCCAGGATCAGGAATACGAAGAGGATCATCGTCAGGTACACTGTTCCCATCAATTTGGCCAGAGGTACCAGTGTATGCAGGCCAAACTTTCCAATGGTATAGGCCATTCCGCCAAAGGCGCCCAGAGGAGCCAGGTACATTACATATTTCAATCCTTTGAATACCAGTTTAGACCATTTGCTTAAGGTATGGACTGCGGCTTCGCGGTGTTTGGAGAAGTTCAGGACGATGCCCACGGTGATCGCTACCAAAAGGATCTGTAACGTGAAATTTGATAAAAAAAAATCTGCCCAGTTGAAACCCGCATGTCCGGAGGCATTGGTATATTTTGACGGATCCTGCTCTTGCAGCCCGGTTTTGCTGATCTTTCCTGGCTGAATGATTACTGCAACCACTATCCCGATGGCCAGTGCAAAGGTGGTCAGTACTTCGAAATAGATCAGTGATTTCAGGCCGATGCGGCCTACCTTTTTTAAATCTCCCATTCCGCTGATGCCCAAAACGATGGTCAGGAAAATGATCGGGCCAATGAACAATTTGATAATGTCTACAAATGTTTTGCCCACGATTTCCATTTTTATTGCCGTAGCAGGAGCGTAGTGGCCTAATAATATACCTGCAATGATGGCTATCAGTACCCAGAAAGTAAGATTTTTAAAAATGGTCTTCATGCTTGAGATTTAAATCAGATAGGTAATAATAGCGATTTTTTTAAATTAAAGACGGTAAATGAGGTGCAATTGGCAGAGATTGTTGAAATAAAGCTCCCGGTTTTGGGCTTTACTCAAAATGGGAGTGAAATTTTGAATTATTTATAATTCTTCGGTATGTTGATGATGAAATATTAGATTTGGCTTATGAACCGAATAGACCGCCTGTCTGCCATATTGATCCAGTTGCAGTCGCGCAAAACCGTCCGTGCCCAGGACATTGCCGATCGCTTCGGTATCAGCCTGCGCACGGTGTACCGGGACGTGCGGTCTCTGGAAGAAGCGGGTATTCCTATCATTGGTGAGGCCGGTATTGGCTATTCACTGATGGAAGGCTACAGGCTGCCGCCGGTCATGTTCAGCCGTGAAGAGGCAACGGCTTTTATCACCGCAGAAAAATTGGTGAACAGCCTGACGGATTCTGCCAATGGCATTTCCTATAGCCTTGCGATGGACAAGATCAGGGCTGTTTTAAAAACTGCCGATAAAGACTACCTGGAACATATTGATGACCGCATTGAAGTAGTCAAAAGTAACCGCCTGCCGGAACTCGGCTTTCAGCATAATCCTTTACAGACCATTCTGAATGCGATAGCTGCAAAGCAGGTCATGAAGCTGGATTACTTTGCTTACTACAGGCAGGAGCATACCAACCGGCTGATAGAACCTGTGGGCGTATTTTACCTTGACAATTACTGGCACCTGATTGCCTGGTGCAGGGAACGGGAAGCTTACAGGGATTTCCGCTTCGACAGGATACTGGATATCTGCGCTACCGAAACGCAATTTACTGACCATCATCCTTCGCTGAAGAATTACCTCCGTGAGCAGTATAAGGACATGAAACTGGAGGAAGTCACCATCCTGGTGGATAAGGAAGCAACTCTTCATTTGGGAGAGCAGAAATATTACCAGGGTTTTCTTTCTGAGAACGAAACTCCGGCAGGGGTAGAGATGCATTTTCTAACGATGTCTGTAGAAGGTTTTGCCAGATGGTATATGAGCTTTGCAGATTATGCAAGCATACTGAAACCGGAAGTGCTGCAAAACCGGGTGAAGGAAATATTTTGTGCTGTTTCAAAAAAGATAGAAAATTTCTAAAGCTGCTGACATAGGGTTGTCACCAGCCTGATGTTTCTTTGAGGAATAAACCAAAGAAATAAATAGTATGTCTACACCAAATGAATTTCTGCAAGAACTGACAGATGAGTCTGTAGTTACCCGTAAAATGCTTGACCGCGTTCCATCTGACAAGTATGACTGGCGCCCGCATGAAAAAAGTATGTCCATCAAACAGCTTGCAGGGCATATCGCTGAGCTTCCCGGATGGATGAGCATGGCCTTCACTACTGATGAACTTGATTTTCAAGCGAATGATTATGTGCCATTGGTATGGAATAACAATGAAGAACTGCTTGATCTTTTTGAAAAATCTTTTGCAGGTGCAAAAGCACACCTTGAAGAAGCGAAAGAAGAAGATCTAGCGCCTACCTGGTTACTGAAGAATGGTGATCAGGTGCTGATGTCATTGACCAAGGGTGGCCTGGTGCGCCATGCTTTGAGTCAGACTATCCATCACAGGGCACAGTTGGGCGTATACCTTCGTTTGCTGGATATTCCAATTCCCGGTACTTATGGCCCGAGTGCCGATGAACAAAGTTTTTAGGCTTTAATGATCTGAAATAATAATCCGGCTGAAGCAGTATTTGACCCGGCCGGATTATTATTTTATCTGTTTTTAGATTGGGCAATTTTCTTTTAACTTCGCAGTATGTCAGTAGAAGAATTAGAAGCGTATTTTGCAGGAATCGAATTACCAGAGCGGGTTGAATTGGAGCAGGGGGTGGTAATTGAAGATATCCCGCTGTTTCTTGAATCCCATTTTAGTTACCTGAAGAAAAATGGAGACCTTAAATCTGCTGATGTTTTTCTAGTCCGCCTCCACCAGCTTCATGCGAAGATTGAAGCAGCCAGGGCGGATGAGTAACTGACTCTCCTGAGAGTCTAATTCGGATTAAACGGTATAAACTTTGAATGTGCGCTGATCTTTAATTCAATGATATGCCTGAGTATATCTGCAATCTCCAGTTGCACCATCACCGCTTCCCGGCCCATAGGATGGTTGATCAGATCTACCGGAGCCATATACTTCAGGTCTACCTGTTCCTTTGTCAGTCCGAATTCTACCAGTTCAGAAGCGGAGATCCTGTAAAACCGTAACAATTTTCTGAAGAGCGTCAGCGTCATTTCCATCTCTTCGTTCTCTATATTTTTGTATGTTTTGGCAGAGGTGCCCAGCTCCCTGGCTAGCTCCTCAATGGTTAAGCCTGCGGTTTCCCGGAGTGCTTTTATATTATAAATAAGCTTCCTCATAAATTCCAAGTATCAATCCATAAATGTTATATCTAATTTATCATTTTTTTCTATAATAAGTGCATTTTTATTGGATTGAATTATAAAATTAATTATTAATTAGTAATTTTTGCATTCACCTCTGATATACCTGCGTTCACCACGGTAATATGTAGGTTGGTCACAATTCACAATCGGGATGAATTAATATTTCAGCCTCACATAGGAGTAATTTACAGGATAATAGACTGTATATTAAACAACTCATCATGGAAAAACAAGAATTTTCAGAGGCTGTGAACGCATATTTATCACGCACGGCTAACTCCTGGCAGGAATTTATTGTAGAAGACTATTATGACAGTTACACTCATTGTTTCGACGTGCTTGACCTCCTCCAGGAAGCGCAGATCAAAGAAATCAGGGACCGCATTTTTGCTAAAATCATGAAAAGGATCCGGCGCATGGAAGGCTGATCAAAAATAATCGCGCTGCGTATAGGAGATTGGGATAAGTGTATATACTGTATTTGTATAGCATATGGATACACCCAATAGAATAGAATTTTTAAGACTGGTTGAAAAATATCTGGATGGAACTGCAAATGCCAAACAGGCGTCTGCCGTAGAGCAATATTTTGATCTTTTTTCTACAGAACCAGATATACTGGATACCGTTGGTAAAAAGGAACTTAGAACGATCCACGATCGTCTGAAATCAGCAATTGACACAAGAATTGACCAGGAAGATAAATTTCATACCGTTGATCAGTTGAACATTGATCATGAGGAGTTACAGCTAAGGTCACCCGTACATACAACCTTACGGAAACTATGGCGATATCTTCCAAGAGTTGCTGCCGTAATTTTTGTATTAGCTGCTTACTATTTATATAGTAATAGAGCACAACGCTCAGGCATTCAGGTCGCAAAAGCTATTCCTGCTGCTGGTAACAAAGCCGTATTAATTTTAAGCAACGGTAGAAAAATCGATTTAAGCGGAAGCAACAGTGGAATACTTACTGTACTGCCCGGGGTTAAAGTATCAAAAACAGCTGATGGACAATTGGTCTACACGTTGACTGATCAAAATAACAAGTCAGGGGTATCTGAAAAAAATACTATTGTGGTTCCGAACGGCGGCCATTACCGGGTGAATCTGCCAGACGGATCGAGAATCTATTTAAATGCTGCGTCATCGTTAACATACCCTTCTTCATTCGCTGCATTGAAAGAACGAATAGTTTCTTTACAGGGCGAAGCTTATTTTGAAGTAGCAAGGGATAAAGTTAAGCCTTTTAAAGTTCAGACTGGAAATCAGCAAATTGAAGTGTTAGGTACTCATTTTAACATTAACGGTTATAAAGACGAGAAAGATGTAAGAACAACATTACTCGAGGGAAGCGTAAGAGTAACTATCCCCGCATCTCCGGGGGAAATTTTAAAGCCGGGCCAACAATCAATAGTTTCGAACAATGGTAATATTAAAATCGCTATAGTTGACACCGTACAGGCGATAGCCTGGAAAAATGGCGATTTCCAATTCGATCAGGATTTAAAATCGGTCATGCGCGAAATATCAAGATGGTATAACGTAGAAATTACTTATGAAAAAGACGTTCCGGAAAATTTAATATTGTTAGGCTGGGTATCCAGAAGAAGCGACCTGGATTCGGTACTAAGCACAATAGAAAAATTAGGCGGCATTCACTTTAAAATCAATGGAAGGAGGGTTACAGTTATGAAATAAACCTTCCTTCTGTAAACCAAAAAACCAGAGATGCTCTAACACCTCTGGTATAATTTGGCATTGTAGAGATAAAAAATATATCAACTAACCTTCGCAAAGTGCCAAGGGCTTGTAGACTTAGGCATTCGCAAACACACCAAACCAAACCAATGTACAAAAATTTTACCAAAAATCAAGGTATACGGAATCAGTATGCCCGAAAAATCGTTTTCATTATGCGACTAACCACCGTAATTTTAATGGCAGCGTTTACACATGTGAGTGCAGCAACAATTGCGCAGCAAATCACATTGAAGGAAAAAAATGCCTCATTGACAAGCGTACTAAAAAAGATACGCCAGCAAAGCGGGTATGATATCCTTATGTATAAAAACACAATTACTAACGCGAAGCCTATTACGCTTTCATTAAATCGCGTTAGCCTTGACGAGGCCTTAACAGCCGTCTTAGAGGGATTACCTTTGACCTATGAATTTTCGGATAAGATCATCATCATAAAGGAAAAATCCATTTTGAAAAAAAACGATAGTTTTTCTCAAAGGGATTCAACCGTCTATCGAGGGAAAATCTTGAATATTTCTGGCATGCCTTTACCTGGCGCTACCATCTATCTTAAGGGTGCGACCAAAGGTTCAGTTTCCAACGCAGATGGATATTTTGAGAGATATGGAACCAATACCTCAACTCTGGTTATATCCTATCTAGGCTATGAAACACAGGAAATTTCCTTGGCTGATAAGAATCCCACTCAATTAATTATGATTAAGATGGTGCTAGCATCCAATCAGTTGGAAGGTGTAAACGTGGTTTCCACGGGCTATCAAACGTTACCGAAAGAAAGAGCAACAGGATCATTTGAAACCATTGATAACAAGTTGTTTAATAGGGCAACAACTAGTGACGTACTTTCAAGGTTAAAGGATTTAGTTCCCGGTCTCTCCTTTGCGAAGAATCTCGTGACTGTTAGAGGTTTAAGTTCATTAAGTTTACTACTTAGTGATAACCAAAATAGTGTGCCACTAATCGTTCTTGACAATATTCCTTATGAAGGAGATATTTCAAATATTAATCCGAATGATGTGGAAAACATCACGATTTTAAAAGACGCGGCCGCGGCCTCAATCTGGGGTACAAGGGCTGGGAATGGCGTAATTGTGATTACCACCAAGAAGGGACGTTACGGCAGCAAATTCAATGTGTCATTTAATGCAAACACCACCATCAGGAATAAACCTGACTTGTTTAAAGTTCCGGTAATTAGCAGCGGAGAGGAGATAGAGGTGGAAAAATACTTATTTGGTAAGGGTTATTATGATTCAAATATTAATGCAGGTAATCCTCCTCCATTTCTTACACCAGTTGTAGAATTGCTAGTAAAACAAAAAAATCTACCATCCACTGATATAACTGGCAGAAATGCTATCGAACAACAAATCGATATGTTAAAACAGTATGACGTAAGAAATGATTATTCAAAATATTTTTATAGAACAGCAGTTGCCCAGCAATATGCCATAAACTTATCAGGAGGCGATGATAGGATTAATTATATGATTTCTGGAGGCTTTGATAAAAATTTAGAAAATTCTATTACTTTTGGCGGCCGTCGTACTACTATCAGATCAAATATCAATTTTAGACCTATTAGAAGAATAGAAATAAGTACAAATATTCTTTATACAAACAGCAATTCCAATCAATCAGGAGATGGTGGGGTGGTCTATAGCCCTACATTCTATTATCCTTACGCAAGAATTGTTGATAGCAATGGAAATCCATCAGTTTTAGGTAGACCTGGTGGCTGGCGACTAGGATACTTAGACAATTTGAGTCAGAATCCAAAACTCTTGGATTGGCATTACAATCCACTAACAGAGATAAACAAAACCAATAATAGTAGTAAAAATGAGGATCTCCTGTTTAATTTGGGTGCTCACTATGATATTAACTCTATTCTTTCTACAGATGTAAAGTATCAATATGAAACTGCAAATTCAACGAGTGCAAATACATTTAACCCTGATTCTTACTATAGTCGGGATAAAATAAATACATATACTAATCCATTGAACAATTATGCGAGGGCAATACCCTTAGGTGGAATCTATAACTCAATCTTTGGTAAACAAGTTTCACAAACTATACGAGGACAAGTGAATGCTAATAAAAATTGGGGGGATCGACACCAGTTAGTAATAATAGGAGGAGCTGAAGCAAGGAAAAGCTATTTCTTAACCAGTAATTTAGGAACGATATACGCCTACGATCCCGCCAACAATAATTTTTCTTATGTAAATACACAGACGGCCTATCCTTTATTTCATGGAGACGAAGCTAGACTAACTGATGGACGATCAATTGATAGAATTAATAATAGGTTCACCTCGGTATTTGCTAATGGGTCGTATACTTTTAATAATAAGTACACTATCTCAGGTAGTATGAGAAAGGATGCCTCGAATGTATTTGGCGATAATGCTAATAAACAAGGATCGCCTCTCTGGTCTGGCGGATTGAGTTGGCAGATTAATAAAGAGACATTTTATGTAGCAGGCATTTTACCTGTGCTAAAATTACGTGCAACATACGGTTACAGTGGAAATGTGGTAATGGGAATACCTGCTTATGCCACAGCAACATATAGAGGGAATAGTGACCTCACGGGATTTCAAACGGCCGCAGTCCAAAATCCTCCCAATCCTGATTTAAGATGGGAAAAAGTAGGGATAGCCAACTTTGGTCTAGATTTTGGCTTTGCCGGCAATATTATCATTGGAAGTGTCGAATATTTTGATAAGAAGTCGACAGACCTTGTTGCAACTACCCCTCTCGATTTAACTAAGGGCTCAGGTAGACAAACACTGAACTCAGCAAGTCTTCATGGCAAAGGGATTGACCTTACATTGAATACAACAAATATAAATTATACTAACTTTAAATGGAGCAGCAATTTTATATTCAGTTACAATAGAACAATTACTACTAGATATCTATTTAAAGCATTTACAGGTAACCAGTACGTAGATGGTTCCGGTGGCATTAACCCTATAGAAGGGAAAGACGTATTTTCAATATTTGCATTTGATTGGGCAGGCTTAGATCCGTTAACAGGAGATCCTCAAGGTTATTTAAATAATCAGGTAAGTAAGGATTACACTAAACTAACTAATGTTGGAGTACAGGACTTAAAATATTTCGGATCAGCTGTTCCAATATACTATGGGTCACTAAGAAACAATTTTTCTTACCAACGCTTTCAGATTTCATTAAATATAGTTTATAGACTTGGATACTATTTCACAAGAAAGGGAATAAATTATCAAACTTTGTTTTCACAGAACTCTGGCCATTCAGAGTTTACAAATAGGTGGCAGAAGCCAGGGGATGAAAAACTAACTGATGTCCCTTCAATGATTTATCCTTTAGATGGAGCACGAGATGCCTTTTATAACAATTCTGCTGCAATGGTGGAGAAAGGTGATCATATTAGGTTACAAGATGTCACAGCATCATATAGTTTACCCAAAATTTATGGGTTAAAGGATGCCAGGATTTACGGGAATGTATCTAATCTTGGAATTCTTTGGCGGGCTAACAAAAAAGGAATTGATCCCGATGCCGTCAATACATACCCCAACCCTAAATCATTTGTGATCGGAATTAATGTTAATTTTTAATTAATAAAGAAATGAAAAAGACTACAATATACGTACTTATATTAGGCATTATTACTTCCACTATATCTTGTAAAAAGGATTTTTTACAGGTGAAACAAAATGCTAAAGTTGTACAAATTACGGCAGCCGATTGTCAAGCAATACTGGATAACTACGATATTATGAACAGTGAATACCCCTCTCATGGGGAGCTAAGTTCGGACGATTACTTTGTTCTTTCTGCAAATGCTATTGGAAATGGTGAAAATCAACAATTCTATAGATGGGAGCCGAATGCGCAGGTTTTAGCGGGCGCGGACTACTCTTGGGCTATTCCATATTTAATTGTTTACAATGCTAATGTGGTTATCCAGGCCGTGGAAAAGGAACCAGGTGCTTTAGATCAAACAACTTTGAATGGATTAAAAGGTTCGGCTTTATTTTTCAGGGCAAATATGTTCTATCAACTAGCTCAATTATACACCAAACAATACGACCCAAATACAGCTAATCAGGATCTAGGTATTCCAGTTCGAACCGATCCTAGCATTAGTGTCGAATCAAGTAGGGGAAGTGTTCAGCAAACCTATGACCAAATTATTAAAGACTTCAAAGAAGCCATAGAATTGCTACCAAATACCAGTTCCAAGGCTTCCCGTCCTAACAAAGCTGCCGCCTATGCAGCATTGGCAAAAACGTACCTCACTATGGGAAATTATACGGATGCAGGTTCATACGCGAACGAATGTTTGAAAATATACTCGAGTCTAATGGATTATAATACATTGAATCAAGTATCTAGTACACCATTTGTGCGGTTTAATTCGGAAGTTATATTTCAATCTTATATGCAAGCTAAATCTATTACACAGCCAAACACTCAGGCCTTTGTTGATTTAGATTTATATAATTCCTATGCTAGTGATGATTTACGAAAATCTCTCTTTTTTAAGCCTAAGACCGGTGGCTATAGGTTTTCTGGAAGCTATAATCAAACAACTGTATCAAATTTCTTCAATGGAATAGCTGTTGATGAAGTTTATTTAATCAGAGCTGAATGTAATGCGCGAAATGGAAAAATCATAGAGGCAATGAATGATTTAAATACATTGTTAGTAACCAGGTGGAAGTCTGGAACCTATGTGAATATGACGGCTAGTAATGCCGAAGATGCATTAATAAAAGTTTTGACAGAGCGCAGAAAGGAACTAATATTTAGAGGTAGGCGGTGGACAGATTTAAAACGCTTGAATAAGGATATTCGTTTTCAAAAGACTTTAATCAGGAATGTAGATGGAGCCACATATACATTACCTCCAAACGATCTTCGTTATTCCCTATTACTTCCGCTAGTGGCTTTAAATTATAGTAGTTTACAGCAAAATCCGAGATAATTAACAACCTCTTTGGGTTAATATCGAATTCAAAGATTAAAACCAAGTTCTCTATAATTTTAAGAATGAAAGACTATATATTAATCATTATCAGCGTAGTTATATATAACTCGTCGTTTGCCCAGACCCAACACAGAAAACTAGAAAATAAAAATAGAATAATCGTGCATAATCTTAAAGTGGGCGAAAAAGTTCCACGAATATTTATCCGGAAGATAATTAATAATCAATTTAAAAGCGGTTACATTCAAGATTTTAAGGAAAAGCTAATTATTCTCGATTTCTGGGCAGTTGGCTGCGCATCTTGTGTTGAAAAGTTACCTAAATTAGATTCTTTACAAATTTCTTTTGCACGCCGAATTAAGATTTTGCCCGTAACTTTTGATTCTGAAGAAACAGTTTCAACATTCTTTAAAAGTAATAAGTATGGTAGAAGAGTCCGCTTACCTTCCGTAGTTGAAGATAAAAATTTAACTATGTGGTTTAAACATTTGGCGATTTCGCACATGGTGTGGATATATAAAGAAAAAGTTGTAGCGATTACTGATGCGTCTTATGTAACTAAATCTAATATAGAATTGATTCTAAACGGTGGTACACAAAATTGGCCGGTAAAAGACGACGGAACCATTATTGATCCCACGAAACCCTTCATTCTCAAAAACAAAGTGTCGAACTTGAATAAATACGTAATTATCTCAAGTTTTAAAGCAGGAAATATAAATGGGTTGGATAGAATTGGTACAATCAGAGATTCGATAAGGCAGATTAGAAGGAACTATATTTTTAATATGGACCTTTTGGCTAGTTATAAATATATATGGTATAAATTGGGAATAAATCTAGAGAATGTATATTTAGAGGTTAAAGATAAGTCGAAATATATTTATAATCCGAAAAAAAATCTTCTTGCTGATTGGCAGTCCGAACACGCTTTTTGCTATGAATCAGAATTTCCTGAAAATGGATTAAATTATGAACAGCAACTTCTTGTAATCAAGGCAGATTTGGATAGATTTTTTGGAGTAATAACAAAATTTGAAAATCGATCAACAAACTGCTTAATTTTAACGAAAAAAGACAACGTATATGACAATATAAAAACAAAGGGTGGAGATTTTAGTATTTATAAAGACGGAAATCAGTTGAAATTTAGAAATTGCGCAATAAGCGACATATTACCATATTTAAACGAAGGCACCGAAGATCGGGTAATAATTGATGAAACAAATTATAAAGAAAGAGTCGACCTAGATTTGGACATTACGTCTCCAGGAGATATTTCAGCTGTAAATCATTCGTTTGAAAAATATGGGTTAAATATAAATATTGAGAAGCGTATATTGAAAACTTTCTGTATAAAAGAAATAAACTAGTTAATAAGTGGCAGTCCATCTTGGACTGCCACTTATAACTTATAATTTTACATATGCAGAACCACGGTGAGCTGCATTTTCAAGCGCAGCTTTGATATCTGCGTACAGTTCCGTTGTTATTGGTGCTGGAAATTGATTATTAGTTGTATTATATGCTGCGTAAATAGCACACAATAAAGGACCCGCAACACAAGATGGTTGAGCAGTGCCTGCATAAACATAACTTGATGCACTACCAGGGTCTCCTGACACATAACTATACCAAGGCATAATAAAAATACTTTTATACATCAAAAAGTAATAAAAACTTTAAATTGGGCCTACTCTATTCAGGGTTTTCAGCGTCTCCCTTGCCTACTCTATTTAGGGTTTTCGGCATACCACCTATATCGTATAGAACTCTTTTTTGGAGTTGCTTATGCAAGTAATTAGGGTCTTAGTCGCATATTAGCTTTTGGAAACTTTATAATCTGCCATAATATGTAAAACAGACCATCATAAGATATTTTTTATGATTTAACATATGCGTTACCGCGGTGGGCTTGATTTTCTAGTGCAGCTTTTATATCAGCGTAAAGCGGCGTTGTAATCGCTGCTGGAATGGGATTATTAGATACATTGTAGATAGCATACACCGCACATAATATTGCCCCGTCAGTACACGCAGGACTTGATGTACAACAATAAATGTAACTAGATGGATTTGCAGGATCACCTGCAACGTAACTATACCATGGCATAATAAAATACTTTTGTCTATCAAAAAGTAATAAAAATTTTAAATTAAGCTTACTCTATTGAGGGTTTTCAGCAATTCCCTTTTCTATTCAGGATATCCGGCACACGCCTACACATTATTAGACTTCTATTTAAAGTTACTTTTGCAAAAAACTTGACTATTCTGCTTCTTAGCGCTTTTAAAAGCTTAATGGCCAACCAAAATGTATAAAATCTTAAGACACATCTTACGATTTGACTAGTGCATTGCCACGGTTGGCTTCATTCAATAACGCAGCTATTATATCTGCGTACAGTGGCGGTGTAATTGCTTCTGGGAAAAAATTATTAGTAACACTATACATAGCAAAAACTGCACATAGTATTGGCCCACCAAAACACGGCGGAGTAGCAGTACCACAATATATATAACTGGATGGGAGTACGGGGTCTCCTGAAACATAACAATACCAAGGCATAATAAATACTTTTGTTGATCAAAAAGTATTAAAAACTTTAAGTTACGCTTACTCTATTATGGGTTTTCAGCAATTCCCAACGCCAGATATTTCAACAATAGGTAACTGTCAATCTCACATATTAGCTAAACATTCCGGTTTAATAAGGAATTGGCTTTCTCTTTATTAGGCTAATTTACACTTGAAAAGGAAACGATTTTAGGGTCAGCGTACACATTTAGAGATCAGTATGATTTAGTGATGTGTTTATCAAAGCTGTTTATTTGAACTCTGTAGTAATTGCTTATGTAAGTAAGATTCTATTCGTATTCGCTTCCAATAGCTTTTAAGTTTGTAGAAAGATTCAGTATATTATCATAATATATTTCTCATATTCTTACATATGCGTTACCACGGTGCTCCTGATTTTCCAGGGCAGCTTTTATATCAGCATACAGTCCTGTTGTAATTGCCGCTGGAATTGGATTACTTAACGGGTTATAGGTAGCATAAACTGCGCATAATATCTCCCCGTTAGGGCACGATGGTGGATAAGTATTATAATATATATAACTAGATGGATCTGCGGGATCTCCCGAATCATAACAATACCAAGGCATATTTAAATACTTTTGTAAATCAAAAAGTATTAAAAACTTTAAATTAAGCTTACTCTATTAAGGGTTTTCAGCAATTCCCACTGTCAAATATCTATTATACTGGTTGACACGTATTAACAAGATATTCAAGTTAATTAAGAGATTATCTTGCCCTCTATTTATCATACTAATTTACGCTTGATAGTGAAATGATTCTAGGGTCAATCTACACATTCAGAGATCAATATAATTTAGCAAAATGCCTGTCAATGCAGTCAAACTAAGAACGACATTGATGTAAAAGTGTTTTTTCCATCCTACGTTTTTAAACATTTCACCGCAAGAGCAGGGGGTGGTTTCATATAATCTAAAAAAAATACCGCTTACATAAATTGTGAATATGAACATCAGTAGAAATGATAGACACAAACCATAAAGGCGGGTTTGAGGAAAGAATAGCAATATGACATTGAAAAGTTCTATTGGTGGCAAAAGCCAGGTTAGAATTGGGACCATCCACTTTGGTATAGACTGGGAACCGAGAATTTTCCCAAATTTGTCATGGTCAAAAAACTTAGGTAATGCAGTGGACGACCAAAGGATAATAAAAATCAAAGTGATAGTGTAAGTTAATGTTGACTGTATCATGTGATTGAATTTACAATACAAAATTACTTCTATGATAGCATTTTACTACGGCCAAACGGCGCAAACTAAGCGTTCGATGAAAAGCGTATTTAAAAAGAGTAAATAATATTTAAAGACATAGTTTCATGCAAACACTAATACAAACGTTACAGCAATTACGGTCTTCGCGTGGATTAAGCCGATGTATGCTAGAGAAAGCGATGGTTTATCTAATGCACCCTATCTCAGTATTGAGCGTTGGCAACGGGAAGCGAGTTTTATTTCCATTTTCAGAATTTGCCGGTTCTATGAAATTAGCCTGCAGGAATTTGCTGCTATTGTTTATCTATGCGAACTTGAACGCGCGGAGCTTTCCTGTATTCGTTTTTATGGAGAAACGAGATGCGAAAGCAAGTAGGCTATTACTGGGAGAGACCAATTCTGAGCAAAAGCTCATTAAGTTTATCTTTAGGATATTCTGGCATCCTTGTTAATACGTAAGCGTTCGGTGAAAACCGTTCTTAGTCTGCTCTTATGATTTTATTGATACACTTCTGAAAAATAAATCATCTTGAGAATCCATACTCAATTGCAATTATTAATGCTGCATCATGTAAAAGAGTGGCAGAAAAGTGACATGAGCCAGATCTTTATTGTAAGGAACAGAGGATCAGTTTTATAAACTTGAATTATAAAGCACGTTCCTCGGCTGACCTCGTGGGGATTTGTTCCGATTAAGGTAGAGACTCCGATCAAACGATTGGCTGACCCAGTGACGAAACTGATCAGCTCGGGTAGTAGCCTGCTAAACTTTACAACGATGTAGAACCTGAATTTATTGAAAGGTTATTGTAATTATTTTGCTGAGTTTAACGAATCTTCATGGGTATTTGCTCTATCAGGGAATGCAGACATGCGGAAAAGTTTTGATTCTCTGGCCGATATTGTGCGCAGAGAGATCGGGATGGAACCACTGCAATCCGGATATGTCTTCATATTTCTAAAGCGAAAATGCAACCAGGTGAAACCGCTGATTGTGATGGAGATGGCTGGACAATTTATTATAGGCCCAAAAAGGTGCTAATCTGGAAGTAGACAACATGGATCTGAAAAAGGCACTGGATAAAAAACAACTCCACTACCTTCAGCTAAAGGGCAAAAGAAACTGCACCGTTTGGGTATTCCTAAGCATTTGAAAAAAGAAACCATTGAGATCTATTCTGAAAGTGACCTTTCTGCTATGGTTTATATTGGCAAACAGGTGACCGAGCGTCTGGAAGTCACACAGCAGTTTTTATAGCGATTTAGGAAATTCGTCATAAATATTGGAGGTGGAAAAAACCGCAGGATCATTATGGCTCCTTTACCTGAACGTGCCGTTATTAAAAGCATGGCAGGGCTGAACTGGACTTGAATGCTTTTGAATACCTTTATCATAAAAAAAATCTCATTAAAAGATATTGATATATTATTCTCTTTTTACATATGCGCAACCGCGACTTACTTCATTTTCTATTGCGGCCTTGATATCCGCATAACAACTAGCAGTAATAGTACAAGGTACTTGTGTGTTTGTTAAATTATAACACGCATATATACCGCAAAGCTTAGGCCCCTCCATTGAACAATTACAACAATTAGGGGTATTTCCACAATATATATAGCTTGATGGATTTGCAGGGTCTCCAGAGATGTAACAATACCAAGGCATAATTGATATACTTTTCTAAATCAAAAAGTAAATAAAACTTTAATTTCTGCTTACACTTCAGGGGTTCAGCTTTCCCTCAAATCATAGTACTAAGTTATGTTCGATTCCGACAGATTGTTAGGGCCAATAGAGGCATTTAAATATGCAAACTTGAAAAGGTCATGATCTTAGAATTAGGATAGCATTTCTGTCACGGCCCGCTGGCTCAATAGAAGTGCTATACGATCGATTTCAACACAGACAGAACAATATCACCAAGTTATACAGCGCGCGTAAGCGATAACTTATAAATAATCCTCTTTTATAGTAAGCCTATGAAAAAGAAAATCACTACAAAATCCATAGATAACTTATGAATGTGACATTTGACGCTCTACTTATAGATGTAAAAGTGAGTTTCAAAATTTTACCGAAAACCTGATGAAATCCAATTATTATGCAGAAACCATTGGTTTGATGCATTTATTTAATAATAATGACAAGATATGGCTATAACTTGGTAATAAAATGTTAATATGTTTTGTATAAATATTAATTTGAGTAAATGATATTTTTCGTATTTTGTTGATCATTAATTATTTAATCGCCTATGAATTGCTCTTTAATGGTGCCCACATAACAAATAAAATATTGGTTATTTTATTAAGGATTTGGAGTAAGGCAAGGTCTTTACTCACACAGATCAGTCTAAAAATTATTAATTCGTGTCATATTTAAATTATCGTATGAAATGGTAAATGAGGAATTGTTCAAGTTATTAGCTGGAAAATATCCTTTACGTTCAGAGTTAAAAGAAAAACTCAGCGAAATGATTAAAAGGGAATATTATTCTAAAAGCCAGGTTATTTTAAAACCTAATCAAATAGCAAACAGGGCTTGGTTTATTGAAAAAGGAGCAGCCATGGGCCTTATATATAGGGAAGAGAAGAAAATTCCATTTTGGTTTTGGAATGAGGGTCAATTGATGGTGTCGCTCAACAGTTTTTTCAACCAGGTACCTTCAGATTCTTACATTGAACTTCTGGAACCAAGTGTCCTTTTATCAATCTCCTATGAGCACGTTGCTGAAATTGTAAAGATGTTTCCCGAATCTAATGACTATATCCGGAGAATCATGCATGACTATCAGCGCATGAGTGAAAAAAGGATATTAGAATTTGCCGCCTATTCTCCTGAGGAGCATTACCTGCACTTAATGAAGGATTGTCCGGCTTTATTCAGAAAAGCGTCAGTTGAAAGTATCGCTGCCTACCTCGGCATATCGCGTAAAACCCTAAATCGTATAAGAAATAGAACCCGTAGGATGTAGAGCTACTTTTCTATTGAGTGCCCAAAATAGGGACAGAGGCCGGTTAATTGGGTCATCTGTCCTTTTTTTTTGTCTGCTCAGCTCTTAACTTGGTACTATTAAAACAGAAAAATTAGCGCTTTCGTTAATTGCAGACTGAGAATAATATGTCTTTACACGTCTTCCTTTAGAATGACTATTTCACTCAGTTCTGCAATTAATAGATTTGAACCCAAACTGTAAATGTATAAATTTATGAGCCTACATCCTTTTATCGTCGTTATTACAGGATTGCTGATCATATTATGGGCATATGCCGCTTTCTCGAAGCTACTAAATTTTCACAGATTCAAACAAGCAATGTTAACGCAGGTGTTTCCTCGTTGGGTAGGTAAAATTTTAATCTATATTTTGCCATTAATTGAATTGGGATTTATCATATTGTTATTGATCCCAAAGACAAGGTTGTTAGGTATGTATGCATCGTTGTTCCTCATGGCGTCATTTACAATTTATGTGGGTGGGGTAGTGTTTCAATTCTATGAAAGATATCCCTGTGCTTGCGGAGGGCTTTTTGTGCGGATGGGCTGGTATAAACATTTTAAGTTAAATGTGTTGCTTACACTTATCGCTCTAACTGGAGTGGTATTGATGGAGCTTTAAAATATTAACTAAGCATGGTTAATTATATAATTGTTTTTTTGAATGATGAGCATGAGGGTCTGGCGGGATGGATGTCCCGCCTCCTTTGTTTTAGGAGAGAAGCTGTAATGCGGCATCAGCTAAAAAAGTTGTTCCCAATGGGATGCAATTTTCATCGAATACCACCTTTGGATGATGAAGGAAAAACTTTTCTCCATTTTCAACGCCTGCTCCCAGGAAATAAAATACAGAAGGTAGCTGCCTGGAGTAAAACGCAAAATCCTCAGCAATAAGTTGTCCATTTTGTTGGATCACATTATCGCCAAAAATCCTTTCTTTTACAGAAGTTAATTGAGTATCAAGGTGTGAATCATTGAGCAGGCTTGGATAATAAGCTGTAAACTCAATTTCTATTTCACAACTGTAAGAAATCTCCATACCCATTAGCAGGGTTTTCAGTTTATTTACAATCAGGTTGTAAGTTTCAAGGTTCAATACTCTTAAGCTTCCTTTAAGGATTACTGCTTCAGGGATGATATTGTAAGCCGGTTCTCCTACAATCTCTGTGCTTGTGAACGCTAATACTGCAGGTTGTGTAGGCGCTGTATGAGAAATAATGGACTGCGCAGATACAATGAGCTGACTACTTATCAACACAGGATCTATCACATGTTCCAGGGCACCTGCATGTCCTGCCTTTCCCTTCACTCTGATCACAAAATTACAAACATTAGCCAAAGCCTCTCCCTGAGTAAATCCCAATGTACCAACTGGCATCAATGGATTAACGTGGAGGCCTATTACATATGCGGCGTCTTTTAGTTTACCCGTTTCGGCTATAATTTGCCCACCTGATTTTCCAGCTTCCGGGCTTCGGAGATTCCCTTCTTCCGAAGGTTGAAACAAGAACATGATAGTTCCCTGAAAATTCTTATCATTTAGCAGATGAGCAGCACCAATAAGCATAGTTGTATGAATATCATGTCCGCAAGCATGCATGACATTGTCGTTAACAGAGGCAAACGGCAGATCAGTATCTTCTCTAAGAGGCAGTGCATCCATATCCGCACGGAGGATTATGGTTTTTCCTTCTCCCTTTTTTAGCTTTCCCAATACGCCGGTCCCTGCCAAAATTTCAAAGGGAATTCCAAGCCGATTCAAATGCTCCTGCACGATTGAAGATGTCCTGAATTCCTGAAAACCTAATTCCGGGTGCTGATGAATGTCCTGGCGTATCTGTGCAAGTTGCTGAAACAAATGGTTATACATATAATTAAGGTAGGTATGATAACGTAAAGCTACCAGAATAATTACTGAAATTCAGTTATTCATCAATCTATATCCGCATTATGTGCCTAAACATACGATTTCATAAAAAAAGCATTTTGTTTTTGGATACACTTTCCATTTTGGATTAAAGATATTCACACTCTGTACAAACGATAAGCACACAGCATGAGATTGCTGTGTGCTTATTGAACTATTAAGGACGATTAGTAACAGAAGATATGAATTATTCCAAATCCCCAATTCTTTTTGTAATCTCCGCAAATATGCGTTCTCCAATTTCCTTTATTTTTGACTCCTGAAATAGATCCAATACATTAAAACTGTACCTGAAACTATCATAATAGTCTTCAACAATAAATTCCTGCCATGAGTCAGCTGTATAAGCGAGATAAGCATCTACAGCTGTTGAAAATTCTAGTTTTTCCATTGGTAATGTTAATTAAATGATTAACCTTTTATATACCAGTATGTAATTCTTAACCAATCTCCTACTCCAATTAGGAATATTATTTAGGGTGGCAAATTATTCGCCCATATCCCGCATCCTCATCTTAATTATTGCATCTAATATCCTATCACCTACATTTTTTTCATTTGCATCATTACTAAGTTCCACAATATCATGGCAATACGTATAACTGTAACAATAGTCCTCAATAATAAATTTTTGCCAGGAGTTAGCCGTATCAGCCAGATAGGCATCCAGTGCTTCTGAAAATTCTAGTTTATCCATTTTAATGTTTACATATATGTCGACGAAGAGGGCACAATCTCCTATGCGAAAGCGAAATATTTTTTACCTATTACATGATGGATAAAATCTGATCCATTTTAGTAATCCTGATTAATAGAGAAACGAACGCTGTGCTGCCTGTAGAGAATTTGTAACCCTTGCCTGTACTAAATTATTTATAACTTCTTAATTTAGATACATATATGACTATACTTTGAAATATAGTCAACTAGAATATTTTGGGGAGTACCGTATTTTCATGGCGCCCTTCCCGGGCGGGAAAGCATAAAGAACTAAAATGACATACCCCGCACTTCAAAATGTCATTGGTGTTAATCTGGGCGGTACTGGTAACTTTAGACCAGATCTTATGCAAGGGACGCTCACATGGCGATAATGATAGCTAACAATGTTCAAAGCAGTGACGCCTAGGCAGCGTTGCTGCTTTCCCGAAAAGTCAAACTGTATTACCGGGGCAAGATGGTAAGCATGATCATAACCTTGCTCAGGAAATCACGTAAGCTTGAGAAGGAAGTCAGCAACTGGTTCTGTACAGTTTTCTGGGAGATTCCCAGGATTTCGCTGATTTCCCGTGTAGATTTTTCATCCACATATTTCATCTGGAAAACTGCCCGGCGCTTATCAGGCTGCAAAGCCATCCAGACTGAAATACATCCTCTGAGTTCCTTTTCGTTAAAAAGCGAATCTGCCTGTAAGCTGGACAAAATCATATGTTCGAGTGGCTCCTCAAATTCAGGAGTAGCTTTCCCTTTTCTGTACAACATAAATACCTGGTAGCGGACAGAGGTAAGCAGATAGGGATAGATATTTTGTATATTCCTTTTACCCCTTGAAGACCAGAGATTTGAAAAGACATCCTGAACAATCTCTTCTATCATCTCAATGCTCTTCAGGCGCTTATATGTATCATTGTAAAGCTTCTTCCAATATCTTTCATAAACTTCATCAAAGGCCAATCTGTCACCTTCCATCAGAAGGGTAACAAGTTGAACATCTTCATACGACCGGTATTGTGTGATTTTACTAATCATATCCTTTTTCGTTTAGACATTGAAAACAGGTATCGGCTGGTCTTAAAAAAAATTGTCTTAAACATCTATAGATCAATATAGTAAAAAGATTAGCATGGTTTTACATACATATATGGTACAATCGGTCTGACTGGTTATTCTATATTAAAAGGAGCGTAATGCCAGGATATACTATTCTATCAGAATATAGCGTCTGCTTTTTATAGATCTTTAATTGATTGTCCCAAAAATAGGCACATCTTTTTCCACTGGTAAACTTACGAGGAATATTCCTTGATAGTTTTTTACAAAATAGGTTTTGTTTTTTATTCGATGCCTGTCTTGGCCGTCGGCGTCAAAGAGCGGAACTTCAAAGCTTTTTAAATTTAAATGAATATATCGGCGTTGATTTCCAAATGTTTGCAGTTCAATGTTTTGACTGCAATCTTATGGGACTTTTGGGCTTATTTAAGAAGGAGCAGCTATTTAAATTAGCTTGAATTTAAATAGCTAATTATGAATCAACCATTAGTCTCATGTATCTGTATTACCAACAACAGGCAGGCACTATTACTCAAAAGCATGGAGTGCTTCCGGCAGCAAGATTATCCTAACCTCGAGCTCATTATCTCTTATCCCGAAAATGATCAGGCCACGAAATCCTTAGTCCAGGAGTCATCAATTAGAAATGTAATTCCCCTGGAAAGGGGGAATGAACTCACATTAGGTGAAGCAAGAAATGAGGCAGTCAGGAAGTGCAATGGTGAATATGTATGCATATGGGATGACGATGACTGGCATCATCCGGAAAGGATTTCATCTCAAATACAGGGTTTAATCTCTAAAAAAAGTGCAGGAGAAGCCAGTGTCCTCACCCGCATATTTCTTTATGACAATCTCACGGGTAAGGGCTATTTATCTTTTGACTATACGTGGGATGGTACATTGCTATGCCGGAAAGGTATACTTTTACAAAATCAGTATGCGCATAGAAATAGTGGAGAAGACACACATATTATCCCTTTTTTAGAAGCTAGAAAACTCCTTGTACATGTCAGCGATCGCCCGTTCCTGTATACCTATGTATACCATGGTCATAATACCTGGGCACATGATCATTTTGTATTTTTCACGGAAAGAAGTACGCCGTTAAACAATTCCCATCTGCTTAAAGTGCAGGAGCAACTCATGTCCTGATGTATTCAGATGAGTCTAACTTTTTGAAATTGTAAAACAACTAATTACATTTAATATGGAACAACCTTTAGTATCTTGCATAACCCCAACTGCAAACAGGGAAAAATATTTGCCCCTGGCAATTGGGTATTTTTTAGCTCAGGATTACCCAAATATTGAAATGATCATCCTGGATGACGGAAGAAAATCATCAGCTGATCTGATCCCTGACGATCCCAGGATCAGATATTATTATTATAATGAACCCATCGGCACAATAGGCAACAAACGTAACCTGGCCTGTGAAATGGCAAAAGGAGAAATTATCGTTCATTTTGATGATGACGATTACTACGCAAGTGATTGGGTAAGCAGACAGGTGGAGGCTCAGCTCAGTTCAGGGGCTAATATTACCGGAATGAATAATGTAGACTTTTATTCTGCTATTGACGATAGAAGATACCGGTATGAAGATAAACTCCAGGAAAAGCCATGGCTTTGCGGGGCCACAATGGCCTACAAAAAGTCGTTTTGGGAGGGTCACCGTTTTGATGATATACAGGTAGGAGAGGATTATGATTTCGTATGGAGTAATAATCCAACCATCTACGCATTTGAATATATTACGGGGTTCGTGGCCATTTTGCATCCCCATAATACTACACTGAAACCTGTTGAGGATCCTAAACGGAAAAAACATGCCATGGGTTGGGCGGGAGCAAAGGATTATGATGAATCACAACGTGGCGCCGTAGACCCCTTGATTGCTTCATTTTGTGATCCGGAAATTTATAATAGTGAAGCTGACAAAACATATTCTCAAAACAATCCGGCCTCCTAGGCCGGTTGTTTTGTCCTTCCTCAACAACTTATGATGTTTTATTTCCTTTAGCCGGAGTATTTGACATCCTTACTTCCAGAGGGACGGGCGGCAACACTGAAACGGGCTGGCCTTTGCCTTTTTTGAGTGCTCTGAGCATAAAAAATAATAACCCTGGAGTGCCTTCCAGATCGGGCCTTCGCTTCGGATCTCCCTGAATCTCATCTGCAAAAATGGCGGCCAGATAGGGGCCGTCGACAGTGTCAGGTGCATTTTCCACTAAAGTATAACTATCTGCATCGCAGATATCATTGTCGTTGTTAATAAATTGATACCAAGGCATAAGTGAAGTGTAATAATATTGCCTACTCTTTTCAGGGTTTTCGACATCCCCCTCTAATATTAATTCAATAAGGTCTGATACTTGTATTTCCTTGATGCAGTGTTACCATAAAGCCTTCGGGATAATCCAGAGCATAGGTTATTGCGCCGGAGTTACACAAAAAATCATAATCTTCACCCACTTGTAAACTGCTGAAATGATATCGTTCCCATAAAGATTTTTCATAGGCAAAGGTTGCGCCACAGATCCATGGCTTGTCACCCTCCAAATCTTCGTATATCCATTTCCTATTAGTCGCGGTTGAAAATATGATAATAGTGTTCAGGCCCGAGATTTGTGCTCCGGAAACTGACAGGGCATTTACTTGCCTGCTTATCCAATCAGGTGCATACCAGTCATCGTCATCCCAGTGCATAATGATTTCACCACAGCTTTTCATACAAGCATAGTTGCGTTTATCACCAATGGTTCCCAAAGGCTCCGTATAGAAATACCTGATGATTGGATCATCTGGGATCAGGTGTGCCATTGATTTTATTCCATCATCTACGATAATCAATTCTTTATTTGGATAATCTTGCTGTAGGAAACGCGCTATAGCTATAGGAATAAACTCCGGCCTGTCTGCAGTGGGCATGATGCATGATACAAGTAGTTGGGTCGTTGTCATGGATATTGATTCATGGATATCAATAAAATTCGTCAAATAGTATCTTCCACTAAAGGCCAAAAGTCACGAAATATCTTAGTTGTAATCACTACCCTTTGTGGTTGTTCAGAATTGAGCCAGGTAGGATAGTGATGATGAGAGCGGTCAAATGTCCCTGAATTTAACCTTTGACGCAAATAATTGTATTTATTGGTAACTTGTTTTGATATTAATCTACCCTAAAGCACTTATGAAAATAATAGAAAAAATTGACCGGCATGAAGTATTGAGGAGATGGGCTATAGGAGAGGTATACTCTCAGTTTTTTAATCCAGTATATGAATCAAGCCGGGAAGAGGTGCTGGCTATGCTGTTATCAGGTAGTCGATTCCTGGAAAAAGAAGGTATACAAAATGTACTTGAATTTAAACAAGGGCTTGTTGATTCCATATCCCTATATATCAAATGGTACAGAGCCTTTCTGGAAATTAATAAATCAGATCTCGATATGGTTTACACCCTGCAACTTCCCTCATGGGAGAGAAATACAGAAGGAACATTTCTCGTATCTGAGGCGGCAAGGAACATACAGCAGATACCTAATCTGGATTCCCGGATAACCCGCATCTATGGCGCCTTAAAAAATAAGACGGTTAAATTGGATGGTATCACGTTACTGGCGGTAGATAAAATAGGTCCTTATGTAGCAATTGAAGGAACGGGACGTTTAACGGGTATCTATATAGCACAGCAACTGGATGGTCTTGATTTGCTGGAGAGTAATAGGGTTGAAGTATCGTTGGGGATATATTAATGGGGTTCACAAGGAAATTTAATTATGGCAGGTATAACCGAAATAGATATCATTATCTTAAGTTGTGCGCAAAGTACAAGCTCGAAAATTATTACAGAGAATTGCATAGATTCTTTGATCATCTCAGAAAATCCGCGAAATATTAAGTTTAATATTGTTGTTCTCGAATCCAATAAGGAATTGTCACCATTTGAATATAGTGGTACTACTACAGTTTATCCGGATGGTGATTTCGGCTATAACAAGTTCTTGAATATTGGAATTGAACAGACATTTTCAAAATACGTGTGTCTATGTCACAATGATTTAATATTCCACCCCTTTTGGGCAACTGAAATCCTGGAGGCTTTCAGGCAGTGTGCCGATCTTTCCAGTGCCTCACCTATTTGCCCGCTTCATCATCCCAGATTAGGATTTCAATTGTATAAAGGAATCTATACTGGCTATAGGAGTAATTATGAAATGGCTGGCTGGTGTATATTTGCCAAACGGGATATTTTTCGGATAATGGGTAAATTGGATGAAAATTACAAATTCTGGTGCGTAGACAATGATTATGCACATATGCTTTCTGCATTGAGACTAAGACATGCATTGGTTTCGGCCTCAATTGTAGACCATCTGCAGAACTGCATCGCCGATCAGGACAGTGGAACTGATCAGGAAAAACTGACTGCAAACGAATTCTTCTATTTTGATAAAAAATGGAACTATCGCACGAATGGAAATGTCTGGAAGGAATTAATATAAAATATAATTTTTAATTCTAAGAATTCATACTTTATTATCACTACATTTGCATTTCAATTTTTATAATATAATACAATGCAAGAAGGAGTAGTAAAATTTTTCAATGAAACTAAAGGTTTCGGATTTATTGTACCAGCAAATGGTGACAGTGAAATCTTTGTTCATTCAACAGGCCTAATGGCTAGCATCCGTGAAAACGATAAAGTAACTTACGATGTAGAAGATGGCCGTAAAGGTCTTAACGCAGTTAATGTTCAATTAGTTTAATAAACGACATTATAAACAAGGCCCCTGCAAGAGACAATCTTGCAGGGGCCTTTTGTATTTAAAGGGCATTGCCCTGCTTCTTATTTGGACATTCGTCCCTAAGGTCATTTTTGACCTACCAGACCTAAATCGGTAATCGCCCGGGTGCAACAGTTTATGATATTATAATCATTGGATATACCTATCTCAACGGGTTTTATAGATAATCTATATTGAGTCAACTGTCCCTAAATCAGTTGGTTAGTGGTATTTTAAGCGTCGGATATTTAACTTAGATCATAAACCAAATATCTAAGACCTTAAATATATGACGCAAGAAATCGGTATCAAATTAGAAACTCAACGGCTCCAAATTATTCCATTGGCATACGATCAGCTATTGGAGTATAGAAAATTTGAAGATCCTCCGGAGCTACAGTTAGGCCTTACACCTTTCAAAAAAGCTTTACCAGTCGAACCTGTACAGGCACTTGAAACTTTTATCATTCCATACGTATCATTACATCCTGAGCATATTCTATATGCTACTTTATGGATAATCATTCATAAAGAAAAAAATGTGATTGTTGGTGATATCGGCTTTAAGGGAGCACCCACAGAAGGGGGGGTGATCGAAGTTTCATATAGCCTGTATCCGGAATTCGGTAAAAATGGTTTTATGACTGAAGCATTGAAATCAATCACAGAATGGGCGTTTGAACAACCTGAAGTTCAAATCATATTGGCTGAAACTGATAAAAAAAACCTTCCATCACAAAGGATTCTTGACAAAAATCATTTCATTCCTTTTGCTGAAACAGATTTGATGTATTGGTGGAGATTAGACAGGGAAGTACAAAGTAATCCATAAAGAATTATACAATGAAAATACATCTGATTAGCTATGGAGATGCTAAATATGCATCTCAAAGAGAATTTTTCAGGGAGACCGCTGTGGCATCCTCTTTCTTTGATGAAATAACAATTTTTACCCCTGAAGACATAGAGGATAGATTTGCCGAAAAGGTTAACAGGGTACTTTTTCAACCCAGAGGTGGAGGGTACTGGATATGGAAACCATATTTTATAAAGAAGACGCTGGAGAATGTAAAAAACGGGGATATACTGATCTATTGCGATGCTGGCTGTATGATTAACGGCGTAGGCAGAACCAGGTTTAACCAATATCTGGAGATGCTGGCTAACTCTGAAACCGGTACGATAGATTTTGAACTGCCTTTTAAAGAATATCAATACACCAAGCAAGACGTTTTTGACTATTTTAAAGCTTCAGACCTGATTGTTCATTCAAATCAATTGATGGCAACTGTATTAATGTTCAGGAAGTGTGAGCACACATCCAGGTTGATCGACACCTGGTATAAAACGGCTTGTGACCAATCATCTTTATTCACTGATGAAATGATAAGGAGACCGGTTAATAACGGTTTTATAGACCATAGGCATGACCAAAGTATATTTAGTGTAATCCGAAAACAAGCTGGTGCTAATATTATTCCCGATGAGACCTACTTTTTAGATTTTGTTAGAGAGGGACGGGATTTTCCAATCTGGGCAGCCCGTTTGAGATAATTATATCTCTTGGATTTGTTAAAACGAACCAATTGGTGTTGCTAAAACATTTTAATAAAACTACTTGATCTTTAATAAGTTGTGTGCCTTTTTTTTGAATAATTATCTGTCTATATTCGCCCAGCCAAATATGAAATATGAGAAGGGTAAATATTATATTATTACTGTTTCAATCCACTTTAAGCCTTGCGCAAACCAATATTTCTTCCCTACCAGTATGGAATGAAAATACCAGATTAGTAAAAAAGGAAGACTGGTTGGTTCATGAAATCAATAGTAAAGCAGAGGTTTACAGGAGCAATGATAATAAAAATATTGTCCTCGATAATGGCTTGTTAAAACGTTCTTTTCGCATTGCTCCAAATCTTGCTTGTATAGGTTTCGTAAATCTGAGTAATGGACAGGAATTGATAAGAGCCGTAAGCCCGGAAGCGAAAATTATTATCAATAACAAAGAGTACAATATAGGTGGCCTTTATGGTCAAAAAGAAAAAGCTTACCTGAAGGATGAATGGATCGATAAGTTCACAACTAAAAATAGTGATTTCCAGTTCAAATCCGTCACCATATCACCTCTGTCCGCCTATGTAAAATGGAAGCCATCTAAAACCAGATGGGTTGTAAACCAACTGCAACCCACTGGTAAAATGGCGACTTTCAGTTTTGAATCAAGCTTGCCGGAGTTGAAGGGAATCCGGGTAAATATCAATTACGAACTGTATGATGGCATACCCTTAATCTGTAAGTGGCTTAGTTTGGAAAATAAAGGGCAGGTAAAAATTAAAGTCAATAAGGTACTGAATGAAGTACTGGCTGTTCACGAAGAAGAATCTGGAGTTGCAGGCCCTCCTTCAATGATGAAAACGCCGCATGGAATCTATATAGAAAGCAATTACGCATTCAATAACTCTATGACAGCCCGGTTGTCAGATCAGACTACCCATTGGAAAAGGGATTCTACCTACACCTCCCAGGTGAATTATGATTTAAATACCCCCTGTTTGCTGGAAGTGTATCCTCCGATTGGTCCCGGGATAGTATTGAACCCCGGGTCTGTATTCAAGTCAATCAGGACTAACGAGCTTCTACTGGATAGTTATGACAGGGAGCGTAATGGGCTAGCACAGCGCAGGATGTATCATACTATTGCACCCTGGGCAACAGAAAACCCCATCTTTATGCACCTGATTAGTAATGATACCCAGAAGGTAAAGGATGCAGTAGATCAATGCCAGTCGGTAGGTTATGAAGGTATCATTTTAAGTTTTGGGAGTGGGATTGATATGGAAGACGTCTCGGAAAAAAATATAAAGTATTATAAAGACCTGGCAGATTATGCCCATAGTAAGGGAATTTTACTGGGAGGGTACTCGCTTTTTTCCAGCAGGCGTATCAGCGACGCAGAGGATGTGATTGACCCTAAGACGGGTAAGGCGGATGTTCATGCGCTTTTTAACAGTGCGCCATGCCTGGGTAGCAACTGGGGCTTGGCCTATCTCAGTCACCTGAAGGAATTTATGAAAAAAACGGGCTTTAATTTCTTTGAAAATGATGGTCCGTATCCAGGCGATGTCTGTGCATCCACAAAGCACCCGGGGCATTTGGGTCTGGACGATTCTCAATGGGCGCAGATAGAACTTCAAAAAGAATTATATCATTGGTGTAACGAAAATGGCGTGTATGTAAATGCGCCTGACTGGTATTTCTTAGATGGGACTAACAAAATAGCATTAGGTTATAGAGAAGTTAATTTTTCATTGCCAAGAGAACAGCAGGTCATTCTGAACCGTCAAAATATTTACGATGGAACCTGGGAAAAAATGGTTTCCATGAGCTGGGGATTTGTTCCTTTAACAGAGTACCACGGTGGGGGAGCTGATGCTACTTTGGAACCACTCTCTAACCATCTCTATGCCTATGAGCTGTTGATGATGCAATATTATGGTGCCGGGGTTCAGGCTTGTTACCGTGGTCCAAGATTATATGATACCGAAGAAACAAAAAAAGTGGTAGTTAAAGTGATGAGCTGGTATAAAAAATATCGTAATGTTCTCAATTCCGATGTGATTCATTTACGCAGGCCGGACGGCAGGGATTGGGATGGTATTCTCCATGTTAATCCTGAAGGCAAGGAAAAAGGATTGGCTATGTTATACAATCCACTGGATGTTGTGATGACAAGAAAAGTGAAATTACCTTTGTATTATACGGGCTTAACTAAAAAGGCCAGTGTCAGAGAAAAAGAGTGCAAAGCCAAATCCTTTGAGATTGATAAGGATGGGAACCTGATTTATGAGGTGAGCATCCCCGCCAATGGTTATACATGGCTGGTGATTGAGTAGGGGTATATTCGGCACATGGCCTACCTTAACTTAAGGTTCAACATATGCTGAATAAGGATTTGCTGAATGATGAGTATCTGGCGCAGTTGCCGCCTCATATAAATATCTGTAACAATCCCCGATAACACCCAATATCAATAGGATTAATATAATTTTTAAGAAGGTCTTCATTATCTTTTTTGTATCGAATTTAAAAGAATAACGACCTTAAAATCCGGACAAAGGAATCATAATATTTATGGTTCTACTTTACTTCAAAGAAAACTTTCAAACAAAATCTTTGAGCCCATCCGGGTCAATTATATTTGATCTATAACCAAATATAATTGACCATGAACAAAGCTCTTAAGTTGATGCTGTTATGCTCTCTCTTGTTGCATTTTGGTGCATCAGGGAAAGAATACATCCTAATGTCACCCGACAAAAAAAATATCGTTAAGATAGCTGTCGATAAAAAAATAACCTGGTCTGTATCAAGAGATCAGGAGCTCCTAATCAAACCCAGTCCCTTGTCTCTGATGTTAAGTGATGGCCGGCAGTTAGGCCTTTCTCCTGATGTATTAAAATCAGCAACTAACAACGTTAACCGCATGATCACGGCAATTGTGCCGGTCCGTAACAGGTTCATTCCTGAAACGTACAACGAGATAAAACTAGTAATGAAGAGAGGGTATTCCGTAGAATTTCGCGCCTATAATGATGGTGTGGCCTACCGTTTTGTAACTGCGTTGGGAAATCAACCTATTGAGATTAAAAATGAAGAAGTTATTTTCAACTTCAATGAGAACTGTGAGATATATTTACCCAAAGAGGTTAATCCGGAATTACAATCTCATTATGAAGCTTCGTTTCAGGCGATGAAACTAAAAGATATATCCTCTGAAACATATGGATATCTGCCCCTTTATATATCAACAACAGCAGGTACAAAAATGGTAGTAACAGAAGCTGACCTTGATGATTATCCCAATTTATTTCTTTTCGGAACAGGTGGTAATAGCCTTAGAGGACGTTTCCCGAAGGTTATATTAAAATCGAAACCGAAGGAAAACTCCGATCGCAATGAGATTATCGTCCAGAAAGCAGATTATCACGCAAAAACAACGGGTAACAGAACTTATCCATGGAGAACAATTGTGATAAGCCCTTCAGATAAAGGTTTATTGGAAACTGAACTGGTGTATAAGCTGGCCAGGCCAAATGCTTTAAAAGAAACTTCCTGGATAAAACCAGGAAAGGTAGCCTGGGACTGGTGGAATGACAACAATATTTACGGGGTGAATTTCAAATCGGGAATAAATACCGACACCTATAAGTATTACGTTGATTTTGCCTCGGATTATGGTTTGGAATATATTATCCTGGATGAAGGATGGTCACGTACCACTACTGATCTGATGGCACCAAATTCACAACTCAATCTTGAAGAACTTGTTAAATACGCCACCCGAAAAAAGGTAGGTGTGATCTTATGGGCTTTATGGAAACCTTTGGATCAGAATATGGATGCAATTCTGAATCAATATGTGAAATGGGGCATTAAAGGTGTGAAAGTAGATTTTATGGCAAGGGCTGATCAGTACATGGTCAATTTTTATAAAAGAGCTGCACAGGCAACAGCTAAACGTAAACTATTGTTAGATATGCATGGGGCATATAAACCTGTGGGATTGAATAGGGAGTACCCCAACCTCATTAACTATGAAGGCGTGAAGGGTATGGAAAATGATAAATGGGAAGAGACCATTACTCCGGTCCACGATACAACATTGCCCTTCACCAGAATGGTAGCCGGACCAATGGATTTTACACCCGGTGCCATGGTAAATACCAACAAAGACGAGTTCCATATCAACTTCAATTCGCCAATGAGCAGAGGTACCAGGGCTCACCAAACTGCTATGTATGTAATTTATGATAGTCCCTTGCAAATGTTATGTGATAATCCATCTAATTACAGAAAAGAACCTGTTTATACCCGCTATATCTCCCGATTCCCTACTACCTGGGACAAGACTATTGCTTTGGAAGGCAAAATTGGTGAATATGTTGTTGTTGCCAGAAAAAGTAAGGACGTTTGGTATATAGGAGGGATGACCAATTGGGAAGCAAGGACTTTCAATATCGATTTATCCTTCCTCAATCATAAAAAGTATAAAATTGAAATCCTCAAGGATGGGGTAAATGTTGATAAACATGCTTCTGATTACCAGATAATCAGTAAGGACCTGGCTGCTGAAAAAACACTTTCAGTGGAGATAGCAGCAGGGGGAGGTTATACGGCAATTTTAACACCATTGAACTGACAAGCAGAATATGTCAACAGATAAAAATACACTTTATTGGGAGGAATGGGCGAGGTGGGTCGCGGATTATGTGGCACTGCGATAATCCCTTCCTTTAAAGTGTATTTGTTGTGCAGGATGTGGCAAATGTCCCCGAATTGCCCGTTAGTAGCAGATTGATTGAGCAATAACTATCTTAGAATTAAGATATAACTAAGATATGACTGTAAAATTTTTCTCCAATTATGAGGCCTCTGAAGGCCTGTTGAAACGATTTTTCTCTAATTACCCGGTTTGGGATGATGAACTGACTTTCACCATCGGTGAAGATTATCAGTATGCAGTAGTATTCAACAGGACTGATGAATTAATCAGCCCCTCAGCCAGGATTATCACCATCATCCAGGAGCCTTCCTGGAGCCCTGCACATCAAATCACTTCATTCCTGACTGGCAGTGACTATCTGGTCATTCATGATCCGGAGTTATTCGAAAATAAATTAGGGCTTCGGTTAGGAGGGCAGGTAATTAAATCGCCCTCTTATATGTTTTATCATGACCATGTGGATAAAACTTTTTTTGACTATGCTTTCAGTACAAAGAAAGTTAGAAAGCTATCCATGATTGTCTCTCAATTGAATTATGCAGTGGGTATATATCAAAAAAGATTTAGTCTGCTAAATAAAATCTTAGCCTCAGACCTGGATATAGATATTTACGGCTGGGGGCTGTCAATAGAAGATCCGCGGTATAAAGGTTATATAGACTATAAATTCACAGGCTTACTCCCTTATGAATACTCCATTGCCATAGAGAACTCAGCAGAGAAAAATTACATTACTGAAAAATTTGTGGATTGTGTACTGTGTAACACGGTTCCGATTTATCATGGCGCACCAAATATTAGCGAGGTTTATGACGAACGTTATTTTAGGACGATAGATTTAGACAGCCCCACAGTCATTGAAGACATTAAAGGAATTATAGCCAGCCCGGCTCCCTTTTCTACGGTTAACAAGGCTATTTACTTTGATGACCGTAATTTATACAAACTATTAAAGACAATCATTCTAGGGCAGTAGATCATTTATTCTTCATCACTAACCTGATCTGTGCAACGTAACCACCGCTACCAGCCATTTTCACCGCTATTGAGCTTCTGGAGTTAACAATCTGTTTGCTTATCACAAGCTTTGCAGGGTGGGTACCCGCATCCTTGGCGTCAGACCATGATGTGAGTTCGTACACCCCCTTAGGCAGAAAATCAAGTTTGATCTTAATTGCTCTCGGTAAGCTATTCGTCATCGCTCCTATAAAATAATCGGTTCCTGTTCTCTTGACTAATGCAATATGTTCTCCCGGATAGCCAGATAGTACATGTATGTCATCCCAAACCGTAGGGACAACTTTCAGGAAATCTGCCCCCGGCTGATTTAATACATTATCAGGATGTTCGCAATTCACAGTCAAAGGGCTTTCATAGATCACGAATTTAGACAGCTCCGCACAACGCGTATTCATTACTTTGGTAGGAAGAGAGCCCTCTTTAAATTCCGCTTTGGTGATATTCAGGAAACCACCGGGAGTGTAATCCATCTGACCTGCAAGCATCCGGGTGAAAGGAAGGGTTACATTATGTTCTGGTAGCAGTTTACTGGAAAACTTTGAATATTCCTCGCCCATAACGCCTTCCCGCGTGATCATGTTCGGATACGTTCTGATGATGCCGTCAGGTTTGTAAGCTCCGTGAAAGTCAACCAGAAGATGATGCTCTGCTGCCTCCCGAATTATTTTTTTATACCAGTTCACCATTTCCTGGTCATCACGGTCCATGAAATCAATTTTTACGCCGGCAATGCCCCATTTCTCATATAATGCGAAAGCCTCTTTATATTGGTTCTTGCGGTTCACATCAGAACTATAGATCCAGAGCCAGAGGCGAACATTTTTCTGCTTCGCATAATTCACCAACTCTTCCATATTCAATTGAGGTGCGGGTTTTGTGATATCAGCTTCAGTGTTATTATAGGGCCCGTACCACTGCCAGTCGATGATCATGTAAGGCCATCCCTGTGCTGAGGCAAGATCTATATACTGTTTAATTGTCGGCATATCCTGTTTCACTTCTCCGCTCCACCAATGATCCCAGGCGCTCATTCCAGGTTTAATCCAGGATACATCTTTCAATGCACAGGGGTCGTTCAGGTTTTGTACAATTTCGGATTCAATCAGGCTCCCCGGGGTATTGCCTAACATAATCACCCTCCATGGGGTGTAGATATTATCGGAAAACCTGGCTTTGATGCCATCTTCCAGTTCAAAAGGCAAAGGGGAAAGTTTAGTGACAAGGTTTACCTTGTTAGTGATTCCTTCTCTGTCCATTCCAATATAAAACCCGGGATAATTGTCAATCTTAGCTTCTGTTATTGCTGCATAATGGGTTTTGTCAATCTCTACTAAAAAGGGCAGGCCTGCTTTGGTTAAAGGATCTATCGAACTCAGTGGTTTGGGTAAAAACTCTTTTTCCTGGGATGAGGTATAACTTTTATAGTCTGCAATCCATCCTTTAGGATTACCCGAGAAAGAAAAACCCGTCAGCTCTTTAGTGATGTTTCTGTCACCAATCCGTGCTTCAGGGAATAACTGGTAGCGAAAAGCTACCCCGTCATTGTAAGCGCGGAATTCTACATTCATCTTTCTATTCAACTCTGACTTCTCAATGAAACTCAGTTGAATGGATTTGTAATGATCTTTGATCGTCTCATGTTTTGACCTGACGACAGGAGACCATGTTTCATTAACCAGTTCTTCTTTTTGATCCACCAGTTTCAATTCTGATCCCATATCCGGCTCATTTTTGAATTTGAAACCCATAGGTGAGTTCATGATAATGACTTTATCTTTCATGAATACACGATAACTTAATTTGTCCTCATTTTTTATTTCAACACGAATATTACCTGATGGCGAGGTTAAAACGATGGTTTGTGTCTTACCGGAAAATGATCCTGTAAGCAGCGCCAAACCAAGTGTAATTTGTTTGATCATAACTGAGCGTTGTATATTTGGTGAATGCCACAGGGTAATGGCTTTATAAAAGTAATAAATATTAGCGCTCGCAGATCCCTTCAGAAATGATTTTACTCTTAAGTGCATTTGCGGATATGGAATGAGCCAAACATTGATTGCTGGTTAACATCCAACAACTGAATTCCTGTCATTCGTGCAATTCACTAATGTCAAATTTTCACCTTCTGACTGAAAATATTTCACTCCGGATACCTGTTGAACACGGTTCTGATCTTTGGCATTTTCATTGTACATATTCTAACAGATTTGAAAGGATTATCAAAAATTAAAATTTTAATAGGAGGATATAAATATGTCACTGATTAAATTTAATAGTCCAAAAAATGGCCAGGGCCTGGCTCCAATGTTCAATGATCTGTTTGAATCGTTTTTAAGCGATTCTCCATTTTCAGACAGAATGATTTCCCGTGTACCGGCTGTAAACATCAGCGAAAATGAAAGCGCTTATTCTATTGAACTGGCTGCTCCGGGTTTGAATAAGGAAAACTTTAAGATCCAGCTGGATAAAAATCTGTTAACTATCTCTGTGGAACAAAAGTCAGAGAACACCCAGGAAAACAAACAATACAACAAACGTGAATTCAGTTATACTTCATTTGTGAGATCATTTGCATTACCAGATTCTGCAGATGACTCAAATATCGATGCTGAGTATACCGATGGAATTCTAAAGATCGTCGTACAGAAGAAAGAAGAGGCGAGGTCAGTTGCCCGTCAAATAGAGATTAAATAACATTGCTGTTTAACTAAATTCTTACTTTCAAATCTGATCAGACAGGCCGTGTCATTCAATGACACGGCCTGTTTAATTTCTGCTCAATTCGCCAAAAAAAAACCACAACCACCAGGTTTAACGTTCGTCGCTACAAAATTCAAAAAAATCTCAAAATATTTTTCTGCACTTATACTATTGCTAAAACAGTTTAACATCAATCTACTGTTTTACAATAATTTATAGCTATTTGTTGTTCATGATTAACTATATATATTCGTTTAAACAATTATAATTAAACCAGCAATAATCAGCTCTAAAACGGTAATATGATGAAGAAATATTTAATTAGTTACGGTTGCGAAAGGTTCACCCTGCAACGAGAATTATTTAAAGCACTTGCGGTTTCCTCTGAGTTCTTTGATGAGGTAAACGTATTTACTCCTGAAGACTTTGATATAGAATTTGCATCAAAAATGAGGAATACCCTTACGTTAACCAAAGGCGGAGGTTTCTGGTTATGGAAGCCTTATTTCATCAAAAAGATGCTGGACAATATTGAAGAGGGTGATGTGCTGGTTTACTGTGGTGCGAATTGTGTGATTAACTCATGGGGCAAAGCCCGTTTTGATGGATACGTAGAACGTCTTATTGCTTCTGAAACCGGCTCCTTGGCTTTTGAGTTGCCCTATAAAGAAAGTGAATATACAAAAATGGAGGTATTTGAGCACTTCAATACTTCGGAAGAACAAAGGAATTCCAAGCAGCTGATGGCTACGATCCTGATGTTGAAGAAATGTCCGCATACCACGATGATGGTGGATAAGTGGTATGATACAGCCTGTGCGCATCCTTCTTTGTTTACTGATGAACTGCGGATACTGCCTCAGGATAGTGATTTCATCGCCCATCGTTATGACCAAAGCATCTTCAGTGTGATCCGCAAGATGTATGGTGCAGAAATTATCCCCATGAACGAGTACTTTTTCGACTTCATCCGGGAATGTAATACATTTCCCTTTTGGGCTACTTCAACAAGTCAGCCTTAAGTTAGTTTTTTTCTTGGTTCTGATTTAAGTCCCTATAATTTAAGTCAGTCCTGATTTGAAGCCCAATGATTTCAGCCTATCCTGATTATCAGCTTCTTCGTTTTAAGACTCGCCTGATTTCAAAACTCAATAATGCAGCCTTGAGCTTAAAATATAACTGCTTCTGGCTTCATCTATGCTTGTGAGTCCGAGGTAGGTATGCAGAAAGTAAGAGGCTAGACCGAGATACAGCCCATAACTCGGTCTAGCCACGTATCTATCGCTTAAGATCCTCGGACTCAAAGGCCGGAGACAAGCCAGAAGCCGGCCAGTAGTAAGCCGGAACAAACAAGAAATAATCTGGGGATGGCCCGGAACAAGCCAGATGTTAGGAGAATGGAGCCTTGTAAATGTCTTATTCTTAGTAAAAGTATCCCGGGCTAAGCGTTCCAAACAACAAAGCGATTGACCAACACTGAAAAAAGCGAAATAAACCCTTAAGATCTCAACTATTTTGGTTTCTATGCCCAATTAATTAACCTGCTGATTCACAGATAAAAAAAATCATCAGAACATAATCTCAGCTATTTTGTTTTTCGAAATTACTTTTTATATTTGAGTAACAGGATGATCAGTGTTCAGACTGCATCCTCGGTTGTATCGTATAGAATACAATATAAAAAGAAAAAGTTCTGCTCCCTGAGGACTTGCTAACTAAAATTCAATGAATTTGGTACGCAGGGAGCAGTTCTTTTTCAACTAGAAGATCTCCAGTGCATTCTGGATCTCCCCGTAGATCACCTTCAGATCGTCATCACTGATACAATATGGCGGTAAAATGTAAATCACATTCCCCAGTGGGCGCATCAGGATTCTTTTATCCATGAAATAATCATACAGCAGGTTTCTGAGATCAGAAAAATACGAAGTTCCTGATTCTGTCACCCATTCTATTGCGATGATCGTTCCGGTTTGGCGTACAGACGCAACTTTGCGGTGACCCCGGATTTCCAAAGAAAACCCGGCATGCCTGGCGCAGATCCTCTGGATATTACGCTGCGCTTCATCCTGTACTAAGAGTTCTATGCTAGCCAAAGCAGCGGTGCAGGCTAAAGGGTTTGCTGTAAAGGAATGACCATGAAATAGGGTTTTCATTTTATCTTCCGACAAAAAGGCATTGTATATGTCCTGAGTGCAGGTGGTGATCCCCAGCGGCATCGTCCCACCGGTAAGCCCTTTGGAGAAACACATCACATCCGGCTGCGTCTTTAAGTGATCGGCAGCGAAGTTCTTCCCTGTACGGCCAAAACCTGTGAATACCTCGTCCTGTATCATCAGGACGCCTTCCTGCAAACAATACGCCATCAGTTGATCCAGTGCAGAAGCTTCATACATCAGCATTCCTGCAGATCCCTGAACCAGCGGCTCGTAAACGAAACAGGCCAGTTCGGCGGCATGAACAGAGATGGTTGCCTTTAAATCAGGAAGATTTTCTTCGGTCGGCGTATCAATAAAGATCACCTCGAACAAAAGATTATCGAACGGGGCGGTCCAGGCACTTCTGCCGCTGACAGACATGGCGCCAAAAGTGTCCCCGTGATAGCCATTGTTGAAGGCAAGTACCTTTTTTCTGGGTTCTCCCTTGTTAAACCAGTACTGCAGGCACATCTTCAGGGCAACTTCCACAGCGGTGGAGCCATTGTCTGTGTAAAAGACCTTCTGCTGCCTGTCCGGCAGGATAGCCAGCAGCCTTTCCGCCAGAGCAATCGCCGGTTCATGGGTGAAGCCGGCGAAGATCACCTGATCCAACTTTTGCAGTTGCGCAGTAACGCGTTCTATGATATAGGGATGCCCGTGCCCATGCAGCGTAACCCACCAGGAAGAGACCGCATCGATATAGCGGCCACCTTCTTCGTCAAACAGGTACGCACCCTTTCCGCTTAAAATGGGAAGTGGAGGCCTTGCGTTAAGTTGCTGTGTGTAAGGATGCCATATGCTTTCAGCATCTCTTTGGGTTAAGGTCATGAAACGGGTATTATCTGAACTGATTTGTCTTTCACCATTGGTTTTAATCCCAGCAGGTCAAACATCTTCCTGTCGTCATCTAATCTTGGATTTGGCGTAACCAGCAGTTCTTCGCTTTCGCTGGTGAAGATAGAGTTTGCTCCGGCCATGAAACACCAGGACTGCTCTTCGGTGCTCATCTCTGCGCGTCCTGCGCTGAGCCTTACCATGGATTTAGGCATCAGAATTCTCGCAGTAGCGATCATCCTGACCATTTCCCAGGAATCAACCTTCGGCAGATCCGCCAGGGGAGTTCCCTTTACGCGGGCCAGTGCATTAACAGGTACGGATTCAGGATGTTGGGGCAGGTTAGATAAAGTGTGCAGCATATTGATCCTGTCGGCATGGGTTTCTCCAAGGCCAATGATTCCGCCTGAGCAAACGCTGATTCCTGCTTTACGGACGTGTTTCAGGGTATCTAACCTGTCATCATAAGTACGGGTGGTGATGATCTCCTCGTAGTATTCCTTGGATGAATCCAGGTTATGGTTGTAAGCATATAAACCGGCTTCCTGAAGCCTTTTGGCCTGGCTTTCTGAGAGCATGCCTAAAGTACAGCACACTTCCAGTCCGAGTTCGTTTACGCCTTCTACCATTTCCAGGATGTTTTCAAAATCGCGGTTATCACGTACTTCGCGCCAGGCAGCGGCCATACAGAAACGGGAAGAGCCGGCATCTTTCGCGCGTTGCGCAATAGCTACAACATCCTGTTTAGACATTAACGACTTTACAGTGATGCCTGTATGGTAACGTGCAGCCTGTCCGCAGTAGGAACAATCTTCAGGGCAACCGCCTGTTTTAACGGAGAGCAGCGTGCAAACCTGTACTTCGTTGGGTTGATGAAAATTCCTGTGGACAGTGGCCGCCTGATACACAAGTTCAAGCAAAGGCTGGTGGTAAATGTTTTCTATTTCCTGGATGCTCCAGTCGTTTCTTATGGTTGAATAATTGTTCATATAACAATGGTTAATTTGTTGACAGATTGATAAGTTGTGCTGGGGCAGATGCAATGGCAGACTTACCCAAACGGGTAAATTCTGGCAATTCGCTCCAGGTTGTGGCTGGTGGCAGATGCTGCAGGATGGCCTCTTTGCTGGCTTCGTTGAAAGTGCCGTTAAATACTACATGTTTCAAAGGAATGTTAAGGCTGCTGAGGGCGTAAAGGCTGAGTAGCGTATGGTTAATGCAGCCCAGGTAATTACGGGTAACAAGCACTACCTCTGCATCGAATTGCCTGATCAGGTCAGTCATCAGAAAAGTAGCTGATAAGGGAACGAACAGGCCGCCTGCACCTTCGATGAGTAATTTGTTGTTAGTTTTTGGCAATTTAAATGCCGATGGAACGATTTCTACACCCTGCGCTTTGGCCGACTGATGCGGCGAAGCAGCCATTTCAAGCCGGTATTCTTCGGTATGGATGAGGGTTTTGGAATTGCTGATGAGCTTTTTCACCTGATGACTGTCGGTATGATCCAGATCGCCGGATTGCACCGGCTTCCAGTAATCGGTTTTCAGCTGTTCACAAAGTACCGCCGAAACAATGGTTTTACCTACGCCGGTACCTATGCCGGTGACGAATAAGGGTTTATTTTGCATGTGAGTTTTTACTGAGTTGATGGAAATGATCACAGAGCTCTAGGATTTCTTCATCGCTGTTATGCGTATGGATGCAGATGCGCAGCCGCTCGTTTCCTGCAGGAACAGTCGGGCTGCGGATCGCCCTAATGTCAAAGCCCCGTTTTTGCAGTTCCGTGCTCAACTGCATCACGGCGCTGTTGCCATCCATAAATACACACTGGATTGCTGAGGGATTCATGCTGCTGCGCAATTGTTCCTGCGGAGGCATATGGGCCTTCAGGAGCGAGGATTTGTGCTGCAGCCTTAGTTGTTCTTCCTGATGAGATAAAAGATGCGCATACGCGATTTTTATGGGTAACAGTTGTGTAAACGGTGGTGCTGTACTATAGATGAAGGGCCGGGCAAAGTTAATGAGGTAATCTCTCAGCAGATCAGTGCCTAAGATGATTGCCCCGTGCAGGCCGAGAGCTTTTCCAAAGGTAACTACGCGTGCAAATACAGCATGTTGAATTTGCAGGAGGTCCACCAGCCCGGTGCCTAATACGCCGAAAGCATGGGCCTCATCGACTATTAAACGGGCGCCGTAATCACGGCAGAGCCTGGCGATGTGAAGCAGGTCTGCAAGGTCGCCATCCATGGAGTAAACGCTTTCTACGGCTACATAACAATGACCGGTACTCAGTTTAATCTTTTTTTCCAGGTCTTCCAGGTCATTATGCCTGAATTTAAATCTCTTTGCAAGGCTTAACCTGGCGCCGTCAATCACCGAAGCATGGATCAGTTCGTCATAAATGATCGTGTCGTTCTTTTGAGGCACGCTGTAGAACAGGGCCAGGTTCGCGGTATATCCAGAATTGAAGATCAGCCCGTTCTCCGCATGGTGGATCGTTGCGATGTCTTTTTCTAGCTGTTCCGCAAATTCTGTGTTACCACTTAACAGCCTTGAACCGGTGGCGCCCAAAAGATGCAGGGGGTGTATTTCCAGCTCATTCCTGATCCTTTTTTTGAGTGCTGAAGACCGTGCGAAACCTAAATAATCATTTGAACTGAAATCATATAAATTGTTTTCATACTGTAGTTTACGTATTGTGCCTTCAGTTTTTCTAACGTTCAGTTTTTCTGTGAGAGGGTCTGTGATATCCGTTGCTGTGAAATCATTTCTGACCACCATATCTGATGAATATTTAGTTCCTGTGTTGGTTATCTTAGCCATGGTTATACAGCTGGAGTTTCCTCCTGTATGGCAATGGCGAGGTCATTGATCCAGTTCTGGTAAAGATGCTGTTCTATCGAAATGATATTATTGGCATGAAACTCCCAGTCCGGAGAGAAGCTTTTCAGCTGTGCGGTCATCTCTTCCAGGTGTCCCTGTTCTTCCAGGATGATGGAACGGACGCTTACTTTGCTGGCGGCCTGTGTTAAAATGTTCTGATAGATGGGATAAATGAGGTCTGCCCGCACTTCAATGGCGTAGGTTACCAGAAGATAGGCCGCGAACTTTAACTGAGAGCCTTTCAGAAGCAGGTGCTCCATCAGGTAGCGGCTGGTAGCCATATCCAGCTTGTTCAGGTAGTACTTGCTGCTGTAGGGCGCAAGGAGGTAGTCCGGCTCATAGGTCGGGCAGGCGCTCGTGCTCAGCTTACCGATCTGTTTTTTGAGGTAAAAAGCATGGCGATGCTCTTCTGCAGCGTGTTTCAGCACCATATAGGTGGAAGTTTCGGGCAATTCGTTCGCTGAGATCTTCCTGGCGCCGATATTTTCCTGCAGGGATAACGTATTGAGGAAACGGGCATGCGTTTGGTCGTCATTAACGATCTGTGTAAGGAGCTCTTCTAATTCCATGATGTCAATTATTTTAATCAAAAGTATTATCTTGCCGGATAGTTTAATGGTACCAGTTTGTAGTTTATGAGTAGTCCGGTTAAAATTCCTTTTAAAAGCGTGATCCGTATTGACAGGTCGCTCGATCGCCCCGTTTATTTACAGGTGGCCCACCAGATGATCAATGCTATTCAGCGCGGAGTGCTGTTGGATGGGGTTCAGCTGCCGGGTACGAGAAGTCTCTCAGAAGATCTGGAAGTACACCGGAAGACGATCATTGCAGCGTACGACGAGCTGGATGCACAGGGCTGGACGGAGATCAGGCCCAATAAAGGAACCTTTGTACGGAATAAAGCACCTCAGGATAGTATTCCATTGAACAGGCATAATCAAAAGATCAGCGATACTGGTCCCGCAGGCAAAGACCACGATCAGTACAACGAGAAGTTCCTGAACAGTTACCCTTCAAAAACGGGGTACGACTTTAAACAGAGCATCCTGCTGGACGTGCTGCCTGTAACTGCTTCCGCAGGACTCGAATTTAACGACGGACTGCCTGATATCCGGTTGCTGCCTTTGGAAAGACTGTCTAAGGTTTACGGAGGCATACTCAAAAGCAAGACCAATTACAGGCATTTTGGCTATTCGCACGTGGAAGGGAATGAGCATTACCGCGAAACCCTTGCCCTGTACCTGAACAATACCCGTGGCCTGCATATCAATAAAAATAATATCCTGACCACCCGGGGAATCCACATGAGTATCTACATGGCTTCAAGTATGCTGATCGAACCGGGCGATCTGGTGATCGTTGGGGATTTGAGTTATTACCTGGCGAATATGTGCTTTCAACAGTGCGGTGGTAAGATCATTTCGGTTCCTGTAGATCAGGATGGTATCTCAGTAGAAGCTATACGTGAACTTTGTAAGCGCAAAAAGGTCAGAATGTTATATCTTACTCCACATCACCATTATCCAACAACGGTGACGCTGAGTGCCGAGCGGCGCATAGAGCTCTTGCAGCTGGCTGCTACCTACGGATTTATCATTCTTGAGGACGACTATGACTATGATTTCCATTATAATGGGAACTCTGTTCTGCCACTGGCAAGTGCAGATACCAGCGGGATGGTGGTCTATATCGGTTCCTTTTGTAAGTCGCTTGCCCCGGGTTTCCGATCAGGTTACCTCATTGCGCCTGAGAACCTGATTGTGGAGATGGCGAAGTTCCGCAGGCTGGTAGATCGTCAGGGAGATATGCTGATGGAGCAGGCACTGGCCGAATTACTGGAAGAACGAGAGATCCAGCGGCATTTAAAGAAGGCAGTAAAGATCTATCAGGAGCGCCGGGATACGTTTGCAGCATTATTGCAGGAGCAGCTGGGAGCGGAGCTGACATTTGTTTCGCCACCGGGGGGATTGTCCATCTGGACGCATTGGAACCCTAAGCTCAATCTGATGCGGATCAGTAAGAACTGTATGAAGAGGAACCTGCACCTGCCACAGGAGCTACTCTACCAGAATGACAACTTCACCGCTATGCGGCTGGGCTTCGGAAACCTGACTACGGCAGAGCTGGAAGAGGCAGTGCAGATCCTGACCTTAGCGGTGAAAGAGAGCTGAATACTGATTTTAAGGAAGGAAAACTGATGATTTTGATACTTATCATTTGATAGTATTTTATTTTTAAATACCTGTATTTCATTATTTAATGTAGTTCATATTTGTTTATACTTTACTTATGTGATTGTTGACCGGAAATCAAGTCGTCAGGAGAGATGTAGGTTCGAAAAATGAAACGTCTATGTTTTCCGTCCGGTGCTGTTGCTATAATCCGGTACATTATTTGGTATATCTGGACTGTGATTATTAGGTCTGTATAGACAGCTATTTCAGAGGGTGGTAAAGAAAGTATAAGACAGGATATGGCAATAGTGATGTTGTTTTTAAAATTGTGCAGGTGTTGCTTTATATTGATAAGGCGTTGAGAAAGTATTGATAAAGCATTGGTAAGGCATTGGTTTGGTTGCAACCAAACCAATGCCTTACCAAGCGCCTCTGAATCATATTTTAAGCCCGATTTGAGCTAAGCGGATATACGAATAAGGGTTCTCTCGTTTCAGGAAATTGACAAACTTCAGAAATGCAAATAGCGCATACATACAGGCGGACGGAACAACCGAACGATAACATAACAGGTATAGGGTAGATAGTAAGCTAATGTATGCCCTATGCCCGTTCTTTTAAAGTACTTCTATTCCCTTCGCCTCAAGCGCCTCGTAGATCGTGGCATTGATGCTGCTGCTGGTCCTTTCAGCCAGGGAGATATCCTTACACCAGAAATAGATTGCAACTGTGCTGCTGGTCTTGGTTTTCGGGCTGACGATGATCCTTGCCTCTTTACTGACCATAATGTTGTCATCGGCTGCAATCGTTGATTTGATCAGTTCTTCCACTTCGTCCCTGGAGAAGGGTTTGTTCAATACAAACTCAAGCTTTATGCGCATCTGGTTGTTGGTGAGGGTCCAGTTGATGATGTTATTGGACAGGATGTTTCCGTTTGGAATGATAATCTCGGCACCTTCGTCGGTCAGTAGAGTACTTGCACGGATGCCGATCTCTTTTACCCTTCCTTTTTTATCGCTCAGCTCCACTACATCGCCTATGCGTAACGTTTTATCAAAGATCAGGATGATACCTGATACAAAATTGCTTACGATGTTCTGCAGACCCAAACCGATACCTACGCCCAGGGCACCTAGTACTACAGTGATCTTATCGATCGGTAAACCGGACGCAGCTACTGCCAGAAGGAAACCGCCGATCAGCAATATCAGGCGGGTAACGATCAGTTTAGAACGTTCCCCTTTGTTGTCATCCAGTGAATCATCACCGGTATCCCCAAAAAAGTAGGCGATATATTTCTGAAGGAAATTTGCTGTCCAGATAATGATCAGGAATAGCACTATACCCCCAAATGTAAAGGCTAGTGTACCTATAGTTCTCTTTTGGGTAAGTACGGTTAAAATGGTGTCATATAGTTCATTAAATATGTTCAGATTAACCAGAAATAAGGTTAACCATACCAGAAAGGCGATGATATTGAGTAACCCCCGGACGCTTTTCACAACAGGTTCCCAGTCGAAATGCTCCGGGTAATGTTTGCGGATTCTGCTGCTTTTGATCTGTAATAAAAAAGCTTCGGTGATCATTCCGGAAAGGATAATCAGTGAAACAGCATGCAGGAAAGCACTCACTGCGGTAGTGTAAAAGATCTGGGTAAGTGTGAACCTGCCAAACAGGTTACAGAAAATAGCCAGCAGGTTAAAGCCGATAAAGATCAGGCCAACCGGCAGCAGGGTCTTATACCCGTCTGTTCGTTTATTCAGCTTCAGGTAAGTGAGCACACCAAATGCTGTGGAGGCAATACTGAACACCAACAGGTTCCAGCGCTGGTAGCGTGGGGGCATTCCCAGCAGTCGCAATACAACGGGGGCGATCAGCAGAATCACAAAGATGCACCACTGGAAAAATACATCACGGGGCAGCCTTTTGTACAGCAGTGTGGTAAGGCTTAATGCCAGCAGAATATGTACCGCTTCAATATACAGGGCCGGGGCCAGCAGGTCAAAAACAGGAGCGAGGGTCAGAATAAAAATAATGGAGATCTGGTAGGGTTTTGGCCGGATGAACAGGAATTTGAACGATTCTACAGCATCCAGTCTTTTACGGTTGATCAGGCTTTTATAATTGAAGAATACCCAGAAGAAGAAAACCACGCCGCTCAAAATCAGCAACAGCCTGGCGCTCCGCGTATAGACAAAGTAATATCCGGAGATCTGCTGTTCGCTTTTCATGAAACGCTTGAAACCCATACTCCTGTTTGCAGGCCGGTCTACGCTTTCCCACAGGTAACGTCTTTCTTTGCCGAAAGCCTTTACACCAACCGTCTTTAACTGGTTATCCGTAGCATATTTCAGTTCCTTTACATTGATAATATTTGCCGATGTTCTGGCCTGAAGCGAATTGATGAGGCCGGTATTGGTCTTGATCAGGCTGTCCATCACTACCTTTTTATCCCTTAATTCCGTCAGCTGAATTTTGAAGATCTTTTTTAAAGAATCTACAGTAAATATTTTGTGGAGTATAGTGTCTTTTCTAAGGCTCAGGATTTGAGTTTTTAATCCGTTGAGTTTCTGCTCGTAATGATTAAGGTCCTCCAGGCACTCTGTATTGCTGTTTTCCAATTCATCCAGCAGCGTTTGGTACATCTGCAGGTTTTGCAGGTTAAGGGAACGGTCGCTCTGGTTGATGCGTTCCTTGATGAGTGCTATTGCGGCCTCGTCCTGTGTTAAATAGGCCGAGATAGGGGCCATTTTATAAAAAGAAACTGTGGTAACCTTCACCTGGTTGATCGCTTCAAATACCTTTTGCAATCTTGCCAGGTAATCTCCCCGGGTCAGCACAGTCGAATCTGCGAGGTAAGACAGATCAGCTGCGGAATTGGCCTTAGCCCTTTGCTGAGCTTTTGTACTCTGCGCGACTGCAACGGAACTATAAAAACAAAGACTAATGAGCAGGATCAGGAAAGAAGCGGGATGTGTGATCGAAAAAGATTTTTTTATCTCCATTTAACTTTAGGTAGGTTGCAACTACAAATGTAACAAAAGCCATACAATATAGCCAAGAATTGTTTTAACGGCTTTAACGGGATATTGTTGCCTGAATTTTGGCTATTTTTTGCCTTGATTTAAGCTAAATCAGAAATTAAGACGTTATTGAGTAAGATAGAATTGTTATATCAGGCAGAACGCCCGATATAACTAATTCAAGGTAAATAATGTGGACTTTTAATATTTTGATGAAAAACCTTTCAGCATAAATGCCTGAAGGATTGATCAGTTTATGTCTTACTTTTTCAACTCCTGACTAAAAGAGTGAAGAACAAATTTAAAGCTTTCGATTAAAAGTTTTGACATTTATTTCAAAAAAGAACTACAATGGTTCTTTTTTTATACGAAATATTTCCTGAAATGCGCCTTAATTAGCGGGAAGCGCGGTTATGCCGGGTTGGCCTATCACTATGAGTTGTGGGATTTTGAATGAGCTGTACGACTCGAATGGTGCGCACAGCTCATAACAAAAGTATTATATTGATTTTTCGTAGATCCTGTGGATTTTATATGGATCTCCTTTGATCGCCTTGATTGCATTGTTAACGGGATGGTTGTGTTCAAGGGTCCATCCGGCCTCCGCATAATCGAAATCCCGGGCTTTATAATTTTTGATGATATTGGCATATAAAACCGCCTCAATACCCATATGGCGGTATCCTTCTATTACGCCCAGCATGAAAATCCTGATGCCTTTGATTTTTTTCCTGCCGAAAAGCAATTTGAATATGCCGGTAGGCAGCAGGCGGCCGCGGGGGATCATTTTTTGTATCTGGTTCAGATCAGGAAGGGCAACAGCAAGGCCCACAAATTTACCTTCTTTCTCAGCAATGAATACAAAATCAGGATCTATGATCATTTTAAGATCTTTGGCGATGAATTCAAATTCATCATCAGTAAGCGGGACAAAACCCATGTTTTTATCCCAGGCACTATTGTATACCAGTTTGAACTTTGCAGATTCTTCCTTGAATTTCTTCATGTCCATGGTGCGGATAGTAACGCCACGGGCGTTTAACCTCTCTTCTAATTTACCAGATATTCTCACAGAACGGTCATCATAAGAGGTTTTATCCCATCTCCATGAAATTAAATCCACCTGTTTTTTTAGCCCGGTGTTTTCCAGAAGACCTTCATAATAAGGCGCATTGTAAGTAGTAAGGATCACGGGAGGGTAATCAAAGCCTTTGATCAGTAGTCCGGCAGTATCATTGGTGGTCAGGTTTACAGGCCCTACAAGGTTATTGATGGTATGATCTTTTTCTTTCAGCCATTTTTCAGCTGTATCAATAAGTAATTTTGCGCTTTCAGCATCATTGATCACATCAAAGAAGCCGAAAAAACCATCTTTGGTGCCATTGAATTCATTGTGTCGGTTATTCAGAATAGCAGCAACACGGCCGGTGATTTTGTCTCCGTCATACAATAAATAACACTGCAATGAGGAGTGCTTATGAAATGGATGGGTGGTCAGTAAGTCCCTTTGTGCAATGAACAGTTCGGGCACATACACCGGATCGTTTTTGTACAGATCGTGTGGGAAATCAATGAACGCAGCAAGTTCTTTTTTTGATTTAACCTCGACTATTGTCTTCATATATGTTTTTTGAGCAAGAATGATAAGCCTGTTATCGGCAGAGTGATTAAATATTGCGTCAAATATATTCAAATGACCAATATCTTTTACTATTTATCCCCAAATTAGGGCAGCTTTATTCTCCCCATGCCGTCAGCATCAGGTTTCTGGCACCTCCGTAATTGCGGTGCTCACAAAGGTAAATGCCCTGCCACATGCCTAAGGCCAGCCGGCCATTGCGGATGGGGATCATCAGCGATGTATCCAGCAGTGCTGCCTTCAGGTGGGCCGGCATGTCATCTGAACCTTCATCGTCATGCAGGTAGTCAGTGTCGTTCTCGGGAACAGCCTTGTTAAAGAACATCTCGAAATCATGCCTCACCGTAGGATCGGCATTTTCATTGATGCTCAGCGAAGCGGAAGTGTGCTGCATAAACACCTGGCATATCCCTGTTTTGATTTCGCTGATCTGCGGAAAAGCATGGAGAATATCCGCTGTGATCAGGTGGAAACCCCTTCGTCTTTCATGCAGCCGTATCTGTTGCTGGTAGATCTTCATGGCGCTAAATTAACAAAATATCTTTTGATGAGGCGCAAGGAGCGGTGAAGGCGGAGTTTGTTGGTTACTTTAGACTTTCAATCTCCTTTTCTGAAAGATTGGTCGCCTCTACAATTGTTGCAAAGGGGAACCCCATTTTCTTTAATTGACCTGCAATTTCTTTTCTATTTTTAAGTGCTGCTTCCTCTGCCGCATAAGCGATGCAAGCCTCATAATCCAATTTAGCTTTTAAGTTTGATTCGTATATGATACGTTCATCTCTGCTTAAGTTTGCTACTTCCGCTGCTTCAAATACTTCTTGAAAAGCCTCGTTATCCAATATTTCCGGAATTTTATCCATACTATGCATATTCTTTAATAAATAAAACCATTTGTCTAATTCTGTTTTTAATTTTTCTTTAGGCGTATTAAAGTTAGGCAATTCCACAAACTTTAACCCAATATTATCATGAAAAACTTCGTTGGTATTCCTGTTCATGAAAACGATGTTGTGAAAATACTCTCCACTGCCACTGTCTTCAAAACTAAAATCCATGATGCCTATTAAATAAACTTCATTGATTTTTACGTTCCAGTCCTGCTTTCCCGCAGGCAGCTGCTGGCTGATGAGTCTCGACAGATAGAACATACACCGCTCCTTAAAATACCGCTGCTTGCTGCGCTGCATTTCAACGATGAACTGCTCACCGTCATCACCGGTACATACCAGGTCGAAAAACACCTTTTTATACCGGATCGCATCACCGGATCTTTCAGTAGGACCATATCTGATATCTACAATCTTTTTGTTGCCTTCAAAAAGCGCATTCAGGAATTTAATCATAATTTCCTTATGTGCTTCGGTACCAAATAAATGTTTGAAGCCAAAATCAGTTAGCGGGTCTATATACCTGTTTATATGGAGAGCCATAGTCGGTTGGTTTATAAAACAAATTTAAGACTCAGTTATTTAAATAACAAATAATATTAATAATTAATTAATTTAAATTAATCAAAAATATAAAACAAAGCTAAATAAATTGGATATCGATGAATTATGCCCCCCTGGGAATCGTAAAATCAGCCCCGATAGTAACTCAACGGTAATTTCATTCTCCCGCGGAGATTTTGACTATTTTTTCTTGATATTTGAATGCCAATGAACCCTGCATCATCACAACATCAACCAATTGTGATCATCAAGGGCTCCATCTAACAAATGAACCTATATTGAACAGATGAAATTCGAAAATACGCTATCATACGCACAACAACTGGACGCTCAGGACACGCTGCACCCTTTGAGAGATGAATTTTTATTTCCACAACAAAACGGCAGGCCTTTTATCTATCTCTGCGGAAACTCCCTCGGCTTACAGCCTAAATCTGCAAAAGAAGTGCTGGGCAAACAGCTCGATAACTGGCAGAACCTTGCCGTGGAAGGCTGGTTTGAGGGAGAAACACCCTGGATGTTTTACCATAAAGAACTGAAAGAACTCATGGCACCGATAGTTGGGGCCAAATCTGCAGAAGTATGCCCGATGAACACCCTCACGGTAAACCTGCATTTATTGCTCGTCAGCTTTTACCGCCCCGATCAAAAAAAATATAAGATCATCATGGAAGCCGGTGCATTCCCATCCGATCAGTACGCTCTGGAAAGCCAGGTACGTTTCCATGGTTTCGATCCCGCAGATGCGATCATAGAAATTGCACCAAGACCGGGAGAATACACACTCAGAACAGAGGATATTACCCGTATCATCGCGGAAAACGCAGACCAGCTTGCCCTGGTTCTTTTTGGCGGCATCAATTATTTTACCGGTCAGTGGTTTGACATGCCCGCGATTACCAAAGCCGGGCATGATGCCGGGGCTATCGTAGGCTTCGATCTTGCTCATGCCGCCGGAAATGTGCCCCTGCAATTGCATGACTGGCAGGTAGATTTTGCCTGCTGGTGTACCTATAAATACCAGAACAGCGGGCCCGGAGGTATAGGGGCAATATTTGTCCATGAAAATCATTTCGCAAACGATCAGATGAACCGCTTCGCCGGATGGTGGGGGTATCAGGAATCGATCCGCTTTAAAATGGAGAAAGGTTTTATCCCCGAACCGGGAGCAGATGGATGGCAGGTGAGCTGTACGCAGGTGATGCCAATGGCCTTATACCACGCCTCCCTGAAGATTTTTGAGAACGCCGGTTTTATGGAGCCCCTGCGCAGAAAGAGCCTGAGCTTAACGGCCTACCTCGCCTATGTGATCGGAGAGGTAAATGCAACCATTGGTCATGAACAATATCAGATCATCACCCCGGCCAACGAAAACGAACGGGGCGCACAGCTTTCTATCATTGCCAAAGGAGATGCCAGGGCAGTATTTAACAAACTGGTTGAAAACAACGTGCTGGGCGACTGGCGGGAACCAAACGTCATCCGCTTCGGCCCCGCACCATTATACAATTCATTTGAAGATATTTACCGTGCCGGCGAACTGTTATTGCAGCTGAGCAAAGAAAAAGCGATATGATCAACTACAATCCCAAAGCCTGGTTTACATTTATCTTCCATGTCCATAAAGGAGATACCTTCAGGAAGTTATGGCCGCTGATCCTCAGTGTGGGAGCCTTCTCAGGCATCGTGGCACTGCTGGAACTCCATTTCTTTAAACTGTCTGAAAGTAATTCTGTCAGCAATATCAACATCATGCACAGCATTCTGGGCTTCGTGATCTCCCTGCTGCTGGTATTCCGTACCAATACAGCCTATGACAGGTGGTGGGAAGGGAGGCGACTGCTCGGAGAACTGACAAACGTAAGCCGTAACCTGGCCATCAAGATCAAAGCCCTGAAACTGGAAAAGGAAGAAATGGAGTACTTTAACTATGGCATCCCCAAATATGCCTTTGCCCTGAAAGAACACCTGCGTGAAAAGCTGTATTTTGGAAAGAACAGCTTCCTGATTGAAGTGGACGGCGGAAAACATATCCCCAACCAGATCGCCGGAAGTCTGACGTCCAGGGTCTGGAACCTTTCCGCCGAAGGAAAGATCTCCCCGGAACAGCTGATCATACTGAGTACTGACCTGAGTCGTTTTACGGATATCTGCGGGGGATGTGAACGCATAAAAAAGACACCGATCCCGTTTTCCTACAGTACGTTTATCAAGAAATTCCTGTTCCTGTATGTGATCACGCTGCCCTTTGGATGGGTGTTCAGCCTGGGCTTCTTTGTGGTACTCATTGTGCCGTTTATCTTCTATGTATTAGCAAGTTTGGAGCTGATAGCTGAAGAAATAGAAGACCCTTTCGGGCAGGATGCAAACGACCTCCCGGTGGATGAGATCTGCAACAATATAGAAAAACATATCGGGGAGATCCTTGGCTAAAATGGTAAAGATCGCATACCACCCGCTGTATCCCCATCCGCTGCCGGAGGGGCACCGTTTTCCGATGCTGAAGTATGAACTGATCCCGGCGCAGCTGCTCTATGAAGGGATAATTACACAGGACAACCTGTTTGCACCCGAACCGCTGAAAGAGGAGATTGTATTGCTATCGCACGCGCCTGAGTACTGGTCTCAGCTGAGGGACCTGACGCTGCCCGCAAAGGAACAGCGCAGGATCGGCTTTCCGCTGAATGCGCAGCTGCTGGAACGCGAACTCAGGATTGCACAGGGAACAATTGACGGGGCACTGCATGCAAAAGAACATGGCCTGGCTTTTAACGTGGCTGGCGGCACCCATCATGCAGGATCAGACTGGGGTGAAGGATTCTGCCTGTTGAACGATCAGGCGATTGCTGCTAACTATTTGCTGCATAAAGAAATATATAGCCGGATATTAATCATCGATTTAGATGTTCACCAGGGCAATGGTACCGCGGAAATCCTGCAGAATGAACCCAGAGTATTTACTTTTTCTATGCATGGCGAAAAGAACTTCCCCTTTAGAAAGGAAGTGTCTGACCTGGATATCGGGCTCGACGACGGCCTGGAAGATGAAGCTTATCTTTCAATTCTGGCGGATACACTGCCGAAACTATATGAACGGCACCAGCCGGAATTTGTGTTTTATCTGTCGGGCGTAGATGTGCTGTCCAGCGATAAACTTGGCAAACTGGCCCTCACAAAAGCCGGCTGCAGGGAGCGCGACAGGATGGTATTCCAGTTTTGTAAAGATCACCACCTGCCTGTACAGGTAAGCATGGGTGGCGGCTATTCCCCCGGGATCAGGGATGTTGTAGATGCACATTGTAATACCTATAAGGTAGGAATTGACCTGCTGGGGGATTGAGTAATTTCCAGCTTGACAATTATACGTCCCCACTAGTTTTGCACATCTGTTCCGTATCCAGATAATTTTGATGAGATTTATCGGTTCCAAACTGAATGATTGCTGATGAAGATTGTTATTGCAGAAAAGCCATCCGTTGCACGTGAACTCGCTAAAGTATTTGGCGCAACGGTCAAGAAAGACGGATACATTGAAGGGAAAGGGTACTCTTTCACCTGGGCATTCGGGCATCTGCTGCAACTGGCACCTCCTCAGGAATACGGATTTATTGGCTGGAGAAGGCAGCACCTGCCGATGTTACCGGCAAAGTTCAAGCTTGCGATCAGGAAGATCAAAACCAAAGACGGTTTTGTTGAAGATCCCGGGGTAAGAAAACAACTGGACATCATCAAAAAGCTGTTCGACGAGTCTACTGAGATCATCGTGGCAACGGATGCCGGGAGGGAAGGTGAACTCATTTTCCGCTATATCTATTACTTCCTGAAATGTAAAAAGCCCTTTAAGCGGCTCTGGATCTCTTCGCAAACTGACGAAGCCATCAAAGAAGGATTCCGGAACCTCAAGCCGGGTACGGATTACGATACGCTGTTCAACTCGGCGCATTGCAGGTCGGAATCAGACTGGCTGGTGGGGATGAACGCTACGCAGGCACTCAGTATCTCCGCAGGTGCACGTTCGGTATTGTCGCTCGGAAGGGTACAAACACCTACGCTGGCAATGATCTGTTCAAGATATATTGAAATAAAGAATTTTGTTCCCCAGTTGTACTATCAGCTGGGCATCCAGCTGGATAAAGACGGACAGTTGTTCAAAGCAGTGTCTGTGGCCAACTTCAATGTAAAAGAAGAAGCGCAGGCTTTGTTTGATAAAATTGAGGATGTCCCTTCGGGTTTCCCTACCGGGGGAAAGATCATCGATGTAGAGGCCAAACCAAGAAAAGAACCGCCACCGCTGCTGCATGACCTGAGCAGCTTACAGCAGGAAGCGAATAAACGCAAAGGATATACGGCAGACCAGACGCTGAACCTGCTGCAAAATCTGTATGAAAGCAAACTGGTATCCTATCCCCGTACCGGGAGCAGGTATATCGGCGATGATGTATTTGCCGGTGTTCCACAACTGATCAGCCAGCTGACCACACATTCCTACTTCGGGAAAACGGCCGAGTTCCTTCAGACCATCCCGCTGAACAAAAGAAGCGTTAATGCTAAGAAAGTCACGGATCACCATGCCATATTACCAACAGGGGTGACACCGCAGGGCTTAAGCTCAGACAGGCAGGCCATCTACAACATGGTAGTTGCCCGTATGTTCGAAGCCTTTCACCAGGAATGCGTAAAAGAAGTGACTAAGATTACCATTGAATCGGGTTCCATATTTATTGCCAACGGCACCGTGATCCGATCTGCGGGATGGCGCTCGGTACTGAATGATAAGGACGAGGAGAAAAAGGACGAGGATAATCCATCGCTTCCCAAGGTGAAAAAAGGAGAAGAACTGCCCGTCGTAGAAAAGGTTTTCCTTGAAAAACAAACCAAGCCAAAGGCTTTATATAACGAAGCTTCACTGCTGAAAGCACTCGAAACTTCAGGTAAAGAGATTGAAGATGAAGAGCTTCGCTATGCGATGAAAGACAGTGGTTTAGGTACTCCTGCTACCCGCGCATCAATCATTGAAACCCTGATCACCAGGGAGTATATCCAAAGGGAAAAACGGAACCTTGTGCCTACACACAAAGGGCTTTCCGTATATGATGTTGTGAAAGACCAGAAGATTGCCCAGGCAGAGCTCACAGGCTCCTGGGAGAAACGCCTGGAAGAGATCCGCTCCGGCGCTTCAGTGAAGGACTTCAAGGCGGAGATCTCCGAATACACCCGCTCCATTACCAATGAACTGCTGGCGGCAGGGGCAGGACTGGCGGAAAAACTGACGCCCAAAAAGGAAGACACTCCGGTAGTGTAACAAAATGTGCAGGTCGTATAAGCAGAAATGCACCGTTCGTGTAACGGAAATATTTCGCAATAAACTGCCTGGTACTTCGTTTAGGGGACTAATGATAGTAGTAAATTCCTGACCTTCCCTTCTATTAATCTAACATCAACAAAAGATTAATTTTTCTGCAACTGACATTTTTTATCGTAATTTTTTGTATTTTGTATGTCCTAAATTGAATGATGAAAAGGTATAAACACTATTCTTTCGATCTGTGGCTTACACTGATCAGGTCTAACCCTGCTTTTAAACAGGAAAGGGCGAAGATCTTTCATGCCCGGTACAACCCCCTCAAAAAATCTTTTGCCGAAGTTGTCACAATCTTCAGGAATGTGGATCTAATGTGCAACAGTATCAACGAAAGGACCGGGAAAAACATCGATGCAGATGAGATGTACCTGATGGTCATCAGCATCATGAATGATTACCAACCCGGATTTCCAGCCGTAGATACTGAAGCATTATACCTTGAAATGGAAGCGTTAGTATTTAATTATATGCCAGGTATCTACTGCGGGAACACCGCAGGCCTGCTGGGCAGTTTAAAAGAGTCTGCAACGGTCAGCCTGCTGAGCAACACAGGCTTTATCCGCGGCGTAACGCTAAGGAAGGTCTTAAAGGCACTGGAACTGGATCAGTACCTGGATTTTCAGCTGTACTCAGACGAGGTACGCCTGTCAAAACCAAACAAAGCTTTCTTCCAGCTGATGCTGGACCAGATCAACCAGGGGCAGCACAGAGCGCTGGAGCTCCATGAGATCGTCCATGTAGGGGATAACCCCGTTGCAGATATCTATGGCGCCAATCAACTGGGCATACACAGCGTGCTAATTAACTCAAATCAGCAACCCATAACCTGTTTAAGATGAATTTAACAAAGTCATATGCTTTACATCAGATCCATCACCCGGAAATATTTGGATTTGATCCCAATGCCTATTCGAGGTTTAAATTTGGGGATGACCTGGTAGCAAAGGAATTTGGTGAGCAGCTTGCTGCGGGGTTCATCTCCGGCTACCTGAAGGATAATTTTATTGAGAACCAGATCGTAGTGATCTCCAGTCCCTATTCCTTTATTCCTACGGCTACTTTTGCGATGAAAAACTACTTCATCCATCAGCTGAACCGCTGGATGGTAGATAACGGCGGGCTGGTAGTGCAGGAGGCAAAGGTTCACCGCACCATTACCTATAAGGAAGACTACGGTGCCCTGAGTGCCGAGGAACGCATGAACCTGATCGGGAATGACTCATTTCATATCGACAAACACTTCCTGGACCATAAGACCCTGCTCTTCCTTGATGATATCCGCATCACCGGAAGCCATGAACGGATGATCCTGAAGATGGTGGATGAATACCAGATGAAGAACGATATCCATCTGCTTTATTTTGCTGAACTTGCAAATAAGGAGATTCACCCTAACGTAGAAAATTTGCTCAATTATCACCAGGTAAAATCTATATTTGACCTTGACGGGATCGTTAAAAGTGGTTCCTTCTGTTTCAACACCAGGATAGTCAAATATATATTAAATGCCGATTTCAGCAGTTTTTCTATATTTATTGCAAATCAAACAGAAGAGTTTATCAATATGTTATATAATTTGGCGTTAGGTAACGGGTATCATACGATCGATGCCTATACAGTAAACCTGAATTACATTAAAAATCAGATCAATACTAAAAAATATAAATTAATATAAAATGGCTATAAACTTGCAAAAAGGGCAGCGCGAAAATCTTGATGCCCCGAAATTTACCATAGGCCTTGGATGGGATACCAACAGTTCCGCTACAGGCACCGATTTTGACCTTGATGCTTCTCTTTTTTTATTGGGTGACAACAAAAAGATCGTATCTGATGAACACTTTGTATTTTACAATAACCTGATCTCTCCGGACGGAGCAGTAGAACATACCGGCGATAACCTGACCGGAGATGGCGATGGTGACGATGAGCAGGTAAAAGTAGACCTGTCAAAGATCGATGCGAAGGTAGCCGAGATCTGCATCGTGGTGACTATCCATGAGGCTGAATCCCGCAGACAGAACTTCGGGCAGGTGAGAAACTCCTTTATCCGCATCTTTGACGCAGTAACCAACCAGGAGATCCTGAAATATGAACTGGAAGAAGATTTCTCTATTGAAACCGCAGTTGAATTCGGAAGGATCTACAAACGTGAAGGAAAATGGAAATTTGAAGCTGTAGGCGTAGGAATGAAAGGTGGCCTGCAGGATTATCTAAACAAATATCAATAAGTAATTATGGCAATTAACCTTCAAAAAGGACAGCGTATCAGTCTTGAAAAAACCAATGGAACCAAATTACAGCAGGTTTGTATAGGGATCAACTGGGGAGCCATCGAAAAGAAAGGCCTGTTTGGCTTCGGCTCTTCTAAAGTTGCGGTAGACCTCGATGCAAGTTGTGCTGTCTATAACGAAAGCAAACAACTGATGGAAATGGTTTACTTCGGTAACCTGGCTTCTAAAGACGGCTCCATCAAACATAGCGGGGACGACCGTACCGGCGATACCGGCGGAGATGACGGACTGGACAATGAAGTGATCACTGTAGACCTGTCCAGGCTTCCTGCAACGGCAAGTTATGTGGCTTTTGTGCTCAACAGCTTCCAGGGGCAGGATTTTGCTTCGATCCCTTTTGCATCCATCAGGATCTATGAAGGTTCAGCCACACGCGTAAATGAGGTATTTGCAACCTATGATATTGCGCATGGTGCCGGTTTTGCCGGCCATGTATCCATGGTGATGGGGGTGTTCTACAAAAAGAACGGCGAATGGAAGTTCAATGCGATCGGAGAACCTACAAAAGACAGAAAGCTGGAGCAGACCGTACAAACGGTAATGCAAAACTACCTGTAATTTAACTATTTCAGCTGATGCCGGTTAGTATTAACCGGTGTCTCAGCTTCATGCTCAATTTTATTATTATGGAAACAAACGCTCAGGAACCATCCAATACCACGCCTGCCAAATTAGATAAGGACGGAAATGTAGATCTTACTGCATTGAGTCCGCAGGAGATATCAAAATATAATGATCTCAATAAGTCGCTGGAGCCCTCTGACGTCAACTCCATCCTGAACTACGGGGCGGATACACAGAATGCCATGGAAAAATACAGTAATGATTTCCTGGCATCGGTACGTACCTATAACAGCGGCGATGTGGGTGTGCTGATCAATGAGCTGCTGACGGAACTGAATTATATTGACGTGTCTGAGCTGGAGCAGGGTGGCTTTAAGTCTTTCATTTCGAAGATCCCTTTTCTGAAGAGCCTCGTGGTGGATGTGAAAAAGCTTTTCCAGAAGTATGATGTGGTGGTGAATAATATTGATAAGATCACCAACAAGATCAAAGCCGGCAGACTGAACTCACTGAAAGACAACAGTTCCCTGCAAACGATGTTTGAGAGCAATGTATCCTATATCCACCAGATGGAGGAACTGATCATCTCCGGCCAGATCAAATACAATGAGCTCAGTGTGAAACTTGCCGAAATGGAAGGAAGGCCCGCAGATTTCGAAGATTATGAAATTGCCGACCTGAGGGACTTTGTAAGCCGCCTGGACAAGAGGCTTGCAGATATGAAGATCGTGCGTTTCATCATGATGCAGTCGCTGGCGCAGATCCGCCTGGTGCAGAACAACAATACCTCTGTGGCTGAAAAAGCACAATCAATCATTTCTACCACAATCCCGGTATGGAAAAACCAGCTCACCATCGCGGTAGCCCTGCAGCGCCAGAAGGCAAATGTAGAGATGCAGAAAAAGGTGTCTGACACAACGAACACGATCCTGCAGAAAAATGCCGATATGCTCAAACAAAACAGCATTGACGTAGCTAAAGAGAATGAAAAAACTGTCGTATCTTTGGAAACACTGAAAATGACAACCGCTTCACTGATCTCCACACTGGATGAAGTGAAGAAAATTCATGAAGAGGGCGAGAAAAGCAGAAGGGTATTGGATACTGAATTGAAAAACCTGGAAACTGAACTCAAGAAAAACGTTACGCAGGTTAAATAGTAAAGGATGGATGAACATGCTGCCAGTATATTAAAGGAGTCTGATCAGATGATCAGCCGCCTGCAGCTCCTGTCTGTATTTTTTCAGGAGGAGGTGGTCTATAAGATATTCCTGCGCAGCCAGGTCATCCATCAGTTATTTGCAGATAACCCCCAGCTGCCCATTGATAAGCTGGAACTTTTTCACCTGCAGTTTACGGCAAGTGTGGTAGAACTGCTCAGAAAGATCAAAAAGAACAATGAGAAAAACGTAACACTCATTGATGACGAGATCCGGCTGAACCGCGAAGTGATTGCCAAACTGAACGAAACACTGGTGAATGAGCAGAGCTTTTTAGCCGGTAAACAGCGACAGGCACTAAAGATCAATAACTCGCTGCGGAACCTGTATGAGGTGCTGTCAGACCTGTCCACAGACTTCCCCTTCGTAAAAAACATCACCCAGTTCAGCGCCCGTTTTGCAAAGGATTTTTATTATACGATCTCTTCAGATCAGCTTGCTCAACTGATTGATTATGATCCGAAAACGGTGTATGCAAGCCAGTACGCAACCATTGAACGTAAACTCATGGGGCTGCTTTGTAAATATGATTTTAAAACAGAATTTGTTTATGGGCTGAAGGCAGGAACGCTGATCATCGAGATCTATAAATTCCTGGAAACTGGCCAGTATTTCCTGTTCTACCCGGCAAGGAACCTGTTCCTGTTTTGTACGCCTGAAGAACTGGCAGGAGCCGATTTCTCAGGCAGCTCGTCCGAGAAGGCTAGGATGATCCAGGAACTGGCCTATAAAAATGATAAGCTGCAAAGTAATGCCGCCTCAGTAAAGACTTATATCCCTGCCGAGATCATCAGGCTGCTGGAAGAGAACTATGCAAAAATAGCTGATATCGACTTCCTCAACAACCTGAATAATTTTGATGTTCAGGCCAATATCTTAAAGGCGATGCTGAACACAGACATGCTGTAACCCCTTGTTCTGGCTTACAGGCAGCGTTAATATTTACACCGATATTTTTCCGGATTTACTCCCGCCAACGGGTTGCTGCCTGTCTTAGATTATGGTTCAGGGGCAAGCCATCAATGTTTTTTCACTTGTTCGACAAGCAGGGATAACAACTGCTCCGATATTTTTCCTGCTTTGCCATCACCAACCGGTTTGCCATCGATCTGAAGGACAGGCAAAATATGTTTGGTGGTGCTGGTAATAAATGCCTCTCTGGCGTTCTGAAGTTCATCCAGGCCAAATTCACGCTCGCTGATCCTGAGGTCATGGTTTTCAAGGGACAGCAGGTTTTTACGGATAATGCCCGGAAGTACCTCGCCCTTTGCTGTGATCACTTCCCCCTGTTCGCTCACGATAAAAAAGTTTGCCCTTGGAACTTCCTTTACATGTCCGTTATGGTGGTACAACACATCATCTGCATTATTTTCTTTGATAAAAGGTTGCAGCCAGATGGCCATGGAATAATCAATAGTTTTCATTCCGGAAAGCTGCCGCTGATAATCATAGGTAACCACGCGGATTCCCCGGCTATTCAGGTTCAGGTCCATCAGGAAATGCTGCTGGGTGATGATCAGGTTCTGTTTGTCAGGAAGCAGATAGCCGTCAGTAGAATAGCCGCCGGTGAGCGTAAGCCTGATCCCGGAATCAGGAAGGTCATTTTTCTCCATCAGCTCAGCCAGTATTGACTTCAGTTCCTCCCGCGTATAGGTGATGTTGAGGTGCATTTTACGGGCAGAGTTGTAAAAGCGATCCAGATGATCTTCCAGGAAAATTGGTTTGCCACCGATGGTTTTAAAAAAGTCGAAGATCCCGTATCCACGCTGTATGGCCAGATCTGTAATCAGCAGGGAAGCCTGGTGCTCTGTTATAAAAGTATCATTGACGTAAACGTATTTTGCTGCCATTAGCGGGTTGGGTTAAGATTTTGCAATAATAATAAAAATCTGCGCGTCCGGCACTTTCAATACTTATATTCGTTGCCAGACACTATTATTTACTATAAACGTTCCTCATGTATATCTGTTTTGCTATTTTATTTATATCTCTGTTCATCATTTATCTGATACTCAATATCCCTGCATTTGGCCGCCTGCCAAAGGGTGCGAGGCTGCAAAGGATTGTGCAGCTCCCGATGTACAAAGAGGGGGCGATAAGGAACACGGTGCCTACGCCGGATACACCTGAAGGGGTAACGTACTGGGATATCATCAAAGCGATGATCAAAGGCAACCCCAATAACAAACCTCCTGTAGCCCTGCCATATGTTCAGCCGGAATTGAATTCTGTAGCTGGCACTAAAGTAACCTGGTTTGGCCACTCTTCATATCTGCTGCAGATCGATGAACTGAAGATATTGGTTGATCCTGTCTTTAGCCGGACTACCTCGCCCTTTTCCATGATCGGGAATACCAGTTACAACGGTACAGACTTTATCCACGCAGAGGATTTTGATAAAATTGATATTCTCCTGATTACGCATGACCACTATGACCATATGGACATGCCCAGCCTCCTGAAACTCAAAGACAAGACCACACATATTGTCACCTCGCTTGGGGTTGGCGCGCATCTGGAGCGCTGGGGCGTACCTGCAGGAAAGATCACTGAACTGGCCTGGGATGAGCATGCAGCTATTCTTGGGCTGAAATTTACCGCTGCGCCGGCAAGGCATTTCAGCGGCAGAAAATTTAAGCGCGGACAAACACTATGGTCATCCTTTATCCTGGAAACGCCTTTGTACAAACTCTTCCTCGGTGGCGATTCAGGCTATGAAAGCCACTTCAAAACCATAGGAGATCAGTACGGGCCTTTTGACCTGGCTATCCTGGAATGCGGGCAATACCATGAATACTGGCCCTATATCCATATGTTTCCCGAACAGGTTGTACAGGCCGCAAAAGACCTGAAGGCCAAATGGCTGCTTCCTGTTCACTGGGCAAAATTTACGCTGGCACTGCACGACTGGGATGAGCCCATCCTGCGGGTGCTGAGAAGTGCAGAAGCAAATCAGCAACAGATCACCACGCCAAAACTGGGCGAAACAATAGTACTGGGTGCTGATTATCCGAACAGCAAATGGTGGCTAAATTTAGCGCCTGCTAAACAATAATTTTCCGGCAGTGTTATACCTTAAAATGTAAACATATGAAGACGGACCTGATAGAAATATTTCAAACCATTAGGGCAGCATTACAGCCTTATACTGCCCTGGGCTTTAACAACAGAGTCAACAGTGAAGAAAAATACGATCTTTGGTCTGAGAAAAATCTGGAAATTGACGGGGAAAAACGGACAGAGACTTTTTTTGTTTCACTGGAAATAAAGGATGACCATGTATCATTTGACCTGCTGCCGGAAGGACTTCCGCAACATGAACGCACCATGGTGATCAAAGAACTGGATGAAATAACGCAGAACCTGATTGAGGATAAAGTAGCGGCAGGATATAAAATATTTAAAGAACAGGAGTGGGTCTAAAAATTGCCGGCTGGCAGGAAAATTTAATAACGCGTTTAAAATCAAAGGGAATTATTGCAACTCCTGTTGTTTCCGGTAAAGCCCTGCTGTTAAACTTTGAAGATTCCGGCCAGCTGGTGCTGAATTTAATACCCGCTGAAAATACTTTCCGGCCGCAGGAACTGCTGGACTTGCAGGCGGCCTGCAGGGACGAGGGAATACAACTTGTACAACTCTGGGAGGATATATGGCTGACAAGGCCATCGCAGGTGCTCAGCAGGATCTGCTCCATGCTTGGGAAAAATGCGCCGGTGCATGGCCGCAAGACCAAAATTATATCCCTTACCCAAACTGAAGCAGACAGTTTTTTAGATCAGTACCATTTGCAGTTCTCGGCAAGTGCACGGTATAAATATGGCCTAACACTGGATGGTCACATCGTGGCAGTGGCCACCTTTAGCGGAAAAAGAAAGATGACCAGGAAACAGGAAGGTTATACTTCGGTTGAACTGATCAGGTTTGCCACCGCCGAAGGGATCACCGTACAGGGCGGTTTAAGCAAACTGATCCGCCACCTGATCAAAACGATATCCCCAAATGACGTGATGACCTATACAGACCTGGACTGGTCATACGGCAAGGGCTACGCCAAACTGGGCTTTGAGCTGGTTGGTACTTCGGCCCCCGCCGAAATATGGCTGAACAAAACAGATATGAGCCGCTGTTTCCCTCACCGCTTGCCTGAAGAGATCAAAGCTATGCTGGATACGCCGGACCCGTCCGAAGGGGAAACGTATTTGAATTCCCTGCAATATATCCGCATCTTTAACACCGGCAACCTAAAATATATCTTATACTTATAAGTCAATGTCATCAACAGCTGTAAACCCTCTTCTCATCATTCTCGGGCCAACGGCCTCCGGCAAGACAAGGCTGGCAGTGTCCGTTGCCGATACGCTGAACGGCGAGATCATCAGTGCCGACAGCAGGCAGGTATTTAAAGGGATGGACATTGGTACGGGCAAGGACCTGGCGGAATATACAGTGCAGGGAAGAACTGTTCCCCACCACCTGATCAACATCAGGGAAGCGGGAGAGCAATATAATGTCAATGCCTTTAAGGACGATTTTTACCTTGCCTACGACAGGATCATCCGGCAGCAAAAACTACCCGTACTCTGCGGCGGGACAGGCATGTATATCCATAGCATCCTGCAGAACCATCAGTATACCGCTATTCCGGTGAACGCGACACTCAGGGAACAGCTGCCTGTTCATGATCTTCAGCAGCTCAGGCTCCTGTTATCTGCGTATCCTGCTGCATCAACCGCCCATGCAGACCTCTCTTCGGCAAAAAGGCTGGTCAGGGCTATCGAAATTGCAGATTTCCTGCAGCATAATTCTTTCACACAAGAGGTCCGCCCGCAAATCGAACCGCTGATCATCGGTTTGACAGGAGAAGTGAGTTCCAGGCGGGAGCGGATACTGAAGAGGCTCAACGACCGCTTCAATGAAGGTTTAATTGAGGAAGTACAGGGCTTGCTGGAACAGGGGGTACCCGCTGAGGTACTCATATTTTATGGTATGGAATATAAATATGTGACTGCATACCTTCAAAATGAGCTCAGTTTCGAAGATTTGAAGGAGAAACTATACATAGCGATACGCCAGTTTGCCAAAAGACAGATGACTTTTTTCAGGAAAATGGAAAAAGACGGTGTCATGATAAACTGGCTGGATTCAGATCTGGAACCCGGCCTGCTCAAGGAAAGCGTATTTAAACTGTATAATGAAAGGTATGGCCTGTAAAAGGCTGACTGATAATAAAATAATCGACAATTTATTGCTGCTGTTAAAGCATTGGCACCTCTGAAATCGATGTAGTTCCCTCCTTTGAAGAAAATTTGCGCTGTATCAGCCGGACGTGTGGTTTTCCAGGATTTAAAAAGTCTGAGCCCGCTATTGGCATGCTGTTTGTAAATGTGGCCATAACAGAGTGATTCTGGAATTTACAAACAAAAATAAACACAGCAATGAAAAAATCTACTAAACTTTTTGCTTCTGCAGTAGCTGCAGTTGCATTATTGATCTCGACAAATGTAAGTGCACAAAAGATTGGCTTTGGTGCAAACTTAGGTATCCCTACCGATGGTGCTTACAGCTTTGCTGCCGGTATCGACGCACGTATCCAGTTTGATGTGACTAAACAATTGTCAGTTCCTGTTGCTACAGGTTATACCAACTTTTTCGCTAAAGACAGAAGTTATTTCAATGGTGCCGCAATTGTAGACGTTCCCGATTACGGATATATCCCTGTGAAAACCGGTCTGAAGTATTTCCTTGACCCAACTGGTTCAGGTGTATATGCAATGGGTGAAGTGGGTGCTGCTTTCGGCGTAACCGATAATGCTAAAACTACTTTCCTTTACGCACCAACAATTGGTTATTCATGGAGCAACGGACTGGACCTTGGCCTGAAATACGAAAACACAGGTAAAGGTGATGCCCTGCGCCTGGTGGACGACAAAAACCGTACTGGCCAGATCGCATTACGCATCGCCTACGGATTTAAATTGTAATAAAATATGAGCGCTCCCGCAGGGGAGTGTTAAGAGCAGCTCTGGTTTTTATCAGGGCTGCTTTTTTGTTGATAGTGCCGTAATTTAATGCGTGTTTAGTCTCCATCTGCCCCCTCATCTTTACCAATTGCAATATTTTCAGAAAGGCCTTGCGATTATGTTGAGCTTTTTTACTTATTTAGAATTAAAATAGTATTTTGAGCAAAAAACGGAATTGATGAACCTGCATACGATTTCTTGTGACATAAAAGCCACGAACAATCAGCTGCGAACTTCGTTATACTTTAAATATAAACCAGTGAAAGCACCCGGGCATACCGTCAAAGACGGCGATGAAAGATGACCGTGACACTTTCATCACCATAAAAAAAATATAAACCAATGAAGAAATATATTGGAATAGCGGTTCTGTCAGTCTTAATGGCCTGTACAAACGCTCCCAAAAAAGATGCTGCCCTTACAGACAGTACCGCTAAACAGGATACAACAACTCTTGCCGGGGACGTGCAGCTGGCAGACCCAAAAATTGCAAACATATATAATGGCTATATCAGCCTGAAAAATACGCTGGTGGCAGCAAATGCCCCCGCGGCAGCTCAGACTGCTGCAGACCTCTCTAAAGCGCTTGCCGCTTTTTCAGGATGTGAGAACACCGCCCTGATCGCTGATAAGATTGCCGGTACAGGAGATATCAAGATACAGCGTAAGGAATTCACTTCGCTGAGTTCAGACGTGATCGCCCTGTTCAAACATGTAGACCTGAAAAAAGGTACTATATATGTACAGCACTGCCCGATGGCCAATAACGGTGACGGGGGAGACTGGCTTTCATCGGAGAGCAAAATCCGCAACCCATACTATGGAAAAGAGATGATGGACTGTGGCGGGGTAGTGGAAGAAATAAAAGCTAAAAAGTAATACCCATTTTTAAAGAGTGACGGTCAGCCCTTAACAATAATTTAACAGCTTTGTTATACTTGTTTATAGGCTAATGTCATGAGAATAGTTATTTTTGTTATTTATAAATTAAAAGATATATGTCAGATATTGCAGAAATTAAGATTGATGGTAAAGTATATGAATTTCCCATTGTAACTGGTACTGAAGGAGAAAAGTCAATTGATATTTCAAAATTGAGGGATTTAACAGGTCACATTACTTTAGATCTCGGATACAAAAACACAGGATCTACCAAAAGTGCAATTACCTTCCTGGATGGTGAAAAAGGAATCCTGAAATACAGGGGTTACCCTATTGAAGACCTTGCTGAAAAATCAACCTTTCTTGAAGTTGCTTATCTGCTGATCTACGGCGATCTTCCCAAAGCTGATGAGCTGGAGAATTTCCAGGCGCAGATCACCAAGCACACGCTGATCCATGAGGATATGAAAAAGTTCCTGGATGGCTATCCTTCGAAATCTCACCCGATGGCACAGCTGGCATCACTGGTTTGCTCACTGTCAACGTTCTATCCTGAATCATTGGATGCAAATTCATCACCGGAAACAATGAACCGTGAGATGATCAAATTGCTGGCTAAGTTCCCAACAATAGTATCTTTTATCTATAAAAAATCTTTAGGACATCCACTGATCTATCCTAAAAACAAATATGACTATGTAAGCAACTACCTGAACATGACCTTTGGTCAGCGTACCGAAGAGATCGAAATTGATCCGGTAGTGGTGAAAGCAATGAACACACTGCTGATCCTGCACGCAGACCACGAACAAAACTGTTCTGCGTCAACAGTAAGAATGGTAGGTTCATCAGACTGTAATATCTATGCTTCTGTTTCTGCAGGGATTGCTGCTTTGTGGGGCCCGCTGCATGGTGGTGCCAACCAGGCTGTAATTGAAATGCTGGAACGTATCAAAGAAGATGGTGGTGATACAGAAAAATGGATCAATAAAGCAAAAGATAAAAACGACCCTTTCCGTATGATGGGTTTTGGTCACCGTGTATATAAAAACTTCGATCCGCGTGCAAAGATCATCAAAAAAGCATGTGACGATATCCTGGAGAAATTGGGTATCAATGATCCGGTTCTGGAAATTGCAAAAAAACTGGAAGAAGCTGCTTTGAGCGATCCTTATTTTGTGGAACGCAAGTTATATCCAAATGTAGATTTCTACTCAGGTATCATTTACAGGGCTTTAGGTTTCCCTACAGATATGTTTACTGTATTGTTCGCCCTTGGCCGTTTACCGGGATGGATTGCACAATGGAAGGAAATGCACGAAAATAAAGAACCTATCGGCCGTCCGCGTCAGATCTATGTTGGTCATACCGACAGGACTTTTGTGGAAGCTGAAAAGAGATAATATTTTATTGCGCTTTGGCTTGGAGAATTTGCGGTGATGCCTGCGTGGCATAGTATGTTCTTAGCATAAGTTGCGTAGCCAATGGCGCTTAGAGTGGTCCTGGCTTCGCTGAAAAAAATGATTACCTCTTTCGATGCTGACAGCTGCTAACGCGCAGCTGAAGGCATCGAAAGAGGTAATCATTTTTTTTTGAGGTTATCCTGTAGCATGGCGGCTGGTATGGAGGCCTGGCCGATTTTGATAGCCAGTAGGGCGGCCTGGCTGAAACCACCAGGGCGCCGGTTATAGTGCCGTCGGATTCCTTCCCGTAGCGGCCGTTGTTGAGATTCTATATCGTTCTGATGCTGGTTCATTAATTTTTTAGTAAATTAGAAGCCAAACAACGCTACATAAATGGACTTTTTACACACTATTCTGGGAGATGATATTCAGGCCGGTCTCCTTATTATTCTAAATCTGATTGTTATAGAAAGCTTATTGTCTGTAGACAATGCTGCTGTACTGGCTACCATGGTCATGGACTTGCCTAAAAACCAACGTGATAAAGCGTTGAAATATGGGATTATCGGAGCCTATGTGTTTCGCGGGATTTGTTTGTTCCTGGCAGCATGGCTGGTGAAAATATGGTGGCTTAAGCCACTTGGCGGGTTATATCTTTTATACCTGGCTTTTGATTATTTCAGGAAGAAGAATGCTAAGGATAATACTGAAGAAGAAGAAATTGACAAAAGTAAAAGCTGGATTTATAAATCTACAGTAGGACTGGTTGGTACCTTCTGGGCAACCGTGGCTTTGGTAGAGGTAATGGATCTTGCGTTTTCTATTGATAACGTTTTTGCAGCGGTGGCCTTTACTGACCATATCTGGTTGATTTATATCGGTGTATTTATCGGAATCCTGGCGATGAGATTTGTAGCACAGGCTTTTGTGAAGCTGATGGAAAAGTTCACCTTCCTGGAGACTGTGGCTTTTATCGTGATAGGGGTACTGGGCGTGAAGCTAACATCATCGTTACTTACCCATTTTTATCCTGAATCACCAATATCACAGGCCATTGAGGGCGAGAAGACGGACCTGTTCGTTTCTATATTTACCGTGGCAATTTTTATCCTGCCGGTACTGAGCTCATTGTTATTCAATTTCCCAAAGAAAAACCTGGTTGATCACCCGGTGTCTGATCAGGCGGAAGATGTACTGGATAAGTCTTAAGATTTACCCGGTACATTCATTTGTTGATGCCTTCGCTAATACTGCAGAAGATCTGTCAAAGCATCAGGGCCTTCAGATAAGCTTTTCCGTAATCTCCCCAGCCTTTCATTACATTGTTTAATGTAGCGGCCAGCCCTTTGTTATCCACAGGTTTTCCTTTCGATGGAGGAACGATAATTGAAGGCTCAACGGTTTTGTCTGTGACCGTTTTTGCAAACCAGCTGATGTTATCATGGGGCAATGCCACGCCGAGTATCATTCCCGGCAGGCCCGTGAAGGATTCAGGCCCGCCTGATACGGGGATCTGTTCTGTGTAAAAGGCTACTACATAGATGGAATCCATCACGATGGCGTTTGCCCTTCTGCACATATACCCGGCAATTTCCCTGGTTTCGCTGGTCATCTTCCAGTTTATATTCCTGGTACTGTCTTTTACAATGAAATTTTCTTCGAAAACCTGTTTGCGGGTGGTTTGGATGTGGCTTGCAAAATCTATATATATCGTATTGTTCTGGGTCACATCGGGGCTTGGTCCAAAAAAGGGGCTGGCGGGGCTCAGATCCTCAATGGGTTTGAAGAGGGTTTTGTCCTTTGAGAAATAGAGAGTGCTTTTCAGGATCTTGAACTGCGGGTTCGTCTTTTTGTACTGATCGAAGAATTGTGTATCAAAATTGCCGCTTTGTTTGCCCATTCTTTTCTGCATGATTGCATACATGTTGTTGCTTCGCTCAAATTCAATCACCCCTTCGGTGGGGAATCTTACATGCTGTGCCAGCAGACTGTTGCTGATGCCTTGTAAAAGAAGCAGGAGTATAATCAGATATCTGTTCATTGGTAAATATTTTGATGTTGAATATATCGGTGATGCTTATTTCGGTGTTGCTTATTTTGTGGATGAACCACCCATTTTGCTGAAATCCCAGGATACTGAAGCCATAAAATATCTTCTTATCGTGGTATAGTTACTTTGTGTGATCATGTTTCCATTTGCCGTTCTGTTGAAACCAACGTTCTGATTGAGCAGGTCATTCGCTGCAAGGGAAAACTTTAGTCCTTCAGACTTCAGGAATTTTTTGCTGATGGTGGCATTCCAGATAAAGCGATGGAAATTGGTGTCAAAAGACTGCGTTTTCGCCCTGTATTCGTATTGACCGCTTGTACCTACCTCAAATTTTCCGGGCAGGAAAACGGTAAATGATCCATCTCCCTTGAAACCCCAGCCGTTATCATTGATGGCTTTTTGTACGGAAGATTCATTTGTGGTATAAGTAGGGCCAAGGAAAGCATACATGTCATACTTTTTCTCCTTTCCTTTAAACATATAGACCTGGCCGGTATAGGTAGAGGACTGGATCTTGTTCAGCTCGGTATTGATATAGTTGTAGGAGGTACTCTGGTTAATATTGGCATTAATCCCGATGGTCAGATCAATTGCTTTTATTTTCTGGCCTCCTTGTAAGGAAAGATATAGGGAACTTGCGCTTTTACCGTGCAGGTTGATGGACTGAAAAGTACTTTTACCCGCAGAATCAGTAGTGGTATTGCTTACTATCGGATTTGAGGTGAGGTTGTAGCTGGCATAACCTGAGAAACTTTGGCCGCTGATGATCTTATAGGAATAATAATTGACCTCGACGGAGTTTCTGAAAGAAGCTTTTAAGTCCGGATTACCCTGGATGATGTTAAGCGGGTCATTATTCACCCTGACAGGCTGGATCTGATCGATAGTGGGTTGGGTATTCGTTCCGTTGTACCGGATACCAAGTGATTTTTGCTGTGAGAATTTGTACATATAATTCAACTGGGGCGACCAGTTGATAAAATCCCTTTTGAAAACAGAATTATGATAGAGGTCTTTCTGTTTAAAATTTACACTGGCAATTTTAGTCCCGAAATTAATGGTGGTCTTGTTGTTCTTAAAATTCAGGATTGCACCTCCCTGGTTAGAGAGCTGATTGAACTGGTAATTGTTACTGTATACGGTGTCCAGCTGGTCATATACACCGCCTGCCGAGGGATTAAAGGATTTTCTGTTTGCACTGCTATTATTGATACCCAGTCCGTAGTTAAGTACTACGGTCAGGTTTTTGCCAATTGGTTCTGTATAGGCGAGGTTGGAATTGAACGCAGATGTTTTCACAAGGCTTGTTTTAAACTGGTCCACCACTGTATCGCTTTCCAGTGTACCTTCGCTGTCATAAAATTCGCTTTTGGATTTCAGAAAACCTTTGCCTTCCGTTTGGGTGATGGATTCCCTGAGGTCAAGAGATAGGGTGCGCCTTGGCTTTTTTAGTTTTTTTGTCCACAGGGCTTTTGCATTGAAAACCTTATTGTCTGCGTCATTAGAGATACTCCTGTCAGTCTCGTTGAGCAATATGCCATTTCCCCGCAGGCTGTTGGTAGCAAAAGCGCTCCTGGTCTCTGTATTTCTTAACATTCCATCTACTGAGATCTTTAAGGTAGAGGAGGTGTCCATTTTTATGGTGTAAGCGCCATCCGCCTTCTGACGGAACATATAGTTGTCAAAGTGTTCGTTAGAATTTGTAGTTTGAATGCCGGAAGGCAGGTTGTTCTGTACCATTGTACTTCTGTCACCTTCAACATTTAATGAACCGATCTTGTAGTTGGCATTGATGGATTCCTTGTCGCTGTTCCATTTTGTATCGTAATGTGTGCCCCCGGTTTTTGCCACAGGGATACCCTGATTGTCGTACCGCCCGCTGAATGAGGAGAGTTCATCATTGCCTTCATTGCTGAGAGAGATATAGTCTTCACCGAATTCCAGGCTTTCAGATCCATACTTGCTATTGTCCTGCCAGCCAAGGCCAATCTTTCCGGTATTTGCCAGGGTACCGTAAGCAGAAAACTTCTTTTTCCCTTTAAAGGCGTTGAACATGGCCTGCGTCTGGTAATAGCTGTCGGTGGCACCACCGGCATCCAGCTTGCCAAAATAACCGTTTTTCTTGTCTTCCTTTAATTTCAGATTTATCGTTTTAGTTGTTTTACCATCGTCAACACCGGTAAAAGCCGCCTGATCACTCTTTTTATCGAAAAGCTGTACTTTATCTACCATGTCTCCCCTCAGGTTTTTGGTAACCAGGGTAGGGTCATCTCCAAAAAATTCCTCACCATCTACCAGCACTTTACTCACCGTTTTTCCCTGGGCAGTGATCTTTCCATCCTTATCTATCTGAATGCCTGGTAATTGTTTCAGCAGGTCTTCTACTTTAGAATTGGGTTGGATATGATATGCTGCAGCATCGAATTCAGTGGTATCACCCTTTATCCTGATGGCTGCCGCCTTGCCTTTAATGATCACATCGGCCAGCAGCCTGGCTTTGAGCGTGAGCCTGATGCTGCCGAAGTCAATGTTCTTTTTGATGCTGTCCAGGCCAAACGGCTCCACATAATCTGCATATCCCGGGTAAGTGACCAGCAGGAACAGCTTCCCTTTGGGCAGGTTGTTCAGTGAGAATGCGCCGTTTTCATCGGCACGGGTAAATTTGACGAGGGTAGAATCTTTGCTGCGGAGCACACTGACAGAGGTATTCATCAGTTTTTTGTTGCCTGCAGTATCTACTACTGAACCTTTGATCGCATAGGGAGTTTGAGCAAAGGCGGTAAACGAAATCAGACAGAGGAGGAGCAGAGATAAATAATTTAGTTTCATACAGGGCTGTTGGTAAGCCTAATATATAACTAAATACCTGATGGTAAAAACATTATACTCTTAAAAAATGTTAAAATATCTTATTTCATGAAAATTTAACATTTCCGGTAGCCGGGTGCTGATGAAGTTAATATTATTTTAACCATTTTAGCTGTGGATGATCGTAATGATCTCCCTGATGATTTGTTCTGATATGAATACGGCAAGGGTATACATGAACATTACAGTGATCGTTTTGCGGATGGTAACGCCCCTTGAGCGGTTATAGAATAACTTCAGTCCGGAATACAGGTACCATACAATACCGGCAAATACCAGCAGTTCTATGGCCTGGCTTACAAATGAATCAATCCCGAAAATGTATTTCTCAATGGGTTTGGTCACTATCGACACTATAAAATACGCCGTCATGCCATGGATCGTAAAAACAAGGTGATCTATATAATAGATCCTGTTCTTCCTGAAGTTGACCATAATGAACAGGGCAAGCAAAGGCATGAGCAGGAAGTATTGCTTGGGCTGGTACTTTTTTAATTCTTCTTTGATATCTATTTTATGCTCAGGGCTTGCGGTATGGGCCTCAGTTTCGCCACCGCGGTTCTCTGCTTTTTTCTGATACTTCATCTTGTGTAACCGGCGAAGCCACCAGGCATCCTGTTCATCTGCGGGCAGGGTTTTCTGCCGCGCGAGGTATGCTGCATAAGAAGTATCCTTTTTATCATTGATAATGTCATTATAATCATCAATCTGGCCTGCCAGCTGATCGCTTGGTTTCACTTGCTGTATCTTTTTCAGGCTGTCTACAAACCGGACCTGAGATTTGGTGTCCATGCTGTTGAACTGGGAGTCTGCGTCCAGTTTAATTTTTATGGCACCGCCCAAACCTGGTGAAATGCGGTCAAGTTTGGCTTTGTTGTTTCTTAAAACGCTGGCAACACTGTCTGCCTGCTGTTTTTTAAGTTCCGGATTGTCGGTATTTTCTTTCAGCGAGTGCGGAACGATAATAAAGTAGATGATGGATACAAAGATGTAAAGACTTACAGGATGGATATAACGGGCTCTTTTGCCAGCAAGATAATCCAGTGTAATTTGTCCGGGTTTGGAAAGCAGGGGGACAAGCGTATGGAAAAATTTAGAGTCGAAATGGAAATAATGGCCTATACTATGACCAATAAAGTGCCAGAAGGGCTCTTTCAATTCCAGGTTCGGCTGCCCGCAATGGCTGCAGTAATGTTCTTCAACATGGTGTCCGCAGTTCAGACAGTTTTTTTCTTTACGGTAATGTCCTGACATAAATGAATTACATTAAAATACCTGCAATGGATGCTGAAAGGTAGGAGGCAAGTGTACCGCACATCAGTGCTTTAAGGCCCAGCTTTGCCAGGTCAGACCGGCGCTCAGGCGCCAGTTCCCCGATACCGCCAATTTGCATACCTACGCTGCTAAAGTTAGCAAATCCGCAAATAGCAATACTAATAATTAAGACACCTTTTTCTGTAACAATAGGCACAGCTTTGGTGGTTAAATTTTTAAAGGCTAAGAATTCATTTACTGTAAGTTTTTGCCCGAGCAGGGTAGCTGCGTTGCTTACATCTGCCTCAGGGATGCCCATAGACCAGGCGAAGGGATAAAATAATTTGCCAAAGATCCAGTCCAGTGAAAGATTGAAGTTTGGATTGAAGATGTGCCCGATATGAATAAAGATATAGTCAACCAAAGCAATCAGTGCGATAAAACCGATCAGCATGGCGATTACGTTCATTGCAATTTTGAAACCTTCACCGGCACCATGTGAGATGGCATCGATCAGGTTGGTGTATTCACTTTTCACTTCCAGTTTTACCTTGCCCATCGTTTGTGAGACTTCGGTTTCCGGATAAACGATCTTGGCAATGATCAGTGCGCCGGGCGCTGCCATTAAACTGGCCATGATCAGTTTTGGTGCCAGGTTCATGCCTGCCTGTGCACCCATATTGGCATATACAATCAGGATTCCGCCTGCAATACAGGCCAGGCTACCGCTCATAGAGGCCAGCAGCTCACTTTTGGTCATCCCTTTCAGGTAGGGCTTGATCATTACCTGTGCTTCTACCTGGCCAACAAATGCACTGGCCACGTTACTCAGGGCTTCTGCACCGCTAACACGCATCACATAGTTCATTCCTTTGGCAATTACAGCCACAATGCGCTGCATGATACCGAAATGGTAAAATATGGCCACCAGTACGCATACCAGAATAATGGTGGCTGTAACGTTGAAGGCAAATACAAAGCCGTCTGGTGCGGCATAGGGATGGGGCTGCCCGTCGTACCCTATAATGGCGATGCCACCGTACACGAAATCAACACCTTTTTTTGCGAATTGCTCAATTTTTTGCATTCCTCTGCCCAGAAACTCGAAGAAATGCTGTACCGGGCTTACCCGCAGAATGAGTACTGCAATCAAAACCTGGAGCGTAAGTCCACTGGCAACAAGCCTGTAATTGATCTTTGTCCTGTTATTGGAAAAAAGATAAGCGAGGCCCAATATTAAAATGATGCCGATGATTCCGTGAAAGCGCTCCATAAAGATTGATCAAATATGATTTGTTAGGTATAGAAAATAAAGATGTATATAAAATGCGGGTAATCGTTATTGGGACGAATTTCTTTTGTTCAGTTCATCCCTTATTCTTGCAGCTTTTTCATAAGCTTCTTCTGTAATGGCTTCCTGCAGTTTCTGGTTTAACTCTTCGATGCTCAGGTTGCTGTAACCTGTTCCCGGAAGTGAGGTGTCAATATCTTCCTGTCCCTGTTCCTTGCTCAGGTTATCCATATTTTCAAGGAATACAAAATCATTTCCTTCAATCACAATACCGGCGGAGGACAAAATGAATTCATAGGTATAGATAGAGGAATTGAAGCGCACGGCTAAAGCGATGGCATCAGAGGTACGGGCATCTATTTCCTGTGTTTTATCTCCGTCAGTACAAATCAGTTTTGCGAAAAATACGCCATCCACCAGGTTATAGATCAGGATCTCCTTGATCTCGATGTTATAGGTCTGGGCGAATGTTTTGAAGAGGTCATGCGTGAGGGGCCTGCTTGGAGTCATTTTCTCGATCTCAATGGCAATGGCCTGCGCCTCGAACGCACCGATGATGATCGGTAAACGTCTTCTGCCATTTACTTCTCCAAGTACCAGCGCATAAGCTCCGGATTGGGTCTGGCTATAGGATAAGCCAACAATATCTAATTTTACTTTTTTCATATAATAGAATACCTGGCGGAGACTTGCATCTCCGCGGGGTATTATTAAGCTTGATGTGCTTTTAATGCCTCAATTAATTTTGGAACTACCTCAAAGGCATCGCCAATGATCCCGTAATCCGCTACTTTGAAAAAAGGAGCTTCAGGGTCTTTGTTGATGACAACGATCACTTTTGACGAGCTTACGCCCGCCAGGTGCTGAATAGCACCGGATATGCCGATGGCGATATATAAGTTCGGGCTGATTGCAATACCGGTTTGCCCAACGTGTTCCGAGTGTGGCCTCCAGTCTGCATCAGAAACAGGCTTAGAGCAGGCCGTAGCCGCGCCAAGCAGGCCTGCCAGTTCTTCGATCATGCCCCAGTTCTCAGGGCCTTTCAGGCCTCTTCCGGCCGAAACTACCAGTTCTGCATCCGGGAGGGAAACCTTATCGGTAGCCCTCACGATCTCTTTTACGATCGCTACAAGGTCTGCAGACTGAACGGCGGGAGAGAAGGCTTCAATGGCTGGTGTTACCGGCGATTCCTTTACGCCAAAGGCATTTGGGTTCAGGGCAATCACCTTCACTGCTGAAGTCAGCTCTGTGATGGCAAACGCCTTTCCTGAGAAAGCATTTTTCTTTACGAGGAATTTTCCGCCATCCAGGTTTGGAAGTTCAATGGCGCCGTCAACCAGTCCGGCTTTAAGTTTTACAGCAATACGTGGTGCCAGCCCTTTTCCGGAGAAAGAGTTTGACAAGACGATCACGTCAGCACCTTCTTTTTGTGCAGCTTCAGTAATGACAGCAGCGTAAGCCTGGTTCACAAAATTCTTTAACTCATCGCTGGTTACGCTCAGTACCTTCTCTGCACCGTACTTGCCTAATTCCTGCAGTTCGCTTTCAGCAATATTGCCTATCGCTACTGCGGTAAGGTTTGTCCCTGTTTGAGCTGCGATAGCTTTCGCATAAGAAACCGCTTCAAATACAGATTTCTTAAACTTACCATCGACTTGTTCTACATATACTAAAACTGACATATTCTTTTTTAATTTATATAGTGCCAGCCGGGCTGATCCTGAGCTTTACAGGCAAATGATCTGGTTCTTCCGGCCTTTACTGCTGTTTAATTCAATTGGTTTATCAATAAATAGGTTAGATCACTTTCGCCTCAGTGTGCAATAATCCGATCAGGCTCGTTGCCTCTTCTGCCGGAATTAATTTTACAGCGCCACGCGGAGCAGGAGTTTCAAAGGAAACTACTTTTGCCACTTCTTCAATTTCTTTGGCCTCAACAACCAGTAAAGGTTTTGTTCTGGCAGACATGATACCCCTCATATTCGGGATCTTAGGTTCCGCAACACCTTCGGCACAGCTGGCTACAAATTTCCCGTTTACAGTCACGATTTCCTTACCGCCTTCAATCTCACGTTCTATAGTAGCTGTAGTTCCGTCATATTCAAGTTTTTTAATGATAGATATAGAAGGGATAGCTAAGAACTCACCGATCATTGCAGCTACCTGGTTACCATTATAATCTATAGACTCACGGCCGGTCAGGATGATATCAAAATCGGCAGATTTCACATATTCAGCAATCTGGTAAGCCGTAAAATAAGCATCACGCGGAGCAGCGTTGATCCTTACCGCATCATCTGCACCAATAGCAAGTGCTTTCCTGATGGTTGGGTCAGTTGCGCTCTCACCAACGTTTACTACAGTTACCGTGCCCTTGCCGCCTTCACAAAGTTCTATCGCTTTTGATAACGCAATTTCATCATAAGGGTTTACAATAAATTGTACCCCCGAAGTATTGAATTGGGTATTATCGCCGGTAAAAGTTATTTTTGTGGTTGTGTCGGGCACATTACTGATACAAACTAATATTTTCATAATTTATATATTGATTTAAGGTCTGATTGATAATGAGTGTTTATTTATTATATATTGAAGCTCTTTCTGCTTTTTATACTTATGTTCGGCAATTGAATATGCAGCTTCGTCAAAAAGTCTTTTTGCAAATCTAATTAAAAAAGCAGGGAATTAAAATGCAAAGTACCCGATTAAACAAGTTATTGGCGTTTTTAACCACAGAACCCAACGACCCATTTATCCTATACGCACTGGCGACCGAATATAACTCGTTAAATGAGACCGAACAGGCCTTCCATTACTACCTGAAACTGGTAGAAGAACATCCTTCCTATGTAGGTACTTATTACCACCTGGGCAAATTGTATGAAAAACAGGGCGAGAAAGACAAAGCTGTGGCAATCTATCAGCTCGGCATGCAGCGCTCAAGGGAAAAGGGCGACAGGCATGCGTTTTCAGAATTGCAGGGCGCCTATAATATGGCGGCGGGTCTTGACTATGAAGACGATTAATCCGGACTGATGGCAAAGCGGCAGCTACTGTTTTTAAGAAACGTTTTCCTGTTCACTTTTACGGCATTTGGTGGTGCACAGGCACATATATCACTTTTGCTGAAGTATTTCGTGAAAGATATCCAGTTTATTTCTGAGGAGGAGCTACTGGAACTGAACGCCCTGGCACAGATCCTGCCGGGGCCGGCTTCTACACAAACGCTGGTTGGAATTGCACATAAGGTGGGGGGATTAAAGCTATCGCTGGTCACCTTTCTGATCTGGATCATTCCTTCGGCAGCGGTCATGACCTTCGCCGGGATCAGTTTCGCGCAGCTGGACCAAAAGGAGAAATTCATAGTGATCTTAAAGTATATCCAGCCCATTGCCCTCGGCATCGTTGCTTTTGGTGCCTATAACCTGTCCAGAAAGGTGCTGGTATCACAAACGGCGGTATTTCTTGCCATTGCAGCGGTGATCGTTACGCTGGTATTGAGGAATGCCTATGTGTTTCCCCTGGCTATTCTCGTTGGCGGGATGATCTCTTCGGCACTGGAATCACCAAAAGAGGAAAGCGAGATCAGGGTAAAGTTATTTGCGAATATCAACCCGAGGAAACTTGCCTATTTTTTTAGTGTGTTGCTGGTCATGGCCATGCTGGGCGCAATCATCAACAGAACCTCGCCGTTCAGTTTGCCCATCAGGCTTTTTGAGAACTTTTACCGGAACGGGATCCTGATCTTCGGAGGCGGGCAGGTGCTGGTACCGCTGATGTTTACGGAGTTCGTGCAGATGAAGCATTACCTGAGCTCATCCGGCTTTCTGTCCGGCTTTGCCTTGCAGCAGGCCTTACCGGGACCTACGTTTTCGTTTACCAGTTACCTGGGAACCCTGAGCATGAAGAACTTTGGTTATGGTATTTATGGGCAGATCCTCGGGGGGATGATCGGTGTACTGGGCATCAATCTTCCGGGACTGATCCTGGTGCTGTTTATTGTCCCTTTCTGGGAAGACCTGAAGAAGATCACCCGGATCAAACGTTCTTTGTCGGGCATCAATGCGGTGAGTGTAGGCTTTATTATCGCTGCGTTCATCCTGCTGGTAAAACCTGTGGGGTTTGATCCCCTGGAGATCTCAGTGATTGTAGTTACTTTCCTGATCCTTAACTTTACCAAAGTCAGTCCGCCGTTTATTGTGCTGGCTGGTATATTGTTAGGCTATTTTATCTAACCTAACAATATCTGCCAGAACTTTAGAAGGGAGCATCTTCATCATTAAAGTCATCCATACGTGACGGTTTGATGATCACATTACCGGATGGCTTATCGAAATCTGCTGAAGGCAGCATTCCCGCACTCGGGCTGTCCATAGAAAATGAATTCGGTGGCATGAAATCTTCTTCAAGATCCGTGAACTTCACATACTTACCAATAAACCTTAGAGGAACGATACCGGTTTCACCATTCCTGTGTTTTGCGATGATCACCTCACCAACACCGGCCTGTGACCTTCCCTGTTCATCTTCAGTGATCCCGTAATACTCAGGACGGTACAGGAAGAGCACCATATCCGCATCCTGCTCAATGGAACCAGACTCCCTCAAATCTGACAGGAGCGGACGTTTACCGTTCACACCCGGTCTGGATTCTACTGCACGGCTTAACTGCGACAGGGCCAGTACAGGGATGTTAAGCTCCTTAGCTACTGATTTCAGCGCCCTGGAGATACTACCGATCTCCTGCTCACGGTTACCGCCACCGCTCTGGCCTTCACCTTTACCGTGCATCAGCTGCAGGTAATCGATGATGATCATCTGTATATCGTACTGTGATTTTAGTCTTCTGCATTTTGCCCTGAATTCAAAGATGTTCAGCGCGGGGGTGTCATCAATCAGCAGGGGGGCTTCCGTGAGCGTGCCGATCTTACTGTGCAGCTGCTGCCATTCCCATTCTGCAAGGTTTCCCTTCCTGATCTTCTCCTGTTCGATCTCCGTTTCCCCGGAGATCAGACGATTCACGAGCTGTACGGAAGACATCTCCAGGGAGAATACCACTACCGGACGTTTAAAATCTACCGAAGCATTTCTTGCACAGGTCAGTACGAAGGCTGTTTTTCCCATCGCCGGACGTGCCGCAATGATCACGAGATCTGATGGTTGCCATCCGCCCGTAATCCGGTCAAGGGCAGTAAACCCGGATGGTACACCTGTTAAGCCGTCAGATTTTGTCCGGAGCTCTTCCAGAGTGGCGAGGGATTGTTTGATGATCTCGTCCATTTTCTGGGTATCCCTGCGCAGGTTATTCTGGGCAATATCAAAAAGGCCCTTTTCTGCGTTATCCAGCAGGTCAAATATATCTGTGGTATCTTCGTAAGCATTCTGGATGATCTCTGAGGAGATCCTGATCAGTTCCCGCTGTATGTATTTCTGGGAGATGATCCTTGCGTGGTATTCTATATTGGCCGCAGAGGCAACGCGGTTGGTCAGGTTGGTTACATAATAGGCACCGCCCACCATTTCCAGCGTTCCCAGCGTTCTCAGTTCTGAAGTAACGGTTAATATATCAACCGGCTTTGACTTCTGGAAAAGCAGCGCGATTGCTTCAAATATCTTTTTATGTGCTTCATCATAGAAAACATCGGGCTTCAGGATATCAATTACAGTTGATAAGGCATCTTTTTCCAGCATCAGCGCACCAAGAACCGCCTGTTCCAGGTCCAGCGCCTGAGGAGGTATCTTACCCTGTCCCATAGTAGGTACAGCCAGCCTGTTTTTTTTGGAAGATGTATAATTTTGTCTCTCCTGACCTTGTGATCCGTTATCCATATTCATAAGAACAAAAATATACAAAAATACACTCCTGACGGGAATTGTTTTTGCACATTTTGCAGGATCGCTTTCTCCTTTTCTGCTCCTTTTCCGGGCCATGCGCAAATTGCTAACAGGAGCCTGTGGATAAGCAGGCTGCAGGCTCCTGTAAAAAATGAATGCCTCAGTTCTCATAATTTCGGCTATTTTTGCACGTAAAATAAAATAAATGGAAAACTTTAGAAGGTCTCCCAGACCTAAAGAAAATAATGAATTCGTTTTTGGTATCCGTGCTGTAATAGAAGCGATTAAAGCGGGGAAAGATATCGAAAGTTTATATATGCAAAGGGGGCTTACGGGAGAGATCATTCCTGAGTTGAAAGGCTTATTAAAAGATACAGATATCCCGGTACACAATGTTCCTGTTGAAAAACTGAACAGGATGACGCAGAAAAATCACCAGGGTGTGATCGCCGTGATCTCCTCCATTACGTTTCAGAAGATCGAAGATATTATCCCGCTGATCTATGAAAAAGGAGAGGTGCCGCTGGTGCTGATCCTGGACGGTATTACCGATGTAAGGAATATGGGCGCCATTGCCAGAACTGCTGCCTGTACCGGCGTGCATGCGATTGTGGTGCCCGCAAAAAATTCTGCACAGATCAATGCCGATGCGATAAAAACTTCTGCCGGTGCGTTATTTACCATTCCGGTTTGCCGTCATCAAAACCTGCATAAAACAGCGCTTTACCTACAGGAATGTGGTTTACAGATCGTTGCCTGTACCGAGAAAACAAGTGACCTCATCTATGCACCGGATTATACTGTACCTACGGCGATTGTGATGGGGGCAGAGGATGAAGGGATTTCAAATGAGATCATGCGCATGGCCAACCATCTGGCAAAGATCCCGATGTTCGGAGAGATAGGCTCGCTGAATGTTTCTGTTTCTACAGGGGTGATCCTTTACGAAGCGATCAGACAGCGTACCAACTAGTTTTGTGCTGATGTGTCAGCCCGGGCAAACCTGGTTAACACATCAGCAATAAGATTTAAATAAACCGCTGCCCGAAGTTAGACTTCACATCTGCCACAATTTGTTTCACGCTCTGTTCTTCAGTCCTCGGACAGATCAGCAGCGTATTGTTGGACTCTACAACGATGTAATCGTGAAGCCCCTGCAGGATGACCAGTTTATCTTCCGGAACATTTACCATACAGTTCGAAGAATTGAACATCATGACCTGCTCTGAAGGCATTACGGCATTGCCAACATAATCTTTGTCAGCCATATCATAAATAGAAGCCCAGGTACCCAGGTCAGACCAGCCGAAATCAGTTGGCAGCACATACACGTTGTCTGCTTTCTCCATGATCGCGAAATCGATAGAGATATTGGTACATTGTGTATAGGCATTGGCAATAAAGTCTTTTTCTTCCGGGGTGTTGTACGAGGAGGCCCCCAGATGGAAGATATCATACATTTCAGGCAGATGTGTACTGAAGGCATCACTGATGGCATTTACTGACCATACGAAGATCCCTGCATTCCAAAGAAAATCACCGCTCTGCACAAATGACTTTGCAAGTTCAAGGTTCGGTTTTTCGGTGATCAGCTTCACTTTGTGAATGCGGTCATCTGTAGGAAGGGTATTTTCTATAAACTGAATATAACCGTAACCGGTATCGGGACGGCTTGGTTTGATACCGAGTGTAATGAGGCAATGGTTTTCCCTTGCGGCATCGAGTGCTTCTTCGATAGCACCTACAAACCGTTCGAGGTTGGCAATGGTATGGTCAGACGGGGCTACGATTATGGTTGCATTGGGGTTGATCTCTGCAATTTTCATTGATCCGTAAGCGATGCAGGGAGCAGTATTACGCATAATAGGCTCTGCAAGTATCTGGTTGTCTGTAAGTTCTGGAAGCTGCTTTTTGACGATATCAGTGTAGATCTCGTTGGTGACAACAAAGATGTTCTCCGGGGGACAGATCTTTAAAAAACGGTCGTATGTACTTTGAATCAGTGTTTTACCGACACCAAAAAAATCAATGAACTGTTTCGGGTGTTCTATTCTGCTTACGGGCCAGAAACGGCTTCCAACACCGCCAGCCATAATTAGGACAAAATTATCTTTGTTCATAATGTGGTTAGACATAATTATATTAAACCTTCATGTAAAAGGTCGTGCAAATGTACAATACCAAAGTAACCTTTGGCATCGGTAACTAACAATTGTGTAATATTATATTCACGGATGAGTTCAAAAGCAGTGACGGCTAGTGTATCTTTATCTATCGTTTTGGGATTGCTGTTCATAATTTCACTTGCAGTGAGATCAGTCAGGGTCGGATATTTCTCCAGCATTCTTCTAATATCGCCGTCGGTAATGATACCCTTTATCTGATGATTTGCATCAACAACAACTACGGCACCTAAACGGTTTTTACTAATTGCAATTATCACATCTTTAACAGATGCCGCCGGTGAAACACTGGGTTTGGCATTACGCTGCGCCAGTTCTGATACTTTGAGGTATAACTTTTTCCCGAGGGAGCCGCCCGGATGAAAACGTGCAAAATCATCAGCGTTAAAGTCGCGCGCCATCAGCAGGCTTACCGCCAGCGCATCGCCCATGGCCAGCTGTGCCGTGGTGCTGGTAGTAGGGGCAAGATTATTGGGACAGGCTTCTTTGTCTATGGAGGTATTCAGTATCAGGTCTGCATGTTTTGCCAGTTCAGATTCCACCTGGCCCACCATACCGATCAACAGGTTGCCCGCCTGTTTTAACAGGGGTGTAAGTACCTTGATTTCGGGCGTATTTCCACTCTTGGAAATGCAGATCACGATATCGTTTTTTTGGATCATCCCGAGGTCTCCGTGTACCGCATCAGAGGCATGCATATAGCTGGAAGGAGTGCCAGTAGAGTTCAAAGTAGCGACAATTTTTTGAGCAATTATAGCGCTTTTACCGATTCCCGTGACGATCACACGGCCCTTTCCAGCGAGAATATGCTCCACAATGGCCACAAAATCGTCATTTACATACGGAATTAGCCCGAGAATCGCATGAGCCCCGGCCTGTAAAGTGTTGATCCCCGCCTCAATAATTGATTTTTTACTTTTCAAAGAGAAATTATTAGTATATTGATGCTTTAATTGACGCAAAATTATGTTATTTTGAATCAAAAATAGCACTGAATATTTTATACACAAAATGGACGTGAAAAAGTCGTTGTTTGACAACTTACAAACCTTCTTTGGTTTCGACAACTTTAAAGGCGATCAGGAATCAATTATTACTAATGTTCTTGAGCGCAAAAACACCTTCGTGATTATGCCCACAGGTGGAGGAAAATCTATCTGTTATCAATTACCGGCTTTAATGTCTGAGGGCACTGCCATCGTGATATCTCCGCTGATTGCGCTGATGAAAAATCAGGTGGATCAGCTCAGGGCATTTGGTGGCAGCGATAGCATAGCGCATTTTCTGAATTCTTCCCTGAACAAATCGGAAATTACACAGGTAAAGAATGACCTGCTGAGTGGACAGACCAAGTTATTATATGTGGCACCGGAATCCTTATCCAAAGCGGATAATATCGAATTCCTGAAGCTGATTACTATATCTTTTGTTGCGGTTGATGAAGCCCATTGTATTTCGGAATGGGGACACGATTTTCGTCCGGAATACCGGCGGATCAGACAGGTGATCAGCGGCCTCGGCCCTGATATTCCAATTATTGCCCTTACCGCTACAGCCACTCCAAAGGTGCAGCAGGATATCATCAAGAACCTGCAGATGAGCGATGCCACGCTGTTCAAATCCTCATTTAACAGGCCTAACTTATTCTATGAGATCCGCCCTAAAAGAGATGTGCTGAAAGAGATCATCCGGTATATCAAATACAATACAGGAAAGTCGGGTATCATCTACTGCCTGAGCAGGAAGAAGGTAGAGGAAGTTGCTGAAGCGCTGAATCTCAACGGAATAAAGGCTTTGCCCTATCACGCCGGGCTGGAACCTAAGGTACGTGCAGACACCCAGGACAAATTCCTGATGGAAGACGCAGAGGTGATCGTTGCTACGATAGCCTTTGGAATGGGGATCGATAAGCCGGATGTGCGTTTTGTGATCCACCATGATATCCCCAAGAGTATGGAAGGCTACTACCAGGAAACCGGCAGGGCAGGCCGTGACGGCGGCGAAGGTGTGTGTATCGCATTTTATGCCCAGAAGGATGTAGATAAACTGGCGAAATTCATGAAGGATAAACCTGTGGCCGAACGGGAGATCGGTACGCAGATCCTGAAAGAAGTGATTGACTATGCAGAATCCGGCGTATGCCGCCGAAAGCAGATCCTCCATTATTTTGGAGAGAACTTCAGTGAGGCAGGTTGTAACTGCATGTGTGACAACTGCAAGAAACCAAAACAGCTGTTCGAAGCTGAAGAGTACCTGAAAACCCTGCTGCTGATGATCAGGGATATCGGGGAGAAATTTGATGATGCCCATATCCTGAATGTCCTGATGGGATCGGAAACAGCACAGACCATTGCCTATGAACACAGTAAATTGCCTGAATTTGGTTTAGGCAGGGTGGAAGGCGAAAACCTCTGGAAATCTTTGGTAAGACAAGCAGTCCTAAATAATTTCCTGTCAAAAGATATTGATAATTACGGCCTGTTAAGGCTCACCAACTCTGGCATAGATTTTATCGCCAACCCATATGCACTCAAATTTATCCTCAATGAACCGATAGACAGCGCGTCAGACGATGATGAGGATGATGTGAAACACGGCAGCGGAACTTTGGATACGCAGTTACTGCAGCTGCTGAAAGACCTCAGGAAAAAGATTGCAAAGCAAAAGAACGTTCCCCCGTTCGTAGTTTTCCAGGACCCCTCGCTGGAAGAGATGTGCACGCATTATCCTATTTCAATGGATGAGCTGAAGCAGATTTCAGGTGTCGGAAACGGAAAGGCGCTCAAGTTTGGTACGCCATTCCTGGAGCTGATCAAAAAATACGTGACTGATAATGATATTGAAAGGCCTATAGACCTGATCATCAAAACGCAGGCAAACAAATCACAGCTCAAGGTATCCATTATACAAAATGTAGACAGGCAGATCGGGCTGGAAGATATCGCCAAGTCCAAAGGCATCACTTATTTTGAGATCCTGAAGGAGATTGAAGCCATCGTCAACTCCGGTACCAAGCTGAACCTGAACTACTTTGTTGACGAGATCATGGATGATGACCGCCAGGATGAAGTGTTTGACTATTTCCGTTCTGCAGAGAATGACTCTATCGATGAGGCACTGAAGGATTTGGGTGAGACGGATTATACCCGTGAAGAGATACAATTAATGCGAATCAAGTTCATGTCTGAACTTGGAAATTAAAGAGTGAATGATCAATTTCGAATTAGATAAACTAAAATATACTACATCCGGTAACTTCTTTTTAATGGCCGGCCCCTGCGCAATTGAAGGGGAAGAGATCGCCTTAAGAATTGCAGAGAAACTCGTGACCATCACGGATAAACTGGAAATCCCTTTCATCTTTAAAGGTTCATACAGAAAAGCCAACCGCTCTAAAGGCGACAGCTTTACCGGCATAGGAGATGAAAAAGCATTAAAGATTTTGGAAAAGGTAGGGCAGACCTTCGGTGTGCCTACGGTAACGGACATCCATGAAAGCGATGAAGCTGCTATGGCGGCTGCATATGTGGATGTGCTGCAGATCCCGGCCTTCCTGTGCCGCCAAACCGACCTGCTGATCGCTGCTGCAAAAACAGGGAAGGTAGTGAACGTAAAAAAAGGACAATTCCTTTCTGCAGGTTCAATGAAATTTGCAGTGGAAAAGATCAACGATTCAGGAAATCAAAGGGTAATCCTGACAGACAGGGGCAACACCTTCGGGTACCAGGACCTGATAGTTGACTACAGGGGCCTACCGGAAATGCAGGGTTTTGGGGTACCTGTTGTAATGGATGTGACACATTCGCTGCAGCAGCCTAATCAAAGTTCAGGTGTTACCGGCGGGAAACCACAACTGATAGAAACGATTGCCAAAGCGGCTATTGCAGTAGGTGCAGATGGGTTGTTCATAGAGACTCACCCTGATCCGGCAAATGCGAAATCTGACGGTGCGAATATGCTTCAGATTGATTTGCTTGAAGATTTAATGCTGAAGCTGATCAGGATCAGGCAGGCTGTGATTTAGTCCGCGGCCGGCGGCAATCTTATATCTTGGTAATAACGAATGAGGTTCTCCTGTTTTTCTGACGCCCTTCAGCGGTATCATTTTTCGCAACCGGTACTGTTGACCCTAATCCTTTAAAGCTCAGACGGGCTGCTTCAATTTTATGACTGATCAGGTAGTCGTATACAGCCCGGGCACGTTGCAGGGAAAGCTTTTGGTTATCCGTGGCATTCCCTACATTGTCGGTATGACCCTGAATTTCAATACCAATTGTAGTATTGGCCTGTAATAGCTGCAGTAAGCTTGTCAGCTCGGTGACTGAGGCCGGCAGTAATTCGAATTTGTTGGTATCAAAGAAGATGTTCCTCAGGATGACGTTGCCTCCCGGCTTTAGTTTTTCCAGATAGATCTCCAATACGTATGGCTTGCCTGCGGTGGCGGTGCTCAACTCAAAGTTATCCGAATAAAAAAGGTAGCCATCGGCGATGGCGTTGAAAGCATAGGCGCTGCCCAATGGCATTACTGCGAGAAATTCGCCGTTCTCTTTGGAAGTGAAATCATTGAATTTCGTCTCTTTGGTCTTCAGGTTTACCACCTGTACTTTGGCTTCGAGGAAATTACGCGTTTCTTTATCCCGCACTATACCTTTTACATAGGTGATAGGAAGTGGTTTGGCAGCTGCAGGGAGATCGAAGCTATAGATATCCATATCGCCGAATCCGTCTTGCAGTACCGAGGAGAACATTCCCTGGCTGCCATCCGGTGTCACCATCAGGCCTGTTTCCTCGCTGGAAGTGTTGATGGGATAACCGATATTCCTGGGTTTGCCCCATTTGCCGTTTTCCTGAAGGCGGCTGAGAAAGATGTCCATACTGCCCAGACCGGGCCATCCGTTTGAGGAAAAGTATAATGTTTTTCCATCGGGGTGTACAAAGGGGGTAGTCTCATCGAAGGGCGTATTGATGTCAGGCCCCAGGTTTTCCGGCTTGCTCCATTCACCTTCTTCGTTCAGTGTGGTTTTCCAGATATCGTATCCGCCAAGTCCGCCCGGGCGGTTGCTAACAAAGTATAGTGTACTGCCATCAGGGGTAACTGCCGGCTGGGAATCCCAGGAGCCGGAATTTACTGTGGCACCCAGGTTAAATGGTTTGTCCCAGTCTTTCCCGTTTTTATGGCTGACGTACAGGTCGCAGCTGCCCAACCCGTCTTCCCGGTTACACCCCGTAAAGAAAAGGTACATGCCGTCTGGCGAGATGGACTGGGCACCTTCATTTTGCGCTGTGTTGATCTTATCGCTCATTGGCACTGCGGCCGACCATTGTTTGTCTGTTGTTCTGTGGGAAATATAAAAATCTTCATTTCCATCTACAGTACGGCTGAATATCAAGCTTGATCCATCTGCTGTCAAGGCAGGAAAATACTCCCGGTCCTTTGTATTGATCGCATTTCCGAGATTGACCGGATGGTATTGCTCAGGGTTTTTGAGGGCCGTTACAGAAAAATAGCAGTCCAGGATGTATTTGTCGGTCCTCATCAAAAGGTCCCGGTCTTTTCCCTTGTAGTTCTCTTTGAAAAAGCGGAGGTGTTTTCCTGCATTTTCGTAATCAGCAGATTTAAGTTCTACGTCTCCCAGGGAGTAATATACCCTTGCCTCTGTTGCTGCGCCGGAAATGACAATTGCTTTGAGATAGCTGGATTTCGCTTTTTCGAACTCTCTTTTTAGCCTGTATACATCTCCAAGCTGCACAAAAGCCAGTTGGAATGCAGGGTCAGCTGCTACGGCATCTCCCAGTGATTTGATTGCTGTTTCATAGTCCTTGTTCTGCAGGGATTTCTGCGCAGACTCGAAATTCTGCTGTGCCTTTCTTACTGTGGATTCCTGCGCCATGGCAGGTTTAACCGTTCCGATGGAAATAAACAGGATGAACAGGAACATTTTTCCTGAACGGGCGAAGTGAGTAAGGCAATTTTTCAGGCACGTATGTAAATCCATTATGCTGGTTAGATGATCCGATAGCTAAACTTAATGAAAAATTAGGTAAAGGTTCTGAAATAACGCATAATCTGTTTAAGGAACGGTACGGGTAGGCCTAAGGAATATTCAGGTATTTATGCGTTTGCAGCGAGATTTCCCATTTCGGGTTCGCCATCACATAATCAATGATCAGCGGAGTCATCTCTTTTGACTTTGACCATTCCGGCTGCAGATATAATTTACAGGTAGGGGATACGGTTTCTGAATAACGTTCTGCCCACTCAAAGTCGCTTTTATTGAAAACGATCACCTTTAATTCGTTGGCAAAGGGAGTGATATCAGGGCGGGGTGCTTTGAATTTTTTTGGAGAAAGACAGATCCAGTCCCAGCTGCCTGACAGGGGATAGGCACCTGACGTTTCAATGAACGTAAGGATATTTCTTTCCTGCAGTTTCCTGGTAAGGTAATCCATATTATAGATCAGCGGTTCACCACCGGTGATCACTACAGCTTTACCGGGGAAGGTGTCAGCCTTTTCTGCAATTGCGTCAGCAGAGGTTAGGGGGTGAAGTTCAGCATCCCAGCTTTCCTTCACATCACACCAGTGACAGCCTACATCACAGCCTCCAAGACGGATAAAGTAGGCAGCTTTGCCTGTATTAAAACCTTCACCCTGAATAGTGTAAAACTCTTCCATTAAAGGAAGCAATGTGCCGTCTGCGGGAATATTGTGTGCCATATTAATTTTGCGAAGTTAAATAAAATATGAACGGGAAAAGGGAATATCTGTATATTGGACTTGTTTAAATGACTAATCTGTGAATAACACTAGGCATAATGGCTAATTTACGCTGGTATAAAATAGAGGAGGAAATTCCCGAGGAAGACTTCATGCGGCAGGTTGTGGTTGCAGGTAAAAAACTATGCCTGCTCAGGAATGAAGGTAAGGTCCACCTGGTGCAGAACACCTGCCCCCATGCCGGAGGCATATTGAGCGGGGGGTGGTGCGCTAAAGATCAGATCATCTGTCCGATTCACCGTTATGCTTATAATTTAGAAAACGGCAGAGGAGCCGAAGGGCAGGGAGACTATATCAATATCTACCCTTTGCGCGAAGAACCCGATGGTTTATATGCAGGTTTTCGTCAAAGCCTGTTCCGCAGATTTTTTGGCGGGGATTAAGATTTGACTATCCCGCATTAGCCAGGTTTTGTTTCATCACCTGCTTCAGGGGGTAGGGCCTGTTGAAGGCATCCTGCCTCACTTTAAAATGTTCTGCCAATTTCCTGATTACCTCTTTAGATAATCCTTTTTTATAATTAAGGATATCCGAAACATAACCCTTGCTTACGCCGAGAAGATCAGCGAGAGCAGTAGCACTCAGGTGATGATCATCCATGAATGACCTTAGCAGCCTGATCGGATCAACTGCATTCAGGCTGTTGTGTTCTTCATCATATTTTTCAATGAGCAGGGTGAGCAGCTCAATTTCATCTTCAGTATGGATATCTTTATCCTCAATGTCTGTCAATGCTTCAAGAAAATTGCAGTATTCAAAATATTGCTCTTTGTTTTTAATGACGGTGTATTTTAGCTTTTCCATTTTAATAAATATTAATCGTGTATTGTATCCGTTCTTTGCAGATCCTGTCATACGCTGCGTGTGTACCTATCCAGCAAATAAACAGGTGTACCTGTTTCCTGCCAAACGCATATTTGCATATCATCCTGTAATTATTCCCTCCGAGATCAAAAATTACCTTATGACTGCCTTTGCCTAAAAGATCAGCAGAGCCATAGGTCTTCTTTATATCTCCCGGCTGCTCCCAGTCAGCATTGCTTAATTTCGCTAACCAATCTTCCAGAGCAGTACCGCTTCGCGCATTTAACCTGATGTAAGTTTCAATAGTTTCTTTCCTAATCAAATGAACCTGCATTTCAATATAAATCAAAGGTAAGTAATAGTTCTCTAAAAGAGAACATTAATTTAAAATATTTTTATATACCAATATGGAGATATAAAATTCCCTCTAACTTAATTCTTAAAGACAATACCATGGTTAAAAAAAAATAAATCCGTCCAAATGGCCTCAACGCAAAAAGCCCGCAATATGATTTGCGGGCCTTCGGTATTGATTTAAAAGGATCTTACTGGTAGATCTCTTTTTTAGCAGAAGCTAAAGTGTTTTTCAGCAAGCCGACGATGGTCATTAAGCCAACACCACCGGGAACAGGAGTGATCCATGAAGCCAGGGGAGCAACATTTTCGAAATCAACATCCCCGTAAAGTTTGTAACCTGATTTTGTGGTTTCAGAAGTTTCCCTGTTGATACCTACGTCGATGATAACAGCACCGGGTTTAACCATATCAGCGGTTACAAAATTCTTTCTGCCGATGGCTGCAATGACGATATCGCCCTGCAGGACCATTTCCTTCAGGTTGCTTGTCTTGCTATGCGTAAGGGTCACTGTACAGTTCCCCGGGTTTGCGTTGCGCGCCATTAAAATGCTCATCGGGCTGCCCACAATATTACTGCGGCCAACAACTACGCAATGTTTTCCGGTGGTGTCAATTCCGTAAGCCTGCAGCATCAGCAGGATGCCATAAGGTGTTGCAGGGATAAAACAAGGCTGGTTGCGCATCATGCGGCCCAGGTTTACGGGATGAAAGCCATCCACATCTTTACGGTAGTCTATTGCATCGGTGATCTTTTCAGGATCAATATGTTTTGGCAAAGGCAACTGAACGATCATACCGTCTACACCGGCATCAGCGTTGATCTCCCGAACCTTTTGTATCAGCTCTTCTTCGGTAACGTCTGTGTCATATCTAACGAGTGACGATTCAAATCCTACCTTTTCGCAGTTCTTCATCTTGCTGGCCACATAGGTTTCACTGCCACCGTCATTACCAACCAGGATGGCCAGTAAATGAGGTTTCCTGCCGGTTGTTGCTGTGAATTCAGCAGCTTCTGCGGCTATTTCTAATTTAATCTTTTCTGATGCGAATTTTCCGTCCAGTAATTGCATATCAATGCTATGTTAAATGCTATCGGTTAATCTAATTTCAGTACCGCCATAAATGCAGTTTGCGGAATTTCCACATTACCTACCTGGCGCATACGTTTTTTACCTTTTTTCTGTTTTTCAAGCAGTTTACGCTTACGTGAAATATCACCACCGTAACATTTGGCAGTTACATCCTTACGTAAGGCTTTCACCGTTTCGCGGGCAATGATCTTTGCGCCGATGGAAGCCTGAATGATAATCTCAAACTGCTGGCGCGGGATCAGTTCTCTCAGTTTCTCACAGATCCTTTTTCCAAAATCATAAGAGTTACTGCGGTGGATCAGCGAAGACAATGCATCTACGGGCTCTGCGTTCAACAGGATGTCCAGCCTTACCAGGTCAGACTTGCGGTAACCGATCTGGTGGTAATCAAAAGAGGCGTAACCTTTGGAGATAGTTTTCAGGCGGTCATAGAAGTCGAACACGATCTCTCCCATAGGAATTTCAAATACGAGTTCCACACGGTCTGAGGTTAAGTATGACTGGTTGACGATGATTCCCCGTTTCTGGATACAAAGTGACATTACAGGTCCTACAAACTCAGATTTGGTAATGATGTTCGCTTTGATGTAAGGCTCCTCCACATAGTCCAGTTTACTCGGATCAGGAAGATCTGAAGGGTTATTGACAATGATCAGGTCATTTTTAGTGGTCATTGCCTGGTATGATACGTTGGGTACCGTGGTGATCACCGTCATATCAAATTCACGCTCCAAACGCTCCTGGATGATCTCCATGTGCAGCATTCCAAGGAATCCGCAACGGAAACCGAAGCCTAAGGCTGCAGATGATTCCGGTTCAAAAACGATAGAGGCATCGTTCAGCTGCAATTTATGCATTGCTTCCCTCAGGTCCTCAAATTCGTCAGTATCTACAGGATAGATCCCGGCAAATACCATTGGTTTTACCTCTTCAAAACCCTTGATAGGTTCTGAACTCGGACGGTCTTTATGGGTGATGGTGTCTCCAACTTTTACCTCCCTGGCTTCTTTAATACCAGAAATGATATAACCTACGTCACCTGTTTTGATGACATCCTTTGGAGATTGCTTTAATTTTAAGGTACCTACTTCCTCGGCAATATATTCTTTTCCTGTGGCTACAAATTTTACTTTGTCCTTCTTGCGGATCTCACCGTTCAATACCTTGAAATAAGCTACAATACCACGGAACGAATCAAAAACAGAGTCGAAGATCAGGGCCTGCAGTTCACCATCCGGGTTACCTACCGGTGCAGGTACGCGTTCTACAATAGCACGCAGAATATCATGTACGCCTAATCCTGTTTTTCCGGATGCCGGAATAATTTCTTCCCTTTTACATCCGATCAGTTCAATGATCTGATCTTTTACTTCCTCGGGCATAGCCCCCGGAAGGTCCATTTTGTTTAAGATCGGAATGATCTCCAGGTCGTGCTCCAAAGCGAGATAAAGATTGGAAATGGTTTGCGCCTGTATACCCTGTGAAGCGTCTACGATCAGTAATGCACCTTCGCAGGCAGCAATGGAACGGGAAACCTCATAGGAGAAATCCACGTGTCCGGGAGTGTCTATCAGGTTCAGGATATATGGTTGTCCGTCCTGAATATAATCCATCTGGATGGCATGACTTTTAATGGTAATACCCCTTTCACGCTCCAGATCCATATCATCCAGCAACTGAGCCTGTGACTCGCGCTGGGTGATTGTGTTTGTATATTCTAATAAACGGTCGGCCAAAGTGCTCTTCCCGTGGTCAATATGTGCAATTATGCAAAAATTACGTATGTGCTTCATCAGTGCCGCAAATATAGAATATTCGCTTGATTATTCTGCACTGTTTGCCAGTTCCAATAATTTTTTGACCATTTCGGCATTGGTTAGCGTGGTACTATACTCATCCGTATCAGCTCCCATGCTCAGTTGTTCATTCCTGTAATTCATTTCACTGCTTACCGGGAGCCTTGCCGAAGCGTGGAATACTTTAGCCCCCGTCATGCTGATGAGCGCAGCGATGTTGTTTGTGCTAACGCCGGCACCCGGCATGATGCTGATCCGGTCGCCTGCCAGTGCTATAAGGTTTGAAAGTATTGCAGCACCTTTCAGCGCTGAAGCTTTCCCTCCGGAGGTCAGGATGCGTACCATGCCCAGGGAGATGATATCTTCCAGTGCTTCATACATATCATCGGCCATATCAAATGCACGGTGAAAAGCCACCTGCATCGGTTTTGCCAGCTCAACCAGTTCCGCACAGCGTACTTTATCTACTTTGCCTTCCCGGGTAAGGATACCGGTTACAATGCCTTCACAATTTAGTGATTTGCAGATCCTCACATCTTCCTTCATCAGCTCAAATTCAAGATTGGAATAAAGAAAGTCGCCTCCGCGCGGCCTGATAATAGGAAACACTTCGATGTCAAGCATCTTTTTGGCCATCGCGATTTGCGCATAACTTGGCGTAGTACCACCTTCAGTAAGGCTGGCACAAAGTTCAACACGTTTAGCACCACCCAATTGTGCCTCTATGGCCGAAGCTACAGAGTTGGCACAAACTTCCATTTCGATCATAAGCTGAATTTAGTAATAACTTTTACCGGGGATAAGGAGACTTTGGTTATCCTCGTTACAAACCGCATAACTGAATCCTTTCTGTATTGCATACGCCCCATACTGCCCTTTTTTATTGAGGGCCAGAAAACCTACCTGGATCTCTTTGGATTTTGCAGTTTTCTTTTTAATGATCCTCATCACCGCTTCTTTACAGGCCTCCTCAGGAGGGTAACCCTGGCGCATCAGTTCCACTACCAGGAAACTGCCTACATTCCGGATCACTTCTTCACCTACGCCGGTTGAAGTAGCACCGCCGATCTCGTTGTCTATATATAGTCCCGCACCAATAATAGGGCTGTCACCAACACGTCCGTGCAGTTTATAGGCCATGCCACTTGTTGTACAGGCACCGGAAAGGTTTCCCTTTGCATCCAGGGCAATCATCCCGATGGTATCATGGTTGTATTGATTGCCGGGAAGGCGGGTGGGGGAAGCTTTATCGTAAAGTTTGTTCTCAATATTCATCACTGGGGCATACTTTGCCGTTTTTAACCACTCTTTCCACGCCTTTTCACTTTCAGGCGTAAGGAGATTGATCTTTTTAAAACCATTTTCCAGCGCAAACTGAAGGGCACCGTCACCGGCAAGCATCACGTGAGGGGTTTTCTCCATCACCATTCTTGCCACAGAGATCGCATGTTCGATGTGTTCAAGGGCAGCAACAGCGCCGCAGTTCCCTTCTTCATCCATGATGCAGGCATCCAGCGTAACTTTACCGTCACGGTCCGGCAGTCCGCCCCGTCCAACCGACTGATTTTTGAGGTCAGACTCAGGAACCTGGACCCCTTTTTCTACCGCATCCAGCGCGCGGCCACCGCCTGACAACACCTCCCATGCAGCGTGGTTGGCTGCAATGCCAAAGTCCCAGGTAGAGATCACCAATGGTTTTGTAGCGGCAGGCTGAAGAGGAGCGGGAAGGATATTGGCAATACCGCTTTTACCGATTGCCAGGAGTGAGGCAGAAAGAGCGGAAGATTTAATGAATTTTCTACGGTCGAACATAAAAGGCTTGTTGAGTGTTTAAGGACACAAGAATACCTAAAAATATCTGTTGTTAAAAGCTTATAACAGAAAATCCGGCGCGAGGCCGGATTTTCTGTTATATCATGCTGACCCTTATTCGGACAGGGTAAAATCATCCGCGTCTTTCAGGAAAGGGAAGCTCTGCCTGATCTTCACCATCTCCTCGTAATTGATACTAAAGGTGTAAAGGTCTTCGTCCTCCGGTTTATAATATACCGTGTTGCCATAGGCATCAATACACATGGAGTGGCCGCTATGGTAAACCTCGTTGCCGTCATGGCCTACGCGGTTCACCGCGATCACATAACTCTGGTTCTCGATGGCTCGTGCAGGAATCAATGCTTTCCAATGGGAAATGCGTTTGTCCGGCCAGCTGGCAATGATCAGTAAGATATCATAGGCAGCATCATGGTTACGCAGGTATACAGGGAACCTGAGGTCATAACAGATGGCCAGCCTGATCTTCCATCCTTTCAGATCTACGATCACTTCTTTGTGCCCTGCTGTATAGGTTTTATCTTCTTCGCCCATCCCAAAGAGGTGCCTTTTATCATAATACTGGTATTCTCCGGATGGAAGCATCCAGATCATCCTGTTAAAGTAGTTTCCCTTTTCTTTAATGATCAGGCTTCCGGTTACCACACATTCATATCTGGCAGCGGCCTGAGCCATCCAGGTCATGGTTTTACCGTCCATTTCTTCTGCAAGCTCTGCCGCATTCATACTGAAGCCTGTATTGAACATTTCAGGAAGCACGATCAGGTCTGTTTTTTCCTTTACCCCCATGGATAAACGCAGGGAAATGTTCTGCAGGTTCTTGTCAACATTTTCCCAAAATAAATAAGCCTGAAAAATGGTGATTTTGAGATTATTGATATTGAGATAACTTGGACTTTCCATATGTTGTTTTGGTGAGGGACATGTAAAAACTAAAGTTTCATTAATCTTTCAACGGATTTTTCTAATGTATCTTGCTTCTTCGCAAAACAAAAACGCAGCACGCTATGGTCTGTATTCCTCGTGTAGAATGCCGAAACAGGAATGGCGGCAACGCCAAAATCAGTGATCAGGCGTTTGGCAATGACAGTGTCAGGCTCATCACTAAAATGATCATAGGTTACGCATTGAAAGTAGGAACCTTTACAAGGTAACATTTTAAACTTTGTCTGGCTGAGCAGGCCACGGAAGAAGTCGCGCTTCTGCTGGAAAAAGTCGGCCAGCCCCAGGTATGTAGAAGGGTCCTGCAGGTAATTGGCAATGCCCACCTGCATGGGCGTGTTTACACTGAATACGTTGAACTGATGGATTTTTCTGAATTCTTTCATCAGGTTCTCCGGAGCCAGGCAGTACCCGGTTTTCCATCCCGTAGCATGGAGCAGTTTTCCAAATGACGCGGCAATAAAGCTGCGTTCTTTCAATTCAGGATAGGATGCGATTGACCTGTGTTTTTCGCCGTCAAACACAAGATGTTCATATACTTCATCGCTCAGGATGAGCACATCGTTATTTTTCAGCAGTTTGATGAGTGCCCTGATGTCTTCATCCTGCAGCACGGTTCCCGTTGGGTTGTGCGGGCTGTTCAGAATGATCATCTTGGTATTTGCAGTAAACAACTTTTTTACCATTTCCCAGTCTATCGTATAATCGGGAGGGGCCATCTCGTAAGATTTGACCAGGCCGCCGAGCGACCGGATGATCGGCGCATAGGCATCATATGCAGGTTCAAAGATGATCACCTCGTCACCAGGCTGTATACAGGCCGTTAAGGCTGTAAAAATGGCCTGTGTACCGCCTGCAGTAATGGTAACCTCTGTATCGGGGTGGTAATCAGAACCATATTGAGTATTGACCTTGTTGGCAACCAGTTCCCTTAAAGAGGGGATGCCTGTCATGGGTGCATATTGATTATGCCCGCCTTTCATTGCTTCTGCAACAAATTCTATCAGTTTAGGATCACAGTCATAGTCTGGAAAACCTTGTGAAAGGTTAATCGCATTGTGTTCCGCCGCTAACTGGGACATCACAGAAAAAATACTTGTTGATGTTCCCGGGAGTTTCGAGTTGGTAGCTATCATGTAAATACGAAATTATAAAATAATTCCTATCGGATATTACGATTTTATTTAATAATTTCATGCACTATGACTTTTAAAACAAAAGAGAGCAGGCTGCTGCTCGTTTTAGGGACCTTCTTTGTGGCTAATGCTATTCTTTCAGAATTTATCGGAGTGAAAATATTTAGTGTGGAAGGTACGCTGGGAATCAAGCACTTTGACATCAATTTACTGGGGGTTCCCAACTTATCATTCAATATGTCAGCCGGTGTGCTCACCTGGCCCATCATTTTCATCATGACAGACATTATCAATGAATATTTTGGCGTCAGACAAGTGCGTTTCCTTTCCATATTGACTTCTGTCCTGATTGCCTATGCTTTCCTTGCCATCTGGGGGGCAATGCACCTTAGCGCGTCAGACTTCTGGATCCATCAAAATATAAACGGAGAAGACCTGAACATGAACAATGCCTTTTCGGGGATTTTCGGGCAGGGGATGTGGATCATTGTCGGATCTATCGTTGCATTTCTGGTAGGGCAGATTGCCGATGTGCTGATCTTTCACCGGATCAAGAAGATCACCGGTGAGCGTGCGTTATGGCTCAGGTCTACCGGGTCTACACTTGTATCCCAGCTGATTGATAGTTTTGTGGTCATTTTTATTGCATTTTATTTAAACCCTCAATACCATTGGAGCTGGCAGATGGTGGCTGCCATAGGTTTGGTAAATTACACTTATAAGTTCCTGGTAGCTATACTCATGACCCCGGTATTATACATTGTACATGGCATTATTGACCGCTACCTGGGGAAAGATCTCTCCGGCAGGATGATCAAAATGGCTGGAAGGGGATAATAAATTCGCTGCACAATTATTTTTAAAACATTGTTTGATAATATTTTGTTATCAGGTTAGAGGATATTTTGTTAACTTTTCTATTGTAATTGTTCTACAAAAGCCGAAAGTCCATAAAGTTTAAACCTGACATTATGAAAACCCTGACTTTTTGTTTCGACCACCCGGTAGCAGTAAAAGTTTTTTTTAACTGTATGTCTAATCCGGAGATTAAGCATGAGATAAAATTCCTGCGCAGTGACGAGGACGGCTCTCTGGTGATTCCGGTGGAGGATGTTCCCGGTGGGTCATGGAAAGTGCTGCTGGAATGGAATTACGAGGGCAGGGATTTTTGTATGGAGCGGAATATTGAAATTCCTGGGGCTATATTGAGTTAACGGCTGACACCTTCGGGTTGACAGCTGGCCTCAGAGGGTTGACGGTTGGCACCAGGGGGTTGACAGCTGACACCGGACAAAATTTCATACAGCATTGTACAGCACGACAGACACGATCATTGAGCCCTTCGAAAAAAATTATTCGGTTTAAACCTTTCACCTTAAGTTAAGGGATTTAAATCCATGCGTTTTGTCATCTGTCGTTCACATTCAGAAAAACATCGAAATAATCTGCTTTTTTACTGATTCCTTACAAAATATAGCAAAAAAAAGGTACGGTTTTTGTACCTTTGAGGAAAATTTTTAGACATTAATGAAGATATTTATTACAGGCCTTCCTTTAGAAGTAGGGGAAGATGAATTAACAGCCGTGTTCGGCGATTTCGGTCAGGTAAAATCACTTAGGATTATCAAAGATCGTGAAACTGGTCAGAGTCGTGGTTTTGGTTTCGTAGAGATGCCAGTTGACGAGGAGGCTAAAGAAGCGATCAAGAGAATGAACGGTGGTGACTACAATGGTAACCGGATCAAAGTTGCTGAAGCACAGGAGAAACCTGGTACTGGTGGCGGTAACGCTGGCGGTGGTGGTTTCAAACGCAACAACAACAACAGGGAAAGAAGCTATTAATTAGCTTTTTTCTATGGATTGAATTTTCTATCATCACATAGAGAACAAGGAATCATTTAATAAAAAATTCCTTGTTCTTAATCATCATTCTGATGATATAATCTTACTATAGCTAAGTTTTTATGCTGAAAAAATATCCGGTGTTCAAACTTGCCTATGCATTGATATTTGTATTGGTGCTGGCAGCGGAATATTGGCATTGGACAAGGTTAAACTTCGCAGTCAAACCTGCCATTGCGCTGGTGCTGCTTGCCTTTTTGTGTTTATCAACAACACTGAAGGGGCGCTTTCATCAAAGATTATTTACAGGACTTGTTTTTGCATTAACCGGGGATACCCTGCTGATGTTATGCAACTTTAATCCATCCTATTTCCTGTATGGGCTGATTGCCTTTCTGATCTGCCATGTTTTTTATATCAGTGCCTTCTACCTTGATTTCCTTTCGGCAAAGGAACTGGATAAAAAAGGGGCGAGGATTGCTATTGGCAGCTGTGCGGTAGTATTCACAGCATTCTATTTTTACCTCAGGCCTCATTTGCCTTTGCTGAAACTACCAGTGCTGGTTTGCGTATTTACAGGCGCACTGATGGTAATGATGGCCGCATTCAGAAATCAGCGTGTAAACCCGCTCAGCTTTAAGTTGGTTCTTGCAGGTGTGCTGTTCTTTATTCTGGCAGACGCGCTGATGGCACAGGTACATTTTATCAAACCCTTTTTACATGCAGACCTGCTGATCAGTGCAGTTTACATGATTGCCCAATGCCTCATCATTACAGGCGGGGTAGAGCGGAAACTTGTGCACACTCAAACAGCAGTGTAACGCTATTTGATCATTACGCCCGGTTTGTTAACCAATGGTATCCTGATCAGGTTGTCATCAACAATGCTTTCCGGTAAAAAGATGAATTTCTTATCGTATATGGTACCATTGATGTAATAGCTTAACCAATATTCATTGGTTAAGCCAAATACTTCAGTGTCGATAGCTTCTACGCCCTTAAAAGAATTTGCCGGGATATCACCCAGAAAATGGCGCAGTACAGAGGTTTTTACCATCCTGCCATCTTTTTCACCATATCCTTTAGAACTGATCAGTACATTGTCAATCTGTATATTTTTTAGGTTCACCAGGTAAACGGTCCAGTTTTTTACTTCTGGTGTTTCACTCATCAGCACCACTGCCATGGCCATGTCTTCTACAATATTTTCAGGCAGATCCTTCTTCATATTTTATTTCTTTTTGGCTACAGCCTTCTTTTTTACAGGTGCTTTTTTGGCAGCTGTTTTAGTGGCCGCAACTTTAGTACCATTGGCAGCCTTCTTCTTCGTTTTTGGCTCAAAGGCATTTGGTACCTGTTCTACAATTAATTTTTTCACTTCCTCAAGAGAAAGTACTGCAAGTTCTTCAGGCGTGTACTTTTCATTGGTAGCAGGGTTTCTGCCCAGTTTCAGCATGTCTTTGCCAAAACGGATAAATGCTCCCCATCTGCCATTTTCGATGGCGATCTTATCTTCAGGCCATTGCTGGATAAAGCGGTTAGATTCCTTTTCAACTTTTTTAGCGATCAGTTCCCTGATGTCATTGTCAGACAGGTTATCAAAATTGTACGCCTTCGGCACGTTGATAAACAAGTCGTTCCATTTGATAAAAGGTCCGAAACGGCCTGTACCTTTAGTCACAGGCAATCCGTCATAGTGTGCAACAGGAGCATCAGCAGTGATCTTTTCATTGATGATTGCCTCTGCACGTGACTGATCTACTGTAAGCGGATCTTCGTTTTTAGGAATAGAAATATAGGTTTCTCCCCATTTTACGTAAGGTCCGAAGCGGCCTACGCCAACAGATACTTCTTTGTCCTTGTAGTTGTCCAGATGGAAAGGCAGCCTGAATTGTTCCAGCGCATCTTCCAGTGTGACGGTACCTACTGACTGTGATTTCATCAGGCTGGCGTATTTTGGTTTCTCTTCGTCATCTACCTGGCCAATCTGTACCAGCGGGCCAAACTTGCCCACCTTGGCATACACATTTCTGCCGCTTACGGGGTCTACACCCAAAAGGCGTTCGCCATTTGCCCTGTCTGCCGTTTCCGTAGTCACTTCCACTTCCTTATGAAATGGCGTATAAAAAGCATGCAGCATTTTTGTCCAGTTCTGCAGGCCCTGGGCAATCTCATCAAATTCCTTCTCTACGTTAGCCGTAAAGTTAAAATCCACAATTCCTTTAAAATGTTCAACCAGGAAGTCATTTACCACCTCACCGATATCAGTAGGGAATAGTTTTGCCTTCTCGGCTCCGGTGATCTCAGTTTTTATGGCTTTGGTAACTTTGCCTTCTTCCAGTATGATTGATCCGAAAGAGCGGTTACGGCCGTCGCGGTCTTCCTTTACCACATAACCACGGTTCTGTATCGTGGAAATGGTTGGTGCGTAGGTAGATGGACGTCCAATTCCCAGTTCTTCCAGTTTTTTCACCAGGCTTGCTTCCGTATACCTTGCAGGCGGACGGGAGAAACGCTCGGTAGCGTTCATTACCCGGAGTAAAAGCTCCTGGCCGTTGCTCAATGGAGGCAGTATATTTTCGTTATCGCTTTCTTCAGATTCTTCTTCATCGCTTGATTCCAGGTATACTTTCAGGAAGCCGTCAAATTTCATGACCTCTCCTTCAGCTACCAGATGTTCTGAGCGGGTGCTTACTGCAATATGGGCAGTGGTCTTTTCAAACAAGGCTTCGCTCATTTGTGATGCAATGGCACGTTTCCAGATCAGCTCATATAGGCGCTGCTCCGAACTATCTCCGGTAACGGTATGCTGATCAAAGTAAGTAGGGCGGATGGCCTCATGCGCTTCCTGAGCCCCCGCGGATTTAGTTTTATAGGTTCTTGGCTGATGATATTTTTGTCCGTAAGCCGAATTGATCTCATTTGCAGCTGCTGTAAGTGCAGTTTCAGATAAATTTACTGAGTCCGTCCTCATGTAAGTGATCTTTCCGCTTTCATATAAACGCTGTGCTACCTGCATGGTCCTTGATACCGGGAAGCCCAGTTTACGGGAAGCTTCCTGCTGAAGGGTGGAGGTGGTGAACGGAGCTGCAGGATTGCGTTTTGCAGGTTTAGTTTCCAGGCTGCTGATCTTAAAGCTGGCGTTGATACAGTCATTGAGGAATTTCTCCGCATCGGCCTCCTGTTCAAAACGCTGTGGCAGCTCTGCTTTCACCAGTTCCCTGCCTTTACCGGTAGTAAATTTTGCAGTGATCTTAAAAGCAGCTGAGGCATTGAACTTATTTACTTCACGTTCCCTGTCAACAATTAACCTTACGGCTACCGATTGTACGCGGCCTGCCGAAAGGGAAGGTTTAACTTTCTTCCATAAGACAGGTGAAAGCTCAAAGCCCACCAGGCGGTCCAGCACACGTCTTGCCTGTTGTGCATTTACCAGGTTATAATCAATTGTTCTCGGAGATTCTATAGCCTTTAATATGGCAGGTTTGGTAATCTCATGAAAAACAATCCGCCTGGTTTTATTCTCTTTCAATCCCAGTGTTTCGTAAAGGTGCCATGAAATAGCTTCTCCTTCACGATCCTCATCGGACGCTAACCATACCATTTCGGCTTCCTTAGCTAATTTTTTAAGTTCTGCTACGACTTGCTTTTTATCAGCAGGCACCTCATAGGTTTGGGCAAAGTCATTTGCTGTATCGATTCCCATATCGCCCTTAACCAGGTCACGGATATGCCCGTAACTAGACTTGACAAGAAAATCCTTACCCAAATACCCTTCTATTGTTTTTGCTTTCGCCGGTGATTCAACTATTAATAAATTTTTGGCCATTCAGAACGTTTTTCTGCAAATAAAACTATAAATAAGGCTATAATCCAAATTCTATCGAGAATAAATATGAAAAAGGGTCATTTGGCCAATAAAAAATATTCACTATTTCTCAAAACCAAACGCTCTATTGTACCGGAAATTGATGTTGCCGGAATAAGTTTACCGTATTATTATATATGTATAAAATATTTGTACATATATTCGTTTATCATAAAAAAATCAAAACTATGAACCTATTAGTTATTCTCTTTAGTTTATTCTTTACCCCGCCATCACCACCTGCAAGCATCTATGATTTCACCATGAAAACAATTGATGGTAAAGAGGTTAAGCTGTCGAAATTCAAGGGTAAAAAAATGCTCATCGTGAACACGGCATCGAAATGTGGTTACACTCCACAGTACGAAGACCTGGAAAAATTGCACAAACAATATGGTAACGACGTTGTCCTGATCGGCTTCCCTGCAGGTAATTTCGGAGGTCAGGAACTGGCAACAAATACCGAGATTCAGGATTTCTGCAAAAAGAATTTTGGCGTTACTTTTTTATTGAGTGAAAAGGTAAGTGTGAAAGGAAATGACATTAATCCGATTTTTAAATACCTGACCACTGCAGGCAATCCTGACTTTACGGGTGACATCAACTGGAATTTTGAGAAATTTCTGATCAACGAAAAAGGACAGCTTGTTCACCGTTTCCGTTCTAAAGTGGTGCCATTAAGCCCTGAGATCACCAAGAATCTGTAATCAGGTATGTAAAACGAGCGGCTGAAAACACAAATTCAGTTAAAAGGAGAAATTTCATTCAGGAGTTTCTCCTTTTTTGTGGCACGCTTTGCCGGAAATTGAATTAAATTTGCAATTCAATTTTATGTATGCAAAGTTTTGTAAAGGTTTGGGCACTCGCGCTGGTCTTAGGATCAGGCCTTTTGTTTTCCTGTAGTAAAAGTTACAGGGTAGTAAAGTCTAACCGCACCGAATATGGAATAGCGAATACTATAGCGGCAGACAGCACGGTCATCAAAACCTATACTCCCTATAAACTGAGGCTTGACTCTCAGATGAATGCCGTAATCGGGCATACAGACCTTGCCCTCAGCAAAACATCTGTGGAGGGCGAATCCCTGCTGGGCAACTTTTTCGCCGATGCATGCCTCGCAGAAGCAAAAAAGATTGAGCCTACTATAGATTTTGCAATTCCCAGCACGAACGGCGGTTTACGTAATGATCTTCCGGATGGTGCCGTTACACTTTCCAACGTTTTTGAACTGATGCCATTTGAGAATGAGCTGCTGGTTTTTGAACTGAAAGGAAGTGATGTACAGTCGCTGCTGGAATTTATTGCGCGTACAGGGGGGCAGCCCGTTTCAGGTCTTAGTTTAAAAATTAAAGACAACAAGCCTGCAGCAGTAAAGATCAACGATCAGCCCTTTGATATTTCACGAAATTATCATGTACTCACTTCAGATTATATTGCCGGTGGTGGTGATAACCTGAACAGTTTTAAGCAGCCGGTATCCCGGAAAGTTCTCGGTTTAAAGGTGCGGGATGCGTTGATTTTATATATAAAGGAGAAAGAGGCAGCCGGTCAGAAGGTCAGCTCAAAATTAGACAGGAGGATCAGTCATGATTAATCGCAGAAAATTTATAAAAAACGGTGGTATTGTTGCAGCAGCGGCTGCATTGAGTATTGATTCACTTGACGCGATGGCCAGTGGCGAGGTCAAAAGGCTCACCATTTTGCATACCAATGACGTGCACAGCCGGATAGAACCTTTTCCTATGGATGGGTCCAGGAACCAGGGATTAGGAGGTGTAGCACGGCGGTCGGCATTGATCAAAAAGATAAGGGCTGAAGAGAAAAATGTGCTGCTGCTTGATGCCGGTGATATTTTCCAGGGTACGCCATATTTCAATCTCTACGGGGGCGAACTCGAGATCAAACTGATGAGCGATATGGGCTATGATGCTGCAACTATGGGCAACCATGATTTTGACAATGGGGTGGAGGGCTTTTACAAACAGCTGCCACATGCAAATTTCCCCATCCTGGTGAGCAACTACGATTTTTCGGATACCGTTCTTCACCAGTCTACCCGTCCTTACAAAGTATTCAATAAAGCAGGGCTGAAAATCGGAGTATTTGGGATAGGGATAGAACTGAAAGGGTTAGTGGGAGAGAAGAACTATGGCGGCACCATCTACCAGGACCCGGTTACCAAGGCAAACGAAGTGGCTAACCTGCTGAAAAACGAACTGAAATGTGATCTGGTGATCTGTCTTTCACATTTGGGATACAAATATTCTGATAACACCATATCTGACCAGGTACTGGCGCAAAACAATGACCATATTGACCTGATCATTGGCGGGCATACCCATACGTTTATGGCAAAACCCCAGGATGTAAAGAATAGAGCGGGAAATATTACTACAATAAACCAGGTTGGTTTTGCGGGGATAAACTTAGGCCGTATAGACTATCATTTCGAATCATACAGAGGGAAGAAATTACTGGCTTCTTCACCCTATATGATATCGGATCATCTGGATAGCTAACCTTTAGATCAGGAAGCCGCCTCCCAGAAGGTCATTTCCTTCGTAGAATACTGCCGATTGTCCGGGAGCAATTGCAGAAACATTGTGGTCAAAAACCACGCGCATTTTGTCTTTTTCCTGCACAATTGTGCTCAGCATTCCTGCGTCTTTGTATCTTATTTTAGTAATTACATTGTCCATTGGCTCTGTAATGCTGTCATATTTGATCAGGTTAAGGTTACGCACCATCGCTTCGCCTCTTTCCAGTTCTTCAGCTCTGCCCAGCATCACCGTGTTGCTTTCAGGAAGGATCTGCGTAACAAACATTGGTTCGCCAAAAGCAATTCCTAAACCTTTACGCTGCCCTATGGTATAAAAAGGATAACCTTTATGTTGCCCTACGATCATTCCATCACTGGTGATGAAATTACCACCCGCAACGCGGTCTTCCAGATCTTCAACCTTATGTTTAAGAAATGAACGGTAGTCGTTCTCAGGAACAAAACAGATCTCATAACTTTCGCTCTTTTTTGCCAGTTCTTCCTGGCCCATGTCCATTGCCATCTGTCTGATCTCTGATTTGGCGAAAGAACCCAGAGGGAATTTTGTACGTGCAAGGTTTTCCTGTGAAACACCCCAAAGCACGTATGACTGATCCTTGTTCTCGTCAAGCCCTTTGGAGATGACATGTCTTCCATTGGTGTGCTGTCTGATGTTGGCATAATGTCCTGTTGCAATAAATTCGCAGTCCAGTTTATTTGCACGTTTCAGCAATGCTTCCCATTTGATATGGGTGTTGCAAAGCACGCAAGGGTTTGGGGTACGTCCGGCAAGGTATTCATCTACGAAATTGTCGATCACAAAATCGCCAAATTCATCTCTGATGTCTAATATATAATGCGGGAAACCATAATTGACTGCCAGGGTACGTGCATCATTGATACTGTCCAGGCTGCAGCATCCGGTTTCCTTACTGCTGCTTCCTGATGTAGCATAGTCCCAGGTCTTCATCGTTAACCCGATTACCTCATACCCCTGTTCATGTAACATCACTGCTGCAACTGAACTATCAACACCGCCACTCATGGCTACCAGAATTCTGCCCCTTTTACTCATTATAAAAAAATATGGTGCAAAAATAACTGATTTTGTTGAAACATTCAGTTTTTGCGCCGTCAGATAGTTGTAAAAAGGATGAATTGTGTAACGACTAAATGATATAGCCCGGTCAGATCACCTATTTTAAACTTAATGTAATATATTAGGGGCTTAATAAAATGAACAAAACGTATTGATAAATGAAGAGAAAATTAATTTGCAGTTTGTTGTTTATTCCGTTTATTGCGAATGCACAGCAGGACCTGGCGAAATATGTAAAGCCTATCATCGGAACCCAGAAAATGGGGCATACCTATCCCGGCGCAACAGTGCCGTTCGGGTCAGTGCAACTAAGTCCTGAAACTGACACGCTTTCCTATGAACTGAATGGCAAATATAACGGGGATGTGTATAAATATTGTGCCGGTTATAAATATGAAGACCCTACCATTGTTGGTTTCAGCCATACGCATTTCAGCGGAACGGGCCATTCTGACCTCGGTGATTTCCTGGTGATGCCAAGTCAGGGTAAACTGCAGCTGAACCCTGGTACGGCAGCAGATCCTAAAAGCGGCTACAGATCTGCATTTTCTCATCAGAATGAAGTTGCAGAGGCCGGTTACTATAAAGTGAAACTGGATGATGATGGCATCATTGCCGAACTGACGGCCTCGAAAAGGGTGGGGATGCACCAGTATACCTTTAAAAAATCTGATCAGTCGCACATTATCCTGGATCTCATCTCGGGGATCTACAATTATCCCGATAAAAATGTATGGACCTATGTACGTGTGGTAAACGACAGCCTGATTACCGGTTACCGTCAAACCAATGGTTGGGCAAGAACGAGAACGGTATATTTTGCCATGTCTTTTTCCAAAGCTTTCAAGTCTTACGGTCAGAAGAATTACGACCGCAAACAAACATACCGTGGTTTCTGGGGCAAATTTGATCAGACCAAGAACTTCCCTGAACTGGCAGGCCGGCAGATGAGAATGTATTTCGATTTCAGCACTGCCGATCAGGAAAAGGTAAAGATCAAGTTTGCGATATCGCCGGTGAGCCAGGAAAATGCACTGGCCAATATGAAGGCCGAGATACCGGGATGGAATTTTGAACAGGTAAAAAAACAGGCCAGGGCAGAATGGAACAAAGAGCTGAATAAGATCACAGTTAATACTGATGAAGAGGATAAGGTGAATTTTTATACGGCTATGTACCACGCCTTTATCAATCCCACCACGTATAACGATGTAAATGGTGAATATAAGGGGCTGGACCAGGGTGTTCACACCGCTAAGGGATTTACAAATTACACTACCTTCTCGTTATGGGATACTTACCGTGCTTTACATCCCTTTTTTAATATCATACAGCCTTCGCGAAACAATGATATGGTAAAGTCAATGATGGCCCACTATGACCAGAGTTCGCTGAAAATGCTGCCGGTGTGGTCAAACTCTGCCAATGACAACTGGTGTATGAGTGGCTATCACAGCGTGTCGGTCATTGCTGATGCGGTGATCAAAGGTGTTTATGATGGTGATGCTGAAGCCGCACTACAGGCGTGCATCACTTCGTCAAACCACAGAGATTATGACGGAATAGGGGATTATATTGACAAGGGATATATTCCTGCTGAAAAAAGCGGGACATCAATTTCCAATACTTTGGAATACGCGTATGATGACTGGTGCATCGCGCAGCTGGCAAAAAAGCTGAACAAGCAGGATATATATCAGGAGTACATTAAACGTTCCGGAAACTGGGTGAATAACTTTGACCCATCTACCGGTTTTATGCGTGCTAAAATGGCCGACGGTACCTTTCAAAAGAAATTCGATATCATGAGTACTCACGGACAGGGTTTTATTGAAGGTAATTCATGGAACTACAGTTTCTTTGTACCGCAGGACCCAACCTCATTGATTGAACATATGGGAGGCAAAAAGAAATTTGCTAGCCGACTGGATACCCTGTTCACAATGCACCTTCCGGATGAATTTTTTGCAGAAACTGAAGATATCACCCGTGAGGGTATTATTGGCGGTTATGTACATGGAAATGAACCTGCGCACCATGTGGCGTATTTGTACAACTGGGCCGGTCAGCCTTCAAAAACACAGTCACGTGTAAGGATGATCCTGAAAATGCAGTATAAAGATGCACCTGACGGCCTGGGAGGGAATGACGATTGCGGACAGATGAGTGCCTGGTATATCTTCTCGTCATTGGGTTTTTACCCTGTAGCGCCAGGGTCTGATGAATACTCTCTGGGAAGCCCGGCGGTTAAATCTGCAGTGGTTAAGCTGGAAAACGGGAAAACGTTTAGCGTGGAAGCCATTAATCAGAGTGATAAGAACGTGTATGTACAAAAGGTCTTGCTGAACGGCACGCCGGTAACTACACAGACGATTAAACATGCGGATATTACCAATGGAGGGAAACTTACATTTTACATGAGCAGCAAGCCTAATAAGTAGGATTTGCTAATAGAACAGCAGGGCAGGAGACATGGTCATCCTGCCCTTTTTGTTTGCTGGCGTGTCAGATGTTAAATTATAGTTGTGTTCAATCGAAGATTGATATACGGTGTGGAAAATAATTCTATTGAAAAACAGCCTGTTGAGTGGTTAGATGCATTTTATTCAGACAATGATTTGCATATAAAATATTAATTTCTACCTTTGCAGTCCTTCAAAAAGGGTATTGATTCCGTAGCTCAGCTGGTAGAGCATTACACTTTTAATGTAGTGGTCCTGGGTTCGAATCCCAGCGGGATCACAGAGAATAGTATCAATACTACGTAAAAGCTTGCAAATCACATGATTGCAAGCTTTTTTGTTTATGGGAACACCCAAAAATCATCAAAATTCACAATAAAAAGGTGAGTGATTCGGCGAGTAAATTTGGGGGACTTTGAACTCACCAAAAACCATGTAAATTATTGATTTACAAAAAGTTCAATCATTGAACGACTTGACGTGAATAGACTGCAAGGCTAACTTTGTTTAGCATCGGCCAAAATAGCTCGAGGAGAAGCTAATGAACAAAGTGTTTACTGCCAGATCTGTAATTTCAAATTGATGCCTGTTAATTTTTATTATTGGAAACCGATATCCCTGTACAGTCAATTAGTTTGATCAGGGCGTTAACATCTTTTACGGGTTTAGGAGTCTGAACGGTATTGCCGCTAATCCTGACCCCGGCAGTACTTCGCACCCTGATGATCGTGCTGTCAGGCATTTTAAAATCATTATTTACAATCGAGATATTTGAATGTACGCCCATTTTGCTTCCTACAACCGTGTTTTCCGGGTGGATGTCAATCACCGGAGCTCCGCATTTATCAAAGTGGTTACCGGATATAAGAACATTTTTGACAGGGCCTGATTCATACCAGCTTGAGGCGTCATCATTGATGTATATGCCAGTCATAGCTGTCCGCTGAAAATCATTATTTTCGATAACGGTTTTACGTTTTGAAGTGCTCAGTATACCTCTTGTCGGGATCATTGCAATCGTATTGTCGTGTATCCAGATCTCAGGTGTCGCGGTTGTGTTTTCAATCACGTCGCTGCTGTTTATATTCACCGGGGCAGGGAGTTTTAATGTTAACAGGATCTCTTTGTCATTGAGCATTTCGGACGATAAAACAACATTCGAAGAATAGGGCAGCAGGCTTTCCGGATGTACAAAATCAATGCTGTCCCCAGTTGTATAGGCGTTAAATCCATATGTCTGGTCATGCATGAACTTTACTTTGATCTGGTTTGGGCTTACTTTTTCAATGATCCTTAAATGGGTACCATGTATATTGATGGCATCATCATTTGCGCCTGACAGATACGAATTGCTGACTTCAATTTTCCCTTTACATCCTGAAAAATGCAATATATCAGCCCATGCTGCGCTGGTACGGCCAGAGTTTTCAGCAGGTCTTACGCTAAGATCAGTAATCTTAATATTCTCACAGTACTGGCTAACCACACCCATTCCGTGCATAAAATAAATATCAACGTTTTTTAAACTCAGGTTTTTACTGTTCCTCATAAATATGCCGGCGCAATCGCGTAACACATCACGGGTCTGGTAGGTCAGTCCTTTTCTAAAGCCGGGGTCTTTTTTGAAGTAAGCGCGTACCTTTCTGCCGCCAAGGGCAACATACCTGTTTCCTTCAGCATCAATATCTGCTCTTGAGAGTTCGTTGGTTTCAGGGTTAAATACCTGCCAGTACGTATGTGAAGAATATCTCCAGCCTTCTCCCTGCCAGGTCAGAATGCTGTCTTTGATACTGAATTCAGAATCCTGGTGTATCAAAACATCAGCGTAATTTATACCTGTTCCTGTAACCGTTAACTCCGAAACGGTAGGACGTTGATAGTCATAGCTGATACCGTTCAATTGGATATCTGTGCTGTTATCAATAAAGGTTTCAATCATTTTGCCTCTCAGTTCAATCTTCGCATTTGCTGCTTCTACCTGTACGAACCGGCAGCTGTCAAACATGATCGCGATGGCTTTTGGCAGGTAAGGAGTATCATTAGTATTGGAGATATGCAGCTTCTTTTTAACAGCATTTTCCGGGAAAAAGTCATACCTGCCAGGTGCAAACACGATCCTTACCGGAAGATCCTGCCTGCCTTTAGCATTCAATACCAGTGATTCATGGAATTCACCTGGTTTAAGAACGTATACGATATCTCCGGCTGAGAGGATGAGCCGGTTAACAGGTTTAAACGTCTTCCATGGTTTTTGTGTGCTGAGACCATTATTATGGTCATCCCCGTTCAGTGGATTGATATAATATGCAGATCGTCCCGGCGACAATTTACGGTCTTTAGTGCTCGGATAAGATGTTACCTGTGCATTGACATTGCTGTATACCAGTATGGCCAAGGCGAGGAGCAAAAAGGAGGTTGCTTTCATTGTATATGGTCTATATCTACAACGAGTCCTTTAAGCGGTGTGAACACACATACCGTATAACAATTTATAGATTATGCAGTAAATATATGAATCCGGACAGCAATAAAAAACAGCTGACGGCTACTGTGCTGCATAACTGAGGATAGGATAACCTTAAATATTTCAGCGCCGTTGTGATCTGGTTTTCTACGGTACGTTTCGAAATGTGAAGTTTATCAGCAATCTCATCATTGCTTAAGTTCTCTATCCTGCTGAGCCAGAATATCTCATGGCATCTGCGCGGCAGTTTTTGCAGCACCTGGGCAAGTTCTGATTCAAGATCCTGGTAATCCAGCTTATCATTGCAGTCGTTATACACCGGGGCATTATCATTTTCGATGAACTGATCAACATAACTGATGCAGTTGATCCTGGCCTTTTTCAGGTATTTGAAAACGTGGTAGCGTGTGGTTACATGGATATATTTCCGGAAGTCAAGGATCAGCAGTGATTTCCGCTTTGACCATAAAGTTACAAATACATCATGAGTGATCTCTTCGGCAGCAGATGCGTCCTTTAGATAGTAGTTTGCTGTTTTATACAATTTTTTCCAATATCGGTTATACAGGACTACAAAAGCCCTGGAATTATCTGAGACAACAGCGTCCCATAATTCGTTGTCCGATATTTTACTGGTCATAATTGGTTAATGATAAAAGTAGAAATAATTTGTCACATGCAGCTCTGAACTGAAAATAATTAAATTTTTAAATATATGTGTGTTGACGCATGCTGAAGCACTCTCTATACATACAACCTACGGCATTATGACACCTGAAGAGTATATAGAACTGTATGAAAAATTTCTTTCCGGGAAATTGACTCCGGAAGAGGAAAATGCCCTCAATAGCTATCAGGACAATTTCTTTATACAGGATAATGACCAGTTATCAAAACTATCTCCTGATGATAAACTAACCCGGCATACTATTTACAGAAAGATCCGTCACTCAGTATCTGATCATAAGTTCAGGACCATCAAAAGCCCATGGATGTGGGCTGCGGCTGCCGCTATCATGATTGTTGCGCTCGGACTGGGAAATATGCTGTTAAAAGATAAGAAGCAGTTGCTCATCACGTCAAACCGTCCCAAAAAGAATGTACATAAAGCGATCGTACCCGGAAGTAACAATGCGATCCTGACTTTGGCTGATGGATCAACAATTTTGCTGGACGACGCAAAGAATGGTTTGATGGGCAACCCGGGCACTTCAGCGGTAAAAAAACTGAAAGATGGCCTGATCTCCTATACGGGTAATGCTGCTGGCCAAGGAAAAACAAATGAAGAAGCTTTAAATATCATCACTATCCCCAGGGGAGGGCAGTACACTGTCATCTTACCTGACGGCACTAAGGTATGGTTGAACTCAGCATCGTCATTAACTTACCCCGTAGCGTTTAACGGCATACAAAGAAAAGTTGAGCTTAAAGGAGAAGCCTATTTTGAGGTGGCTAAAAATAAGCAGCTGCCATTTGTGGTACATACAGGAAAAGTTGATGTAAAGGTTCTGGGGACACATTTTAACGTGACGGCTTACCAGGATGAGGCAGAAATAAAAACAACGCTGCTTGAAGGCTCCGTAAAACTAACAGTGGGTTCAGCATCAGCTTTGCTTGTGCCCGGACAGCAGGGGATATCTGGCTCAGCGGAAGATAGGATCATCACAAAAACTGTAAATGTAAACCAGGTAGTAGCATGGAAATCCGGCTATTTCATTTTCAGGGACAGTGATATCAAGGATATCATGAAACAGATAGGGAGATGGTATGATGTGGAGATTGAATACGAGGGCAATATTCCTGAAAGGACCTTTGGAGGAACCTACGCTAAAAATAAAGATATAACTGAACTTTTAAAGGGACTGGAATTAACGGGATTAGTACACTTTAAGATCGACGGAAGGAGGATAATCGTTATGAGCTGAGCAGAATAGCGGTGATCTGAAAATGAATCAGGAGCGTTGCGACCGCCCCTGAAACTGTATCAGGTAATCTATTATCAATTGTGAGACAACCAAGTATAAACTAAACCTAATGTTCAAATGTATAAAATATTTACTGAATCAACGTTCAGACGGCATAGTTACGCCCGAGCTAATTTTCTAAGGATTATGAAATTAACATGTGCCCTGATCATGCTTGCCATAATTCAGGTTAGTGCAGCTACTTACGCGCAAAAGGTTAGCCTTAAGGTACAAAAAACGCCTTTGGAAGATGTGCTGTTCACTCTTCAGCAGCAAAGCGACTATGACTTTATCTACAGTTCGGCCCTGATCAAAGTGGCTTCGCCTGTTACCCTTACACTAAAAAATGTAAGTATTACAGATGCGCTGGATCAGATCTTTGCCGATCAGCCGCTCACCTATCTTATCAATAAAAAGACAATCACGATAAAATCCAGGCCGGAAGTGAATAAGGCTTTCATCATCCGCGGGAAAGTTACTGACGACAAAGGATTACCGCTTTCAGGTGTCAGCATACAGATCAAGGGTACGCAAATCGGCACAGTAAGCGGTTCTGAGGGCGGCTACAGCATCAACGCCCCGGACGGTAATGGTACGATTGTTTTTAGCTTTATCGGCTTTGTAAAACAGGAGGTTCCGGTCAACAGCCGGACAGAGATCAATGTTTCCTTAGCGGAAGACAAGAAATCGCTGACTGAAGTAGTGGTTACAGGTTACAGTACACAGAGTAAGCGCAGCGTTACCAGTGCTATTGTTTCTGTGAAAGGCGATGAAATGACTAAACGCGTAGCAACTGATCCGTCCTCGTTATTGCAGGGACAGCTTCCCGGTTTGTCAGTAGTTCAGAATTCTGC